>Ga0079998_110822_pt1 | contig 117190 bp, 92 predicted proteins | sample PerSpoBPS_BMetaG_FD_69201 | JGI IMG/M metagenome (GOLD analysis project Ga0079998, IMG submission 69201) | Thermal spring microbial communities from Yellowstone National Park, Wyoming, USA - Perpetual Spouter B (PS_B) MetaG (SPADES assembly)... | ecosystem: Environmental > Aquatic > Thermal...
GCCGCGCGGCTCTCCCCACCCGAGGTCCTCACAGAACAGCCTTGTCATGAGGTTACGGTCCCGGGACTGTCCGAAGTCTTCCAACCGTTGGCGGATGTTCTCCAGGAGGGTCATGGCTTCTCTCCGGGTTTGACCAATCCAAGCGAGCAGATGATTTGTGGCTCGGGAGGTTCGCTTGTTTCCTCCTTAGGTACTTCACAGAGACTGCCCTCTTCTGCACGGCGGGCGACAAGAGCGAGAAGATCGCTGTCCGAGATTCCCAGGCGCATCTGTCGGCTGATGGCTTCTTGAGCGGAGCTTTTGAGCGGGTAGCGCCAGATAAGGTCGAGCACAGCATCGAGCTGTTGCAGAGCATCGGGGCACGGCGTGCTGTGCCCTTTCGGGTGCTGGGGATCGGGGCACGGCGTGCCGTGCCTCGGGTGCTGGGGATCGGGGCACGGCATGCCGTGCCCTTTCGGGTGCGCTTGTAGGGATTGGCGGTACTGGTTCAAGCGCTCCCAGAGTTTGCGTCGTATGCTGCGGAGGCTACCGAGTTGACCACCCGGCGTTTCCTGCTCTTTGGTGGCGATTTGGACGCAGCGTGCCACCAGCTCATGGTGGTTTTCCGCCCGCTCCAGTGCGGGTGTGTCCGGCGAGCAGGCGATGGTGCGGAAGATGGCTGAGAGCGACTGCGACACGAGGTTGCCCTGTTCGTCCACGCGGATGAGGGCATCGGTGCCATCGGGATAGCGCAGATAGGTGACGACGCCCGGCGGATTGTGAGCGCCCGCCTCTGTCTCCGAGAGGGCGCGCGTCGCCGAGACAATCGGTGGGAGCTCAAGGGCTGCTTTTTGGTCCTCCGTGGAGGCGTTGTTCCAGACTTGCAGGGCAAGGCTTGCCAGGTCAATGTCTTCGTCGGCGCCTTCCTCGTCGAGCGTACCGGCTTTCTCCGTATACAGGTCGCGCAGGCGTGCGGCGGCTTCTTCGCCGAAGAAGGACTCATCCGTGCCAATGACCTCCTGATTTTGCTGGAGCCGATGGGTGAGCCGCTGGCGCAGGCGGATGATACGCTCGACACCTTCGGCGGGCAGGAACGAGTAGACCAGAATGGTGTCGTGCTTTTGACCGATGCGGTCTACACGCCCGGCGCGCTGGATGAGCCGTACGATCGCCCAGGGCAGGTCGTAGTTGACCACGATGTGGGCATCCTGCAGATTCTGTCCCTCGGCGAGCACGTCGGTGGCGATGAGCACCCGAAGCTCGGTCTCTCCCGGGCGCAGACCGCCGTTTGTGGAGGGGCTGAAGCGGCGAGCCAGCTCTTCGGGGTCGCCCTTTTGGTTCGTCACGACAGCGATGTCTTCAACACCTCTGGCGCGAAGCTGCTCGTGGAGGTACAGCGCGGTATCGGCAAACTGGGTGAAGATGAGCACCTTCTCGTTCCGATGGCGCTGGGCTACGAGCTCGTAGAGCGCTTGTAGTTTGGCGTCTGAGGTGGGATTCCACTCGCCTGCGCGCTCCAGGACGCGGAGCAGCGCCTCTGCGTCGGAGCGGAGCGCTTCCTTCAGTTCGGGGCGGAAGAATCTGGGATGGAGCCAGTGGAAGCGGTCGTGGTATTGCGTGCGGTACAAATCGTAGAGTCTCTCGGCGCGCTTTGCGTAATCGTTCCAGTCACCTTTTCCAGTTGGGGCAGCTTCGAGCACTTCGGCTTGCTCTGCAGAGTTTTCGGCATCGGTTGTATCCACGAACTCTTCATCGGCGTCATTGACGGCGGTATCGAGCATGGCAGCGTCTTGCGTGCCGATAGGAATGGGCAAGCCATTTTCGAGGGCGTACAAGGTGACGAGGTTGCGCACGATGTGGCGCTCGACGGAGAGCAGGAAGCTATATCCGCTCGACTCCAGGCGCTTGAAGAGGTTCGTGCGGCAGAAACCGATCAAGCGCTTGCCCGCGCGGCTGAGGTTGCCCAGGATGCGCTTCTCCTCGCTGGAGGCGTTTTGTTCTGCGTTTGGGATGAGATAGTTCGCCAAGCCGTAGCGTGGGAGCTGTAAGCTTTCGATGACCTCCACGACTTCGTCGTGGAAGAGCTGGGCGTATTGATCGTTTGGGTTTGACTCATTGATGGGGAACTCCATGCGTTTAGGCTGGCGTAGGGGGAAGTACTGTGGTTGCCCGTTGAGCCAGACGTAGTAGCGCCTTCGCTCCTCGTCGAACTTGGCGTAGTGCTGGATGATAAAGCGGCGCGTGCGGCGCACCAGGAACAGGCGCATCAGGTCCTGCCAATCTTCAGGGAAGGGGCTTTGTTCAAAGGCTCGCAGGCTATGCGGGGAGGTCTGGAAGCGGGCGATGAAATCGTCTTCCGTCTCACCGCGCTCCTGCTTCAGCCACTGGAAGTAGCGTTCGGGGCGGACATGCAGATCCTGGTCCTCGTCGAGGAAGAGGCGAAGCTGGTTGCTGATGTCGGTGTACTGCTTGTTGTACGGCGTTGCCGTGAGCAGGATGACGCGGGATTCGTTGCGCTCGATGTAGTCGCGGATGGCTTTGTAGCGTTTGGCTTCGCGATTGCGCAGGTTGTGGCTCTCGTCAATGATGACCAGCCGGTAGCGTGGCAGGTTGGGGAGCTCTTCGATGACGCGTCCAAGCGAGAGCACATGCCCAACGATTTTGTACTCTTGTAGGTGGCGCTCCCACATTGGCACGAGCTTCGGTGGACAGATGACCAAAGTGTCGTCGCCGTTATCCTCCTGCATGATTCGGGCGATGGCTGTAGCCATCAGGGTTTTCCCAAGCCCTACGACGTCGCCGAGCAGCACACCGCCGTGACGGTGGAGCTTGCGCGCCGCCAGCGATACGGCGGCTTTTTGGAAATCCAGGAGCACATCGCGGAAGATCGCCGGCACCTTGAACTCGCGTTCGCCCTGGCGCGCCTCCTCCGAGAGGTGGTAGGCGATTTTGAGGTAGATGAGGTACGGGCGGATGAGCTCCTTACGCGCCCAACTGTTCTCAATCAGCTGTGCAAGTTCTTCGGTCAGGTCAACAGCCAGAGAATCGTTCCATCGCTCATCAAACCACTGCTGGAGCTTGTGTGCAGCGTCCTGCTCGACGACATCTACGTTGAGTTCGCCTTGTTGGGAAAGCCCCGCTAAGGTGAGGTTGCTGCTGCCGACAAAGCCGACAAGCGGCGTGATGGGGTCTGGGCGCTTGACCAAATACAGTTTGGCGTGCAAGGGATAGCGGAGAAACGCCTTGATAAGCACTTTGCGCGCTCGGAGCTGTTCGGCTAAGCGCTGAAGCGCGCGTTCTGCCTCATTGGAGGGCACGCCGAATTCGAGTTGGTGTTTGAAGCTCTCGATGATGCGCCGCCGAAGCAGGCTGCGCGTGGGTCCATCCAGAGTGGAGGGCTTACGGCTTGCCCGATACAGCAGCCTCATCTCCTCTTCGGGCGGGCGATGCATCCCCACAAGCACACGGCAGGCATGAGCTTCATCCCCGCCCTGGAGATGTTCGATGGCGTCGGCTAATTGAGCCCACCCGCGCAGGTTCAGGTAGCCGACGCAGAAGGAGCAGGCAACCGCTTCGGGCAGAACGCTGCGAAGCCCTTCGAGCAGTTTTGACTCGATGTTATCGTAGATGGTTGGCATGGCGATGCAACCCTTGACTAAAGCATCCCGAGACGAAGCCGATGGGGAGTTCTGCGCGGTTGACTGACGACGCTGCGATGGGTTGAATGTGGTACGCAACCCAGCGCTGCATCATTCGAACTGGGTGAGGCGGGCGTTGTGGTGCCAGGGGATCTGTGTGCCGAGCTGCTGCACAATCTGCCCATCGGGTCGGGCTTGGGCAAACGCCCGAGTATACTTGGAGTGCGCGGCGAAGAGCCCTGCTTCAATGCCGGAAGTGGCGCATGCCGGTGAAGACCATGGCGATGCCGGCGGCATTGGCAGCCTCGATGACCAGGGCATCGCGCACGGAGCCGCCGGGCTGAACTGCAGCGGTGATACCGGCATGGATGGCTTCCTGGAGCGCATCGGGAAAGGGGAAGAAGGCGTCGGAGGCGATCACCGACCCCTCCAGCGAGATGCCTACATCGGCGGCTTTGCGGATGGCAACGCGCACGGCATCCACGCGCGAGGGCTGCCCGCAACCGATGGCTAAGGTGCGGTCGGGCGCGGCAAACACCACAGCGTTCGACTTTGCGTGCTTGACAACGCGCCAGGCGAACTCCAGTGCGGCGGCTTCCTGCTCCGTTGGAGCCCGGTGCGTGACCACCTGCCAGCCCTCCGGAGGCAGTACGGCGATATCTGGGCTCTGCACCAATGCTCCGCCCAGGATGCTGCGGAACTCCAGCGCATCTGCCCGCGCCAGGAGCTCGGCACGGTAGCGCAGCAGACGCAGATTCCGCTTGCGCTGCAGCACCTCCAAGGCATCCTCGGCAAACTCCGGGGCAACGATGAGCTCCAGGAAGAGCTCCGAGAGCCGCTCCGCCAGCGCGCGCGTGACGGCTCTGTTGGTGACAACGATGCCGCCGAACGCCGAGACCGGATCGGTTGCAAGGGCTTTCTCCCAGGCGTGCTCAAGCGCGGGAGCGCTGCCGACCCCGCAGGGCGTGGTGTGCTTGAGGATGGCAACTGTCGGCTCGGGGAAGTCGCGGATTAGGCGAACAGCCGCGTCCAGGTCGAGCACGTTGTTGTACGAGAGCTCCTTGCCGTGGAGCTGCTCGAAGAGTTCGCCGAAGGCATCACCGTAGAGGCAGCCCTGCTGGTGGGGATTCTCTCCGTACCGCAGGCGCTGGACCTGCGGCAGGCTCACGCTCCACTGCGGTGGGAAGGGCTCGGTGCTGAGCGCACGGGCAATTGCAGCGTCGTACGCGGCGGTGAGGGCGAATGCCTCGGCAGCGTAGCGCCGGCGCAGCTCCTCCGAGAGGGAGCCGTGCTGCCGCAGCTCGGCGATGACCTCCTCGTACTGCCTCGGGGAGGTCACCACCGCCACCCATGGGTAGTTTTTGGCAGCAGCGCGCACCAGCGCCGGACCACCGATGTCGATGAACTCCAGCAGCTCCGGCAGGGCAGCTCCGGAGCGCTCCATCGCCTGGAAGGGGTAGAAGTTCACCACGACGAGCTCGATTGGAGCGATGCCAAGCTGCTCAAGCTGCTGCAGATGCTCCGGGCGGTCACGCCGCGCCAGGATTGCCGCATGCAGCAGGGGATGGAGCGTCTTGACCCGTCCGTCGAGCAGCTCTGTTGCTCCCAAAAGCTCGCCGAGGGAGCGCACGGGGATGCCCGCTGCACGCAGGGTGGCGCCGGTGCCCTCCGAAGCGATGAGTTCCACGCCCAATTCCGCCAGGGCAGCAGCGAACTCGGTGATGCCGCGTTTATCCCACACGCTCAGCAGGGCTCTGCGCGGTTGCATCGGGAGCCAGTGCATAGCGCTCGTGGTACTGACCAGCAGCAATGCTTACTCCAAGCAGCACAGCGGCTGCAGAAAGGAAGGGCAGTGAGAGCCCGAACTGCAACAGCCCGTTGCCCCAGATGGGACCGACGATGCGGGCGAAGCTCTCCAGCGAGGTCGTCACGCCCTGCAGGCTCCCCTGCAAAGGTTGTGGCGTGGTGCGGCTCAGCAGGCTCAGCAGGGCGGGGGAAGCAAGCCCGGCACCGACCGCCGCCGGTACCAGGCAGAGCACAAACAGCGGGATTGTCGGAACGAGCGCTGCCGCGCCCAACCCGAGGGCTGCCAGGAGTGTGCCGACCGCAAGCGTGCGCGTTTCGCCCCAACGCCGTGTCACGCGTCCAACCAGCGCAAGCTGTGTCAACACTCCGATGCCTCCGGCAACTGCCAGCAGCGCGCCGACCTGTGCTTCGCTCGCGCCAAAGCGCCGATGCAGGAAGAGCGCAAAGCCGGTCTGGTAGACCGCCTGGCAGCTCCAGTAGAGCAGGTCGAACAGTAGCAGCGGACGCAGGGCAGGCAATCCCCACAGCTGTGCAAAGCGCCGGACGAGGATTCCCCGCTGGAGTGGGCGATGCTGCGAGGGTTCGGGCAGCCACAGCAGCACCACTGCCGCTGCCAGCAGACTCAGCGCCGCAGCAGCCCATGCCGGGGCTTTCAGGTTCCACTGAACCAGGAGCGATCCCAATGCCGGACCAGCGATGAAGCCGATGCCGAAGGCTGCCCCGATGAATCCAAATCCCCGTGCGCGCTCCCGCTCCTCGAGCACATCCGACAGGTATGCCCGCACGGTGGCGATCATCCCGCCGCAGGCGCCGTCCACAAGGCGGGCGATGAAGAGCCATTCCAGCGATGGTGCCAGCGCCATGATGACAAATCCGGCAGCTGCGCCCAGCAATCCCAGCAACAGGAAGGGTTTGCGCCCGTACCGGTCCGAAAGCGTCCCCCACACGGGCGAGCTCAGGAGCTGCGCAACCGAGAAGGAGGCGAACAGCAGCCCAATCTGCAGCTCCGACGCCCCCATTGCTTGCCCATAGAAGGGCAGCAGCGGGATGATGATGCCGAAGCCGATGAGATTGGTCAACACCGCCAGGAACAGGATGCCAAGGGCGCGGCGATGCGAGGCAACGGCAGAGGTCATACGCGAATGGGCAGTTGTACGGCATGCAAACTTACGCGGCGCGGCTGGAGCACTCCCTCAGCGGCGCAGCCAGAAGCGGACGACGGTGCCCACGCCCGGCTGGCTCTGCAGCTCGTAGCGCGCTCCGTGCGCCTGCAGGATGTGGCGCACAATCGCCAATCCCAGCCCGCTCCCTTGAACGGGGCGTTCGCGCACCCGGTAGAAGCGCTCAAAGACGCGTTCCTGGTGCTCCGGCGGGATGCCGATACCGGTATCCTCCACGCTGATGAGGACGTACTGCTCCTGCGGCTGGGCGCGCAGCCAGACCTGCCCGCCGGGGCGATTGTACTTGATGGCGTTCTCCAGCAGGTTCGCCAGCGCCTGTTCCAGCCGGTCGCGGTCGGCAAGCACCTCCAGCTCTTCGGGCACCTCTACGTGCAGGGTGACCTCATGCTGGGCAGCCAGGAGGCTGAAGTGGTTGCAGAGCTCGGTGCACAGCGGCGCCAAGCGGATGCTGCGCCATCGGAGCGGGAGGGTGCCGGATTCCAAGCGCGATAGCTCGAGCAGCTGCTCCAGCAGACGCTCCATTCGGGCGATGTGCTGCAGGGATTTCTGCAGTAGGTGCTCTCGCTGGGCGGGGTCGCTGCTGTCGAGTGCTGTTTCCACAGAGCCGCGCAGCAGGAACAGCGGATTGCGCAGCTCATGGGCAAGGGTGCCGAGCAGCTCCGTGTGGGAGCGTTCGAGTGTGCGGACGCGGCTGAGCTGCATCTCGACAGCACCGGTGAGCCGGTTGAGCTCTGCTGCCAAGGCGCGCAGCTCCTCTGGGAACTCCGCCTCCGAGAAGCGCACCGCCAGCGCACCACCGGAGACGCGCCCGAGCCGCTCCAGCACTCCGGGGAGCCACTGCTCGATGTAGGCGCGCACGCGCCTTCGCCAGCGCCACAGGCACAGCCCCGTCCAGAGCACCCCCACCAGCAGTAGCAGCAGCCACCGCAGCCCTGGCGCGATGTCCAGCAGCAGCACCCCAATCCCCAGCAGCACGGCTCCGATGCCGCAGAGCAGCAGCGTACCGATGCCCACGCGCTGCAGACTATGTGCCATGGGTGCGGAACCGGAAGAGCTCGTGTGCAACTGTTGCCGAGAGCAGCAGCAGGAAGCTCGCGTAGTAGGTCCACAGCCCCAGCGCTGCTAGCCCAATGTAGCTGCCGTAGATGTAGCCCAGCAGCGGGGCATGCTGCAGGTAGTAGAGGAAACCAACGCGGGCAAGCTCCAAGAGGACAACTGCGGCAAGGCTTGCCACCAGACGCACCCGCAGCGCCGGCGGACGCGATGGAACAGCGCTGAAGAGGAACAGGAACAGCGCGAACTCCACAACCAGCGTAATTGCCAAGCCCAGCGTCCGCTGCAGGGGCGAATGCCAAGGCTCCGGCAGCAGCTCAGTGCCAAACGCGGTGAGGATGCTCCAGCCAATGGTCAATGCTCCCAGCAGTAGGCTCACCAGCAGCAGTGCAACCGTGAGCGCGGCATCGCGCAGCCGATGGAGCAGCCATCCCATGCTGGTGCTATCGCGTCCAAAGACGGCATCCAGCCCTGTGCGCAGGGATTGCAGCAGCGCCGAAGCAGACCATAGCAATCCCACCGCACCGATGGCGCCAGCAATCGAACTATGGGCAAAGGCGATGCGGAGTTCGCGCAAAACTCCCTGCAGCAGACGCTCCAGCTGCGCCGAGGGAGCAACCAGGTGCAGGAGCACAGACTGGAAGGCGGTCTCCACCAAATCCGCCGGCAGCAGCAGTGCGATCCCCCACAGGATGAGCAGCCCTATCGGCACAACGCACAGCAGCATGTTGAAGGCGATGCCGGCGGAGAGCAGGAAGAGGTGCTCTCGCGCAAAGCGCTGGTGCAGCGCCTGCAAGAAGTGCCACACGGCGGCAAGCCTTGGGGCAGTTCGGCACCGCTTCATTGCTGCTCGGTGGGGAGGAGCACACGGAAGCAGCTCCCGTGCCCGGGCTGACTCTCGACCTGGATCGAGCCCCCGTGGGCTTCGACAATCCAGCGCACGATGGACAATCCCAGCCCGAGTCCATCGGTACCATCGGAGCGGGTACGGGATTTGTCCACGCGGTAGAAGCGCTCGAAGATGTGCGGGAGCTCCTCCGGTGGGATCCCGATGCCCGTATCGGTAACCTCCAGGACCAACCCCTCCGGTGGATGGTGCCGGAGGCGGACCCGGACCACTCCGCCGCTGGGCGTGTACTTGAGGGCGTTGCTGAGCAGGTTGAGCAGCAGTTGGCGCAAGCGGATGGGGTCACCGGTAAAGGCAGCATGCTCGACGCCCTCGTAGCACAGTTGGATGCCCCTCTCGTTTGCCAGGGGCTCCATGTCTTGGACGGCTTCGCGGGCAAGGGCGGCAAGGTCCAGCGGAGTGCGTTCCAGCCGGAGCTGTCCGCTTTCGGCGCGAGCCAGTTCCAGCAGCAGCTCCACGATGCGGTGGAGCCGCATGACCTCCTCCAGAGCGCTGGAGAGCACGGCTTCGTACTGTTCGGGGGTTTGGCGTGAGCGGAGCGCCAGCTCCAGCTCGCCCATGAGGATGGTCAGTGGGGTGCGCAGCTCGTGGGAGACATCGGCGCTGAACTGGCGAATCTGGTGGAAGGAGCGCTCCAGCCGCTCGATCATCTGGTTGAGGGTGCGGCTGAGATTTGCCAGCTCGTCCTCGGTCGGCGGGATGGGCAGGCGCTGGCTGAGATTGTGCGCGGTGATGCGCTCGGCGGTGCGGCGGATATCCTCCACCGGTCGCAGTGCTGCGCGCGCCAGCATCCAGCCACCCAGCATCGAGAGCAGCAGCACCACGGGGATGCCCCACAACAGGGTTTGCATCAGCCGAGTGAGCACGGCGGTGATCTCCTCCATGCTGTAGGCAACGCCAATTTGGGCTGTGCTGGTGCGGTAGAGCAGCAAGCGAGTCGGGCGACCGCGCACGAGCTGTTCACCGCCGCGCACGATGCCCCAGACCGTATCGGGCAGCACGGGGAGTGTGTCGGGCTGCAGATTTGCCGAGCGCCACAGGAGCTGCCCGTCGGGGGTGGCAATCTGCAGGAAGTAGCTGCGCGGGTTGAGCAGAATGTGCTGGTAGATGGCGCTCCAGACCGGCGATTCGCTCCCCGGCAGAGTGTCGGCGGGCAGTGGTCCGACGAAGGAGCGCAGGGGGCGCTCCAGGAGCTCCGAGCCCAGGCGCTGGCGTTCCACGTGGCGCGCCGAATGCTGATGGAGCCGCCGCAGATGCGGGCGTTCCCGCTCCAGCAGCAGGTGGATTGAGCTGGCGACCTGCTCCATCGAGTAGTCCAGCTCCTGGAGCAGCTCTCGGCGGACACTCCAGTACCAGAAGGCGGCAAAGCCCAGCAGTGTTATCCCCACGATGCTGCCGTACCAGAGCGTCAGCCGGATCCGCAGCGGGAGCCGAAGCCACCTCATGGGCACAACTGGCGGGCAATTGTGTGCTGAAGCTGCTCGTACCATTCGGCGCCGAAGGCGCGGGCAAGCGCTTCGTGCACCATCTCCGTTGCCGTGCATCCCAGGCGGCGACCGTGGGCGTACGCGGGAGCGCATTCGGAGAAGGGCTCAAAGCGCAGCACCGTGCCGTGCGCGCTCCGGTGGAGCCGCAGCGGGAAGAGATGGCAGGAGAGCGGCTTGCGCAGTGGGCTTGCACCCTGCTCCCAAGCGCGCTCGATGGCGCAGCGGGCAATGCCCTCCTCCCAGAAGACAAACACGCATGCGCCCTCACCAACACAGCGCGTGAAGGCGCCACGCTCGGTCTGCACCGTTGCGCCCATCTGCTGGATGAGCTCCTGTGCCGGCGGTGGCAGCATCGGAAGGAGCTGCGGCGCAAGCGCCTCCAGCAGGGGAACCTCCTCCGGGAGCAGTGGGGCGCCATCGGCACCCGGCACAGTGCAGCAGGCGCCCCGGCAGCGCTCAAGATCGCAGGCAAAGGGGGTCTGCCAAGCGGTTGGGTCTACGAGCACATCGCCGACGGGGATGAGGTAGCTGCGGCTCATACGCCACGCTGCGATGGGTCCCAGATGTACTTGTGCAACTGCAACTGCAGCCGAACGGGCAGCCGGTCCTGCAGAATCCATTCCGCCAGCGTCTTCGGCTCCAGCAGTCCGAAGGCGGGGGAGAAGAGCACGGCGGCGACCCGTTCGGGGAGCCTATACTGCTTGGCTATCCCCCATGCCCATTCGTAGTCGGTACGGTCTGCGATGACGAACTTGACCTCGTCGTGTGGGCGCAGGAGCTCCAGGTTGCGGTAGCGGTTGAGCGGTGTCATGCGCGATGCGGGGCACTTGACATCCAGGATGCAGATGATGCGCGGATCGAGGGGCTCGATATCCACGTGCCCGCCGGTTTCGACGGCAACGAGGTAGCCCTCATCGCAGAGGAGGCGCATGAGTTCGAAGCTTCCCCACTGCTCCAGTGGCTCACCACCGGTGAACTCCACAAAGCGGCAGCCGTAGCGGCGAACCTGCTCGAGGATCTCCTCCCCGCTCATCCAGGTACCGCCACGCCGGTGGTCCAGGGCATAGGGCGTATCGCACCAGGAGCAGCGGAGCTTGCAGCCCTGCAATCGGACGAAGACGCACGGCATCCCTGCGCGCGTGCCCTCGCCCTGGATGGAGTAGAAGATCTCGCTCACGTGAAAGCGCTCGCGCAGCGGGTCCACCCGCTTGACCGCTTCCAGTGTTGGCTGCTGCATGGTGTACGGGGTCGTCTGCTGCGCACGCAGACGAATTACGGCGGCACGGCGTGCTCCCACAGCCAGCACAGGGCTCCGACCGCGAGTTGCACCAGCGTATTTGTCGCATGTGCCACCAGCGCGTAGCCCAGCGCCTGCGCTGCCGGCAGTGCAAACGCCTCCATGAGCACCACCTGGACGGCAACGTGGTAGATGCCCGCAGCCGAGGGCGTCGGGGCAACAGCGATTGCGACCGCGGAGACCAGCAGGACAAGCGCCGCATCCCAGAGGGTCAGCTCCAGTCGGAAGACCCAGAAGAGCCCGTACAGCGGCAGAAGGTAGCACACCCACAGCAGGGCGGTCTGCACGCCTATGCGCCAGAGCAGCCGTGGTGAACGCAGCGGGGCAGCGCCGGCGTAGAGCTCGCGGGCAAGCCGGCGGAGGCGTTCGGCAGCTCGAGGGGCATGCTGCCCCAGCCGAGCCAGTAGTCCGGGTGCCCATCGGGGCAGGCTCATCAGGGCAAGGAGTACGGCGAGCAGCCCGACCAGGAGCGGAAGCGCCGCTGCCGGCTCCAGTTGCAACCGTTCCAGCGTCTGCTGCAGAACGTCGGCAAAGAGCGGCAATCCAATGCCCACCAGCAGGAGCAACGTGAGGCTATCGAGCGTACGCTCCACGATGACGCTCGAAAGCGCCGTTGCCATCGGCAGCCGTTCCCGCCGGCTGAGCACATAGGGGCGCACCAACTCCCCAGCGCGCGGAAGCAGCATGTTGACCGCATAGCCGATCATGAGTGCTGAGAAGGCATGCCACAGCCGCGGAGGGCGGTCAGTAACCGGGCGCAGGAGCTCGCGCCATCGCCACGCCCGCAGCAGGTGCGAGAGCAGCATCAGCGCAATGCACAGAGGGAGCCAGCCGTAGTCTGCCCGGCGGAGCGTTGCCCAGAGTTCGGTCCAATCCGTCAGCCGGAACGCCACCCAGAAGGAAGCCACAAGGAGTGCCAGGCTCAGCGCCCAGCGCAGGAGATGGCGCGGTGCGAGCTTAGGCAGCCAGTTCGGCATCGGTGTGCTTGGCGGATTCGGCAAAGAAGCGGCGCAGCGCTTGCCCGGTGTAGGAGGTCGGGTGGCGCGCAACCTGCTCCGGCGTTCCCATGACCACGACGTGCCCGCCGGCATCTCCACCCTCCGGACCCAGGTCCACGATCCAATCCGCTGCGGCGATGACGTGGAGATGGTGCTCGATGAGCACAACGGTGTGCCCCTGCTCCAGCAACTGACGGAGGGCTTCCAGCAGTTTGGCAACGTCGTGCAGATGCAGACCCGTGGTGGGTTCGTCCAGCAGGAAGAGCGTATGCCCGGCGGAGGGCTCGTGCAGGTAGGCTGCCAGCTTGAGCCGCTGTGCCTCGCCGCCGGAGAGCATCGCTGTGGGGTGCCCCAATCGGAGGTAGCCCAGCCCCACCTGCTGCAGCGGGCGCAGCCGCTCGAGGACCTTGGGCGAATCGGCGAAGAACTCCATCGCCTGGTCCACCGTCATGGCGAGCACATCCACGATGCTCTTGCCGCGGTAGCGTGCCTGCAGGACTTCGGCTTTGTAGCGCGTGCCGCGGCAAGCCTCGCACTCCAGCGGCAGGTCGGAGAGGAACTGCATCTCCACCCAGATGGTGCCCTCGCCCTGGCAGACCTCGCACCGTCCGCCGGGGAGGTTGAAGGAGAAGTACGCCGGTGTCCAGCCCTTGCGCTGGGCGTATTCGGTGCTGGCGAAGAGTTCGCGGATGGGGTCGAACGCCTTGGTATAGGTTGCTGGAGTCGAGCGCAGCGAGCGCCCCGGCGGAGATTGGTCGATGAGCACGACGGAATCGATGGCATCGGCTCCCTCGATGCCGGCGACGGCGCCGACGGATTCCACCGGCAGCCCTTTGAGCCGGCGCAGATTGCCGTAGAGCACGTCGTAGAGCAGTGTGCTCTTGCCCGAGCCCGATACACCGGTGATGACGGTCATGCAGCCGAGCGGGAGCTCCACATCCTCACCCTTGAGGTTGTGCGCGGTGGGCTTGCGGATGCGCAGCCGAGCCGTGCTGCGGCGGGCACGCTTGGGGAGCTCAATCCGGCGCCTGCCGGAGAGGTACTCCCCGGTCAACGTGTTCGAGCGCAGGAGCTGCTCGACCGTGCCGGCGAAGACAACGTATCCGCCGTGCTCGCCCGAGCCTGGTCCCAGCTCCACCACCCAATCGGCAGCGCGGATGAGGTCGGGGTCATGCTCGACCACCACGATCGTATTGCCCAAATCGCGCAGTCGGCGCAGGATGGTCAGCAGCCGTTCGGTATCGCGCGCATGGAGCCCGATGCTGGGCTCATCCAGCACGTAGAGTGTCCCGACCAGTGCCGAGCTCAGCGCCGTTGCAAGCTGGATGCGCTGGGCTTCGCCGCCGGAGAGCGTGTGCGAGAGCCGGTCCAGCGTAAGGTAGCCCAGCCCGATGTCCACCAGCAGCCGTAGGCGGCGCCGGATCTCCTCCAGCACGGTGGCGACGATCTCGTATTCGTGCGGCGGAAGCTGGAGCTGTTCAAACCACTCCAGCGCTTCGGCAAGGCTCATGCGCAGGAGTGCATCGAAGAAGAGACCGCCGACGGCAACACGGCGGGCGGAGGTGCGCACCCGCGAGCCTTGGCAGGCAGGGCATTGCGTGTAGGCGCGGTAGCGGCTCAGGAAGACGCGCGCCTGCACCTTGTGGCTATTCTCCTCCAGCATCGCAAAGAAGCGGCGCAGCCCAACATAGCCATCGGCGCCCTCCCAGATGATGCGCCAGTGCTCCTGAGAGAGCTGCGCTACGGGAACGTCGGTGGGGATGCCGTAGCGCGGGGCAATCTCCAGCAGTTGCTTCAACAGGCGCGCGCCCTGTGGGGTCCGAAAGGGATGGATTGCCCCATCGCGCAGGGAGCGCCGCTTGTCGGGGATGACCAGGTCGGGGTCGATGCCGATGGTGCGCCCGAAGCCTTGGCACACTGGACATGCTCCCAAGGGGCTGTTGAAGGAGAACAGGCGCGGTTCCGGCTCCACGTACTCGATGAGGCAATCGGGGCATTCGTAGCGGCTGCTGGCACGCAGCTCCTCGCCGGTGGCTCGGCGCACAAGCACGCGCCCGGAGCCTGCACGGAAGGCTTGTTCGAGTGAATCCACCAGCCGGGAGCGGGTCTCCTCATCGTGGTGCAGCACCATTCGGTCCACGAGCACCATCCACTCCTCGGCGGGAGCCGGTGCTGGGGACTCCTCGGGAAGCTGCACAAGCGTACCCGTGGGGCGATGGAGCAAGCGGAAGAAGCCCTGCGCCTGCAGTGTCGAGAGCCGCTCCTGCCATGACGGAGGCGTCTCCGGCATCGGGAAGCCAATGAGCAGGCGCTCCCCTTCGGGCAGCTCCCACAGCTCCTGGGCAAACCGCTCCGGCGAGGAGCGCCGGACCAGCCGATTGCACTGCCGGCAGTACGTCTTGCCAATGCGACCGTAGAGCAGGCGGAAGTAGTCGTACAGCTCCGTCAGCGTCGCCACTGTGGAGCGGGGATTGCGCTTGGGAGGGCGCTGCTCCAGAGCAATTGCCGGTGGAAGCCCGCTGATGCTGTCCACATCGGGCTTGGGCATACGCTCGAGGAATTGGCGGGCATAGGCCGAAAGCGATTCCACAAAGCGCCGTTGCCCTTCGGCGTAGAGCGTGTCCAGCGCCAGGGAGGACTTCCCGGAGCCGCTCGGACCGGTGAGCACGATGAGCCGCTTGTGTGGCAGCTCCAGCGAGATGTTCTTCAGGTTGTGGGTGCGGACCCCACGCAACACAATCGCACGCTGTGCCATTGCCGGGCATAGCTCGGATGGACCAAAGGCACAAAATTAGCACACAGGCTGTGCCCTCCGGCGGGCGTTGCTTGAGCACTTCATAACTTTGCACCGCTTCGAGTTGTTGCGTCTGCCGAGGGTGCTGTATGGATGGGCAACGGCTCTACGCGGTGATCTTGGGTGCCTCCAGCGGCTTTGGGAAGGCAACGGCGCTGCAGTTAGCGCAGCAGGGCTACCACATCGTGGGGGTGCATCTGGACCGAGCAGCGACGCTGCCGCAGGTGGAGGAGCTCAAGCAGCAGCTCAGGTCGTACAATGTGCGGGTGCTCTTCTTCAACCGCAACGCTGCCGATCCGCAATGCCGTCAGGAGGTCATTACGGCGCTCAAAGAGGAGTTCGCCGAGTATCCCGGCTCCACAGTCCGGGTGCTGCTACACTCGCTCGCCTTTGGAACGTTGCTCCCCTTTGTTGCTGAGCCGCCGCAGGAGGTGGTCACGCAGAAGCGGCTGGAGATGACCCTGGATGTGATGGCGAACAGCCTGGTGTACTGGACGCAGGACCTTGTGCGGGAGCGGCTGATGGGGCGCGGCGGTCGAATTCTGGCGATGACCAGCGCGGGCAGCGAGCGCGTCATCCCAATGTACGGGGCGGTTTCGGCGGCAAAGGCTGCACTGGAGTCCTACGTTCGGCAGCTTGCGCTGGAGCTTGCACCCTATGGCATCACTGCCAACGCTATCCGAGCTGGGGTGACCGATACCCCCGCCCTGCGCCGCATCCCGGGCAACGACATCCTCATCGAAAATGCCATCGCCCGCAATCCATACCATCGGCTGACGACGCCGGAGGACGTCGCGCGCATCATCTCCCTGTTGGTGCGCCCAGAAGCCGATTGGATCAACGGTGCTATCATCGGTGCCGATGGCGGCGAGAACATCGTGGATATCACGTGGTGGAAGCCGCACGCGGCAGAGGGGGCTCAGTCGAACCAATAGCGAGGAAACCCATGCGGACACTCAAGCTCCTCACGGCAATCGCAGCGTGTACTGTGAGCCTGTGGGCGCAGATTCCGCGCGAACGCTTGGAGACACCGCAGGAGCAGCCAGCTGCTCCGCGCGTGTGGAGCCATCCCTTCCAGCAGGCGGTCTACTACGGCGCCGGTGCGCAGTTGGGGTGGCTCAGCGGCATTGGGCTAAGCTTCCGCCTTTCAACACCGGAGCGGTGGGGTGGGGAACTCAACTTCGGCATCCTCAAGCTGCAGAAGATGAGCTTCTGGTGCCTGGGAGGCGAGCTGCAGTACCGCTTGGGGATTTCGCCCTCCTACCGCACCTATCTCCTGGCGGGCTTGGGGTACTATTCGCACACGACGGATGAGAAGCCCGAGCCGATCTGGCCTGTGCGCTTTGGGCTGGGGCTGGGCTTTGAGACCTTCCCGGTGGAGATGCTGGCGCTGGGTGCGGAGCTGGCAGTCACCGCGTACACCAACGGGGATGACGTCCAGATTCTCCCAATGCCGCAGTTCGGGCTGATGTACTACTTCCGATGAGGGGCTGGAGCACAGTGGCGTGGCTGCTGCTGTGCGGATGTGCAACCGTACACATTGCACCGGTACGCCCAGGGCTGTTTGTGGAGCGGGCACGGGAGCCGGAAGCCCGTTCCCCGATGCGCTTTGCCGATACGGTGGTGGAGCGAAGTCGGCAGGGAGCTGAATCCGCTGCCGAGCTGCTCGAACTGGCCTCCCGAGCGCTGCAAGCGGCAAACTATCCCCGCGCACGGGAGTACCTTGGGCGGCTGCAGCGGGTGGCGGGGGTAAGCGATTCCATCCGAGCGGAGGCGCAGTTTCTGCACGCTGAACTGGCTGCCGCACAAGGGGAGCTCCGCGACGCCCAACAAGGCTATGAGCGCCTGCTGGAGCAGCCAATCGCTCCCGCGCTCCGCGAGCGTGCGCTGCTCCGCTACGGGCATGTCCTCTGTGCCCAGGGGCGCAGCACCGCTGCAGCGCAGGTGTTCGAGCAGCTCCGTCGGCAATTCCCCACATCGCGCTACCTTCCGCTTGCGTCCTGTGCAGCGGTCAAGTAGCAGCATGCAGGCTCCATAACTTTGCACTCGGCAGCAAGGAGCGCTGATGTCGCTGGTGTTGGAAGTTCGGGAGCTGGTCACGGAGTTTCGCACCGAGCAGTATCACGTCCGCGCCGTGGACGGGGTGAGCTTTCGACTGCAGCGGGGGCGTGTGCTGGGCATTGTGGGCGAGTCCGGCTCGGGGAAGTCCGTTACGGCGCTCTCCATCATGCGTCTGGTACCCTCCCCGCCGGGGCGGATCGTGCAGGGCGAGATCCTCTTTCACCATAGCGACGGCACGGTGGTGAATCTGCTTGCGCTGCCGGAGCGCGAGATGCGCCACTACCGCGGCAACCGCATCGCGATGATCTTCCAGGAGCCGATGACCTCGCTCAACCCCGTCTTCCGCTGCGGGGATCAGGTCATGGAGGCGCTGATGCTGCATCGGAGGATGACGCGCGAGCAAGCCCGGGAGCGCACCATCGAGCTGTTCCGCGAGGTTGGGCTTCCCGATCCGGAGGGCATACTCGACCGGTATCCGCACCAGCTCTCCGGCGGGCAGAAGCAGCGCGTCATGATTGCCATGGCGATGAGCTGCAATCCGGACATCCTCATCGCCGATGAGCCCACCACCGCGCTCGATGTCACGGTGCAGGCGACCATCCTCCAGCTCATGCGCCAGTTGCAGCGGGCGCATCAGATGGCGCTCATCTTCATCACGCACGACCTGGGCGTGATTGCGGAGATTGCCGACGAGGTCGCCGTCATGTACCGCGGGCGCATTGTCGAGTACGGTCCGGTAGAGCAGCTCTTTGCACAGCCCCAGCATCCGTACACCAAGGGGCTTTTGGCGTGCCGTCCGCGGTTGGACCGCCGGCTGCGTCGGCTGCCGACGGTGCGTGATTTCATGGAGGAGCTGCCCGATGGCACTATCCGAGAGCGGCTGCGCGTGAGCGTGCACGAGTACATTGAGCAGTTGACCGTGACGCCGCAGGAGCAGCAGCAACGGCGCGAGCAGTTGCGCCAGAGCCCAGTGTTGCTCCAGGTGGAGGACCTGCAGGTGCACTTCCCCATTCGGCGTGGTGTGTTGGGGCGAATTCGCGGCTACGTCCGTGCGGTTGACGGCGTCTCCTTTGAGATCCGGCAAGGGGAGACGCTGGGGCTGGTGGGGGAATCCGGTTCGGGGAAGACCACAACCGGGCGAGCAATTCTGCGCTTGATTGAGCCCACCGGCGGGCGAGTGCTCTTCGATGGGCAGGATGTGCGGGCGCTCTCTGGAGCGCAGCTCAAGGCGTTGCGGCGCCAGATGCAGATCATCTTCCAGGACCCCTACGCGTCGCTCAATCCGCGCCTCTCCGTCGGCAGCGCACTCATGGAGGTGCTGCGCGTGCACGGCATCTTCGACAATGAGCGGCAGCGTCGGGAGTATGTCTTCTGGCTGCTGGACCGTGTGGGGTTGGAGCGGCGCCACTTCTGGCACTACCCGCATGAGTTCTCCGGTGGGCAGCGCCAGCGCATTGGGATTGCTCGCGCGCTCGCGGTGCAGCCGCGCTTCATCGTCTGCGATGAGCCGGTCTCTGCGCTGGATGTCTCCGTCCAAGCCCAGGTGCTCAACCTGCTGGTGGAGCTGCGCCAGGAGTTCGGGTTGACCTACCTGTTCATCACGCACGATTGGAGCGTGGTCAAGTTCATCAGCGACCGCATCGCCGTCATGCAGCAGGGGCGCATTGTGGAGCTGGGCGACGCCGATGAGCTGTACGCCAACCCGCGCCACGAGTACACGCGAACGCTCATTGCGGCAATCCCGGCAGCCAGGCTGGAGCAACTCCAACGGCTTCGCGTTGCCGCAGGCTCATGATCGAGGTCCGCGCCCTGAGCAAGCGCTTCGGCAGCCATGTGGTGCTGCGCGAGGTCTCACTGCAGATTCCCCAGGGGCAGACGACCTACATCATCGGGCGTTCGGGCTCGGGCAAGACTGTGCTGCTCAAGCATATCGTGGGGCTGTTGCGTCCGGATTCGGGCAGCATCCTCATCGACGGGCAGGAGGTAACGCACTTCACGCGAGCGCAGTGGTTTGCGCTCCGACGCCGCTTCGGGTACGTCTTCCAAGGGGCGGCGCTGTTTGATTCGCTGACCGTCTTCGAAAACGTCGTCCTCCCGCTCTACGAGCACGATGTGCGCGACCGCGAGCTGCTCCACGCCGAAGCACGCCGCGCCTTGAGCGCTGTTGGGCTGCTGCCTCCGCTGGAGGAGCAGCACACGGAGCTCTTCCGCCGCGAGTATGAGCAGTTGTGCTCGAAGTACCCCTCGGCGCTCTCCGGAGGGATGCGCAAACGGGTCGGCATCGCCCGGGCGCTCGTCGGCGCACCGGAGTACCTCTTCTACGACGAGCCCACCAGCGGCATAGACCCGGTGACCTCGGAGCAGATTGACCAGCTCATCGCTGAGCTTGCGCAGCGGCTGCGCGTGACCTCGGTGGTGATTACGCACGATCTGGTCTCCGTCTTCCGCGTAGCGCAGCGGGTGGCGCTGCTGGAGGAGGGGCGAATCGTCTTCGATGGTTCACCGCAGGAGCTGCTCTCCTCGCCCGAGCCGATTGTACAGCGCTTCCTGGAGCGGTACCGTTTGCCGTGGGCGGAGTGAGGCTATCCCCAGAGCACGTGGGCTGCCTGGAGCAGCGCCTGTCCGAAGCGGTAGAGGTCGGCAAAGGAGTTGTAGAGCGGCACCGGCGCAAGCCGAATCACATTCGGTTCGCGCCAATCCACCACGATGTTTGCCTCCTGCAGTGCGCTGTAGAGCTTGCCTCCGTCGCGTTCGACCAGGAGCGAGAGCTGTGCGCCGCGCTCCGGTGGAGGTGGCGTAATCACACGCAGCGGAGCTGCTGGCAGGCGTGAGCGGACGTAGTCGATCCACCGCTGGGCGTAGGCGGTCAGGCGCTCCCGTTTCCGGTAGAGCCGTTCGGGTCCGGCTTCCTGGAAGAGGCGCAGCGCAACGCGATGGACCGCCAGCGGCAGAATTGGTGCGTTGCTGAGCTGCCAGCCCTCCGCGCCCGGTGCTGGGGAGAACTCCTCCAGGAGCTGGAAGCGCACGGATTCCGGTGTGCCCCACCATCCGCCCAGGCGGAAGCGCCCGGGATCGAGCCCGTGCCGCTCATGCACGAAGATGCCGCCGACGCCGCCCGGACCCGAGTTCAGGTACTTGTACGAGCACCACGCAGCGAAGTCCACCTCCCAGTCGTGGAGCCGGAGCTCTACGTTCCCGATCGCATGTGCCAGGTCAAAGCCCGCCAAAGCCCCAGCGCGATGCGCTGCAGCAGTAATTGCTTCGACATCGAAGCGCTGCCCCGTGTAGTAGTGGACGCCGCTCATGAAGACCAGCGCCAGCTCCTCGCCCAGCTCTTCGATGCGCCGGCAGATATCCTCGGTGCGGAGGGTGGCTTCGCCGGGGCGCGGCGCGAGCAGCTCCAGCACGTCCTGCGGATCGAGCCCGTGCCAGCGCACATGGGTCTGTGCCACGTAGAGGTCTGAAGGGAAGGGGAAGTGCTCCAGGAGGATTTTGCGGCGCTGCCCGCGCGGTTGGTAGAAGCTTGCCAGCAGCAGGTGCAGATTGACCGTGAGCGAGTTCATCGCCACGACCTCGTGCGGCAGGGCGCCGAGCAGTTCTGCCAGCGCCGCGCTCACCTCGCGGTGGTAGGAGAACCATGGTCGAGGGGCATGGAAATGCCCTTCAACGCCCAGCCGTGCCCAAGCATCCAGCTCTTGCGCAATCGCAGCCGGAGCATCCTTGGGCATCAAGCCCAGCGAGTGCCCGCAGAGGTAGACCACTGGAGTGCCGTTGCGCTGCGGAATGGCAAAGCGCTCGCGGAAGGGCGCCAGTTCATCCGCCTGGTCCAGTGTGCGGGCGTATTCTTCGGTCAGCTCCTCAGGAAGCCGTGCGGTGGAGGGCATCGGTGGTGCGGAGGTCAGCCGTCAGACCCAGGAACTCCATGGCGTTGTGGGCGAGGATGAGTTCTCTGGTCTCCGGCGCAAGCTCTAAGCTCTCCAGCATGCGCCCGTGCTCGAGGTCGCCCAAGGGGAAGGGGTAGTCCGTGCCGTAGAGGACGCGCTCAGGACCGAAGACCTGCAGCAGGTAGCGCAGGGCGTCTGGGTCGTGCGTGATCGCATCCACCCAGAAGCGCCCGATGTAGCGCCGAGGGTCGGCAACGTTGTTGACGTTGCACAGGTCCGGGCGTGCAGTGTAGCCGCGCGAGATCCTGCCCAGGGTGAAGGCAAAGGAGCCGCCACCGTGAGCAAAGAGCACACGCAGCCGCGGGAAGCGGTCGAAAAGCCCACCGAAGATGAAGGTGCAGATGGCCAGGGTCGTCTCCGCCGGCATGCCCACGAGCCATTCCAGGAAGTAGCGCTGTAGCCGTTCGCGCCCGAGCATATTCCAGGGATGCACGAAGATTGCCGCGCCGAGCGCTTCCGCAGTGGCGAAGAAGGGCGCAAAGCGGGGATCGTCGAGTTCGAGCCCGGCGACGTTGGTGCCGATCTCGACCCCGGGGAAGCCCAGCTCGCGGATGCAGCGCTCCAGCTCCCGGCATGCCAGTTCGGGGTCCTGCAGTGGCACCGTCCCCAGCGCCAGGAAGCGCCCCGGAAAGCGCGCAACGACCTCGGCGAGATGGTCATTGAGGAAGCGCGACCACTCCCAGCCGTCGCGTGCCCGAGCCCAGTAGTAGAAGAGCACCGGAACGGGCGAGAGCACCATAGCATCAACGCCGTGGCGCTCCATGTCCTCCAGGATGCGTTCGGGATTCCAGGCATTCTCCGAGAGCTCGCGGAAGACCGTGCCGTCACGGCGCACCATGCGGGCACGCCCGGGGGCGTAGTGTTCGATACGGAGGAAGTCGCCGTAGCCGTAGCGGGCGTGCAGGTCAGGCCAATCTTTGGGCACAATATGGGCGTGGATGTCGATTTTGCGCCACATCGTGCCGGAGCCTGCTGGGTGGGGCTACCGCTTCTTCTTCTTGTGGCGGTTCTTCCGGCGCCGCTTCTTGAGCTTGTGCCGGTTCATCTTGTAGCGCTTGCGCTTGCGTCCACAGGGCATGGGTCTACTGCGCGGTTGTGGAACGGGATAGGGAATCCAGCATCTGCAGGGCTTGCCGAGCCCGTTGGGCAATCGGCAGCGAGGGATGAAGACGAATCAGTTCGCTCAAAGGTTGGCGGGCGCGCTCCAGTTCCCCCCGCTGGGCATAGAGGATGCCCAGGTTGTAGAGGGCGATGGGGTGGTCTGGAAAGCGCTCCAGCACGCGATACAGCTCGGCGATGCCGGCGTCCTCCTGCCCGCTGGCGAAGAGGCTGTAGGCGTAGTCAATACGGACTTCGGCGTTACCGGGGTCGCGCTCCAGGTAGCGCCGGTAGAGCGGCACGGCATCGGCGAAGCGCGAAAGGTCGTAGTAGAGGTTGGCAAGCTCCAGCAGTGCTTGGGCATTTTCGGGATTGCGCTCCAGCTCCCGTTGGAGCTGTTCGACGCGTTGCCGTTGTTCGGCGGGGATGGCGGCGGAGGCTGTCTCGGAGCGCAGTGACCACTCACGCACCAGCCACGAACTCGCCGTCAATGCTGCTACAGCGCCGAGGATGGCAAGGGTGGGCATCCACGGGCGCGTCATTGCGACTTGAACAGGCGGAGAAACTTCGGCGAGGGCTTGAAGAAGGGCACCTTCCGGTCGCCCAGCGGAACCGGTTCCCCTGTGCGGGGATTACGCGCCATACGGGGACGGCGCCATCGGACCATGAAGGCACCGAAGCCACGCAGGTCCACGCGGTTGCCCGCAGCAAGCTGCTCCATGATGAAGCTCAGGAACGCCTCCATCACCGCGCGAACTGTGCGGGCGGGCAGCCCCGTACGGGCAACGATGTAGCGGACGGCATCGCGACGCTGCATGAATGCGCTCTCGGCAGTGCAACCGGAAAGCCGGGCAAAAATACACAACCCCGTGCAGGGGCAGCGCTCACGGGCGGACCGGTGGGGGCAGTGTCGAACGCAGACGCTCCAGGCGCTGCTGACGGAGCTGCTGTGCCAGCTCGCGCAGGTCGGCAATCTGGTCCGCTTCGTCCACGATCTCCACCCCCAGCAGGGTCTCGATGAGGTCCTCCAGTGTCAGTACGCCCTCCACCCCACCGTACTCATCCACGACGACGAAGAGGTGTTGGCGCCGCTGCAGGAATGCCCCCAAGGCGCGGTCCAGTTCGAGCGTCTCCGGCAGGAAGTGCACTTCGCGCAGGAATTGGCGCACGGGGAGCTCGGATGCTCCTTCGAGCGCTGCCCAGAGCAGGTCCTTGGTCAGCACGTAGCCGATGATGGTGTCGGGCTCGCCCTCCCAGACTGGAATGCGGGAGAAGATGCGCAGCTCCGGCATCCGGAGCGCATCGCGCACGGAGATGTCCGCCGGGCAGCTCGCCAGCACTGTGCGCGGAGTCATGACGTCAGAGACACGGATGTTGCGCAGGCGCATCAGGTTGCTTACCAGGCGGTACTCCTCCGGGTCGAGCGCTCCCTCTTGATGAGCTGTCTCCACAACGGTTGTCAGCTCGCGGCGGGCAAGCTCTTCGTGCTGCTGTGCTGTCGTGCCGCGCCCCAATGCTCCCCAGAGCTGACCGCCCCAGCGCAGCAGCTTGAGGAAGCGGCGGGAGAGTTCAAACACCGTGGGGGCGTAGCGCATGCCCAACGCCCGCAGCGTCGGCTTGAGCAGCACCAGCACTGCAAGTGCGGCTGCAACCATCGGCAGCATGATGCTGGGTGGGAGTGCGGAACCCAAACCAACGGCAGCAAGCACAACGATGGCATCGGCGAGCGCTTCCCACAGGCTCAGCCCGGTCCAGTAGAGGTGGGATTCCTCGGGTGCAACCTCGGTCAGCAGCAGCCAGGGGTCGTGCTCCAGTGCCCCACGCCAGAGATTGAGTGCGGCGCCCGCCACAAGGGCAACCGCTCCCGCGAGCCACAGTAGCTCGTTCATCGCAGGCTGGAGCGGAACTCCTTGTCCACAATCGTGATGTAGCCCGGGGAGTGGAGCTCGCCGAGAGGGGTGAGAACGCGTGGGCGCGCCTGCAACATCAGCCGCGCGCAGCTCCCGCGAGCACCCCCGATAGCAAGTGCCAGCTCTATGAGCTCGTTCCACGAGCGCTGGGCGAAGAACTCGTACAGGTCCAGCTTGACGCGCAGAGGGATGAGCACAGTGTCCCCACCGCCGGGGAGCTCCACAGGGGCGCCCAAATCGCCGGAGACCGTCGGGGTTTCATCGATCAGAAGCTTCCACTCCAGCCCGGTCAGCGTGACGGGGAGGCGGCGCCGTCCCGCGCGTCCATCGTTCGGGTTGTACGCTGCCACCTGCAGCAGGAGCTCCACCGGCAGCGAGCGGCGCTGCTGGTACTGGAGCAGTTGCGCCAACTCCATCGGGGAGAAATCCCGCGGCGATGCCTTCTGAGCAAGCGCAATCCCCGCCAAGCGGAACTCCGATACCCCCGCCAGGCGAAATCGCAGGCGCTCCACACCGACGAGCGTTTCCGTTACCTGCCGGACGGTACCGCAGCCGGTCAGCACCACCGCGCCTATGAGGAGAGCTCCTCGATACCAAGCTCGTGCCATAGCTGCTGGAGGTCGGAGGGAAGCTGAGCTGTTCCGTTGGACAGATTGCGGATGTACTGCTGCAGCGCTGCTACCGCTTTGCGGAGACGGCTGATGGTCACCAGCAGCTTCACCTTGGCGATGAGCAGCCGTTCCTCCACGGGCTTGCCCAGGAAGTCATCGGCGCCGGCTTCGATGGCGCGGAGCTGGTTCGACACATCGTTGAGCGCCGTGACGATGACCACGGGAACGTGCGCCGTCTGGGGATTGCTGCGCAACTGCTGGACGGTTGCGTAGCCATCCAAGTTCGGCATCATCACATCCAGCACGATAGCATCGGGCAGACGCTGGGCGACCTGCTCCAGGCACTCTATGCCGTCGTGTGCCTCGCCGACCTCATAGCCTTGCCGCTCCAGGTATCGGCGCAGCATTTTGATGGCGATGTGGTTATCGTCCACGACCAACACGTACGGTGCAGCCACGGCACATCCCACGGTGTTGGACAACCCCTGCAGAGCGCAAAATAGCAAATCTCGGCTACGCCATCAAGCGTCCCAAGGTAGCAATCGCACCCAGCCATATTCCCAGAGCCGCAAAGCTCCAGGCTACTCCGGCAAGGCGCGAGCGCAGGGATGCAGCGTCGGCAAGTACAATGCCCAAGAGCGCATACTGAGCCACCGTGCCGACGTGGAGGCGACTCAGCACGGAGAACGCAATCGGGTGCTCGAAGGGCGAAACGAACGCCGCTGGGCTGAGCTGGAATTGCAGAGAGCCCCCGAGTACCTGCACGGCGGCGTTGAGCAGCTCCCCAAGGGCGCCGGGCAAGCAGCTATATCCCAGTGCCGCTGCCAGCACAGCGAAGCGAACCCGCTGGAGGTTCCCCGCAAAGGGAAGCTGCAGCAGCCAGAGCAATCCCAGCACAGCCAGAAGCGAGATGACGTTGGTGAAAAGCCCCCCGAGCAGGCTCCGCGCCAGCGAGAAGCGCAGCCCCTCTGGAACGGTCTCGCGGATCCGCTGGCGCTCCTCCGACGAAAGCTGCGGGTTTTTGGCAAAGTAGCGCTCCAGTTGCTGCAGGGTGAGCTCCTCCAGCTGCGCGCGGAGTGCGGGACTGCGGCTGTGCAGCCAGTTGACCGCAGCCGAGGTAACGGTCAGCAGCAGAAGCGCTGCAACAAAGACCTTCCCCACATGCTGCCCCAGGGTGGATGCCAGCTCGGTTGGAGCCACCATGATATCGCGGAAGCCCTCCACCCAGGAGCGTTGCGGCTGCTCGCCCGGTTCGGGGGCGGGGGTCGGTGTCGGGGGCTCGTGTGTCATTGCTCTGCGTACGCTGTGGAACATGCACGGAGGGGTGCTGTGTCAGCGCTGCATCTGCAATATACGAGCGGAGCCGAGTATTGGCAAGCATTCGCAGGAGGACGCGCCGCACGATAGGGGCGGCGGTTTGCCCGCCGTAGACCACTTCCTGTGGCTGCTGCAGCATCACCAACAGGACCAGCCGCGGAGAATGCGCTGGCAGGAGCGCCACAAACGAGGCGGTATGCGCTTGCGGACTGTAATGCCCCTCGACCAGTTGCCGTGCCGTACCGGTTTTGCCGGCGATCGGGAGCTGCGGCAGTGCCGCTGCCCGCCCGGTGCCCTCCTCTACGACGCTGCGCAGCAGGGATAGGAGCTGCCGTGCCGTCCGCTCCGTGATGACCTGCCGGACCCGCTCGGTGGGGAACTCCTTGAGCACGGTGCCATCGGGGGCAATCAGGGCGTCGGCAATACGCGGGCGCACGAGCACGCCTCCATTGCCAATTGCCGCGTACGCACAGGCAAGCTGTAGGGGCGTCACGGCAAGCCCATAGCCGAAGCCCCAAAACAGCGGCGTGGTGGGCTCCATCCGTTCCGGAGTGGGGACAATCCCGTTGACCTCGCCGGGCAGGTCCACGCCCGTGGGAAGCCCAAAGCCGAAGTCCCGAACGTACCGGTAGAGCACGCGCCGAGGAAGCCGGTAGGCAAGCTCGGCGAAGACGATATTGCTGGAGAGCGCAAAGGCACGGCGAAGCGTCGTCCGCCCCAGGGGGTACTCGTCGCGGATGAGCTGTCCCAGGATGCTCCACTCCCCGTTGCGGGCATCGAGCGTGTCTTCGGGGCGAAGTAGCCCTTGGTCCAGTGCCGCAGCGGCGATGAAGGGTTTGAGCACCGAGCCGGGTTCGTACACCTCGCCCACCACTGGAAGCGTCGCGCTCCCGCGGGCGGGCGTGGGGAGAGCAACGGCGGCTCGGATTGCTCCGCTACGGACCTCCAGTGCTATGGCAACACCGGAGCGGGCGCGGAAGCGTTCAAGTCCTCGCTGCAGCTCGTAGGCGATAAGCTGCTGCAGCTCGATATCCAGCGTTGTGCGCAGCATCGGCGGTTGCGGCGGTGAATGGGCAGCCGATTGGGGCACTGGAATCAATCGCCCCCGAGCATCACGCCGCATGAGGGTCTCCACCGGTGGCATGCGCAGGAGCGAATCGTAGGAGAGCTCCACTCCGGAGATGCCCACCTGGTCAATGTTGACGCTGCCCAGGAGCGGAAGCGTCAGCTCGTCGTAGGGGTAGACTCGGTGGAGCTCCTGCAGCCGGATGAGTCCGGGGTCGGAGAGTGTATCCAGCGCTGTAGTGGGGCGCTCCCAGACGCTGCGGAGCAGCCACAGGAAGCGTCCCCGGGCACTGCGGATGCGCTGCAGGCAGGTTGCCGAATCCAGACCCAGGGCGTGGGCTGCTCGGCAGAGGCATTCCGCGCAGCGGAGCTGCTGTGGGTCCACCGCGTACGAAGGGGCTTTAACGCTCAGTGCCAGTGGTTCGCCCCGGCGGTCCAGGATAGTCCCGCGCTCCGGCAACAGGAGCACCCGTGCAAAGGCTTGCCGCTGGAGCTGCTGGCGGTACTGCTCGGCTTGCACGACCTGCAGGTATACCACGCGCAGCCACACAAGTGCAAACCCCAGGCTCAGCCCCACCGCCGTTGCTGGGGCAGCCCAGCGCCGAAGCATCCCCAGTGGTGTAGCGTGTCAGGCTACGAGCGCGCCTGCTCCCGGGCGGTCGTGATCCGCAGGAGCGAATACATCGGGCACCACCGCAGGAGCGCTGTGGCAATCAGAACCACCCCTACCACGAGCGCGATGATGCCGCCGGTATGCCCTTGCCATCCTCCCCAGCTCCACCCGCCCAAGACGAAGAGCAGTGCGCCTGCAATCAGGCGAACCCACCGATCGACGGTCCCAACGTTGCACTGCATTGCCGTGCGGAGACTGTTGAACAGTTTGCGGTGCGAAAGTAGCGACTTTGGCGTATGTGTGCTGCTCGCCGGCGGTTCGCTATTTTCACGCTCCAAGAGATGTCCCTCGTACGCGGAGCTGCTGCCATGTTCCCCGGGGGAGAAGCCGAACACAGCTATCCGCTGGAGACGATGCTGCGCGGCGGGCGCCGCCGTGTGGCGGAGGTTATTCCGCTGGAGCGTATCAGCGAGCGCATTCCTCCACATTCGCTCGATGCAGAGATGGCGGTCCTGGGCGCGATGCTCCAGGACCGCGCTGCGGTAGTCAAAGCCATCGAGCTGTTGGAAGCGGATTGCTTCTACCGTGAGGCGCATCGAGTGCTCTTCCAAGCAATCGTGGCGCTGTTCGAGCGTGGCGTCACCGTGGACCTGCTCACCGTTGCCGAGGAGCTGCGCCGGCAGGGCGTCTTGGAGCAGGTCGGCGGAACGGCATATCTGACCGAGCTGACGCTGCGGGTGCCCTCAGTTGCTGCGGTAGAGCACTATGCGCGGATTGTGCTGGAGCACTACCTCAAGCGCAGCCTTATCCGCACGGCTGCCGAGATCATCTACGCTTGTTACGACGAGAGCACGGATGCGCTCGAGGAGCTGGACCGTGCGGAGAGCGCCATCTTCGAGATCGCCGAGAAGCGGCTGCGCCAGGGTGCCCGCTCGATGCGCACACTGGCGCGCACGGCGTTTGAGCACGTGGCAAGCCTGCTCGAGCGCAAGGAGCGCACAGGGCTGACGGGGATCCCCACCGGCTACATCCGACTGGATGAGCTCACCGGTGGGCTGCAGCGGTCGGACTTCATCGTCATTGCCGGGCGTCCTTCGATGGGGAAGACGGCGCTGGCGCTCTCGATTGCCCGCAATGCGGCGGTGGAGTACCGCATTCCGGTGGCGATCTTCTCGCTGGAGATGTCGGCACTGCAGCTTGTGCTGCGTCTGCTGGCAGCCGAGGCGCAGGTGGATTCCCATCGGTTGCGAACGGGGAAGCTCTCGCCGGAGCTCCTGCCGCGCTTGGTCCAGGCAACGGGGCGGCTGGCGGAGGCGCCCATCTTCATTGACGATACGCCGATGCTGTCGCTGGTGGAGCTGCGGGCGAAATCCCGCCGGTTGCGCTCGGAGCACGGGGTGGAGCTGATCATCGTGGACTACCTCCAGCTCATTGCTCCACCAAAGGCGGAGAGCCGCGAGCGCGAGGTCGCCATCATCTCCCGCTCGCTGAAGATGATGGCAAAGGAGCTCGGCATCCCGGTGGTCGCCCTGGCGCAGTTGAACCGTGCCGTTGAGTCGCGTGCGGACAAGCGCCCGATGCTCTCCGACCTCCGCGAATCGGGCTCGCTCGAACAGGATGCCGATGTGGTCATCTTCGTGCATCGCCCGGAGATGTATGGCATCACCACCTACGACGATGGGACGCCGACGGAGGGCACAGCCGAGATCATCATCGGCAAGCAGCGCAATGGACCCGTCGGTGAGGTGCGCTTGGCGTACTTGCGCGATTGGGCACGCTTTGAGAACTTGGCACTGCACTACCCCGAGCCTCCACCGCCGCCGTACGACAGCGACGTGCCCTTCTGAGGCACTGCGCGGCGAGGGAACTCGTCCGTTGCCCTGGGCAAGCTCGCAGCGAACGGCATGAATTTCCTCAACCCCGTGGTGTTGCTGGGGCTGGTGGCGGCGCTTATCCCGCTGTTGCTGCATCTGCTGAATCTGCGTCGGTTGCGCCAGCAGGAGTTCAGCACGCTGCGCTTCCTCAAGCAACTGGAGCGGAGCACGATTCGCCGGTTCCGGCTCCAGCAGTTGCTGCTCCTGGCGGTGCGAATGCTGCTCATCGCCGCGGTGGTGCTGGCGTTTGCCCGACCGGTGCTGCCGGCGAAGCTGCCGGGCTTGCAGCAGCGGGCGCCAGTGAGTGTGCTCCTTGTGCTGGATAACTCTGCCAGCATGGCGCTGGGGGAGCGCTTCGCAGCGGCACGCCGCGCTGCAATGGAGCTGCTGCGTTCCCTGTACGCCGATGATGAGGTGCTCCTGCTGCCGGTGGTCTCCGATACTGTGCTCCCGGAGTGGGCGACAAACCGCGGTGCCGTACTGGAGCAGCTCCAGCGAATGCAGCCGACGGCAACGACAGCACCGCTGAGCGTTGTGCTCCGCCGTGCCATTGGGCTGCTGGGACAAGCCCGGCATTGGCATCGCCAGGTGTACGTGGTGAGCGACTTCCACCGCACGCAGTTGGGAGCGCAGCTCCCTGCGGAGCTGCGCCTGGATGCGCGCACGCAGCTCTTCTTCGTTCCGGTGGGCTCCGCGCAGCAGCCCGCCGCAGGCGAGGTGGTGCTCGATTCCGTTGCGCTTGTCAGCCAGCTCCATGCCGCAGGGCAGCCGGTTGTTGTCTACGCGCGCCTTCGCAACCTCGGCGAGCGCGATGCTGCCGTTGTGGTGAGCCTCTTCCTGGGGCAGGAGCGGGTGGCGCAGCAGAGCCTCCTGCTGGGGGCTGGGAAGGTGCAGACAGTGCTGCTGAGCGCTCCATTGCCGCAGGCAGGGCTGCTCCCCATCCGCGTTACCGTCGAAGGGGATGCCACCGAGTTCGGGAACGAGCGCTACAGCGCCGTCATCGTACCGCAGCCCATCGAAGTAGCGCTCATCGCCGATGCGGAGGCACTGCCCTTCCTCCAAACGGCGCTGCAGGCGTTGCTGGTGCAGAGCTCGCCACTGCGGCTCCGCGTACTTCCGGCCGGGGGTGTCTCCGCTGGGAGCCTCGCCGGCGCGGCTGTGGTGGTTGCTGCAAGCTCGGCACTGACGGCGCAGCAATTGGAGCAGTTGGCAGCGTACGTGCGTGCAGGAGGGCGCTTGCTGCTCTTTGCCGCAGATGGTGCAACGCTACAGGCACTGCCGCAGTGGCTGGCAAGTGTGGGGATTGCCGGAGCAGCACTGCGCCAGTTTACAGCACCGCAGGCGGTGACATTGGCTCGGGTGGACAAGCAGCATCCCATCTTCCGCGGGGTCTTCCGTGGGGAAACGGAGGCGGCAGCGCTTCCCGAAACGCCGGCATTGGTGCGGCAGCTCGTCATCCCAGCGTCTGCACCGATCGTGGAGAGCAACGCCGGTCCCCTTGTGGTGGAGCATGCACTGGGCAAAGGGCGTATGCTCGTGTGCGGCGTGGCACCACTGCCGCACTGGGGCGAGCTTCCCTACAGCGGGTTTTTCCCGACCTTCCTGGTGCGCGCCGTGCTGTACTTGGGAACGCGTGCGCTGCCCACGCTCTCGGCGGAGGCAGGGCAGGAGCTGGAGCTGACGCTTCCGGGCTACTTCGGTCCGGAGCTCCGGCTGCGGGAGCCCGCAGGTGGGGAAGTGCCGCGCCAGACCCGTACGACGGCAACGGGGACACACCTGTGGCTGGGGCGATTGCAGGAGCCTGGGGTCTACGGCGTGTTCGCGCCCGATGGAACGCCTGTCGCAGCGGTGGCGGTGAATGTGCCCCAGAGCGAGCTTGAAGCTGTGCCTGCAGCGCCTTCGGAGCTGCGCCGCTGGGCAGCGCCGATCGTGTCGGCATCCGAGCAGTTCGCCGTGATCGAGGATGCCGGAGAGCTCGTGCGGCTGCCGCAGCAGGTGAGCTCGGCAACGGAGCTGTGGCAGCTCTTCCTGGTGATTGCCCTGCTGTGCGCAGCGGTGGAGATTGGTCTCAGTAAGGCGATTGCCCGCCATGCGACCGATGCATGAAGGGGTGAGTGCCGCAGTAGCGCTGCTGGCAGCGCTGCCGGCGGCGGCGCAGCTATGGATTGCACCGCGCGCAGGGGACACGGTGCTGATGCGACGCCCGCTCCTGCTGCAGTGGAATGCAGCCCCGGGGGCTGTGGCAACACTGTCGTATTCGCTCGATACGGGCAGGAGCTGGACCCTGCTGCAGCGCGACCTGGAAGCGCCCTCCTACCGCTGGGATGTGCCCGTACTGGATACGGTCGCGCTGCTTCTACGGCTGCATTTGGAATCGGCAACCTCCAGCGCTCTGGTTGCCGAACGCCGGAGGGCGCACACCGCTCCAATCCGCTGCGTGCGCTTCTCTCCGGAGGGGCGCTACCTTGTCACCACCGCTGAGGACGGCATAGTCAAGCTCTGGACTGTGCCGGAGCTGGAGGCATCCGATGTGCTGGTGATTGGGACGCCCGCGCTCCTTTCGGCGGCGTTCCTGCGGGATAGCACGCAGGTGGTGGTCTCGGTGGATTCGCTGCTGCTGCTCTACGACCGGGTGAGCAAAGTGCGCCGCTTCTTCGGTGCCGGGGTTCACCGAGGCGTGATTCGCGATATCGCAGTCCATCCCACGGGAACGCTCCTTGCCACGGCAGCGGATGATTCAGCTCTGCGCGTGTGGGAGCTGGCGCAATTGCAGCCGATCGCCCGCTTTGCCGTTCCGCAGGTGAGCTCCTGGTACAGCGTTGCCTTCTCGCTCGATGGGGAGCTGCTCGCTGCCGGCGGCAATGATGGCAACGTCTACGTCTGGCGCTGGCGGGAGCAGGGCGCCCCGCTGCAGTTCGGACGCCATGGGGATTCGCTGGGGAACCGGGTGGTGTGGTCCGTTGCCTTCGGCACGGAGGAGGGGCTTCTGCTGTCGGGCGGAGTGGATGGCACGGTCCGGATATGGGATGTGTACAACGGGCGGGAGCGAGCGCGTGCGCTCGGGCATCGCTTCCATGTGCGTTCGGTGCGGGCGTTGCCGTGGGGGCGGCGCCTGCTCTCGGCTGCCTTGGATAGCACGCTCCGGCAGTGGACTCCTTCGGGAACACCGCTGGGGGCACCATTGTGGCACGGTGGAGCGGTGCTTTCGGCGGATTACTCCCCCGATGGACGTTGGATTGCTTCGGTCGGGCGCGATTCCGCTCTACGGCTGTGGAGCAGCGGAGCAGCGCAGGAGGAGACGCTGCGCGTGGTGCTGAAGTACCCGCTACGGCTGCGCGTTGCCCAACTCGAAGGGCGGGCCGGTGAGCAGCGAGTGCTGGAGATCGGCACCGAGGATGTGGAGTGGATTCCACCGTTGCAGGAGCGCCAATTCAGCAGCAGGCTTACCATACGCTTGCCGGCGTGGTTGTGCGCACGGCTGGAATCGGGGCAGCCACGTCCGGCACCGCACCGCTGGGATACGCTCCAGCTCCCGCTCAGCGTGCCGGGACGGCTCTCTCTCCCGCTGCTGCTCCTGGATGGGCATCCGCAGCGAGCTGCGCTGGAGCCGCTCCAGTGCGTGGTGGAGAGAACGGAAGCCTTCCGCGCCGAGCTCATCCCCGGAGAGCTCCTCGTGCACACGTGCGGGGATAGCGGACACGTACTCCTCCGCGGGGAGCCCTCGGAGGTGAGCCTGCAGTGGAATGCCCCGCAACTGTGTGTGCAGCTCCGCGCCGGGGAGGATGGCGCGTACGAGCTGGAGCTGTTTTCGGTAACTGGGGAGCGTCTCTGGCACAGCGGTGTGCAATGGCTGCGGGCGGGAACGTATCAGTGGTGCACCGCGCTCCATGCGGCAGCGGGCTGGTACGTGCTGGTGTGCCGCACGCCGAGTCGGCTGCTCTCTGTTCCCTTCAGCTACGTGCCCTGATGGAGCTGTCGCACGCCTTGCAGCCCGATCCACGGCTCCAGCAGCTCCAGCAGCGCTGTGCGGAGCTGCGGCAGTTGCTGCGCCAGTTGACGCAGCAGTGGTTACTGCTGCACACCGAGGAATACACCCGGCGGCAGCGGCTCTACGAGCAGCACTTCCACGCGCTGGAGCAGGAGCTGGAGTGGCTTGCCTGGCAGACGGCACAACTGCGGCGGCGCCTGGAATTGCTCCTGGTCAAGCTCCAGCGTGGAGAGCCGCTCACGGCAAAGGCGATGCGCTTGATTGAACAGACCGTGGAGCACGAGTTTGCACGCCTGCGCCCCAGGAGCGAGCGCACAGCCCCGGTCGAGCCAGCCGAAGAGGAGCTTGCGCGCCTGTACCGGTTGCTGGTCAAACGGCTCCATCCGGATAGCACCGGCGAGGAGACCGAGGAGTATCGCCGCTATTGGCTCCTTGTGCAGCAGGCGTACAGGGAGCGCAATGTGGAGCAACTTCGCCGACTGGTCCGGGTGCTCTGCGAGGAGCCGGTGGGGGAATCCCCTGTGTGCGAGCTCGACCCGCTCCAGTACTGGCAGCGCGAGCTTGCCCGATTGGAGGCGCAGGTTCGGGTTGAGCAGCAGCGGCTGCGGCGCACACTTGCCCAGGAGCCCTTCTCCCTGCCGCTGGATGACCCCGAGTGGGTCCGTCAGCATCGGGCAGAGCTGGAGCGGCGCATTGCCCAGCAGCGCGCACAGATGCAGTGGTATGCCGAGCTGCTCCGGCGGCTCTCTTGTGCGGTGGCTCCGGAGGATCTCACCCCGTAGGTGGGCTCAGGCGAAGCGTACGACGATTTTGCCCATGTGCGCTTCGGAGCGCAGCCGCTCGAAAGCGCTCAGCACCTCCGAGAAGGGCACCACCGAGTCAATGAGAGGGACGATGCGGTGGTGCGAGACGAATTCGAGCATGGCGCGGAACTCCTCGTCTGTTCCCATTGTGCTGCCGATGATGCGCAGTTGGCGCCAGAAGAGGCGCGCCAGATGGAACTCGGGCACCGGTCCCAAGGTCGCGCCGTAGCAGACGAGGGTCCCACCGGGTTTGGTCAGCGTCAGCAGGGTGTTGAAGGGCTCACCGCCGGCGCTATCGAGCACTAAGTCGAACTCTCCATCGGCGAGCTCGCGCAGGAGCCGGTCCCAGTTGGGGTGGCGGTAGTTTACCCCGCCGAGGGCGCCCAGGTGCTGGGCGCGCTGGAGCTTCTCATCGCTGCCGGAGGTGACAAAGACGTTGGCTCCCGCAGCAACGGCAAATTGCAGCGCAATGGCAGCAACGCCCCCGCCGATGCCGGTGATGAGCACCTTCTGCCCCGCCTGGAGGGCTCCCTGGGTGAAGAGGGCGCGGTACGCGGTCAACCCTGCCAACGGGAGTGCTGCAGCAGCTTCGGCGGAGAGATGCGCCGGCTTTTCGTGGAGCCGGTCCACAGGGACGACGACGTACTCGGCAAGCGTTCCCGGGCGGGGCATGCCCAGGATCTCGTAGGTCGGCGCTTGAGCTCGGGGGTTATCCCCCCAACCCAGGCTGGGGTTGATGATGACGGTTTTGTGGAGCCAGGCGGCGTGGTCTGGAGAGCCAACGGCGTCAACGACGCCGCAGCCGTCCGAGCCCAGAATTGCTGGGTAGCGGATGCGGGCGTACTTGCCTTGCCGAATCCATTCATCGCGCCGGTTGAGCGCGGCTGCCAGGAGCCTGACCCGCGCCTCTCCGGGCTGCGGTTGAGGGAGCTCCACCTCTTCGATTCCGAAGCTGTCTTCGCGCAAGACCAACGCACGCATCTCCTTCCCAGCAATTCCAGCAGACGGCTCAGGCGGCTGCAAAATTAGACGGTCGTGGCTTCCCCCGTGCTGAAGGTATCGGACTATTCCGCAGGTGCCGGCGCCAGTGACGTTGTTGCCAGCCGTTCAAGGTCGCGCGCCGTCAGCCGCCGAGCGCCGATGTAGCGCCGGTTGTAATAGGTGCTCTGCAACGAGGAGATCGTCACCCCACCGCGGGAGCTGGCATGGGCAAAGAGCCCATCGCCCAAGTAGATTCCCACGTGGGAGACCCAGGCATGGCGACGGGTGTGGAAGAAGACCAGGTCTCCCAATTGGAGCTGGTCCCGCTCTACCGGTGTACCCAGCATGTACTGCTGCGCGGCGGTTCGAGGCAGCAGAATGCCGCCGACTTCGGCAAAGATTTGGCGGACAAAGCCCGAGCAGTCAATCCCATTGGGGTTCTCCCCACCGAAGCGGTACGGCGTCCCTAACCATTCCAGAATGAGCTCCGCCAGATGGCGCTTATTCAGCCCTGCGGCGGTGAGCTCATCCGGTGCCGTGCCCTCCATGTACGCCAACCACAGTTGACGGAAGCTCTCGATGTCTACGGGCAGGTCATCTTCGCGCGCGAGCTCCTCCGGGTCTTCGCCCTCCAGCTCCGCTACGGGTTCCCCTGGGGCAACGGCAACGGTATCCGAGACCATCAGCGTCCACAGCGTCGGAGAGTTCGTTCGCAGCAGCTCCAATGCCTCATGCCGAAGGCGCTCAGCCCGCACAGAGGTTCGCCGGGTGACCTTCTTCTTTGCCTTCTTGGTCAGGTGCGTGATCTTTTTGAATTGCTGCACGGCGAAGGCTGCAGGGGCTTTCCACATGTCAACGGCGACGAAGGCAACAGCCACGCACAGAATGCGGATGATGGTCTTCATGCTCCACCCTCCCTCAAAGTTGGACAAACTGCAGGATCACTTGCGGACGTGCTCCAGCACAAGCCGGTCGCTCCCGTCTACGTGCATCCCCTGAACCGATGGCTGGAGCAGGCGAATCACGTGGGGATAGTACAGGAAGACCCACGGGGCTTCCTGCAGCACCAGCGCCTCCATACGGCGGTACAGCTCAAAGCGGCGGTGTTGGGAAGGCTCGGCAAGGGCGCGCTCGTAGAGCGAATCCAGCGCACTTGAGCGGATGCGCGTTGTGTTGGGTCCGCCGGGGGCAGCGTAGGCGGAGTAGAAGAGCGCCAGGAAGTTCTCCGGGTCGGGGTAATCGGCGATCCAGTTGGTGCGCCAGAGCATGCAGCGCCCTTCGCGCACCATCGAGAGGTGTTGTGGGAAGCTGACCTGGCGCAGCTCGACTCGAATTCCCAGCTCGGCGAGCTGTTGCTGGACTGCCTCGGCAACGGAGAGCGTTCGCGGGTTTGCTCCCAATTGCAGGACCAGCGGGGGCAATCCGCGTCCGTTGGGGAAGCCAGCTGCAGCCAGGAGACGGCGGGCACGCTCGGGGTCGTAGCCGTATCCCCGCGTCTGCTCGGAGAAGCCTGGGAATCCCGGCGGAAGGACCCCGTAGTACGCCGGCGTTGCCAGCCCGTGGAGGACATGGCGGATGATGCGCTCCCGATCGATTGCCCAGTTGAGCGCTTGCCGCAGCAATCGGGAGCGAGCCAGCGGGGAATTGCGCCCGCCCTCGGTGGTCGTGTCCAGTTGAATGCCGTAGTACTCGATCGCATGGGCGGGGGCGCGCAGCAACTGGTAGTGGCGGAACGCCGGTTGCAGCGTTCCCTCGGGTGTTAGCACCTGCGGGAGCACAGCGGGGTCAAGGCCGGTGAGCATGTCCAGTCGCCCACGCTGGAACTCCCAGAAGGCGGTTTTGGGATCGCGCAGGAAGCGCACAACGACGTGCTCCAGGTAGGGCAGCCGGCGTCCCTGGGGGTCGCGCTTGAAGTAGCGCGGGTTCCTCCGCAGCACCAATCGGACGTCCGCGCGCCATTCGGCAAGCTGGAAGGGACCGGTGCCGACCGGGTTGCGGAAGAAGTCCTCTCCGTAGTACTCGACTGCCTCGCGCGGGACGATCCAGCAGTAGGGCAGCGTGAGCAGCGCCAGGAATGGGGCAAACGGGCGCTCCAGCTCCAGTTCGACCGTGCTATCGTTGAGCACCCGAATGCCGGGGATTCCCCCTGCCGGAGAGCGCCCCTGGCGGGTGGCAGCGTGGAACTCCTTTGCTCCGCGGAGCTTTCCCCAGAAGACCCACAGCCCGGGCGAGCGGGTTCGGGCATCACAGAGCCGCTCGAAGGAGAACTTGACATCCTCCGCGCGCAGCCGGCGCGGCGATGCCCCAAAGCAGGGGTTATCGTGGAAGTACACGTCCGTGCGCAGATAGAAGCGCCAGCGCGTTCCCGTGGAATCCACCTCCCATGCCCGTGCCAGGCAGGGCACAACGCGCAGGGCTGTATCCAGCTCGACCAATCCGTTGTAGAGCTGCGTGCCGACCCAGATGGCGGCAACGTAGCTCATGTGCGCCGGATCGAGCGTTGTGATGCCCTCGGGTTCGTTGTAGATGAAGCTGTGGCGTGGGTCAGGCTCTCGACTTCCCTGGCAGCCAATGAGTGCGGCGGCTACCAGCAGCCCGATTGTCAAAGAGCGCCCTCCTCTCCCCAGCTTGGCGCACTGTCGGGAACGCAATAAACAAAATCGCGCCGACATAGCCGGCGGAAACTCAGTGGGGTTGCAGCCAGACGTACTTGTACATCCGGCGGTCCATAGCGTTGTTGCGGTAGCCGGCAACATAGGGCTGGAGCAGGCGGTAGTCCTCGTCGTAGAAGAGGATGAGCATTGGGGCATCCTCGATGGCGAGCTGTTCGGCACGGGCGTAGAGCTCCATGCGGCGTGCACGGTCGCGCGTTGCCAGTGCAAGCTCCAGTAGCGAATCCACCGCCGGATTGCGGTACCGGGTGGAGTTGATTGGGCTGATCTCGTTGGGATCGTCCGGCACCAGCTTGCCGTAGAGCAGGTTGAGGAAGTTCTCCGGGTCGGGATAGTCTGCCACCCAGCCTAAGCGGAAGAACGGGACGCGCCCGGCATCGATGCTCTGCAGATGTTGTGCGAATTCCACCTGGCGCAGTTGCACTTCGATGCCCAAGTGCTCGCGTAGCATGGCTTGGACGGCTTCGGCAACTTGGAGGTTGCGTCCGCCGCCTGCGTTGAGCTGGAGCGTGACGGTGGGGAAGCCCTTGCCATCGGGATAGCCAGCTTGGGCAAGCAGTTGGCGCGCCCGCTGCGGATCGAAGCGGTAGCCCCGGATAGAGCGCGCTGGATAGTCCGGCATGGATGGAGGAACGAGACCGTAGTACCCGGGCTCAGCAGCCTGCCCTTTGAGCACATACCGCACGATGCGTTCCCGGTCGATGGCGTAGGCAAAGGCTTGGCGGACGAGCCGGTTGCGGAAGAGCGAATCGGTCACGAGCATCCCGTAGTACTGCGTCGAGAGCGCCGTCGTGCGCAGGAGCCGGAAGCGCTGCCACTCTCCGCGCAGTTGCTTGCGCTCATCTACAATCTGCGGGAAGAATTCCGCCGGAATCCGGAAGCACTCCTCGAGGTTGCCCTGGCGGAACTGCAGAAGCTGCGACTTCTCGTCCTTGATGAAGCTGAAGCGGATGCCTTCCAGGTAGGGCAAGGCGTTGCCGTATTCGTCGCGCTGCCAGTAGTTGGGATTGCGCCGCAGCACAAGCTGGCGGTCCGGCGTCCAGGAGACGAAGATAAATGGACCCGAGCCGACGGGATTGCGGAAGAAGTCCGCACCGTAGTACTCAACGGCTTCACGCGGCACGATTGCGAAGGTGACCAGCGAGACGTAGTACTCAAACGGCGCAAAGGGGCGCAGGAGGTGGATTTCGAAGGTGTACCGGTCGCGCACTACGAATCCGGAGACTTCACGCACGGCGGGTTCGCCTCCGGTGCGGGCAGCCTCGCGTGTGGCGGCGTAGTACTCATCGGCACCGCGAACCTTGCCGCGGAAGTAGCTGTAGCCGAGCGTGCCGGTGCGGAAGTCGCAAGCGCGTGTCAGCGAATACTTGACGTCTTCGGCAGTCAGCTCGCGCCCCTTGCCCTGTGGGAAGCACGGGTTGTCGTGGAAGAGGACTCCACGCCGTAGGTAGTAGCGGTAGACGAGTCCATCGGGGGAGACCTCCCAACGCTCAGCCAGCTCCGGCTGCAGCCGCAGGGAATCGTCCAGCGTCAGGAGCTTGTCGTAGATCTGTTCGGCAACGTGTGCGGAGCTCACGTCGTTGATCTGCACAGGGTCCAGCGAGCGGACCTCTCCGACCTCGTTGACGCGGTAGATCCCCCCGTAGAAGCGATCGCCGGCAGCGGGGCGTAATTGCCCCTCCTGCCCGTTCCGAGCGCAGCCGAGTAAGAGCACTGCAAGGAGCAGCAGGAGCATCGTGCATACCGCAGGCGTTCAACAGCACAAGATGTGGCGATGGCGCAGTGTGTGCAGCCCTTCGCGCACAAGCACTGCCGAGATCAGCAGTGCCAGCAGCGCGTCCGCTTGGTGGATTCCCCAGAGCTGCTGCAGCAGTAAGCTCAGGAGTAGGGCTGCCGAGAGCGCCGCGCAGGCAAGCGTTTGGACGGCATCGGCAAGGACGGCGCGGCTGCCAAGCTGCTGCCCAACCCGCCGTTTGAAGGCGAAGAGAGCGGGCTTGATGACGACGGAGGCAGCCGCCAGGACGAAGCTGCCACCGTGCAGGTGCACTGCTGCCCTGCCCAGCAGTTGTCCAAGCGACTCCATCGCAATGACCGCCGCCAGCACCAGGAAGCTCAGCCCAATGAGCAGAACGGCTCGGCGCTCCCGCTCCAGCCTCCGTTTGGCGGTGTGCGGACGCAAACTCGGTGCAAAGCGCCACAGCACTACGATGCCAGAGAGGGATTCCGCCACACCTTCAATGCCAAAGCTCACCAGCCCCAGGCTATCGGAGGCGTGCCCCAGCCACAACGCTACTGCGCCTTCGGTGAAGTTGTACAGCACCGTCGTCAGTGCCAGCCGCCACGCCCATAGCTGCCATCGCGCTGCGGAGGGGATGCTGAGGGGAGCAGCCGCGCTCTTCGTGGGCATCCTTTCGGGGAAGTGGGTTGCTGCCCCGCCAGGACTCGAACCTGGACTCTCCTGATCCAGAGTCAGGCGTGTTGCCAGTTACACCACGGGGCAACGCCAACGGGTGGACCGGAGGAGATTCGAACTCCCGACCTCCAGAGTGCGATTCTGGCGCTCTCCCAACTGAGCTACCGGCCCATCCAGACGCAAAATTAGCAAAAACCCTGTGACCACCAGAGCGGTGGAGCCGCCTTCCAGGCTCAGCCGGAAGCCCTATCTTTGTGTGCTGCGTCGGTGTAGTCGGAGGACGGCTCATGCGCTTGACGTATCAACCCAGCCGCACGAAGCGGCGCCGCAAGCATGGATTTCGGGCGCGGATGAAGAGCAAGAGTGGACGGAAGGTACTTGCACGGCGCCGAGCCAAAGGGCGGCACAAGCTCACGGTGAGCGACGAGCGACCGTAAGTGGTACTGCGCCCACTCAAGGAGCGGAAGGCAATTCAGGAGCTGTGGACAACGGGGCTGCGGGTTGTCCATCCCATGCTGTTGCTTGTTGTACAGGTTGCCGATGCTGGAGCGCCGCCCGGCAGTGTGGGGTATGTGGTGAGCGTCCCGCGGCGGCGAGTCAAGAAGGCTGTCGTCCGGAGCCGGATTCGGCGGCTGCTGCGGGAAGCGCTCCGTCAGCTCCTTCCCCGATTCGCCCTCCAGCTCCCGCTTCGCTCGGTTGCGTTGGTTTGGCGGGGGAATGCACCGGAGCATCCCGCCCGCATTCGACTGCACGACGTGCTGCCGGTGGTGCAAGAGGTTCTGCAACAAGCGGTCTCGGGCTCATGCGTGCGCTCCTCATCGGAGTGATTCGGCTGTACCGGCTGCTGGTTTCGCCGCTGCTGCCCGGGGCGTGCCGCTTCTATCCCTCCTGCTCCGAGTATGCCGAACAGGCACTCCGGCGCTATGGCGTGCTCAAAGGTGGAGCGCTTGCGCTGCGACGGCTCCTGCGCTGTCATCCCTGGCACCCTGGCGGCATCGATCCTGTGCCATAAGCTGAGCAACCTATGGACCGCCGCGCGCTCCTGGGCATTGTGCTGATTGCGCTACTGACGACGGTGTGGACCCTGTACATGTCCATCCGCTACGCTCCATCCCCGCAGCCTACGGATACACTCCGGACAAGTGCTGCCCCGGCAACGGCCCCACCGGCGCTCCAGCCAGCCGATACGGCAGCGCAGCCGCCGGAGGTGTTCCTCCGCGTCCAGACGCAGCGGGCGACGATCTGGCTCAGCTCCGCTGGCGGGACCCTTGCCCGGTGGGAGCTGCGCCAGTACAAGGCGTGGAACGGAACGCCGGTACAGCTCATCCCCTCCGGTGAGCGCCCTTTGGCGCTGGAGTTCTACGACTTCCAGGGGCGGCGCGTGAATACACGCCGGTGGCACTTCGAATTCAACCTCCCCACCGATACGCTCTACACCATCCCCGCTGGAGATTCGCTCGAGGTACGGGCGCGCTACAGGCTGGATTCCGTGCGCTTTGTGGAGCGCTGGTACCGCTTCTACGGCGACCGCTACGATGTGCTGACCGGTGTGGTGCTCTCGAACGTGGAGAATCTCGTTGCCCAGCGCCGGCTGGAGCTGGTCTGGAGCGGTGGGCTCAAGTACCAGGAGTACAACAGCGTGGATGAGTCCAACAGTGCACGGGCGCTCATCTCCCTTGCCGGAGAGCTCGAAGAGCTCGATGCTCGTGAAGTCGGTCGGACCGTGGAGACGCAGGCAACGGGGCAGATTGACTTTGCGGGGCTGAAGGTAAAGTACTTCGCTGCAGCGCTCATCCCTGTGCCGCGCCCAAGCGAGCTGACGGTCTACGCGCGTGGGCAGCGCTTCCCGGCGCCGAATCACGGCGTGGTGGAGCGCTACGAAGTGGCGCTTCGGCTGCCCTACCGAGGGGGCAGGCAGGAGCATGTAGTGCAGCTCTACGTCGGACCGCTTGCCTACGATGTGGTGCGCCAGTACGGGCTGGAATCGATGGTGGAGTTCGGGCTCCGCTGGCTGGTGCGCCCCATCGGCGAGTACTTCATGCTGCCGGTGCTCAAGGCGATCCACTGGCTCATTCCCAACTACGGCATCGCCATCATTGTCTTTGCGCTGCTGATGAAGCTGCTGCTGCACCCGCTGATACTGCCGCAACTGCGCTCGGCGCAGCGGATGCAGCTCCTGGCACCAGAGCTCCAGAAGATTCGCGAACGCTACAGAGACGACCTCCAAGCGCAGCAGCGGGAGCTGTTCCGGCTCTACCAGGAGTACGGCATCAACCCCATGAGCGGTTGCCTGCCGATGCTGCTGCAGATCCCCATCCTGTACGCCCTCTGGGCGGTGCTGAACTACTCCATCGAGCTGCGCCAAACCCCCTTTGTGCTGTGGATTACGGACCTTTCAGTGCCGGACCGCTTGGTGACACTTCCGTTCCGGATCCCGCTCCTGGGGGTCAACTACATCTCCGGGCTGGCGCTCCTGATGGGCGCAGCGCTCTTTGTGCAGCAGCGCCTCACGGTGACGGACCCGCGCCAACGCTGGATGACCTACGTCTTTCCGGTGCTTCTGACGCTGCTCTTCTCCGCCTTCCCCGCGGGGCTGAACCTGTACTACTTCACGTTCAACCTGCTGGGGATTGTGCACCAGCTCTACCTGACTCGCTGGCGCAAGCAGAAGCTCACCCTGGAGGATCTCAAGCGGCAACCGCGGAAGGAGGGCTGGCTCATGCGCCGTCTCCGCGAAGCACAAGCCCTTGCCGAGGAGCAAGCCGAACGCCTTCCGCCGAGCCTGGCACGCCGGCTCAACCCGCAGCAGTCCAATCCGCGCCGGACTCCAAAGAAGCGTAAGCGTTAGAGGCGCTCTACGGCTGCCAGAGCCTGCTCGATATCGGCAAGGAGGTCCTCCGTCTCCTCGATTCCGCACGAAAGCCGCACCAACCCATCGGTGATGCCCAGCCGCAGACGGCGCTCCCGTGGCACGCTGGCGTGGGTCATCGTCGCCGGATGGCACGCCAGGGACTCCACACCGCCGAGAGATTCCGCCAGCGTGAAAAGCCGCAGCGCTTGCAGGAAGGCGCGTGCATGCTGCTCGCTGGGAAACTCTACCGAAAGGACCCCACCGAAGTTGCGCATCTGCCGTCGCGCCAGCTCGTGCTGCGGATGGGTGGCAAGCCCGGGATAGTGGACCCGAACGACCCGGGGGTGCTGTGCCAGGAGCTGGGCCACTGCCAGCGCGTTGCGCTCGTGCTGCTGCATCCGCAGCGCCAGCGTCTTGACCGAGCGCAGGCATAACCAGCAGTCGAAAGGGCTGGGGATGGCACCGACGGCGTTTTGAAGAAAGCGCAGCCGTTCGGCAAGCTCGGCATGGCGCACGATGATAACGCCCCCAATGAGGTCGGAGTGCCCTGCAAGGTACTTCGTCGTGGAATGCACCACAAGGTCTGCCCCCAGCGTCAGCGGAGTCTGGGCATAGGGGGTAGCGAAGGTGTTGTCCACCACCACCCACGCATTGCGGGCGTGGGCAAGGGCGGAGAGCTGCGCGATGTCGGCGATCTGGAGCAGCGGGTTGGTGGGGCTCTCCAGGTACAGCATCCGCGTCTGTGGAGTGAATTCGGCAGCGATGGCATCGGGCGTGCTCTCCTCGGCGTAGCTGACGCCGATACCGTAGGCTTTCCAGACGCGCTCGAACAGGCGCACCGTCCCGCCGTAGAGGTCAGCGCACGCGACGATGTGCTCACCCGGTTGGAGCAGGCGCACCACGCTATCGATTGCCGCCATCCCGCTGGAGAAGGCGATTGCGTCGGTGCCCTCCTCCAGGGCTGCGATGTTGCGCTCCCAGGCGCGCCGGGTGGGGTTGTCGGTGCGCGAGTACTCGTAGCCCTTGTGCACCCCAGGAGCCTCCTGCGCGTAGGTGGAGGTCATGTACAGCGGCGGCACAACCGCTCCGGTGAGCGGGTCCGCTTCCTGCCCAACGTGGATCGCTCGCGTGGCAAAGCCGTACTGCTTCATCGAGCAATGGAGGCGGTCAGACTCGCTGTGTGGGCGATGCGGGAGGGGCTGGTGGGTTCGGCGCTGAGGCTGTAGTCGAGCTGGAGGCGCAGTGGCACTGCTTCCAGCGGAGGGAGTTGCACGGAGATGCCCGCTGCGCTGTGATGCCCGGGCAGCCAGCGGGCATGCCCTTCGGAATCGGCAAACAGGCTGGTACCGGCGCGCACGGCAAGCCCGGCAATCGGTACCGCTTCGATGCCCAGCAGCAGCATCGGGCGCGCAGCCCCTTGGACGTACTGCAGTTCAATGCCCAGCAGCACGTACTCTGCCGATATCAGCCGCTGCGGGGATAGCTCGCCGGTGACCGGAGAGCGTTCGGCGCGCTCAGGGACGCCGAAATTGAACTCCGTTGCAATCCCCACGTGCACGGTGTAGGGGAGATTCTCCCAGCCCGATGCCCAGTGCAGCCGCCCTCCCAGGTTGCGCACCGCAACGCCCAGGGAGAGGAGCTCCGCCACACGGGCACTGGCTCCCAGGTCGAAAGCGAAGCCGCTGGCGCTGATATCCGTCCCGGCAAGCCCGCTCCAGAGGTACTTTGCGGCAAGCCCTGTGGAGAGGAACTCCCAGCCGATGGCGCCGCAGAGGGTGAGTGCAACATCCTGTGCCGTTGCCGTTCCGGTGGGGATTCCCTCAGCGGTACGAAGCCGGAGCTCTCCAGCGCCGAAGCGGAGCACCCCGACACCGATGCCGATACCGGGGCTGACTGCCTGAGCGTACGCCAGAGCAGCAGAGGTCCGCCCCAGCCCCAGTGCACTCACCGTTGCGCTCAGCTGCGCCTGTGGAGGCAACCAGGCTATCGGCGCAGGATTGGCAAAGATGCCGCTGGGTTCGTTCGCGATGGCAACGTACGTGCCCCCCAGCCCAATGGGGCGAGCTCCAACTGGGCGTTGCAGGGATGCTCCTGCCGTGGCCGGCATGAGCGGCTGCGCCTGGACTGCTGTCAGCCACCCCAGGAGCAGGACTACTTCAGTGAGCCACCACGAACTTCTGTGCCAGCCGGAATCCATCGCCCTGCACGACGCAGATATAGACGCCATTGGGGAGCCCGGCGCTCGGGATCGGATACTCGTGCACCCCCGGAGAAGCCTTCCCCTGGTAGACCGTCGCCACGCGCTTGCCCAGCAGGTTGTATACGGCGATCTCCAGTCGGCGCTGCTCGGAGGCAAGCTCAACGATGAGGAAGTGCTCCCCGTTGGCTTCCCGAATCCCCTGGATGCGATGCTCGCGCGGGAGCGAATCCGCAACCGTGCGGCGCTCGGCTTGGAGCACAAGCGCTCCCGGCTCCTGCCAGCGAGGTGCCGGCTGCTCCCGTGCCCACAGCGGTCCAAGCGTTGCCAAGAGCACAATCCACACACGTCCCCATTGCTTCATGCTGCCCCTTCCGGATGTGATGCTCCGTCGGGGGTGGAGACGAACGATGGAGAGCCTTGGATGCACCGGGCGGATTCGGCAGCGGAGCGTTCGCGCAACCGGAGATGGAGCTCCAGCGCTTGTGGAGCAATGGAGAGGCGCCGCGCCAGTTGTGCGCGCTCCTGCTCCGATTCCGGGAGGTGTTCGGGAGTAAGCTGCTGCAGGACCGAGCGCACGTAGTGCTGCCGCTGCCCTATGCGGTGCCTCCAGAGCTGGCGCAGCTCGGTGCTGAGCTGTGCCGTTCGCCGTGTCTCTTCAAGGACGGCTGCAGGGTCTGCACGAGATGGGGTGGGTTCTGGAGCGGAGGGAGCCGATTCCGACGCCGTTGCCGCAGGAGCCGGCTCCGCAGGTGGCGTTCTCTCTTCGGCCTCCCGATAGCGGCGCAGGGCTGCCTGGACATGTGCAGCGAACTCGGCAGCGGGCGGCGGCGAAGATGTGGGCGAGCTCGGAGCCCGACTCCTCTGCCAGAGCTTGCGCAGGAGCAGGGCAATAAGCCCAACTGTGCCCAGCCCAAAGGCAATGGGCGCCCACACCAGGAGCCATTGCGGGAGAGTGCCGGAGGAGCTTCGTGCGTTCTTGACAGCTGAAGACGCCGAGTCCGCTCGTGCGGTTGGGATAGTGTCCACCGGTGGCACTGCCAGCGGTGGAGCTACTGTGGTATCCAGAAGCGGTGCGGTAAGTGTCTGTTCCAGCACGGCTGCAAGGCTATCCGGAGGGAAGCTCGGCACAGGTGGAAGAGGGCGATCCGACAGAGCGGTGAAGTGGCGGGCTGCCCATTGGGCGAGCACACCCTGCCCAGCGGAGAGGGCAAGCAGAGCGGTTGCAGCGTAGAGGTCCGGCAGCCGGCTCCCACGTATGAAGCCAGCACGCAGCCATTGCAATGCCGTCAGCGGCATGCCCCGTTGCAATGCGCGGATGCCCACCAAAGCAGCTGCGTCGGGATGACCGCCGTGTGCGGCTTCGGAGAGGAGGCTATCGGCAAGGGCTTCCGCTCCAACCTCCAGTGCCAGGAGAGCGCTGTGGTAGAGGTCTTCCGCCGGTGTGAGCCGGTCCCATTGCACCGGGGTCAGCAGGAAAGCGCTTGAGTAAGGCAGCCATACAAGGCTGTATCCGACGGGCTGGGCAAAGAGGACGTACACCCATACACTGTCCCCATGTCGGCGGGGGTAGACCTCGCGCAGCAGACCCGATTGCCATGAGCGCTGGGTCGCCTGTGGCGAAAGCTGTGTGCCGGAGAGGCGTAGGATCACACGCCGTTTGTCTGCAGAGAGCTCCGAGCTCCACCCCGTCGGAGGCTGTGAGCAGTAGAGGAGGAGGCGTCCCAGGCTATCGCGCTCGTACCGCTCCAACGTCGGCGCAGCCTCTGCAAGGGCTACGGCGATCAGGAGAGAGCACAGGGCGTATCGCGCCATTGCTGCTGTCTTTGCTGTTGTGCGTACAGCGCGGCAGCGCTACCACGGGATGTTCGCCAACTGGAGGTATTCCGCGTGGAGCTCCTCCAGGATGGCGGGCTCGGGTTCCCCCGATTCATATAGCACGCCGTGTGCCACAAGGTGCTGCCGCAAGGCGGTGGGGAAGTACAGCGGCGAATGGAGCTGCTCCTCGCCGCTCCAGGCACGCAGCCCTGCGTGGTGCGCCAAATATTCAGCACAGGCAGCAAGCGCGGTCAATGGCTGGTTCAACTGCGCCAACGGGGAGTGCGGAGGGAGGGAGCTGGGGTATGGGGGAGGGTCGGGCATGTGGTGATCGCGCATCACAATGGCGAGCACCTCCGGCAATCCCCAGCGTTCGGCAAGCCAGAAACCCAGCTCGGCATGGGTTGTGCCCAACACGGCGAGCTCGGCTTCGCAGTAGGCTGTGCGGTGGCGGGCTTGGTAGCGGAAGATGGCAGCGAACTCCTCGGGCAGATACGCTGCCGCAAGCAGAACCCCAATGTCGTGCAGCAGTCCGGCAACAAAGGCTTCCCCAAGGGGGCGATACCCCAGCCGGCGTGCCAGCCAGCGGCATGCAACGGCGCAGTAGAGCGAATACCTCCACAGCTCCTCGCGCAGCTGCTCGTGGTCGGGTCCCAAGCGAACGAAGTCGTACGCAACGGTGCCCATGAGGAGCTCGCGGAGAGTATCGTTCCCCAAGAGGGCGATCGCCAGCCGAATTGTGGTTACCTTGCGCGGGAAGCCATAGAGGGGCGAGTTGGCGATGCGCAGCAGCCGTGCCGTCAGCGCCTGGTCGCGCTCGATGAGGTCGGCGAGAGCACTGGCGCTAACCTCCGGATTCTCCAGCAGGTGCAGTACCTGAAGGAGAATCGGGGGAATAGTGGGGAGGGATTCCACCCGGCGGAGGCGCTGCTGCAGCGAGGGCTCAAGCATGGTGGTGGATGCGCAGTTGGGTGCGAATCTCTTCGAGCACTTGGGCGTGGATTTGGCAGACGCGGCTTTCGGTGACGTTGAGCAGTTGCCCGATCTCGCGGAAGGTCAGCCCTTCGTAGTAGTAGAGCACCATCACCAGGCGCTTGCGTTCGGGCAGCTTTGCCAGGTACTCCTGGATGAACTCCAGGAGCTGGCGCCGGTGTACCTCCTCGCTGGGATCGAGCGCATGGGGATCGGGCACGGTTTCCAGTGGGTCAGGGTGTGCCTCTTCCTCCTCCTCGCCGAACGGTTCGCTCGGGAGCGTCGCGTACGCTTCGGAGAGCACCTGCAGGTAGGAGCGGTACTCCTGCTCGGAGAGCCCCAGGAAGTGGCGCACCTCTTCGCTGGAGACCTCATCACCCTTTTGTTGGCGCAGTAGCTCGGCAGCGCGATGGTAGGTATGCAGCTTCTGCCGTGCGGAGCGGGTCATCCAGTCCAGTTTGCGCAGCTCATCGAGCATAGCCCCGCGAATTCGCGGGAGGGCGTAGGTTTCAAACTTTGTGCCCCGGGTCGGGTCGAACCGCTCAATGGCTTCGTTGAGCCCCAGCACGCCCGTGTGGAGCAGATCCTCTTCGCTCAGCACGCTATGGTCGGGCAGGTCCAGGCTTTGCACGGCGTAGCGGACAAGCCAGAGGTAGTGCAGGAGCAAGCGGCGGCGCGCCTCGTCGGAGCGCTCGCGCCAATACTGCTCCCACGTCTCTTGCAGCGCTTCGGGTGAGAGTTGCTGACCCCGCATGGCTGTCCTTACAGCGGTTCACCAACACGGTCCTCTGTGCCAGAGCTCTGGCGGGCACGGCGAAGCATCTGCAGGGCTCCGATGACGAAGGTTGTCACCAGCACACTGACCACGAAGACGAGAAACGCGCGCACCAGTGCTGCCTCCAGCGCAAGCTCTGGCTGCACAGCAAAGATAATCAGCGCAACGCAGCCGGCAAGCACGCCGACATTGAGCACGAAACCGATGGTGCTGCTACGCTGTTTGGGACGCCCTCGGGGCATGGGTGCGCTGCAGAGCTTGGATCAACGCCATCGCAAGCCGCTGATATGCCTGTGCCGCTGGCGCCGTGGGCAGATGCTCAACCAACGGACGCTGTTGCAGGAGGGCTGCCCGGTGTGCCGGGTCGTACGGCACCTCTCCCAGGAGCGGAAAACGCCGTCCCAGAAAGCGCGCGGCAACGGTGTTGAGCTTTTGCGCAATCTCGGCTGCATCGGAGGAGTCCACGACGTTGGTGACAATGAGCTGCACCGTGAGAGCTTCCGGCTGTGCCGAGAGCGCTTTGAGAAAGCCGTAAGCGTCCAGGACCGAGCCGATATCATCTCCCAGCACCAGGCAGTTCATCGCCGCCGTAGAGCAGCCCAGGTAGACCAGCTCGGACCAGCCGGCTGGGAGATCCAGCAGAACAACATCTGGGCGCAGGCGTTGGGCAATCCGCTGCAACAGCTTCTGGAGATGCCGCGCCAAGAGCTGCTCTGCTTCCGGCGATGAAGTTGCGCGCTCGGCAAACAGCCATAGCCCCGGGCGCAGCTCCAGCGGGACCTCTTCCGGCTGTACGCGACCGAAGTAGGCATCGGCAGCGCGCAGGAGCGGGTCCACCCCGAAGAGCGTATGCAGCGTTGGTGCCGAGATGTTGGCATCCCACAGCAGACAGCGGTACCCCTGGCGCTGAAGAGCAACGGCGAGGTTGGCTACAAGCGTGCTTTTGCCTACGCCGGCGCGACCGCTCCCGAAGGCGATGCTCAGCGGAGGTTGCATCCCTGCCGACCTCGAAGAATAAACTGCTCCAGTGCTCCTGGGCTTGCTGCCGCGAAATCCTCCGGAATGCGCGGTCCAATCCCCAATGCAACAATGGGGAGGGCGGTGGTACTCAAGACCTCCACCACAGCGCCAATTCCTACGGCGAGGTCCAGTTTGGTGAGTACCAGGGCATCGCTGCCCAGCTCCCGCCACGCCTGCACGAATGCGGAAGCGTTGGCGGAGGATTCCGTTGCGCTCATCACTGCGTAGGTCGCATCCGGCTGAGCTGCGCTCCTGTAGCTCTGCCACAACTGCTGGAGCTGCCCGTGCAGAGGATTCCCCGTGGGGAGCTCGACCAAGACCACCTGCGGAATCGGCGGGATGCTGCCGAGCAGACGCTGCAGCTCCCGTGCCGTATGCACTTCGGCAACTGGGATATCGGTGACCGAGCTGAAGAGTTGGAGCTGTTCGAGGGCGCCGAGCGTATCGGTTGCAGCGGAGACGATCTGCACGGGGTAGGCGCGCTCAAGGGCATAGAACAGCGCCAGTTTCAGCAGGCTCGTGGTAACGCCCGCGCCGGGGAGTCCCGTGAGCACGATGCGGAGCGGATGGTGGCTGGGTTCCGGTAGCGGAACGTAGCGGAGGTGTTGCAGGAGGGAATGCCGGAGTTGCTGCTGCAGCTCCGGCAGTGGGAGGGACGGGTCCAGCCCCGCACTGTGGCGCAGGAGGAAGCCCTCGGAGAAGCCCTCCCGTTCAGCAAGCTCCCAGAGGAGCTGCCATTGCGGAAGCGAGCGAACCTGCCCGAAGCGCAGTTGGAGGGAGAGCTCGTGTACGGCGCTGCGGAGCGCTGCCAGCTCCTGCTGGAGCTGTGATGCCATGGGCAGCTCCTCGCCTACGGCGGGTGAGCTTGAGTGCGCGGGGGCGGCAGTGGCGATGATCTCGATGAGCTCGTGATCTGGTTTCTCCGCTGCGCGGACGGTGCGTGTGGAGAGGATGATGGCGTCCTCACCCAGTTCGCGCCGCATGGAGCGGAGCGCTTCCTGGATGCTTTCGGCGATGTAGGTCCGCACACGCATGGCACCCTCCGGGGCAAAATGTATAGCGAATTGGCGTGCCAATTGCGGCAGCGGCTACAGCACCTGGAAGATGAAGAACTTCAGGTACTGCGTCTCCGGCATGCTCAGCAGGATGGGGTGGTCCGGAGGCTGGGTGCCTCGGTACAGCAGTTGCAACTGGCGTCCCAGAGCGGCTGCCTCCCCGTGGAGTACCTCCAAGAAGACGGCTTCGAAGACGTGGTGGGAGCAGCTACTGGTGACCAGGAAGCCGCCCTCGGGGAGCAACTCCATTGCCAGGCGATTCAGCTCGGCGTAGCCGCGCTTTGCAGCGGGGACATGGCGGCGGCTTTTGGCAAATGCTGGCGGGTCCAGGATGATCATGTCCCAGCGCGCGTTCTCCTGCCGCTGCTGGCGCAGGAACTCGAAGACCTCGGCTTCGACAAACTGAAGCTGCGACAGCCCATTGAGCTGAGCATTGCGCCGGGCACATTCGATAGCGAAGGCGGAGCTATCCACGCCGAGCACCTCGCGCGCTCCATTTGCTGCCGCGTGGAGGGCGAAGCCGCCCTGATGGGTGAAGCAATCCAACACGCGCAATCCCCGCGCCCAACGTCCGGCAATGACGTGATGGTAGCGCTGGTCCAGGTATGCCCCGGTCTTCTGTCCCTCCAGCAGCGACAGCTCCAGCCGGATACCGAACTCCTCCACCGGAAGCCATTGGGGGATAGTGCCGAAGAGTACTCGCTGGCGCTGCGGCAAGCCCTCCAGTTCGCGCAGCCGGGAGAGGTTCTTCTCCACAATCCCCTTCGTCTCGGGCAGCACCGTGCGCAGCGCCTCTACGATGAGCTCCAGGCGCTGCTCCATGCCGATGGAGAAGGTCTGCAGCGCCAGGTATTCTCCGTATCGGTCCACAACCAGTCCGGGCAGCAGGTCGGCTTCGCCGTGCACCAGGCGGTACATCGCCTCCCCGGGGCAGAGCCGCTGGCGCAGCTCCAGCGCGCGGCGCAGCCGCTCGCAGAAGAATTCGACGTTGAGCTCCTCGACCTCTCCCCCGAGCAGGCGAACGCAGATGAGGCTGTGGGGGTTGTAGATTCCGGTGCCAACACTTTCACCCCGCGCCGTACGCACGCGCACGAGCGCCCCTGGGGGGATGGTCCGAGGCAGCTCGGAGACCTCGTTGCTGAAGACCCAGAGGTGACCGCTGCGGACACGACTGTCGTGCCCCGCACGCAAGCGGAGCTCGTACATCGAAGGGATGGTCAATTCACTGGCTGGATTGCTGCGGGAGCTCCTGGATTGCCCTCTTGATGAGCATGCGGACGTATGTGGAGGCTCCCATTCCTACTCCGCGGGCAAGCTGCAGAAGGCTCTCGTAGTCGCTCTGCTCCAGCGTCACGCTCAGCAATCGCCTGTTCTGAAACAGCGAAGGTCTTCCGCGGGCAGGCTTGCGATTCTGCGCTTTTGCTGCTTTCCGTGGCATCGTGTGCTCCCCTCTTCATTGGTTTACCATTGCTCCACTCTGCCGTTACGGCGGTACCGCACGGCATGTTTTTCGGTGTGAAAATACGAAACGACCGCTTTGATATTGTGACCAAGTGAATTTTCCCGCCCCCGCTGCAGCGCCTCCGCAGAGCCACCGGAGGGATTTGAACCCCCGACCCGCTGATTACAAATCAGCCGCTCTACCACTGAGCTACGGTGGCATGTGTTGGGAATGCAAATTTACGCTGCTACGGCTATGCAGCAAGGACAGCGCAGGGAGCGAGTGGCGGCGATAGGAAAATCCCTAAATTCGCCGCCAGACGGAGTAGCACGGCGTCCGCGATGAGGGTCTCCTACCGTTGGTTGCAGGAGTTTGCCGAGCTCCCTTGGGCTGCGGAAGAGGTTGCCGAAGTGCTCAACCGGCTGGGGCTGGAGGTAGAAGCCATCGAGGATCTCCGCGGAGCCTATGCCGGCATCCAGATCGGGTATGTCCGCGCGGTGGAGGTGCATCCCCAGAGTGAGCGGTTGCGCGTGTGCCGGATCAGCAGCGGTGGGGAGGAGTTGACCGTCGTTGTGGGCACATCCGCCATTGCTGAGGGGCAGCGTGTTGTGGTTGCACGACCCGGGGCATACGTCCCAGGGCTGCAGCAGCGTATCGAGCCGAGGCTCATCGCCGGGGTGCGCTCCGAGGGGATGCTCTGCAGTCAGCGCGAACTCGGGATTGGTGCCGCCGAAGCGATATGGGTGCTGCCCGAGGACGCACCTATCGGGGCGCCGTTGGCAGCATATCTACCGGAGCTGGAGGATGTACTCTACGACGTAGCGATCACCCCCAACCGTGGAGACTGCCTGAGCCACTTGGGGATTGCCCGGGAGTTGGCTGCGTACGGAGGGATTCCGGTCAGGCTACCGCAACCGGAGCCGGTGGAGGAGACCGAGGCACTGCCAGCGCAGATTGCCCTGGAGGCGCCCGAGGGCTGTCCCTACTACACCTGCCGCCAGGTTGAGGGAGCGGTGGCGGTGGCCTCCCCGCTGTGGATGCAGCTCCGGCTGCTGCGGCTGGGGCTGCAGCCGCATTCGCTGGCGGTGGATGTGATGAACTACGTGATGCTGGAGCAGGGGCAGCCCCTGCATGCCTTCGATGCCGATACCATCGCTGGACAGCAGATCCACGTGCGGTGGGCACATTCGGGGGAGCGCTTCTGCGGGCTGGATGGGCAGGAGCGGGAGCTGCATCCACAGGATCTGCTTATCGCCGATGCGGAGAAGCCCTTGGCGCTTGCCGGAGTGCTCGGAGGCGCCGATAGCGCCGTCACTGCGCACACGCGCCGCGCACTGATCGAATCGGCGCTCTTCTCTCCAGTCCACATCCGGCGAACGGCTCGCCGCCATGGTCTGGAGACGGAGGCAGCCTATCGCTTCCAGCGTGGAGTCGATCCCACCGGCGTGCTCCGCGCACTGGAGCGCGCGGCGACGCTCCTGGCGAAGTTGAGCAACGGTGTGGTTTCCCGTCCCGCTGTTGCCGACCTTCGGCGGGGCAACTCCAGGATTGTGCGGCTGCGCTATGAACGGGTGGGAAGGATTCTGGGCATTACGCTCCCGCGCGAGCAGATCGAGCAGACATTGCAGCGCCTCTCGTGCACGGTGGTCTCCCGCACGGAGGAGGACTGCAACGTCATCCCGCCGCCCTATCGGAACGACTTGCACGAGGAGATCGACTTGGTCGAGGAGATTGCGCGGCTCTATGGGTACGAGCGCATTCCGGCGGCATCCTCAGCCCTGTTGCCATTGGAGCTGCAGCCGTTGCCACCGGAGCTGGCGCCTTCGCCGCTGGTGTCGGAGGTAATCCAAATGCTGAGCCATTGGGGGCTGCAGCAGGTCTTCACCGTTGTGCTGAGCGATCCGGAGTCGGCGCGCATCTGGACGGAGCATCCGGTGGAGCTGGTCAATCCGCTCTCGCAGGAGTACTCAGTGCTGCGCCCGTCGCTGGTGCCTGCGCTGGCAAGGGTCTTGGCGCACAATGTCCGTGTGGGGGAGCGCACGGTGCGCATCTTTGAGATTGGCAAGGTGTTTTCCCGCCGTGCTGCGCCTGCGGATGCGCTGCCGTATGAGGAGGAGCAGCGGGTTGGAATTCTGCTCAGCGGAGCGGCTGTGCCACTGCAGTGGGGGCTGCCGCAGCGGGAGGTGGATCTCTACGACCTGCGCGGGATCGTAGAGCAGCTCCTGGAGGCGCTGCGCGTTGCCGGAGTTCGCTGGGAGCCGATGCGCTCGCGCCCTGCCGTGGTGACCCCAGCGGCGGTGGAGCTCTATGCGGGGGAGCGCCGTTTGGGGTGGCTGGGGGAGCTACGCCCCAGTTGGTTGCGCCGCTTAGAGGTCGAACAGCCCGCATTTGTTGCCGAGCTTAGCCTTCCTGCGTTGCAGGCGTGCCGGCAGCCAGCCGGTCGGTACGAGCCGGTGCCGGAGTTCCCGGCGATTCGGCGTGACCTTGCCTTTGTGGTGGATGCGAGTGTGCCAGTGGTGCGGCTCCAGCAGCTCATCGAGCAGAATGGCGGCGAATGGCTCGAAGAGGTGGTGCTCTTCGATGTGTTTACATCTCCGGCGCTGGGCGAGGGCAAACGGAGCGTTGCCTTTAGCCTGCGCTTTCGGTCGCGGCAGCGGACATTGCGCGAGGAGGAGTTGGAGCCGATTCTGCAGCGCATCATTGCCGAAGTCGAACAGCACACCGGGGCACGTCTGCGCCGGTAGCAATGGAACAGGAGAGTCCGCGCGAGCTTCAACCCAGAGCGGAGCTGCAGGCAGCGGTCCTGCGGCTTGGGCAACGGCTGCGCCGCCTGGCAGAGCATGCACACGAGCTGCAGCGCCGCTGGCAGGAGCTGGAGCGCGAGCGCGGGCAATTGCGCAAGGAGCTTGCCCAACTACAATCGCAGCGGGATTCGCTCCAACAGGAGTGCGAGCAGCTCCACCGTACGCTGGAGGAGCAGACCGCGTGGAGCGCACAACTGGAGGAGCAGCTTGCCTCTGCGCAGGCAGCGCTCCAGGCGGCGCAGCAGGAGCTGGAGCAGTTGCGGCAGCTTCGAACCGAATACGAGCTGGCGCAGCAGGAGCTGGCGCGCCGCAATGCGGAGCTGTACCACCACCAAAAGGAGCTGGAGCGGTGCCGAGAGCAGCTTGCCCTGGCAAGCCCTCAGGGGCAGGAGCTCGAGGAGCTGCGCCAGATTGTACGCGCTCAAGGAGAGAGCTTGCAGCAGTACTCCGAGCAGATTCTCCGGCTGCAGCAGGAGAATGCCCAGCTACGGGAGCAGCTCCAGCAGGGCATCGCTCGGGAGCATGTCGAGCAGTTAGAGCAGCAGCTTGTGCAGGCGCGCGAGCGTATCCAGCAGCTGGAGCAGGAGGTACAGATGCTCCAACGCCAGCTCCTTCGCCTGTTGGAGAACTTCTCCGAGCTGCCCTCCCTGTATGAGCTGGTGGGGCAGTTGGAGAACCTCGTGCAGCAGCTTGCCGGGCGTCCACCGCAGCCGGTCGTGCTCTTTGCCCCAGAGGAGCAACGGCAGTTCCGGCAGCGGCTCGAGCACCTGCTCCAGCGGGTCGAGCAGCTCCTCGGCGACACCGCCCACGGTCAAAAGGCGTAATTTTGCACCAAGCGACAGCGAGAGTGGGAGCGGAATGGAGCGTCCGATCCGCGTGACCATTGCCGGACGTGAGTATGTGCTCCGAGGAGAGGACGAAGAGCAGGTGCTCCGCTCCGCCCAGGAGGTGGAGCAGCAGTGGAAGCTCTTGCAAGGGCAAGTGCCCGAACAATCAACGGCGACGATGGCGATTTTGGTTGCACTGAACCTGGCTGAGCAATACCATCGGCTGCGGCGGCAAGCCGAAGTCGATCTCCACTACGTGCGAGAATCGCTCGACAGAATGGTCGCCTACGTAGAGGAGCAGCTCTCCGCCCTCGGAGTGGGTGTGGAGCGTCCGGAGAATCTTTGACAACGGACGACGCTCACAGCAGCGCCGTATCCCGGCTCGTTGTCGGTGGTCAGCGGCGAGCGAACTGCAAACACACAAGCCAAAAGGGAGATAGGCTCTGCCTATGGATTGCAGGCCTTCCCGCCTGAGGGCGCCGCAGAAGGAAGCAAGAAGTAGGCAGGCTATCACCCACCGTGACGCGATCCAGTTCCGCTCCCCCTGACACCTGCTTGGCGGGAACGGCGCTGCTTTGTTTTCCGCTCCAGCTCCACCGAAGGCATGTTGTACCGCAGAGGAGAGGAGAATGAGCGTGCTCATAATCGTCGGACTCAGCCTCGTGGGGCTGCTGGCGGGGTTTGCCATCGCCTATTTCGCCGGAAGACGCTTGGCTGCTGAGAAGATCTCCGAAGCCGAACGCCAGGCTCGCCGCGTACTCGAAGACGCCGAACGCGAGGCGAAGGCGCTCAAGAAGGAGAAGCTGCTCGAGCTCAAGGAGGAATGGCAGCGGCAGCGCCAGCAGGTCGAGCAGGAGTTGGCAACCAAGCGCAACCGCCTGCAGGTACTCGAGCGCGAGCTCAAATCGCGTGAAGAGGCATTGCAGCAGAAGCTGGAGCTGGTGACGCGCAAGGAGAAGCAGTTCCACGAGCTGGAGCAGCAGCTTGCCCAGCGGCAGCAGGAGCTCGAACAGCGCCTTGCCCAAGCCCAAGAGCTGGTGCAGGAGCAGATCCGCCGCCTGGAGGCGATTGCCGGAATCGGGCGCGACCAGGCAAAACAGCTCCTCATGGAGCAGTTGCTCGACGAAGCCCGCAACGAAGCTGCCCAGCTCATCCGCCAGATTCGCGAGGAAGCCCGCCTGACCGCCGAGCGCGAGGCGCGCAACATCATCGTGCAAGCAATTCAACGCACCGCTGCCGACCATTCGGTGGAGACCACCGTCTCGGTCGTGCAGCTCCCCTCAGAGGAGATGAAGGGGCGCATCATCGGGCGCGAGGGGCGCAACATCCGTGCCTTTGAAGCCGCAACAGGTGTGGACCTCATCATCGACGACACGCCGGAAGCGGTGGTCATCTCCGGCTTCGATCCCTTCCGTCGCGAGGTCGCCCGTATCGCGCTGGAGCGGCTCGTTGCCGATGGACGCATTCACCCAGCGCGCATCGAAGAGGTGGTCGAGAAGACCCGACGCGAGCTGGAGGAGCAGCTTCTCCTCATTGGGCAGGAGGCTGCTGCGGAGCTGGGCATCCACAATCTCCACCCAGCGCTGCTGCGCTACGTGGGCAAGATGAAGTACCGCTCCAGCTACGGGCAGAACCTGCTGGCGCACTCCATCGAGGTGGCGCACCTTGCCGGCATCATGGCAGCGGAGCTCCGATTGGATGCGCGGTTGGCAAAGCGAGCCGGACTGCTGCACGATATCGGCAAATGTGTTGACCAGAACTCCGATGCTCCGCATGCCCTGCTGGGCTATGAGCTTGCCAAGAAGTACAACGAGCATCCCATCGTGTGCAACGCTATTGGGGCGCACCACGAGGACATCCCCATGGAGAGCCCCATTGCGGCGCTGGTGCAGGCAGCCGATGCTATCAGCGGTGCCCGCCCCGGTGCACGTCGCGAAACGCTGGAGAGCTACGTGCGTCGGCTGGAGCAACTGGAGGCACTGGCGCAGAGCTTTGAGGGGGTGGCGAAGACCTACGCAATGCAAGCCGGGCGCGAGATCCGCGTGATTGTGGAGCCGGAGCGGATTGACGACCGGCGTGCCGAAGAGCTTGCCCGCGAACTTGCTGCCCGCATCGAAGCCGAGATGCAGTATCCCGGGCAGGTCAAGGTCACCGTTGTCCGCGAAGTGCGCAAGACTGCCGTCGCCCGATGATGCGCTACTGCGTTCTGGGCAGCGGTGCCGGGGGAGCGCCGATACTCTCCCGGCACCCCGCGGCGGTGCTGGTGCGGGTCGAGGGAGCCCTGCTGCTTCTGGATTGCGGTGAAGGGACGCAACGGCAACTGCTGCGGCTGGGGGTCTCGCGCAACCGGATCGATCTCATCGCCATCACCCACCTCCATGGGGACCACGTGCTGGGGCTGGTGCCGCTGCTGACCAGTATGCATTCGGACCGTCGCAGGCGCCCACTGCTGCTCATCGGTCCGCAGGGGCTGCGGGAGATGGTGGAGGACACCTTGCGGCGCATCTACACCGAGCTTGCCTTCCCGCTGGAGTTCCGGGAGCTGCCGGAGGGCTTCGCCGGAGGCGTAGTGGAGACTCCGGAGTTGCTGCTCGACTGCGCCCCGCTCCAGCACAGCGTGCCCTGCTTCGGCTACCGGGTGGAGCAGCGGCTTGCCGTGCGGCTCGATCCCGCCCGCCTTGCCGCCTACGGCATCACCCCGGGACCGCTGGTGGGGCAGCTCAAGCGCGAAGGGCAGGTGAGACTGCCCGATGGCAAAGTCGTACGGCTGGAGGACTGCATCGTGCACCGCATCCCACCGAGCTTGGTCTACTGTGGCGATACGCGCCCGTGCGACGCGGCGGTAGAGCTGGCACGGGGAGCGCAGGTGCTGCTCTACGAAGCCACCTTCGGGCGCGAGCATGCCGAGCTTGCGCTCGAGACGATGCACTCCACGGCGGAGGAGGCAGCCCGCGTTGCAGCACAGGCAGGGGTGGAGACGCTCGTGCTGATGCACTTCAGCGCTCGCTACCGCACGGTCGACGCGCTTGTGGCAGAAGCCCGTGCAATCTTCCCGTCGACCATCGCGGCGCGCGAGCTGGAGTGGGTGGAGCTCCACCCACGCCCTGCTGCCATACTTCCGCAGCAGTGAACCGCAGCTTTAGCGGCTGCCCCTACGACTGCTCGGACGGTAGCGCCCAATGGCGACGGTGTGCCCACCCTTTGGACCCGGCTTTTGGGTGATCGCCAGCCGCAGAGTGGAGCCGTCCCTGTCACGCATGCTGCGGAAGTCGACAATCCCACGCTTGTCGGCAATGTAGAGCCCCTTCCAAAACTTACGGTATTGTCGCATTGGTTTTTGATGTGTTTGTTTGACCTACCGCGAAAATAGACTCTCGGGCTCCCTTGTCGTTCGCTGCTGCGGTAGGTTGAGTGTGAGCATACAGTCACACTGTGCGCATCCAGGATCACACCTTCAGGAAAACGGCGCTGGATGCCGCTGTTGGGCAGTGGTGAGGGAATGCGGGCACGTCACACGTGGTCACACTGCCCGAGGCAGTGCTCTGCGGGCTTGATTCTGGAGTGTAGCAGGCGAAGCGGTTGTGGCGAGGCTTCAGCAGCGTTCGATAATCATTGCCAGTCCTTGCCCGACGCCGATGCAGAGCGTGGCAAGCCCGTAGCGGGCATTGCGGCGGTGGAGTGCGCGCGCAAGGGTTCCGACCAACCGTGCACCGCTCATGCCCAGTGGGTGCCCCAGGGCGATTGCACCGCCGTAGATGTTGAGCCGTTCGGGCTCGATGGGGAGTTCGCGCAGGCACGCCAGCACCTGTGCTGCAAAGGCTTCGTTGAGCTCCACCAGGTCAATCTGCTCCAGCCGCAGCCCCGCACGCTGGAGTGCTTTGCGGGTGGCGGGGACGGGTCCGATCCCCATGATGCGCGGGTTGACTCCAGCAGCGGCAGAGGCAACATAGCGTGCCAGAGGGCGCAGGTTGTAGCGCTTTATCGCCTCCTCGCTTGCCAGGAGCATCGCCGCGGCGCCGTCATTGAGGCTGGAGGAGTTGCCCGCCGTCACCGTTCCCCCTTTGCGGAATGCCGGTGGCAGCGCGGAGAGCTTCTCCAGGGAGGTGTCGCGGCGGGGACCTTCGTCGCGCTCCACGATGCGGGTCTCGCCCTTGCCGAGCTCCACCGGAACGGGCACAAGCTCCTCGGCAAAGATGCAGGCATCCTGGGCTGCAACGGCGCGTTGGTGCGAGCGCAGGGCGAACTCATCCTGCTCCTGGCGCGAGATGCGGTAGAGTTCGGCGAGGTTCTCCGCCGTCTCGCCCATGGATTCCAGCGGGAAGAGCTGCTCCAGGCGTGGATTGGGAAAACGCCAGCCCAGCGCCGTGTCGTACGCGATGAGGTTCCCGTACTGGGCGCGACCGGTGACGTTCTTTGCCAGCACGTACGGGGCACGGGACATGGATTCCACCCCACCGGCAATGACCAGCTCGGCTTCCCCGCAGCGGATTGCCCGCACTCCGGCGATGACGGCTTCCAATCCGGAGGCGCACAGCCGGTTGACCGTGACGCCGGGGACCGTCTCCGGCAGCCCTGCCAGCAGGAGCGCCATGCGGGCAACATTGCGGTTGTCCTCCCCGGCTTGGTTGGCGCAGCCCAGGACGACCTCATCCACCGCGTCCGGCGGGATGTTCGTGCGCTTGACTACTTCGGCAATGACCAGCGCTGCCAGGTCATCCGGGCGCACCAGGCTCAGCGCCCCGCCGTATTTGCCGATGGGGGTGCGTACAGGCTCAATGATGAAGACCTCACGCATGGTCGGGCTCGCGGTCGGTCAACTGACGCAGCGCCGAGAGCCGCTGGCGCAGGGCATCGAGCGATTGCTGGAAGTTGTGCTCCTTCTGCCGCTCCCGTTCGACGACTTCGGCAGGGGCATTGCGCAGGAAGTTCTCGTTGGAGAGCTTGGCGCGTGTGCCCTGGAGTAGTCGCTCCAGACGGGCGATCTCCTGCTCCAGCCGCTGGAGTTCGGCGCTGAGATCGAGCTCCTGGGCGACGTGGAGCAGCACTTCGATGCCACGCACCACGCCGCTGAGGGCACGGACGGGCTGCTGGTGGTCCCGCACAAGCTGGCTTTCGCACCCGCCCAGGGCATCAATGAGCCAGCGGTACTCCTCCAGCAGTGACTGGAGTGCCGGTTCCGGGCAACGCAGCCATACCTGGGCGCGCTGCTGCGGAGGCAGCCCCACCAGTGAACGGAGCCGCCGAATCTCCTCCACCAGCGCCTGCACGAGGGCAAACTGCTCCTCCGCCTGTGGCATGCGCCAGGAGGGTGGAGCCTCGGCGGCGGCTGCCGTCGTGAGGAACTCGGTGTCGGAGCGCTCCCACAGGAGATGCCAGAGCTCCTCGGTGATGAAGGGCATCACCGGATGCAGCAGCCGCAGGATGCCATCGTAGAGCTGCAGGGCAAAGCAGCACAGCTGCTGCTGCCGCTGTACATCCGCGCGCGCCAGCGAGAGCTTGAAGCTCTCCAGGTACCAGTCGCAGAAGTCGCTCCACACGAAGTCGTACAGCAGCTTGGCGTAGTCGGTCACGCGGTAGCTCCGCAGCGCGTCCGTGGTTGCCTCAACCGTTGCGGCGAAGCGGGAGCGGATCCAGCGTTCGGGCAGCTCCAGCTCCGTCTCTGCCGGGGGCTGTTCGGCGCACCCGTGCTGACGGGATTTGAGCCAGAGGAGCCGTCCGGCGTTCCAGAGCTTGTTGGCAAAGTTGCGCCCGATCTCCATCGAGGGGATATCCTGCGTGCGCTCCTCGATGCGCAGCCGTACGTCCTGCCCCAGTGGCGAGAGGTAGATCATCGTGAAGCGGACGGCATCGGCGCCGTAGCGCTCGATGATGGGGAGCGGATCGGGGGAGTTTCCCAGGGATTTCGAGAGCTTGCGCCCGCGCTCGTCGCGGATGACGCTGGTGAAGTAGACGTCGCGGAAGGGGATGGTGCCGCGGAACTTCAGCGTCGCCATAATCATGCGGGCGACCCAGAAGAAGATGATCTCCGGCGCCGTCACCAGCAGATTCGTCGGCAGGAAGAAGCGCAGCTCCGGGGTGTCCTCGGTGACTCCGTCGGCAAGCCAGCGCATCGTCGTCAGCGGCCAGAGCCAGGAGGAGAACCACGTGTCCAGCACGTCGGGGTCCTGTTCAAGCGGTACGTCCTCGGGCAGCCCCAGCCGCTGCCGGGCTTCGGCTTCCGAGCGCGCCGCCGTGTAGCGTCCGTCGGGGGCGTAGTAGACCGGAATGCGATGTCCCCACCAGAGCTGGCGCGAAATACACCAATCGCGCACGTTGCGCATCCAGTGCTCGTAGGTCTTGACCCAGTGCTCCGGATGGAAGCGGATGCGCCCGTCCAGCACGGCTTCCAGCGCGGGCTCCGCCAGCGGCTTCATGCGGACGAACCACTGGTCGCTGATGTAGGGCTCGACCGGTTCCCCGCTGCGCTCGGAGAAGCCCACGTTGTGGGTGTACTCCTGTTCGGATTCGAGCAAGCCCAGCTCGCGCAGCCGTTCGACCACCACGCGTCGGGCATGGAAGCGCTCCAGACCGGCGAATTCTCCCGCCAGCTCGTTGAGCCGACCCTCCGGGGTCAGGCACACCAGGATGGGCAATCCATGGCGCTGCCCGATTTCGAAGTCCTGGGCATCGTGCGCCGGAGTGACCTTGAGCACGCCGGTGCCGAACTCCGGATCGACCGCTGTGTCGGCGATGACCGGCACCCAGCGCTCCGTCAACGGAACTCGGACTCGGCGCCCCAGCAGGTGGCGATAGCGCTCGTCCTCGGGATGGACTGCCACCGCCACGTCGGCAAAGATCGTCTCCGGACGCACCGTTGCAACGGGGAGGAATCCCGAGCCGTCCTCCAGCTCATACCGCAGCACGTAGAGCCGTTCGGTGACGGGGCGGTAGACGACCTCCTCGTCGGAGAGCGCCGATTGCAGTGCCGGGGACCAATTGATGATGCGCTTGCCCCGGTAGATGAGCCCTTCGTCGTAGAGGCGGATGAAGACCTCGCGGACAGCATTGGAGGCACTCTCATCCATGGTGAAGAGCGTGCGGCTCCAATCGCAGGAGATCCCCAGGGCGCGCATCTGCTCCAGGATGATGCCGCCGTAGCGCTCCTTCCATTGCCAGACCCGCTGGAGGAAGGCATCGCGCCCGAGTGCTTGCCGGCTCAAGCCCTCGGCAGCAAGCTGCTGTTCGACCTTGACCTGGGTGGCGATGCCGGCGTGGTCAATGCCGGGGAACCAGCACACCTCGTAGCCCAGCATGCGATGCCAGCGGATGTAGATGTCCTGCAGTGTGATGTTGAGCACGTGCCCGAAATGCAGCATCCCCGTTACATTCGGCGGAGGCATCAGGATGCTGTAGGGCGGGCGCCCGGAGAAGGGACGCGCCCGGAAGAGCTCGGCATCCAGCCATGCCGAATACCATCGGCGCTCCACCAGCGTTGGCGTATACGCTGAAGCAAACTCCCGCATCGGGTGTCTCTGCACCGCCTGCTCGGCACACATACCGTTGTGCACGCAAACTTACGGGAAGCGGCTCACCTGCGCTCGAAAAAACGATGTGCCGGTCCCGAAGCGGGAGCCGGCACACCAGGAGGTAGCGCCATGACCGCTATCGCAGCCGCACGAAGCGCTGGGTTGCCGAGAACGGACCCGAGATGATGCACACAATGTAGCTACCCGCTGGCAGCTCCGCTATGTTCACCTCCTGCCGGTAGGTTCCAGCGGGCAGAATTCCCTCCACAAGCGTTGCCACGCGCGTTCCCATCGCCGTGAAGAGCTCCACCCGTGTCCAGCCGTCCATCCCGACACCGTAGACCAGCTCCAACTGCTCGGCTGCGACGGGGTTGGGGCGAATCTCCTGCAGGAAGTAGCCCGCCGGGCTCAGCCGAATCAGCCGACCGTTGACGAAGCAGCCGCCCACCTCGGCAGTTGCCGGCGTCGTGGCAATATCCACGCATGCGGCGCGCTGCCCGATGTCCACCTCCAGTTGGAGGTCGCTCCGCAGCACCACCCCCAGGAAGCTCTGGAGCTGGAAGCGGAACAGCTCCCCATCCCGTCCAATGGGGGTCTGCCCACTGGCGGAGATGAGCAACTGGCTTGTGCCGTTGGGACCGGGTACCTCCTGGGCATTGACTTGCCAGGTGGCATCCAGCAGGCTGCCGGGGCGGATGGAGCCCTCGACGTACTGCAGCAGGCTGCCGTTGTAGGTGAGCCGTGCCTGGAGTGTGCGCACATCGGCGGTTGCCCAGCGCGGGCTTTCTGCCTGGATGCTCGCATCGAAGCGCTGCCCGGGTTCGCCGAAGAGGCGCTCAGGAAGCACCCGGTACGCCGTGGGAACTCGGTAGCCTTCGCCGCGAAGCTGCGCCGTCAGCTCCGGACGGATGCGGTTGCGAACCGCTACGGTGGCGCTGTACTGCCGCGGTTCCTTCGGCAGGAAGCGCACCTGCACAGTGAGCCGCTCTCCGGCGGGAATCTGTACGGGGAGGTCCGCCGGAGTTGGGGAGAGCAGCTCGAAGGCATCCACATCTCCGCCGACCAGCTCCAGCCCTTCGACGGTGATTTCGGCGTCGTTCGGGTTGATGATCTGGAAGCTCCCGATGGGCTCGTCGCAGGTGAGCACGGCGCCGAAGTCCAGGTTCGTGACCTGGATATCGTTGACGCAGCCGCTACCGGTGGTGCGCACGCGTGTCTCCACAATCGGGTTGGGGTCGGGTCCGGGCGCGGCATCGCTCCGGATGAGCACCGTTGCCTGGCGGGGACCGGTCTGCTGCGGTGCGAAGCGGAAGGGGAGCTGCAGGGTTTGCCCACGTTCCAGCCGGAGATTGCTCGGTGGTGGGGTAACCCAGCGGAAGTCCGGATCGCTTCCGGCTGCCCAATCAATCCGCTCGATGAAGAGCTCGGCGCTGGAACTGGGATTGTGGATGCTCACGATGCCATCCTGCTGCTGCCCGACCAGGATGCAGGGGAAGGTGTCGATCGCCACCTCAATCTTGGGCAGGATGCCGATGCCGCGGACGCTTCCCACCACGACCGTGCCATCGCTGAAGAGGGCTTCGACGCTATCCAGGTGCACCTCCTCGGTCGGCGGGATGTACTGCACCCGCACCTTGACCTCGGAGCGCTCCTGCGGCTCCACGCGAACCGGGGTGCCCGGTCCGGGCTGCGGCTCGATGCTCAGGATGGCAAAGGTCCCTGCCGGTGCCAATCCGCGCAGGCGGACCTCGGTCAGCAATGCCGGAGCGGCTCCGGCGTTCCGGATGTAGAGCAGCGCATCCTGGCGTGTGCCAACTCGGCGCTCGCCCCAGTCGTAGGAGGTGATGTAGGGACCCGGCACGGTTGCGCGCCCGCGCCAGATGGACACATTTTTGTCCTCCGGCGGGGCATCGCAGCGGAAGGTGACGGCGATTTGGTGCTCTCCCACGGCTGTGGGGGCGTAGCAGGGCAAGCGCAGCAGCACACGCGCCCCTGGCGGGATCTGGATCGGCAGTGGAGGCTCGATGAGATTGAGCTGGAAGGGCTCGGTCACGCCCTCAATTGCGCTGATGTGGAGCGTATCGGTGCCGGGGTTGGTAATCAGCAGCCCTGCGTCCTTGCACGTGCTGGTGTTGACGGGGATGGTGCCGGCATCCCAATCCTCCACCCAGATGTGCGGCTGGATGCCGCGCCCGCGTAGCTCGTAGCGGAATTCGGCGCAGGCAGTGCGCACGATGAGCGTGTCCCGGTCGAACTCCCCGGCGGGATGCTCTCGGGAGGGCGTGTAGCGTACCTGAAGAGCGTAGGCGGCTTTGCCCGCAAGCTCGGTGGCAGGGTTCGGCGGGATTGCGCCCTCCAGGAGCACGAAGTCACGTCCCACCTGCAAGCGGATCTCCCGCAGCGCAGCGGCGGAGTCCCTTGCGTTGAGGAGCTGGATGGGGAGTGTGCGCGATTGCCCCAACCGCACGGCGCCGAAGTCCACCGGATCGGCAGGGCGGACGATGAGGCTGTCGGCGTTGTACCAGACGCTGTCAATGGTGAGGTTCCCGGCGCGGTCGAGCACTCCAATCCGGGCGAACGCCGAAGAGCGCTTGTCAATGACCTCCAGCCGGAACACAAAGCGCTCCACCTTGGGGTAGGGCTTGAGCTCCTCGGCGGTGATGAAGCGCAGACGGTAGTTGTAGCTGCCCTCCAGCAGCTCGATCTGGGCGATACCCTGGTCAACCTGGCGCGGGTTATCCTCGGGTTTGCCGTTGCGGAGCTCGGTTGCCTCGATCTCCCAATCGCCGCAGTCGACCCGTTTGCGCAGTTCTGGCGGTAGCGTATCGAGCTCGTCAATTTTGTTGATCGCCATCGCCGCCGGCCAGCCGTACGAATCCCACTGGCTGAAGCCGTAGATGTAGCCGCCAAAGGGGGTCTCCCCGATGATTTTGTGCGGACCCGGCTGCATCCGCAGCACCACCCAGTAGAGGTCCGTGCCCGGGATGCGCTGCCCCAGGAACTCCGGATTGCGCACCCATACGGGCTGTCCATCCACTTTGATGCTCCGCAGCTTCTGCTGGCTGGGGTCGTTGGTGTCCCCGATCGCGATGAGGTTGAAGTAGTTCGTCGCAAACGCCTTGCTTGCGGGGGTCTGGAAGACGGTCGAGCGGATGTACTGCTCCACCGGGGTGACGACAATCATGAAGGGGTCGAAGTTCACATCTCCATCCCAGATTGCCGAGTAGGAGTAGTGCATGAGCAGCACGGGCTTGTTAGCTTCCCAAATGGATTGCCCGTAGATGGAGGAGTCGCCGTAATCGGTTGTCTGGTTGTACTCCCAGAAGTCACCGGGATTCTGCAGGCGACCGGAGAAGGAGCCCCTGAGTTGCCCATTGCGGTACCATCGGACGGTGAAGCTGGTGTTGGGCTGCGAGGCGAGGAGGCGGAAGAAGTCGCCTTTGCGTGCTTTGCGCTGGTATTCGATGGTCACGTAGCGCTTCCCCCACGCGGAGATGGGCGGGAGCATCTCCACCAGGTGGTCGCGGCTGGTGATGCCAGCAGAGGAGGGAATCGGGGTGCGCATGTGGAAGGAGATGAGCCCGATGGGCTTGTTGCTGACGATGCGGGTACCGCTGAAGTCGTTCTGTGCCAAGGGGGCATCACCCGTGCCGCGCACCATGTAGGTTTGCCCACGGTTGAGCACGACCTCAATGGATTGCCCGATTCGGCGTCCGCCCACAGTCTGCCCGTACCCACGCCCATAGAGCTGAATGCGCACTACGGTCTGGTCTTCAGCAGCGATGACGACGAAGCCGTTGCCGCGCTTCTGCCCGAAGTCCTCGTAATCGTAGTACGAGAGGTGCATGTACTCCGTGCCCCAGACGTTGACCGGCAGCGCCAGGTAGCCGTCCGAGGTATACTGCTTCCCGTTGAGCACGTACACGGAGATGGGATGCGGTGCGCTCAGCCGGATACCCTTTTGGGTGACGACCTCGCTTTCGCGGACCTCATAGCTCCAGGAGAGGTCGCCGGTGAGCAGGGAGAAGGTGGTGATCTCCATTGCCCGCACGGGCTTGGTGATCGTGCGTCCATCCAGGGCGCTGTAGAGCGTGACCTCGGTGTTGTAGCTGGAGGTCACGTAGAACTCCAGGAGCTGCCCTGGGTAGCCATCCACCTCATTTGGAGGGATGGCAATCCAGAACTCCCGCCCCTGGGCAGAGTTGTTCAGAATCCATTCGGCAGGCGGCACCTTTCCAGCAAAGCCCACAGCCGTGCCGAGCAGGAGTGCTCCGAACCACCGCAGTACGCGCGCCATGGTGCACTTCGAACTTCAGGGTGGAACAGGTTTTACGCAAAGCTACAAAAAAGCCGCCACGTAGGGGCACCCGTGGTTGCCCTTGCGGTGTGGATTCGCAACTCTTGTAGTACAGTGCCACGCCCCCGCTACGTAGGGGCAACCCCCTGTGGTTGCCCTTGCAGCGCGGATCTGTACCCCTTGTGGTTGTCCCTGCATTGGGCGTTAGACGGGCATTCAAGAAGCCGACCGCCCCGGCTGTCTACACCGGGATGGCTTGTGTGGTTCCCTCGCAACAGCGTTCGGCTGGAGCCGATCAGGGTGGAATTCGGCAGGGGTGCCTGGTAGTAGCTGGTCATTGTATATGCCGAACCGTAGTGGCGCTTTGGAACCTGCCCTGCCGCGAAGACAGAGGCACTGCAAGCATCGAGCGTTGCCGGAGCACATTGCTGTGCGCTCGGGCGGAGCAACCGATGTTCCCGCAGCCGTCGGGAGCACGGCGGTGTCGTATCCGGACAGGATGTGCGGATGCGGGAACCTTTCCGATACTTGCGTGGTTAGATGCCACAGCAGAGGTGCGTCGGACGCGGTCGGCGCCCCCTCTGTCGGCAGTGAGTGCGTATATTTGCACGTGCCGTATCCGCGGCATCTGGTGGTAGTTCCACTCAGCCAGTGAGGGACCCATGGCACCGGTTCGGGTCGCACTGCTTGCATGCCTTCTGATCCTGGTGGGCGTACTGGAGAGCCGGGCGCAGACCTGGTATGATGTCACCGGCGGACCCGGCAGTACACAGGCGTGGTACCAGTACGATTACGCCAACCCCTACCACGACTACTGGTGGACCGGGCGCAGCCAGTACCTCATCCGCGCGTCCGAGCTCCAGGCAGCGGGGATGCCGGGAGGGCAGATCGTTGCGCTCGGTGTACAGGTGGGTGCCTACTATGCAGGTATTGCCCCGCCACCGCGCCGCTACCGGATCTGGATTAAGCACACGACGGCAACGCAGATTACCCAGTTGGACAACGACCGTTCGACCTTCACTCTGGTCTACGACGTAGACAACTTCGTCCCGCAGCAGAATGCCTGGAACATCCACACCTTCTCGGTTCCCTTCACGTGGGACGGAAGCTCGAACCTGCTTATCGAGATCTGCAGCTACCGAACGGGCTGGACTTATAACTTCCCGCAGTACTGGGGCACGACCGTCAATCCGGTGTACTACTACCCGCATGCGTATTTTATCTCAGATGGGGCTGATTACTGCGTGAACCTGTTCACAGGGTATGCGGGGTACACGTGGCGTCCGGTGTTCCGTTTTGGGGTGCTGACCGGAATCATCGCCTCCTTCCCCGATGACGTGGATCCGCGCCGGATTCTGCGGGCAGGGGAGATCTATGCTGGACAGGATGCCCAGCATCCCAAGCCCTCGCTGACCTATCGGGCAAGCGGGAACATCGCGTTGACGTATAAGATCGTGGGTCCGCTCCCCTCGCAGAATCCAGTCTACATCGCCACCGAGGGTGGGAACCCCAACGACACGATCATCAACCTCTCGTACTCCGCAAGCGGCACGTACACCTACACAATGGGGAGTGCGAAGGGTCCGTACGCCGGAACGGGCGGAGCGCTGGACTTGACCAATGCCGTAGGCGGTTCCTACCGGCTTATTGCCTCCTACTCGATGCCAGGGTACACGCAGGAGTGGATCAAGGACTTTATTGTCGCCTTCCCCAACGATTTGGCGCTGGTGGAGATTTTGGACCCACAGAGCAATGCTCCTCCGCGGCGGGCAAAGTACCCGATGGGGGTCTCCATTCCCGTGGCGGCACAGTTCCAGAACGTGGGATTGAATCCGATTACGGCGTTCCGTGCGATTGCGCAGATTCGGCGGGCATCGGACAATCAACTGGTCTACGCTGACACAGTTGATTGGACCGGAACATTGCCCAGCACGGAGAAGGTGAGCATCACCTTCCGGCGCTTTACCCAGACGACGCAGCCGGGAATCTACAAGGTGCAGATGTGCGGCATCCTGCTCAATGCAACCGATGACCAACCGGCGAACAACTGTGCACCGCAGGTGGGCGATTACACCTTCGAGATTGCCTACGACTTCGAGGTGGAAGCCACGGCGGTAGTCTATCCCTCTTCGGCTGCGACGCTGTACGCTGGACGTCCCTTCAGCCCGGTTGGGGCGTTTACGAACAACGGTATCGGGGATGTCACCAACGTGCAGGTGCGGATGGTGATCACGCGCCTGTCGCCACCGCCGCAGGTGGATGTGTACGTTGCGGATACGACCATTCCGGACATCCCCATCAACACGACGATGAGCATTGGGTTCCGCTTCTTCGTGCCGCAGCAACAGGGCACGTATCGGGCGTGCATCTACGTGACCGATCCGCGCGACCAGCTTGCGGCGAATAACTCGACCTGCACGGAGTTCACGGTCCAGGGACCGCTCTCGGGAACGTACACGGTGGGGACGCTCTTTGCCGGCAGCCCGCGCAACTTCAACACGATCCAGGATGCGGTCAACGCGCTCTACGAGCGTGGGGTTGGGGGACCGGTGGTCTTCGAGCTCACCGATGCCTACTACGAGGTCGGAGACCTGAACTCAGGGCTTCCGGCGATCGAGCTGAGCGGGAGGATTGTCGGCGTGAATGCGCAGAACACGGTGACGTGGCGCGCGTACGGACAGCGGGCACTGCAGCGCGGCAGCGTCACCATCCGCCTCAAGAGCGGTGGAGGGATTGGGATCCTGATGGCGCAGTCCTCTACGCCTGCCAATCCCAACGCGGTCTACTACGTGACGCGCGACCCGAAGGACGCCAACTTCTCTGGCTACATCATCTTTGATGGTGGGGCGCAGAAGTCGTTGAAGTTTGAGCTGGACGCACCGGTGAACCAGCCGCGGCGGGCGGTGTTCTACTTGGGGCGTGGGGTGCACCATGTGCAGGTGAAGAACTGCCTGATTGGGAATGCGCCGACGTCGTCGGCAAGTTATGCCTCGTCGCTGCCGCGGGTGCGGTTGAATGTGGCGTTGGGGCAGTTTGAGTGGGAGCCGGATGTGCGCATTGTTGGGGGGCAGCCGGTGACGTACTCGGCGGGGGTGGTGATTCGGAACTGGCGTCTGTCGGCGTACCAGGGGGTGGATGTGTTGGACACGGTGACGTGCTCGTACAACGTGGTGGAGGGCAACGAGATTAGCGGCTTTGGGTATGGGATTGTGTCGCTGGGGTTGGGACCGTTGAAGGAGGCGGGACCGGCGAAGGTGCGGCGGTACTACAACGTGGGGAACGTGATTCGGGGCAACCTTATCACGAACGTGCGTGCGGCGGGGATAGTGGTTGGGTATGAGGAGGGGGTGCAGATTGTGGGGAACCGGATAGACAACGTGGGCAAGGGGGCAACGGGCGGGAGCGAGCCGGCATCGGGGATAGTGGCGGGCGGTTTTGGGGCGTACAATGTGATTGGGGCGGTCATCGAGGGGAACGAGATTAGCCGGGTGGAGTCGGATGTGCTGGCGCGCGGGATAGTGGTCGAGCAGGTGCAGAACTACCTGACGGGGTTGGAGCCGCAGCCGGTGGTGATGCCGGATGTGCCGGAGCAGACGCGCGTGGTGAACAACATTGTCTGGGATGTGCGTCGGGGGTCGGCGGGTGCGCACGTTGGGGGGATCCATCTGTGGACGGAGCGCGACCCAGCGCAGACGGGGCTGATGGCGTTGGTGGTGCCGCGGCGCTGGGGGTATTGGACGCGAGGGGATGTGGTGGCGCACAACACGGTCTGGATTGGGGATGATGGGGTAGCGGGCAATGGGCTGGTTGGAGGGATTGTGGTGCAGCAGGCGTGGGCGCCGGAGGTGGTCAACAACGCGGTGGCGGTGGGGACGGCACAGGCGATGACGCGGGCGGCGGTCATCTACGAGGGGTTGCATCCGCGCAGGAGTGGGGGGATACAGCAGAACTGGAACGCGTACTGGGTTGCCGCGGGAGGGGATGTGGTGCGGATGGTGGAGGTGCTGGAGAGCGGTGGGCAGTATGCGCTGCAGATGGGCTACGATGGGGAGTATGGGACGTTGAGCTCGTGGCGGGCGGCGACGGGGCAGGATTGGGAGAGCGTGTGGGGGGATTGGACAGGGGATTACGTGGCGAGCGGGGCGGTGGTGGCGCGCTTGCGTGTGAGGACGTCGCCGGCGCCGTTGGGGTCGATTCTGAGCAATCGGGGTAAGGCGGGGGTGTGGAGTCGAGATATCGACGGGGAGGTGAGGGGAGCCGGGGGGAGCCGACCCGACATTGGGGCGGATGAGTTTGTGGGGCGGGAGTACCAGCAGGATGTGGAGGTGGTCGAGATTGTGGAGCCGTTGGCGTGGCGTGCCGGGAGTGGGCCGTATGCGGATGCCGAGTATGTGATGCAGCGTGGGGCGGCGCGGGTACGGGCGCGCATTGCCAATCGGGGGATTTCGGATGTGGTGGATTGGCGGGTGCGCGTACAGGTGCTGCGGGAGGATGGAGCGGGGCAGTTTACGGTGCCGGTGTGGACGCGGGAGGTGCGGGTAGACGTGCGCGCGGGGCAGGAGCTGGAGGTGGACTTTGGCAGTGGGTGGACGCCGGAGCCGTATGCGGGGTTGAGTGGGTATGTGGTGCCGGCGCCGTTTGTGGGGATGGAGCCGTGGGTGACGCCGCGCTACCGCGTGGTGGTGACGACGCAGCCGGACCAGAACGGAGCCAACAACACCAGGGCGAAGGAGGTGCGCTACTATGTGGAGCGGGCACCGGTGATGGTGACGGTGGACCGTGGGAGCGTGGTGGGGCAGCAGAATGCGGACACGCTGCTGGCGGGGGTGAGCCGACTGGGGTGGCGTGTGGATGCGGGGCAGGGGCGGTATGATTACGACCTATTGAACCGTGCGGGATGGGAGCCGCGCGCGGTGAGCTATGAGGGCTACCGGTGGGTGTTCTGGAGTGGGCGCGAAGGGGCGGTGAGCCGGTGGGAGCGCGAGGCGCTGCGTGGGTATATTGGCGGTGGGCAGTTTGGGCAGAAGCGCAATGTGGTGATGAGCTCGCAGGAGGTGGCGCGGGCGCACGTGGGGTTGGACCCGGTCAATGATGAGTGGTTTGTGCGACGGGTGTTGCGGGCGCAGTATGTGGCGCCGGGGACGCCGGTTGGGACGGGCTACGATGGGCTCTACGTTTTGGGACGGACGGTGGGGCTGGGGATGAGGGAGCAGCTGCGGGCAAGTGCGCCTGGGGATGTGCCGATGCCGGCGCTGCTGCGGGTGTACAGTGATGCGGAGACGGAGGGACTGGCGCAGGCGGCGTATGTGTACGAGACGCGCGATGCAGGGGTGGTGGACTCGGTTGCCGGGGTTGGGACGGCGGCGCTGGGGTGGAACATGGCGTACTACGGGATTGAGTGGCGGCACTGGGGTCGGGTGGAGCAAGTGTTGCGGGCGACGGTGGACTTTCTGCGGCGCAACGGCGGCGGGGTGGTGGAGTTGGAGCCTGCACCGGAGGAGAGGGAGCCGGTGAAGGGGAGCTGGGTACGGGTGAGCCCGACGGTGGCGCAGGAGGAGCTGTGGGTGGAGTATGGCGGTGGAGGCGGGCAGGTGGAGGTGTACGATGGGATAGGGCAGCGGGTGTGGAGTGGGGAGCTTGTCGGGAGTGCGGGAGTGGTGCGGATTGGGACAGGGCAGTGGGCAAGTGGGGTGTATGTGGTGGTGGTGCGGCAGGGCGAGCAAGTACAGGTGGAGCAGGTGCGTGTGGTGAGGTAAGCCAAATCGGAGATGACACCACTGCCGCCGCCTCTTCGGGCGGCGGCAGTCGTTTTTGAGCAGGGGGTAGCTTCAGGTCCGCGGAGTGTGAACGCCACTGGGTTACGGTATCGTTGCGCGAAGTGGACTACGCCGTAGAGATGGGCTCGTGGTCAGGGCACAGGACCCGAAGATCAGTCAACGTAAGGGGCTGCTCCAAGAGCGCACAGAAGTAGGAAGTGCCGGATTCGCTCTGACGCTGTACGAAGAACCGGCATGTTGGGCAGGTGCGGGTGCTCTGGAGAGCGCCCGATTCGTACGCATAGGCGATGAAGCGCAGCAGGAGATGCAGGAGCAGCGCCTGCTCCTCAGCGGAGAAGCGCGCGATGACCTCCTCGAAGCGTTGCGTGTGTTGCTGCCAGAGGCGACGCGCCAGTGCTCGACCTCGCGGAGTAAGGGCTACGGCAACGGCTCGGCGATCATCTTCACGCTGGAGCTTCTGGAGTAGCCCCTTGCGCTGGAGAGCGGAGATGGCGTCGCTGACGGTGGGTTGTGTGAGGTCCAACTCCGCTGCCAGCTCGCTGACGGTGTAGAGGCGACCCGGCTGGAGGTAGCACTGCAGGAGCAGTTGCGACTGGGTTACGCTCAATCCCTCGGCAAAAGCATGTGAAAGGAGGAGGCTGCGTAGGGATTGCCCGATGCGCTCCAGCGCCGCGATAATCTTCTGAGACGTGTCCATCATTGTGCTGGATGGTGGCTTCGGCACACAACAAAATTACGCTGTCCGGAGAGGGCAAACGCTGAGCTATGTCATGCCGTTATTGCAAGTCCTGCAACACAAGCAAAAACCCCAACCACCAGCCGCCGTACATCCCGCACCTCGGCCACCGGATTCTGTTGCAGCTTGACCGGCTTGCCTGAGGTCCCTGTACAGGCGAACCGGCTGGCGGTTGGGACCTGCTGTGACCGCCTCTACCAGCTCACTTGCGCCACTGGCTGAAGACGTAGTCGTGCTGTGCCTGTCCTGCGTGGCAGTTGTGGCATTCCTGCACCATGTCCTTCACGATCTGCTGACGCTTGTCCCCGCTCTTGAACGCAGCATAGCCCCATCCTCCGGTTGCAGGAAAGCGCTTGCTGTCCTTGACCATCACGGCGAGGACCTTCCGCGCTCCTTCGCCGGTGGCATTGTCCTGGGTTGGGGCTTCCAGGAGGTCAAAGACCAAGATGGAGCCATCGGGGAAGCGGTTGCCGCCTCGGCGCAGGACAGCAGCGGCTTTCTCATTTGCGTAGACGTGATGGATACCACCGAATGCCTCGTACAGCGGATGCCCGGGGTGGAGGATTGCGGTTTTGACGTGCGTCCAGGAGCGATACCCCTCCGGATAGGGGACACTCTCAGGACCTGCGGACCGCTTCTGTGCTACGAGCGTGAGAGCAAGCAGCACCAGGGCTCCTCCGATTGCGCTTCCGAACACGGCTTTGCGCATGGCTCTGGACGGACGATTGTGGGACATTACTTAGGACTCCGATGCAAATATACGGGCTCTCCCCTTTCCGCAGGGCAACTGACTGGTCACCCTTCCGCGGGAATAGCAGCCGACGGGGTGTGAAGGAGCTCTGCGGCTTCTGTTCCGGTGGCGCAGTTGCGGTATGGGGGCTCAAGCGGGTGCTCCGCAGAAGTGCGGCGCGGGGCTGTAGCGGCAGCCGGTTTAGGGCTGGCGGGGATGTGCTGGTGAATCTTTGGAGGAGGGCGGAGGTTGGTGCTGAGGGGGCTCCTCCTCAACCCAGTCGGCAATGAAGATGTTGGTATCCCCAGGCTTGCGGGCGTTGCGGTTGGAGCAGAAGACGAGCTTCTTCCCATCCCGTGTGAACATGGGGAAGCCGTCGAAGCCCTCGAAGTAGGTGACCCGCTCCAGCCCCGTGCCGTCAATGTTGATGATGTAGAGGTCGAAGTTGCGTCCCGTAGGGTCGTGGAGGTTGGAGGAGAAGATGATCCGGCGCCCATCGGGGTGGAAGAAGGGGGCGAAGTTCGCAGCGCCGTTATTGGTGATTTGGCGGACGTTGCTGCCGTCGGCGTCCATGACGAAGAGCTCCATGCGGGTGGGGCGGACCAGATGGTTGCGGAGGAGCTGGCGGTACTCCTCCAGTTCAGCGCCCTGGGGGTGGTGGGCGCGGTAGACGATCTGCTTCCCGTCGAAGCTGAAGAAGGCGCCGCCGTCGTAGCCTGGAGTAAAGGTCAGGCGGCGCAGGTCGGAGCCATCCAGCGCGCAGGAGTAAAGCTCCAAGTCACCGTCTCGCGCGGAGGTAAAGACGATGCGGTCGCCAGTGGGGCTGACGGTTGCCTCCGCGTCATATCCATCGGTGATGGTCAGCCGCTGCAGGATTGCGCCCGTAGCGGTATCGGCGATGACGATGTCGTAGGTGGGGTAGACCGGCCAGACGTAGCCCCGGGAGTAGTCCGGCGGTGGTGGGCACGAGCTATCGGCAAGGTGGGTTGTGGCGTACAGTAAGCGTCCATCGGGCAGGAAGTAGGCGCAGGTGGTGCGTCCGAGTCCTGGAGAGATGCGCTTGCGGTACGTGCCGCCGGTGTCCATGATGAAGATCTGGTCGCATCCACGGCGGCTGGTGCGGGATTGGAAGCAGAGCATCCGTTCGTCGAAGGAGAGGTAGGCTTCGGCGTTTTCGCCTTCGAAGGTGAGCTGGCGGATGTTGCGCAGGCGCCATTCGCGCGGATCGTGGAGGGAGTCCGGCAAGGGGGCAGCTTGTGCGAAGAGCTGCACGGTGGAGAGCATCCATAGGAGCAGGCTCCAGGCGTGCCGCATCATTCCAGCTCCTCCTCTGGAGGGAGTGACTCCTCTTCGGGTTCGGAGGGAGGCGTCTCCGGTGGAGCCGGGGTCGAGGGGAGCTCTATTCGCCCTTGGGCGCGTAGCTCCTGGAGTTGCGCGTGGGTCAGCGTCAGCAGGGCACCGGTCTCCTGGAGCTGGAGTTGGACGCGCTCCTGCAGCAGGTCCAGTTTGACAATCTTTGCCGGTCCAGCATCCGTGTGCACGATGGCGTTGAGCGGTGGGTAGTGTTGGAGGGCTTCCCGGTAGAAGTCCAGCTCGTAGAGCAGGCAGCATTTGAGGCGACCGCATAGTCCGCTCAGGCGCAGCAGGTTCATCGAGAGTTGTTGGATCCGGGCGGCTTGGAGGCTGACGGGCTTGAGCTGGACCAGGAAGGTTGCGCAGCACAGTTCGCGTCCGCAGGGACCCAAACCACCCAAGCGGCGGGTCTCCTCGCGTGCGGGGATTTGGCGCAGTTCAACGCGCGTCTTGAAGCGTTGGGCAAGGGTACGGACAAAGCCGCGGAAATCAACCCGTTGGGGGGCGGTAAAGTAGAGCGTCAGGCGGCGGCGGTCCCACTGCCATTCAGCATCGGTGAGCTTCATGGAGGCAAGGCTGGGGAAGCTCTTGGCAAGCTGGCGAGCCTGCAGGAGGAGTTCGAGTTCTTCGCGGCGGTTGCGCTCGTACTGCTGCTGGTCTTGAGGAGTGGCGCGGCGCAGGATGCGCTCCTGCGGCTGTGCTCCGTTGTAGTAGAGTGCTTGCTTGCGCTGAGCCGTTGCGCCCAGCGCGCTCACATGCCCGGCATCAATGCCGTGCGGAGAGGTAACCAGCACCAACTCCCGCAATCGGAGGGGAAGGCGGGCAGGATTTGAGCACAGGAGCCGTCGGCGTCCCTTGAACTCAACCTCCACCAGCTCCGAGGGTTCGGGTTCGGCTGTGGGGGTATCGGGCGAGTGCGTTTCCGGAGCGGCACAGCTACTGCAGCCGCTGCGCGGGGTTTGGAGGCTTGGGGCTATGCTGTCGGCAGCCGATGGGGCATCGCTGGGGATGGCAATGCTATAGAGAGGCAGAAACGCCATGGGTGAGCTCCGTTGGAACCGACAATCCCGCTGCCGCTCGGCAGCGCAGGAAGGTCACAGCGAACAGGAGCGGAAGCTGGAGGTATTGACGAACGCCCTGGAGGGCTGAGTCCACTGCCTCCAGCATCGCAGCAAGGTCGGCGTGGGGGAAGCGCTCCAAGAAGCGCTGGAGGGTATCGCGCTGGTCGGGGTTGTAGAGGTCGGTGCTATCGGGAGCATGGCGCAGCAGGAGTGCATCGCGCAGCCACAGCAGCAGGAGCTGCAACAGCAGTTCGGCGCGGTTGCGTTCGTAGGCGCCGAGCTCTTCGAGCTGGTGGAGCAGTTCGCGTCGGAAGTGCCCGGGTTTGAGGGCGGTTCGAAGGAGTTGGAGCGCTTGGGTGCGCAGTTCGGGGAGCTCGGACTGCAGGAATTCCAGTGCGCGGCTGTAGCTGCCGTGGGCGAAAGCGGTGACCATGCGGGCATGCTCGGGGCTGAGCTTGTGCCGCTCTTGGAGCACCTGGAAGAGGAGCTCGTCCGGAATCGGGGGGCAGTACAGTTGCTGGCAGCGCGAGAGGATGGTTGCTGGGAGCTGCTCGCGCCGGGAGGTGGTCAGCAGGATGAGTGTCCGCCCTGGGGGCTCCTCCAGGGTTTTCAGCAGTGTGTTGGCAGCCTCCAGTGTCATGCGGTCGGCTTCGCTGAGGATGATGACCCAGGGGCGCCCGTGGAGCGGGACCGAGCGTGCCAGGGTTTGCTGCAGGTCGCGGATAGCGGCGATGTGGATCTGGAGCGCGTTCGGCAGCGTGATGTTATGGTAGGGATTTTCGGCTTTGCGGCGCAGCTCCTCGCGGAGTGCAGCGATCTGCTCATCGCTCAGCCCCAGGAGTGGAGACGCGCCATCGGTTCGGCGTGCAGGGGTGGGAAGGGCGAAGATGAGCCGAATGTTGGGGTGCTCCAATCGGGCTGCCATGCGGCAGTGGGAGCATTCGTCGCAGGCTTCGATGGAATCCGCCGTGCGGCGTGGGGAGTCGCACTGCAGCAGTTTGGCAAACTCCAGTGCCAGGGCATCCTTGCCCACGCCTTCCGGTCCCCAGAGGCAGTACGCCGAACGCAGGTGCCCGTGTAGGAGAGTCCGCTGCAGGAAGCGCTTGAGGTGCTCTTGCCCGATGATGGAGCTCCACGCCATCTGCCGCATGCAACAGGACCGCTGCAAAACTACGGCACCGCGGCGCTGCAATGATGAGGTCTGTGGCGGCGTCTTTTCCGCACGGTTCCGTGCTACCATCGGGGTAAGCCGATGAATCGGGAGGGGACCGGATTCCGTCGTGAGCTGCGCCTCTTCGATGCCACGATGCTCGTGGTCGGCTCGATGATCGGCTCGGGCATCTTCATCGTCAGCGCGGACATTGCGCGCATGGTAGGGGGTGGGGGATACCTGCTGGGGGTGTGGCTGGTGGCGGCACTGCTGACCCTGAGTGCGGCGTTGAGCTATGGGGAGCTGGCGGCGCTCTTCCCGCGTGCGGGAGGGCAGTATGTGTACCTGCGCGAAGCGTACTCGCCGCTGCTGGGCTTCCTGTACGGCTGGACGCTCTTTCTGGTGATTCAGACCGGCTCGATTGCTGCGGTGGCGGTGGCGTTTGCCAAGTTCACGGCGGTGTTGGTGCCGTGGTTCTCCGAGGAGAATGTGCTCGTGCGCGTTGGAGGCTGGAGCGTCAATGCGGGGCAGCTCCTTGCCATTGCCAGTATCGCGGTGCTGACGCTGCTGAACCTGCGTGGCATCCGGGTGGGAAAGCTCGTGCAGGACACCTTCACAGTCACGAAGACGGTGGCACTCCTGGGGCTGATTGTCTTGGGGTTGACCATCGGGCTCAACGCCGACAGCATTGCTCGAAATCTGGCAACCTTTTGGGACGCACAGCGCCTCCTTCCGACCCCCGAGGGTGGCTGGCAGCCGATTCGGCTGGAGGGGCTGGAGCTGCTGGCGGCGTTCGGTGCGGCGATGGTTGGGGCGTTGTTTGCCCTTGATGCGTGGAACAACGTGACATTTGCCGCCGGAGAGGTGGTGGAGCCGCAACGCACGATCCCGCGCAGCATGGCGCTCGGTGTGCTCGTAGTGGCAGCCCTGTATCTGTTGGCAAATCTGGCGTACCTGGCGGTGCTACCCCTGCGGGGGAACCCCGAAGGGGTTGGGGTGTTCGAACGCGGCATTCAGTTCGCTGCGCTGGACCGGGTGGGGACGGCGGTAGCGGAGGCGATGTTCGGTCCCTTCGGCGCCGTTGTGATGGCGCTGCTGGTGATGGTGTCCACCTTCGGCTGCAACAATGGGCTGATCCTCTCAGGGGCGCGCGTCTACTACGCGATGGCGCAGGATGGGCTCTTCTTCCGCTCCGTTGGGCAGCTCAATCGGTATGCCGTTCCGGGGGTTGCGCTCGTGTTGCAAGGAGTTTGGGCATCGGTGCTGTGCCTTTCGGGGCGGTATGGGGACCTGCTCGATTACATCGTTGCCGCTGTGCTGCTGTTTTACATCCTGACCATTGCGGGGATATTTCGGCTGCGGCGGAAGATGCCCACGGCTGAGCGCCTCTATCGGGCGCCGCTGTACCCGATGTTGCCGCTGCTGTATATCCTGGTGGCGGCGGCGATTGTGCTGGATCTGCTGCTGGTCAAACCGCGATATACGCTTGCCGGATTGCTCATTGTGCTGACCGGTGTGCCGGTCTATGCCCTGTGGCAGTGGCGGCAGCGGAGGAATCGTTCCACAGCAGGCTGAGGTGAGCATGGAGTTGAGCGTCAACATTGACCATGTGGCAACGCTGCGGGAGGCGCGCGGTGGGACGGAGCCCGAACCCATTCAGGCGGCGCTGCTGGCAGAGCAAGCCGGCGCTTCCGGCATTGTGTGCCATCTGCGCGAGGACCGACGCCATATCAACGAGCGCGATGTACGCCTGCTGCGGGAGCTTGTGCAGACGCAGCTCAACCTGGAGATGGCAGCCACCGAGGAGATGGTGCGCTTTGCCTGCGAGCTGCTCCCCGATATTGTCACGCTTGTGCCGGAGCGGCGTCAGGAGCGCACCACCGAGGGTGGGCTCAACCTTGTCGAGCAGCGGGAACTCCTGCGCGGTGTCATCGGGCGGTTGCAGGAGCGGGAGATTCGGGTCAGCGTCTTCGTGGAGCCGGATTTGGAACAGCTCGAAACGGCAGCCGACCTGGGCGCCGATATCGTCGAGCTGCACACGGGGTTCTACGCCAATGCTACAACGCCTGAGGCGGTGCAACGCGAACTGGAGCGGCTGCTCAACGCTGCCGAGTTTGCAAGCGCTCTGGGGCTGCATGTCGCTGCCGGGCACGGGCTCAACTACCACAACATCGTGCCGTTGTGCCGGATCCGGGCGATTCGGGATGTGAGCATCGGGCACGCAATCGTCGCGCGTGCGGTCTTTGTGGGCTTTGAAGCCGCTGTGCGGCAGATGCTGGAGCTCATCCGCTACGGTCGCACCCTTCCGCCCTTGACTCTCTCCTGATGGAGTGCCTGTACGTGCCGGAGCTCGGCGAGGAAGCCGAGACGGTGGAGCTGAGCGATGCTGCACGGCTGCGGCATATTCGAGCGCTGCACCTCCGGCGCGGGGAGCCGCTTCTGCTGAGCAATGGGCGGGGGAGGCTCGTGCAGGCAGTCGTAGAGCAGCTCCGTTCGGATGCGGTGCGGCTGCGCGTTCGGGCTCGGCTGGAGTCCTCCGGAGAGCTCCCCGTGCCCGTTGGGGTCGCCCTGGGGATCTTGCACGAGCGTGAGCGCCTGGAGTTCGCTCTGGAGAAGGCTGTCGAGCTGGGTGTGCGCGAGATCGCGCTGCTGCGCACGCAGTACACCACCGTGCAGACGGTGCGGATGGAGCGTCTGCAGCGCAAGCTCATTGCAGCTCTGGAGCAATCGCACCGGGCGTGGCTGCCGACCCTGCTGCCACCGATGTCCTTGCAGGAGCTGCTCTCCACGGTTGCCCCGCGCTATGAGCAGTTGGTCTTCCCAGAGCTGGAGGGAGGTGTGCCTACACCGCTGCCGGCACGCCCGACGCTGCTGCTCGTTGGTCCGGAGGGCGGCTGGGCAGAGCCGGAGCGCCGTGCGGTGGGGGATTGCTCCCTACCGGTGTTCTGCTGGCGCCTTGCGCCTCGGCGGTTGCGCAGCGAGACAGCGCTTGTTGCCGCGCTGGCGTTGGTGACCGCAGCGCTTCAGCCCGAGCCACCAGCTCAGTAGCCCGCCCGGGGCAGCTTGCTGACGTCCTCCCGAAGGGTCTCCCCGACGAGGGTTCCAACCTGCTCTGAGGCGTTGCGGAAGATGGCGCGAAGCTGCTCGGGTTCGAGTGAGAGTAGCCGGGAGACGTTGAGGATGCTTGCCGTGGTGGCGGCAGCCGGGACGACAGCGCCGGTGATTGCTGCTCCCGTCGTGCGCTGCAGCGGGATGGTTTCCGCTTCGGCATTGTCCCAGACCACTGTGCCGCTTGGGCGATGGATGATGCGGCTGCGCACCTTGACCCGTGCAAAGACGCCGCTTGCAGTTGCCGTTAGGCGGTACTGCTCCAAGACCGTTTCGGCAAGGAATTCCGGCGATTCCTCCAGCGAGGAGACCGGGCGCACCCGAAGGTAGGTCTGGGCGGCTTTGCGGAAGGCGGCGCTGGCAGCCTCCGCCAGCTCCTCGGCATTGAGCGCGGAGAAGAGTTTGTCGTATGCGGCGGCTTCGGTGAAGCTCTCGCCCGCCGCGCGGGCAATCTCGACCATCCAGCGGACTGGCTTCGGTGTGGAGGTGTCGTGGGAGGATACGGGCGAGGCGATCTCCACATCCGTTCCGAGCGCTTCCGGATAGACGCGCGATGTAAAGAGCATTGTGCTGCCCTGCACGGGATAACGCGCCAGGTGGTTGACGTGCCCGCAGCCGGTCAGCAGGAGGGTAAGCAGCGCCCCCAGGCTCAGAGTGCGTCGCATGGCGGACTCCGGATAGTTGGACGGGTGCAAATTTAGGCTTGCGGTGCATCATTTGCGGCGGGGTTGGCTGGGGAGTTGCCTCCAGCCCGTGCCGCCGTGCGCTAATTTTGCCTTGCACAGCAAGGGAGAGGTGGGATGCGTTGGGGAGTCTGTGCTGCGGCGATTGCGCTCCTGTGGACGGGAGCGGCTTCGGCGCAGTGGTGTGGGGTTCGGGTGGAGCCAGCGGTGGTGGAGTTCGATACCGTGCCCATAGGGGCTTCGCTGCAGCGCGAGATATGGGTGTTCAACGATGGGGATGAGCCGCTGCAGCTTCATGCTGTGGCGCTCCTGGTGGGTCCGTGGGTACAGCACTGGCGCGTGGATACCGGTGCGGTGGTGCTTCCGCCGGGGCAGATGCACCGCGTTCGGGTGGAGGTGAGCGTACGCCACAACGTGCAGCTTGTCGGAGTGGTTGCACTACGGCTGGAATGCCCGAAGGCGCGCTGGAGTGTTGCCGTACCCGTGCGCCTGGTAGGGGTGGATCCGGAGAGCCTCTACGCGGCGACGCAGAACCGTTGGGGTGAGCCGCTGCGGCAGGTTCTGCGCCAGAGCCTGCAGCAGCAGCGTGTCCTCCCGTACGATAGTGCCCGCCAGATGGTCTTCCTGCGGTTGGACAACCGCGACGGCACAGTCGAATGCCTCTACACCGGGCAGCGCGTGCGTGTGCCGCCCATGCCTCCGCCGACGGTGTTCAACATCGAGCACGCCTGGCCGAGAAGCCGGGGGACAGATACACTGCCGCCGCTGAGCGACCTGCACCATCTCTTCCCCACGCTTGCCGAAGCGAACGAACGCCGGTCGAACCTCCCCTACGGCATCGTTGCTGGGCAGCCGGAGTGGCAGCTTGGGGGCTCGAAGCTGGGTCGGGATTCCTCAGGGCAGCTCGTGTTCGAGGTGCGCCCGGTGTCGCGCGGGAATGTAGCACGGGCGCTCTTTGCGCTTGCCGTGCGGTACGGGAACTTGACTGGTTTCCTGACGGCGCAGCAGGAGGCGCTACTGCGGCGATGGCACGAGGAGGACCCTGTGGATTCGCTCGAGTCCGCGCGCACGCGCATGATTGCACAACTGCAGGGGCGGGCAAATCCCTTTGTGGAGCGTCCGCAGTTGCTGGAGCGGCTCTTCCGCGTGGGGGGGAACGCGGATTTCCCGGCGATTGCGCGCCCACTGCTTTCGGATACGCTCCTGGAGCTCCCTGCAGAGCAATTGCCCTGGACAGTTCGGCTCTGGGTGGTCAATACAGGCTTCGATACAGCCCGGTTGCGCGCGCTTGAGCTGGTGAATCCGCCGCCACATGGCTGGATGGAGGTGCTGGCGCTGGATTCGCTCATCGCTCCTGGAGAGGCGGGCGCTCTTACGCTGCGCGTAGGGATGGATGCGGAGTCCTCCGATACACTGCGGGTACGCCTGCGCTTTGCTGCTGGGGTACGACCGTTGGAGGTGCGTCTCCTCCCGCGGAGGGCGAGCACAGTTCGGCTGCAGGCGGCTTGGGCGGTGGAGGGAGAGTTTGTGCGGATACGCCTGCCCGATATCGCAGCGCCGCAGGGCTGGGGCGAGCTGTATACCGTTTTGGGGACGCGGCTGCTTCGGCAGCAGTTGCAGCGTACCGCACAGGGCTGGGAGCTGGCGCTGCTCCGCACAGGGCTCTCCCGGGGCGTGTTCCTCTATCGCGTGCAGGTGGGGCAATGGCAGCAGTGGGGATGGATTCTGAACCCGTAAAGCCCGGCACACTCTACCTTGTGGGCACGCCGATTGGGAACGATGAGGATATCACGCTGCGCGCCTTGAGGGTGCTCAAGAGCTGTTCTGTCGTCGTGTGCGAGGAGTTCAAGGTGGGCGCACGGCTGCTGCGTGCCTACCGCATTGACAAGCCCTTGGAGACGCTAAACGAGCACAACGAGGTGGAGGCAACCGAGCGCGTCGTGCACCTGCTACGCCAGGGCAAGGATGTGGCGCTCATCTCGGATGCCGGCATGCCGGTGCTTGCCGATCCGGGGCTCCTATTGGTGCGGAGAGTGCTGGAGCTGGAGCTGCCGTTGGTTGTGGTGCCTGGTCCCTCCAGCATCATCACCGCGCTTGTGCGCAGTGGTTTTGCGCTGGACCAGTTCCTCTACGCGGGGATGCTGAGCCGGCGTCCGGAGGAGCGGCGGCGCCAACTTCGGGCGCTGGCGGAGGAGCCGCGCACGGTGGTGCTGTTGGAGACCCCATATCGGCTGCGCCAATTGCTTGCCGATGCCGCGCACATCATGCCCGAACGCCGCGCCTATATCGGGATGAACCTGACGCTGCCCTACGAATCGCACCACTACGGCACCTTTGCAGAGCTGTACGAGCGCTTTCGCCAGAGCCGATACCGGGGCGAGTTCGTGCTCTGCTTCGAGGGCAAACCGGTGCTGCGTGCGGAAGCCCCGCGCGCGCGGCGTCCTTGGAAGCGGCACCGCTGAGGGAGTGTGCCGAGGTATTTTTGCACCGAGCATCGTAGTTGCGCAGAGATGCAGCGGACCCTGATTACAGCGGCACTGCCCTATGCCAATGGCTACATCCATCTGGGGCATTGTGCTGGGGCGTACCTTCCGGCGGATATGTACGCGCGCTACCTGCGGCTGCGCGGGCATCCAACGCTCTTTGTGTGCGGCTCGGACGAGCACGGTGCCCCCATCACGATTGCTGCCGAGCAGGAGGGCATCTCCCCACGGGAGCTCATCGAGCGCTACCATCGCGCCAATGCAGAGGCGTTTGCCCGCTTGGGGATAAGCTTTGACATCTACGGTCGCACCAGCGACCCGCACCACTACGCCGTTGCTCAAGGCTTCTTCCTGGAGCTGCTGCGCAAGGGCTACCTTGTCGAGCGCGAGGAGGAGCAGTTCTACGACCCCGTAGCGCAGATCTTCCTGCCCGATCGCTACGTGGAGGGTACCTGCCCGAACTGCGGGTATGAAGCTGCGCGCGGAGACCAATGCGAGCGCTGCGGTGCGTACTACAACCAATTGGAGCTGCGCAATCCCCGAAGCCGGATCACGGGCAAACCGCCCGTGGTGCGGCGCACGGTCCATTGGTACTTCCGGCTGAGCGCCTTCCAGCACGCCTTGGAGGAGTACGTGGAGCGCCACAGCCGGGATTGGAAGGAGAACGTGCTGCAGCAGACGCGGAGCTGGTTGCGCCAAGGGCTCACCGATCGCCCTATCACGCGCGATTTGGACTGGGGCGTCCCCGTGCCACTTCCGAATGCGGCAGGGAAGGTGCTCTACGTGTGGTTCGAGGCGCTGTTGGGCTACATCTCCATCACACAGCGCTGGGCGCAGCAGCGCGGTGCCCCCGAAGCCTGGCAGCCGTGGTGGACCGATCCGGAGACGCGCTACATCGCCTTCATCGGCAAGGACAACATCGTCTTCCACACGCTCATGTTCCCCGCCATGCTCATGGCGCACGGGGGATACATCCTGCCGGACAATGTCCCGGCGAACGAGTTCCTGAACCTGGAGGGGCAGAAGTTCTCCAAGTCGCGCAACTGGAGCATCGACGTGCGCGATTTCCTTGCAGATTTCCCCGAGCCGCACGCCGTGGATGCGCTCCGCTACACGCTGGCGGCGAATCTACCCGAGACGCGCGACGCGGACTTCACCTGGCAGGAGTTCGCTGCCCGGACGAACAACGAATTGGTGGCGATTCTGGGCAACTTCGTCAACCGTGTGCTGCAGTTTGTGCAGCGTCACTGGGGAGGGCGCGTGCCGGAATTTACGCCGGTGGAGCTGCTGCAGGAGTGGGAGCGCTGTGCCGAAGCGGTCTGGGAGGGAGCCTCGCCGGAGCTCTCCTCCGAATGGACCGCCGAGGAGCGGCTCCTCCTACAGGAGTTGCTGCAGGGCAGCGTGCGCATTGCACAGGCGTACGAGCAGTTCCGCTTTCGGGAGGCGGTTGCGCGCACGATGGGGCTGGCGCGGGCAGCAAACAAGTTCTTCAACGATACCGCCCCCTGGGTGACGCTCCAGCAGGCGCCGGAACAGTGCGCGCGGACGCTCTTTGTGTGCCTGCAGGCTGTGCGGAGTTTCGCTGTGCTGTGTGCCCCGATTGTGCCCTTTGCTGCCGAGCGGTTGTACGGGCTGTTGCGGCTCCCTCCGCAGGTTGGGGCTCCCAGCGATGGGATGCCAGGGGAGGACCTCTGGCGCAGCGCCGTAAGCCCGCGCCTGCCGGTGGGGCACCAGTTGGCGGCTCCGCAACTCCTCTTTGCGCGAATTGATGCCGAACGCATCGAGCGACAGCGGGTCAAACTCTACGGAGGTGCCGTACCGATGAACGCTTCCGATGCACTGGCAACGGTGGAGGATCTGCAGAAGCTGGGCTTGCGCATCGGGTACATCGTCCATGCCGAGCCGATTGCGGGCACGGAGAAGCTGCTGCGCCTGGAGGTGGACCTGGGCACGGAGCGGCGCCAGCTCGTAGCGGGGATTGCACAGCGCTATGCTCCGGAGCAGCTTCTGGGGCGCGCGGTGGTGGTGGCAACCAAGCTCAAGCCCGCCCGCATTCGGGGCGTGGAATCGCAAGGGATGCTGCTGGCAGCCACGGCTCCGGATGGGACCCCAGTGCTGCTGACGCCCGAGGAGCAGGTTCCCGCAGGGGCAGAGGTGCGATGAAGCGCCGGTATCCGGAGGAGCTCCCCGAGCTTGTCCAGCGGCGGCGGCGCAAGCTCCGCCGAAGGCTGCTGCTGGCAATTGTGGCGGTGGCAGCCTACCTTGTGGCGGTTGTGCACAACGCGGTCACGCTCGAGGAGCGTCTCCGGGCAATCCAGGTGCTGGAGCGAGCGTGCGATTCACTGGAGGGTGTGCGGGCGCGGCTGCGGCAGCAGCTTGCCCGCGAGCAGGCACCCGAGCGCATCATCCCGCTGGCACTGGAGCTGGGATTGGTGCTTCCCGAGCATCCCCCGCAGGCAGTTCCATAGAAGGCGCCAGGAAGCGATGCTGCCACAGATGCAGCGCGAATTTGCCCAGCGCCACTTCACCCCGCAGCGCTACGAGCGCTTCCGGCAGCGCCTGGAGCAGGAGCTGGGATGCCGCATCGAATTCCGCATCTGCGAGGCGCCAATCTTTGTCTCCGATGCCTTCCGGCGCCAACTGGAGCAGATCGCCGTGGAGCTCACCTGCGCATGCGCAACCCCGGAGTACCGGGCGTATTCGGAGGAGGCGGTCCCGCCGCAGTACCGAGTGCCGGGGGAGCCGGAGCGACCGCTCTTTGCGGTGGTGGATTTCGCCATCGTGGAGGACAGCTCCGGAGCGCTGCAGCCTCGGGTGGTGGAGCTGCAGGGCTTCCCCTCGCTGTTTGGGTACCAGTACTTCTACGCCCGGCTTGCCCGCGAGGTGTACGAGCTGGGGGAGCAGTGGAGCTATACGCTCGGGGGGCTTTCGGATGAGGCGTATCTACAGCTTCTGCGGCGGGCGATTCTGGGCGATTGCGCGCCGGAGGAGGTGGTGCTCTTGGAGTATCGCCCGTGGCAGCAGAAGACGCTGCCGGATTTCCTGGCACTGCGGCGTCTGATTGGCATCGAACCCGTTGATGTGTGCGAGCTGCGCAAGCAGGGCAAGCGCTTGTATCGCCGCCGTGGGGATGCGTGGGTGCCGGTGCGCCGCATCTTCCACCGCGTGGTCATGGAGGAGCTGGAGCAGGCGGGCGTGGAGCTGCCCTTTGAGTGGACCGAGGAGTTGGAGGTGGAGTGGGCGGGGCATCCGAGCTGGTACTTCCGCATGAGCAAGTTCGCCTTGCCGTACCTGAAACATCCGGCGGTGCCGCCGAGCTGGCGGCTATCCGAGCTTGCGACATTGCCGGAGCGGCTGGAGGAGTACGTGCTCAAGCCGCTCTTCTCCTTTGCCGGGCGGGGGGTGGTGCTGCATCCCACGCGCGAGCAAGTAGAGCAGCTCCCGCCACAGGAGCGCCGGCACTACCTCCTACAGCAGCGGTTGCGGTACGCTCCGTGCATCTACACGCCGGTGGGGATGAACACGGTGGAGCTGCGGGTGATGCTGATTTGGCTTGCCGAGTGGGAGCAACCGCTGCCGGTGATGGCGATGGCACGTACTGGGCGTGCCGAGCTGCACGGCGTGGGCTACAACACGATGCCCTGGGCAGGGTCTTCGGGCTGCCTCTTTGCGCCCGCGGCGGCTGGAGAGCACTCCGGAGAGCCGTAAATTTGCAGTGCCAAGTCCGTGGTCCCACAGTGCGGATTTCCCCGCAATGGCTGGTCACAGCAAATGGGCAAACATCCGCCATCGGAAAGCCGTCGTAGATGCCCGCCGGGCTAAGCTCTTCACACGGCTGGCGCGCGAGATTACGATTGCAGCGCGCCTCGGTGGAGGCGACCCCGAAGCGAACCCGCGGCTGCGCCTGGCAATTGAGAACGCCCGCGCCGAGAATATGCCCATGGAGAACATCCGCCGGGCAATCCAGCGCGGTACGGGCGAGATCCAGGGCGAGCAGCTCGAAGAGGTGCTCTACGAAGGCTACGGTCCCTTCGGCGTGGCGCTCCTCATCGAGGTTGCCACCGACAACCGCAACCGCACGGTCTCCCTCCTGCGCTCAACGCTCAACCGCTTGGGAGGGAGCCTGGGCGAGAGCGGCTCGGTGCTGTGGAACTTCGAGCGCAAGGGCGTCATCACCGTGGATGCCCAAGGGATCAGCGAGGACGAGCTGCTGGAGCATGTGCTCGAAGTGGGCGCGGAGGATTACATCCGCGGCGAGGGCAGCTACATCATCTACTGCGCCCCGGATCGGCTGGCGCAGTGCCAGCGGGCATTGCAGGAGCGTGGCGTGCGGGTGCAGCAGGCAAAGCTGGAGTATCTGCCCAAGAGCACCGTCCGGATCGAATCGCGCGAGCAAGCCGAACGGCTGCTGAAGTTCCTGGAGACACTCGAGGACCTCGACGACGTGCAGAACGTCTACTCCAATTTCGAGATGGACGACGCGCTCATGGAGTCGCTCCAGCATGCCTGAGCTCCGCATCCTGGGGGTCGATCCTGGGAGCCTGCGCTGCGGTTACGGGGTGATCGGCATCCATGGGACGGCGCTGGAGGTTCTCGACTACGGCGTGCTGCAGCTTGGGGATAGCTCGGTCGCCTTAGGGGAGCGGCTGCGCTGCCTGTTCGAGGGACTGCGCCGAATTCTCCGGCAGCATTCTCCGGCGGAGGCGGCGGTGGAGAGCACCTTCTACGCCCGTGACGCCCAGGCGTTGGCGAAGCTGGCGGCAGCGCGGGGGGTGGTGTTGCTCGCCCTTGCCCTTTCGCGCATTCCGGTGGCAGAGTATGCGCCGCGCCAGGTCAAGCAAGCGGTGACTGGACGCGGTGGCGCTTCAAAGCAGCAGGTGCAGTACATGGTGCGCACGGTGCTGGGGATTGCGGAGACACCAGCCTTCTTCGATGCCACTGATGCCTTAGCCATTGCGCTCTGCCACGCCTTCCGCCGAGGACAGCCTATGCAGCAGAGCCGGAGCTGGGAGGAGTTCCTTCGAGAGCATCCGGAGCGGATATGGACTCCTCCGGGTACGCCGTGATGGTCACCGGCGCGCCAGCTTTGAAGCCCTTTGCCGTTGCCTCCAGGCGCGCTGCCTGCACGAAGGCATCGTGCTCAAAGCACAGGAGCCATCCCTCCTCGTAGGCTTGAGGCAGCAGGCGGCGCTTCTCCTCCAGCGTCCGCAGCGGATGGTTGTCGTACGCCATGATGTAGGGGTATGGGACGTGGGCAGCCGTGGGGCAGAGGTCGGCGCAGTAGAGCAGGTGTTCGCCGCCATCGCTGATGAGCACAAGCTGCATTGCTGCTGTGTGCCCGTACAGCGGAATCACGCGGACCCCGGGGAAGAGCTCGCCTTCGCCATCGAGCAGCTCCAGCATCCCCTCGGCAGCGAGCGGTTCAAAGTCCTCCGGAATGAAGGAGGCGCGGTCCTTCTCGGTGGGATTGCGTGCCCAGGCGAGCTGCTCCCGTTGCACGTAGTAGCGGGCGTTGGGAAAGGTGGGGCGGAGCTGACCGCGGTCATCGTACGTGGTGGCGCCGCCGGCGTGATCGAAGTGTAGGTGGGTGAGGATGACGGCGGTGACCTCCTCCGGGCGGACTCCGAGGAGGGCAAGGGAGCGCTCCAGCGAGAAGCGTGAGGTGTCCAGAGCGTAGATTTGGCGCTGCTTCGGAGGCATCTTGGTGCCATTGCCGGTATCCACCAGCACGGTGGCTCCCTCCCAGCGCAGCAGGAGCGCTCGGGCTGCCATGGGGATGCGATTTGCCGCATCGCCTGGATGGTATGCCTGCTGCCACAGTGGTTTGGGGACGACGCCGAACATTGCCCCGCCATCCAATCCGAAGCGTCCAGTCTCCACGAGATCGACGCGGAACCTTCCGATCTGCAGCATCGTGCTCCCTGTGCAGGACCGACGGGGTGTAGAGACGTCCGTGCAAGCGGCTGCAATGCGCGGCTGTGCTGCGGGTGCTTGTGCTGCAGTGGTGGGCAGCGGGAGCTTCACGGTGCTGCCGGTGGAGTCTCCTCCGGCGGATTGAGCAGAAGTTGTGGAGGGAGCGTATCGGCGGGTGGGGCAGAGGGGCGGACGGTGTAGGGAAGGGTGCGGTCGGCGTAGATCTTGCCCATGAGGCGTCCCCAGATTGGAGCAGCGGCGCGCCCGCCCTGCCCGTACCATCCCGTGAAGGTGATGCGCTGGTCGTCGAAGCCGACCCATACTCCGGCAGCGAGTTCGGGGGTGTAACCCACAAACCAGGCATCGGCGAAGTTGTTGGTGGTGCCGGTCTTGCCGGCGGCTGGACCTCGGTACCAGCGCCGGACTGCACTGCCGGTCCCGCCATCCACGACGGTTGCCAGCATTGCGGTCAACTGTTGGGCAACCTGCGGGGGAAGTGCATCGGCAACGGGGCGAGTTGGAGGCTCTTGGAGCACGACATTGCCGTGGCGATCCTCCACGCGCAGGAGGAAGCGCACGGACATGCGGATGCCTTGCCGGGCAATGGTGGCGTAGGCGTTGGTCAACTCCAGCGGGGAGACCTCCGAAGCCCCCAGTGCCAGGGCAGGCACAGGGCGGAGCGGGGATTCGATTCCCAAGCGCTGGGCAAGCGCTGCAACTGCGCTGGGCGTAGTGTATTCCACAATGAGCCGCGCCGCAACGGTGTTGATGGAGTACTTGAGCGCCGTGGTGAGCGTCACCTCCGCCCCGTACTGTTCGCCCGAACCTCGCGGTGCCCAGACCGTCCCATCGGCAAGCACGTACTGGAATGGACCGCTGGGGATGGCGGATTCCGGCGTCAGCCCGCGCTCCAGCACGGAGGCGTACACGAAGGGCTTGAATGCCGAGCCAGGTTGGCGGCGGATCTGCGTGACGTGGTTGAGGAAGGAGCGCACGCGGAAGGGAGAGGGCACAAGCTCCGGAGCCGCCCCGACGAGCGCGAGAATATCGCCGCTGGCAAGGTCCAGGACCACAACCCCGACCTGGATGCGGGTGGCAGCAAAGAGCACAGAGTCGGCGAAGCGGCGATCCTGCCGGAGCTGCTCTGCAATGTGGGGGCGCTGCTCCGGCGATGCTGCAAGGTACAGCGGGTGGTTGCGGATAGCGTCTTCGATGAGGCGGCGCCGCAGTTGTGGAGTCCAGCGCCAGGAGCGGTCGAAGAGCCGCTGGTACTCCTGCAGATGTTCGCGTACCGCCTCATTGGCGTAGCGCTGGATGCGGGCGTTGAGCGTGGTGTAGATAGTCAGCCCATCGCGGTAGAGGTCGTAGCCCTGCAGGCGGAGGTCCTGTGCCAGCGTTTGGCGGACCATCTCCACAAAGTGTGGGGCGATCCCCAGCGCGGTGGTGCGCGTGGGCTCCTCTGCCAGCCGGATCGGCGTTGCCATTGCCTGGCGAGCTTCGGCTTCGCTGAGGAAGCCCTGCTCGTACATCAGGCGCAGCACGAGATTGCGTCGGGCAAGCGCTCGTTCGGGATAGTAGCGTGCGTCGTACGCCTCCGGTGCTTTGAGCAGTGCCACAAGGTAGGCGCACTCGGCGGGGGTCAGCTCACTGGGGGATTTGTCGAAGTAGACCTGGGCTGCCACGGCAAGCCCGTATGCCCCGCGCCCGAAGTAGACGGTGTTGGCGTACAGCTCCAGAATCTCCTGCTTGCTGTAGGTGCGCTCGATCTGGATGGCGGTGATGGCTTCGCGCAGCTTGCGCACCAGCGAGATCTCGCGCCCGAAGTAGAGATTGCGGGCAAGCTGCTGGGTGATAGTGGAGGCGCCTTCGCGCGTGAGATCGCCGGCGAGCAAGTTCTTGAGCAGCGCCTTGAAGATGCGTTCCAGATGCACTCCCCAATGGCGGTAGAAGGCGCGGTCCTCGGTGGCAATCAGCGCATGCAGGAACGCCGGCGGGATGCTATCGAAGGGCACGTAGGAGCGGCGCTTGATGTAGAACTGCCCGATGAGCTCCCCATCGGCGCTGAAGACCCGGCTGGCAAGCTCCTGCGGCGGATTCTCCAGCCGCTCCAATGGAGGCAGCCCCTGGACGACGGTAAACGCCAGGTAAGCGCAGCCGCCAATCCATCCCAGCAGTAGCACAAGCGCGCCCACCACAACTCCGCGCCGGAAGCGGCTCATGGCGCCTGCAGCACCTTGCTGAGTTCCACGCGACGGCAGCGTCTGCGCCATTGCTCCAGCGGCTCGCCAGGGCGACGCGGCAGGAGCTGCGATTCCCCTGCAGACTCTGCCTGCAACAGCTCCGCCGGTACACCGCGCCGGCGAAGCTCTTCGACCACAAACTCCACTCGCTTCCTCCCCAGCCAGAGATTGTACTCCTCGGAGGCAACATCATCGGTGTGCCCGACCAAGACGACCGCGCGGATGCGGTCGCGGTAGCGCAGCAGGTTCTCTGCCAGAAGGTCCAACATCTGCTCCCAGCGCAGGGGGGTCTCGTTGCCGTTGCTGTCGAGCACGAAGGGGTAGGGCTGGTCGTAGCGGTCTGTGGGGAAGTTCAGCCGCAGGAAGAGCCGCGCCGGAACCTCCAGTGGGAGGAGGGTATCGCGCGTGCCGGTGCGGAGGCGCTGTATCTCGAAGAAGACCTCGCCGGCTTGGGCGATGAGCTCAAGCTCGGTCTGGGCGGGAACTCGAAGGCGATAGGCGCCGCTGGTGTCGGTGAATGTCCGCGCCACCGGTGTAGGCTCTCCGACGCGATGGGCACGCACCTCGGCAGAGGCGAGCGGACGTTGGGTCTCCCGCTGCCGGACGGTTCCGTGCAGCTCGATGGTCGGTGCCGGCTCCAGCGGCGTTGCAAGCGGTTCGACCCGGTAGAGCACGTACACGTCGAAGCTGCCGGCTCGGTTCGAGCTCCAGTACAGCAGGGAGTCCGGTCGCCCCGGCGCAAAGGGAGCCAGTTCATCGGCAGCGGTGTTGATGGGTGCGCCCAGATTCTGAGGTTGCCCAAACCAGGGCTGCAGTAGACGGGTATCGGAGGGCAACGTGGGCATGCCCGCACGTACCCATTCCCAGAACGCCGGATGCACCTCCACGGCGAAGAGATCGTAGCCACCGAGCGATTCATGCCCGTTGGAGGCGAACAGCAGCCAGCGCCCGTCACGGCTGAGTGCAGGGGTGAGCTCGTTGCACGGGGTGTTCAGCGGTGGACCGCAGTTGATGGCTGGACTCCAGGAGCCATCGGGGCGGCGGACTCGGAAGCAGAGGTCCGTACCACCGAGCCCATCGGGGTAGTCGGCAGCGAAGAAGAGCACCCTTCCATCGGCGGAGAGCGTCGGATGCGACTCCCACGCCGGGAGGGTGTCGGGTGCAAGCTCTTCGAGTACCTCCAGTGCTGCTTCGCGGATGCGGACGCGAACCAGGCGGACCTCCGACGGTGGAGCATCCAGACTGCGGGCAGCAACGAAGGCTTCCGTTGCTTGCCCGCTGGGCATGCCGAAGTCCGCAAAGGGAGAGCGCAGCGGGCGCTGGCGCACGAGGCTATCGAGCTCGGGCAAGGAGCTCTCTTCGACCCACTGGCGCGCACCATCACTGCAGGTGAGCCAGCCCCGATGCTCCGAGTGCAGAGAGAGCGCCAGCTCGTCCAGCTCCGGCGAGGCAGCTCCCCGCAGTGCGCGGATGCGTGGGAAGGGGCGGTCCGTGCGCTGGGCGGTATCCAGCGGCTGCCCTTGCCATGGCTGCGGTCGGCACTCCGGCGGTGGTGGTGTTGGGCATTGGTGGCGGCTGGCGGGGATACCGCGCGCACAGCCCCAGAGGGCAAGAGCAACCAGCGCTGCCGTCCCAACCCTTCCAAAGCCGAGGCTCCGCAGCCGTGCAATGCGCCTGGGGTGCACGTGCTCAGCGATGTAGGAGTTGAAGCCGGGCATAGCGCAGCAGCAGGAGTTTCCGACCAACGTGGGGGAAACGAACGACGGCGCGGCGATTCTCGCCGCTTCCGCTGAGGGCTTCCACTGTGCCAACTCCGAAGACCGGATGGCGAACGCGGGCACCGGGGTAGAGTCCGTCCTCCTCCATGCCCTCGGTCGCGGATGCACAGAGGGCGCTCTGGAAGGGCACCCCTGGAGCGGCTGTGGGTGAGGGGATGGGCTCGAGCAGCTCCGGAGGCAGCTCCTGGAGGAAGTCCGATGGACGGCACAGGATGGATTCACCCCAGCGCCAGCGGTGCTGGGCATAGCTCAGGTAGAGCCGCTCCCGGGCACGGGTCATGCCGACGTAGAGCAGGCGACGCTCCTCTTCGAGCTCTTCGCGCGATTCCGTTGCCCGAGCCAGCGGAAGCAGCCCCTGCTCCAACCCCGTGATGAAGACGACGGAGAACTCCAGCCCCTTGGCGGCGTGGAGGGTCATGAGCGTGACGGCATCGGCGGAGTCGGGCACCAGCTCGCTTTCGCTCATGAGGGCAACCTGCTGCAGGTACTCCCGCAGGCTGGGTGCCGGCGAGCTCTGAACGTACTCGGAGAGCGTGGCGATGAGGCGCTCCAGGTTCATATAGCGCTCCTGCTCCTGCTCGTCCTGCCGGTACAGCGCCAGCAAGCCTGTGGCTTCCAGATACTCCAGCACGAGCAGGTCCAGCGGAACGGCACTGCTATGGAGGGCTTCCCGGTAGCGTCGGACGAGCGCTGCCAGCGCCTGGAGATTCTCCCGCGCGCTGCGACGGATGCCGGTCAGCAGTGTATCGGCGTGTTCGAGCACCTCCAGGAAGCTGAGATTGTGCTGGTGCATTGCCTGGCGAAGCTGCTCCAGCGTTGCTGCACCGATGCCGCGCGGAGGCTCGTTGATGACACGCAGCCAACTGACCATGTCAGCGGGGTTGAGTAGTAGGCGCAGGTACGCCAGGGCGTCCTTGATCTCCTTGCGCTGGTAGAAGGAGATGCCCCCGACCAGCACGTACGGGATGCGGGCGCGGCGCAGGGCTTCCTCCAGCGGCTGCGATTGCGCGTTGGTGCGGTAGAGGACGGCAATCGCGCCGGCTGGGGTGCCGGAGTCCAGCTCGCGCTGGATATAGTGCAGCACCTGAGCGGCTTCGTCGCGCTCGTCGGCGCAGATGAGCAGTCGGATGAGCTCGCCTTCGGGATTGGCTGTCCAGAGCCGTTTGGGGATCTGCTGCTGATTGTGCCGGATGAGAGCATCGGCGGCGGCAAGGATGCGCTGTGTTGAGCGGTAGTTCTGCTCCAGTCGGATGAGCGTTGCATCGGGGTAGTCGCGCTGGAAGTCCAGGATGTTGCGGATATCGGCGCCGCGCCAGCGGTAGATGCTCTGTGCATCATCGCCGACGACGCAGAGGTTGCGGTACCGTGCCGCCAGCAGTTGCAGCGCGACGTATTGGGCGCGGTTGGTGTCCTGGTACTCGTCAACGAAGATGTAGCGGAAGCGCTCCTGGTAGCGGGCGAGCACATCGGGATGCGCCTGGAAGAGGCGGATGGTGTTGAGCAGCAGGTCGTCGAAGTCCATTGCGTTGTTGGCACGGAGCTGCTCCTCGTACGCGCGGTAGAGTTCGGCAAGGAGCCGTTCCCGTGGGGTGCGGGCGGAGGCGGCGAACTCCTGCCAGGAGCACATGCGGTTCTTCAGGTGCGAGATCTGGTGGCGTGCGGCAGCCGGGTCCAGCACATGGTTCCCAATGCCCATCTGGCGCAGCAGCGTGCGCAGCAGCCCGGTGGAGTCTTCGGTGTCGTAGATGGTGTAGTCGGGCGTGTAGCCCAGCCGAGGAGCCTCCAGGCGCAGGATGCGGGCGAAGATGCTGTGGAAGGTGCCCATCCAGAGTTGGCGGGCACGTTCCGGCTCAACAAGCCCAAAGAGGCGCTCGCGCATCTCCTCGGCGGCTTTGTTCGTAAAGGTCAGCGCCAGCACATGCTCGGCGCGGACGCCGCGCCACAGCAGGTAAGCGATGCGGTAGGTCAGCACGCGGGTCTTCCCGCTGCCGGCGCCGGCGATGATAAGCAGCGGACCATCCCCGAAGGTGACCGCCTCGCGTTGCTGAGGGTTGAGTTGGGAGAGCAGCTCTTCCACTGCTGGCATGCCCCAAGGGAACACCCGTGCGCGCTGCAAAGATACGGCGCCTCAGAAGAGACCGTAGGCGTCCACGTCAACGGTCAGGCGCACCTTCGAGGTAGCGTACTTGCGCTCATAGCGGGCGTACGCAAGGCGCAGGACCTGGCGTAGGGCTGCAGCGGAGGGGTCCTGCTGCTTGAGCCCCTTCAGGATCACCACGCGCCGGTAGCGGTTGCGCACGCGGGCGGGCGTAGGGAGCGCCGGACCGATCTTGAGCACCGCCGGATGCGCAGGCACACATCCGGCAAAGAAGTGGGCATGCTGGTGGACCCGCTCTTCGTCCAGGCCGGAGAGCTCCACCACGACAAAGCGCACAAATGGCGGGTAGAGAGCCTCCTTGCGGTGCTGCAGCTCGTCGTGGTAGAAGAGCTCGGCGTTGCCGGTTTGCACCGCCAGGATTGCTGGGTGCTCCGGATGGGCTGTCTGGATGTAGACCTCGCCTGGGGCACTGCTGCGCCGCCCGGCGCGCCCGGCAACTTGGGTGAGCAACTGGAAGGCACGTTCGGAGGCACGGAAATCCGGCAGAAACAGCTCCAAATCGGCGTTGAGGACGCCCACCAGCGTGACGTGCGGTAGGTCCAGCCCTTTGGCAACCATCTGCGTGCCGACGAGGATGTGGGTCTGCCCGCTGGCGAAGCGGTGCAGGAGGCGCCGGTGCGCACCCTTGCGTGCAGTGCTGTCGGTGTCCATGCGCTCGATACGGAGCTGCGGGAAGGAGGGGCGCAGCAGCCGTTCGAGCTCCTCTTCGATGCGTTGAGTGCCGGAGCCGATTTCACGCAACTGTGGTGCGCCGCAGACGGGGCATTCTTCGGGAACGGGGGCGGCATGCCCGCAGTAGTGGCAGCGCAGCTGCTTGGGGACCTTGTGGAAGACCAGCGAGATGCTGCAGTTGGGGCACATGGGGATGTGACCGCAATCGGGGCATTCCAGCCATCGGGCAAAGCCGCGCCGGTTGTGGAAGAGGATGATGCCCTCGCGGCGCTGGAGCCGTTCGGTGATTGCCTCCAGCAGAGGCTCGCTGAAGTTGCCTCGGCGCTGGTGCCCGTCGCGCTGCCGTCGGTCCAGGATGTGGATGGTGGGCAGTTGTGCCCCATCGGCGCGGTGCGTGAGCTCGAGCAGATGGTACTTGCCTGTCTGCGCGTTGAAGAGGCTCTCCAGCGAGGGGGTTGCCGAGCCCAGGACGGCAACGGCGCCCTCCATTGCTGCCCGCATGACGGCGCAATCCCGCGCGTGGTAGCGTGGAGCGGGGTCCTGTTGCTTGTAGGAGGGCTCATGCTCTTCGTCCACGATGATGAGCCCCAAATGCGCCAGCGGAGCAAAGACCGCCGAGCGCACGCCGAGCACCACACGGGCTTGCCCACAGCGGATAGCGCGCCAAGTGCTGTAGCGTTCGCCGCTGCTCATGCGGCTGTGCAAGACGGCAAGCTGCTGCGAGAAGGCGCGCCGGAAGCGGTCCAGCAATTGCGGTGTCAGCGAGATCTCCGGCACAAGCATCAGCACAGATTTGCCGTGGCGCAGCGCCCAGTCAATGGCGTGCATGTAGACCAAGGTTTTGCCGCTGCCGGTGACCCCACGCAGCAGGAAGGTCTTGAACTGTCCGCTGCGGAGCGCTTCCACGATGCGCTGGACGGCATGCTGCTGCTCCGCCGTCAGCGGAAGTTCCAGTTCGTTGCGCTCTGCCAGGATGGGCTCGCTCTCCTCTTCGCGCCGGAGAGGGGCTTCGAGGAGGGTTTCGCGGAGGTAGTCGCGCTGGAGCAGATGGCGCAGCGTCGTCGAGCTTGCTTGGCTTTGGCGCAGCAGCTCCTTGAGCGGCATCGGGGCATTGTGCTGCCGGACGTATTCGGCAAGCGTGCTCAGCAGGCGTGCCTGCTTGGGTGATTGCTCCTGAAGCTCCTGTAGCACGGTCTGCAGCAGCTCTGGGGTCGAGCGCAGCAGCGGCGCAAGCTCGACGGCTCGGATGGTGCGTGGGCGCACCGCGGAGGCAGCCTCGGAGACGAGCCGGATGTAGCCCTGCTGTTCGAGGGCATGGAGTTGGGGGGCGAGATTCTCCGAGCGGAGTTGGCGCACCAGGAAGCGCACCGTCAGGCGCCCGCGGTGTTCACGCAGCAGCTCGAGGATGGCGGCACGCTTTGGGGCACGGCGGCGGAGGGCTTCCAGTTCCGCCTCGCTGGGGGAGCGTACAAGCTCGGCAACAGCGCCCTGCTGTGGTGCCATCCCCGGAGGGAGGGCTGCCTTGAGCGCTTCGCCCCAGGAGCAGAAGTAGTACTCCGCCACCCAGCGCGTCAGGCGCAGGAGCGATTCCGGCAGCAGCGGCTCTTCGTCGAGCAGCTCCAGGATGGGTTTGACCGAGCTCGGAGGCGGCGCCGCCAACTCCTCAACGATGACGCCGGTCAGCTCGCGCTTGCCAAAGGGCACCAGGGCACGGACACCGATGAGGTTGCCCGGACTCTCCTCCGGCACCTGGTACGTAAAGAGCTTGTGCACCGGGAGTGGAACCGCAACGTTGACGTACCGCGCCATCGACTGTAGAGGGAAGCTCTGCAGCATAGGACGAAGCAGAGCTGCGCTGCGGTGTTGGCGGAGAGTTTTTGCCGTATATTTGCGCCGTCCTGCTGTGGAAGGCAGAGCCGACAGCGGCGATGGCAGCCTGCATATGGTAGTGGTGGCGTACGGCTGCGGGAACGAGGCTCTGCAGAGGATGGAACGGTGATGAACATCTACGTCGGAAACCTGCCCTTCTCCGTCGACAGCGAGCAACTGCGCTCCTGGTTTGAGGAGTACGGCGCGGTGGAGCGGGCAACAGTGGTGACGGACCGCTTCACAGGGCGCTCGCGTGGCTTCGGCTTCGTGGAGATGCCCAATGCCGAGGAGGCACAGCGCGCCATCGAGGCGCTCAACGGGAGCCAGTACGAAGGGCGGACACTGGTAGTCAACATCGCGCGGGAGCGCAGCGAGCAGCCGCGCCGGAGTGCTCCCCCGCGGAGTGGACGCCGGTGGTAATTCACCGCTTGGCAGGAGCTTCCTGCACGAGCTCGAATTCCGCGCCCACGCGCAAGCAGTACTGCTTGTAGGGGCTGTCGGGAAGACTGCGTACGTGGCGGTAGAACTGCTCCAGGGTGATGTAGCCCTGGTGGAGCGCAATCTCCTCCGGACAGGCGATCTTCATCCCTTGCCGCTTCTCGATGGCGTGGATGAAGATGCTGGCTTCGATGAGGCTCTCCGGAGTGCCGGTGTCCAACCAGGCGATACCGCGCCCCAGGAGTTCAACCCGAAGCCGCCCTTGTGACAGATACGCGCGGTGGACGTCCACGATCTCCAGCTCGCCACGGGCACTGGGGCGGAGCGTGCGCGCAATCTCGACCACATCGGCAGTGTAGATATACAGCCCCGGAATCGCGTATGGCGAGCGGGGAGCGGTGGGCTTTTCCACGATGTCCACAACGCGTCCGTTGGCATCGAGCTCGACAACACCGTAGCGCTGCGGGTCCTGGACGGGATAGCCGAAGATCGTCCCGCCGGGGTTGTGGCGGAGCGCCGTGCGCAGGAAGTCCAGCTTGCCGTAGAAGAGGTTGTCCCCGAGGATGAGGCACACCTGGCGCTGCCCGATGAACTCCGCGCCGTAGATGAAGGCTTCCGGAATCCCCCGAGGTTCGGGCTGGATGGCGTACGAGAGGGCGATGCCCCACTGGCTGCCATCACCGAGCAGCTCCTGGAAGCGTGGAAGGTCCCGAGGCGTGGAGATGAGCAGGATATCGCGAATGCCCACCAGCATGAGCGTTGCCAGCGGGTAGTAGACCATGGGCTTGTCGTAGATCGGCTGGAGCTGCTTGCTGACGATGGCGGTCATCGGGTACAGCCGTGTTCCGCTGCCGCCGGCGAGGATGATGCCGCAGGTCTCCATTGCGTGCCGATGCCCGTTGTGTTCCGAGGCAAAGATACGGAGGCGCAATCGTGGCGCGCAGCGCACGTCTTGTGGCGCCGGTGCAGTGCGGTGGGCTGGTGATGGTTCGGGAGGAGCTTGAGCGGCTCCTGCAGGCGTACTTTGGGTACAGCTCCTTTCGCCCGGGGCAGTTGGAGGTCATCGAGAGCGTGCTGCAGGGAAATGATACGCTGGCGGTCCTGCCCACCGGGGCAGGGAAGTCGCTGTGCTACCAGCTTCCAGCGCTTGTGCGCCCGGGGACGGTATTGGTCATCTCCCCGCTCATTGCGCTCATGGAGGACCAGGTGCGCCAGCTCCACCAGCGGGGCATTTCCGCGACCTGTCTCCACAGCGGCGTGCCCGTAGAGGAGCTGCACTGGAGAATGCAGCAGTTGCGCGCTGGACAGTATCGCCTGGTATACCTGGCTCCGGAGCGGCTGCAGCAGGAGAGCTTCATCGAACAGCTCGGTGCGTTCCGTATCGCCTTCGTTGCAGTGGACGAGGCGCACTGCATCTCCGAATGGGGGCACGATTTCCGCCCCTCCTACTTGCGTATCGCCTCGGTCCTGGAGCGGCTGGGGCGTCCGACGGTGTTGGCGCTGACAGCGACGGCGACTCCGGAGGTGCAGCGCGATATCATCACCGCGCTCCGGATGCGTTCGCCGCGTCGGATCGTGCGCGGCTTTGACCGCCCGAATCTGCGCTGGTGGGTCGAGCTTGTGCAGGATAAGCTCCCACTTTTGGTGCACTACTGCCGGAGCATCACGGGCAGCATCCTCATCTACGCGGCGTCGCGCCAGCGCACTGCCTGGATAGCCGAACAACTGCAGCGCCAGGGCATCGCGTGCGCGCTCTACCATGCGGGTATGGCACCGCAGGAGCGCCGTGCAGCGCAGGAAGCCTTCTGGAGCGGCGCAGTGCCCGTGATGGTGGCAACCTCTGCCTTCGGCATGGGGATTGACAAAGCCGATATCCGCGCCGTGCTCCACTACGATGCCCCGCTGACGCTGGAGGCGTACTACCAAGAAGCCGGGCGTGCCGGACGCGACGGTGCCGAAGCACTCTGTGTGCTGCTCCACAACGACGCCGATTGCCAGGTGCAGCAAATGCTCCTGGCGACGGCGCATCCAGAGCGACAGCTTGTCGAACGGGTCTACGAAGCGCTGTACGAGTTCGCCGGCTGCCGTCCAGGGGAGGGCACTGGGAGAACGCTCCCGCTTACGCCGCTGCAGGTGGCAAACCGGCTGCGCTTGCCCGAGCCCTCGGTGGCTGCGGCGATGCGCATCCTAAAGCGCTACGGTGTGCTCTCCACAACCCATGCCAGCGGGGAGCTCACAGTGCAGTTGACCGTATCGCCGGAGCAAGCGAGCACGTATTCGGAGATGCTCACGCTGCCGGAGCGGCGCCGGGTGTTTGAAGCACTGCTGCGAACAGTTGGAGCGGAAGCCTTCCACGCGCCGGTGCCGGTGGGTGTGGCGGAGCTGCTCACCCGGCATGGGCTCAGCGCCGAGGAGTTGGAACGTGGCATCCGTGGGCTGCACTACATGGGGTGGATTCGCTGCACGGAGCTGCAGCTCACCCCTGCGGTAACGCTACTGCTGCCCCGGCTGTCCACGCAGGAGCTCCCAATCCCGTGGGAGGAGTTAGAACGGCGTCGGCATATCGCCTACGAGAAGTTCGAGCGCGTGAAGGCGTACGCACATACCTCTGCCTGTAAGCGGGCGGTGTTGCTGGAGTACTTCGGAGAGGAGCCCGAGAGCGATCTCTGCCTTCGCTGCTCCTCCTGCCATGCCGGGGTGGCTCCTGGAACACGGCGTCGGGAGCGCCTGATGCAGCTGTGGCAGGAAGCGGTCGAGCAGACCGGACAGCGCTTCCGTGCTGGAGTGCTACGCGATATGCTGCTGGGGCGCGCTACGCCGATTGTGCGGCTGCATCAGTTGCACTCCCTGCCGCTCTTCGGTGCGGTCGCCCCCGAAGAAGCGGAGCTGCTCGATGCCGCGCTCCAGGATGCCCTCCAGCGGGGTCTTCTCCGGCAGTGGCGCGGTGGCGTGCTCCAGCGTGTACAGCCTGTGCAGAGGAAGCCTCCCCAAGAGCAGCTCCCGCCGCCGTTGCAGGCGGTGGTGCAGGAGGCACAGCGCGGAATCCCTGCCCAAGAGATTGCCCAGCGCCTGGGGATGCCGCTTCCCACCGTTGCGCGCTACATCCAGGAAGCCTTGGAGCGTGGTATCCCACTGGAGCGCCGCTCTGTCCTCCCCGACGAGCAGCTCTACGCAGCGGTGCGGATTGTGCTCGAGCGCCTGCCCCGAGCTGCCCTACGCGATATCCACGCCGCACTGGAAGGGCGCTGGGAGTACCCCCTGCTGCGGATTGCACTTGCATTTGCCCGCCGCGAATGGGAGGCTACATCCGGAAGGTTCGCCGGCGGTTGAGGATGTAGTCCACGAAGACCGTCTCCCCCAGCCGGCGCAGACCGCAGTAGAATGCCCGCCCGCGGTTGACGCGCGTGAGCTCTTCGACGAAGTTCACCAAATACGGGTCCCGGGCAAGCATGAAGGTGGAGATCACGATGCCGTCACGCCGGCAGGCGAGCGCCTCCTCCAGCGTCTTGTTCACAATGCGCGGGTCCAGCCCAAAGGCGTTCTTGTAGAGCCGCCCGTTGTCCTCGAAGATCGCCGAGGGTTTGCCGTCGGTGAGCATGAAGATCTGCTTGTTGGCATCGCGGCAGCGCCGCAGCAACATGCGCGCCAGGCGAAGCCCATCGCGCGTGTTGGTGTGGAAGGGACCCACCGTGATGAAGGGGATATCGGCGATGCTGATGCGCCGGGCTTCATCGCCGAAGATGACCACCTCGAGCGTGTCCTTTGGGTAGCGCCGCCGGATGAGCTCTGCCAGCGCCAGTGCAACCTGCTTTGCCGGCGTGATGCGGTCCTCGCCGTAGAGGATCATCGAGTGCGAGACGTCGATGAGCAACACCGTCGCGCACGAGGTCAGGTGCTCGGTTTCGTGGACGCGGACGTCCTCTTGCCGGAGCTGGAACTCCTCCAGCGAGCGGCTACGCAGGAGGGCGTTGGTAAGCGTCTCCGTTGGGTCAATGGTGGAGGGCTGGTCGCCGAAGGTGTATTCGCGTGTCTCCGGCAGCCATTCGATGCCGTCGCCGCTGTGGACGGTCTCGTGGAAGCCCAGGTCGGATTTGCGCAGGGTACGGAAGATCTCGTTGAGCGCCTCCATGCGCAGCAGTTGTAGTGCCTTGGCGGTGGGATGGAGCATGCCATCGGAGCCCTCCTCCACGTAGCCGCGCAGGCGCAGGAGTTCGATGAACTCGTCCATCGTCACGGGGCTGGGGCTGCCGGAGTGCTCCTGGAGCTCTTGGAGCAGCTCCAATGCCTCTTGCACGTCCCCGCTGGTGTAGAGCAGGAGCATGGTGAAGGTGCGCAGGAGCCGTTGGAGCTGCTGCTCGGCGGTTTCGGACTGCTCGGTCCACTGCGAGTAGCGGATCCTCATGGGCTGGAGCTGGGCTGGGCGACCAAAGTGCGGCGACGTAGAATCGGGCGCGTTGAGTGTGGGCGCAGCAGACGGTGGACCGTCTCCGCAGCACGCAGCCCGTGTTCGATGGCGTTCTCCAGCGCGGGGGAGGCATCGTTATCGGTGTTGGCAAAGACGATGCGCCCGACCGGACGGGCAGCCTGCTGTGCCGCTCCCAATAACGCTGTCGGAGTAGGAATCACCATCGCATGCCCCCATGCAAAGCAAGCAAGCGGCATGCTCTCGGCAGCGCGCTCAGGTGCAAGGAGAGAGAACGCCTCGCGGACGACGGCGCGGACCAGACGGCGCACAGCCGTATCATCCAGCAGCAGTTGGCGCTGCGTTGGTGCCAGTGGAACGTAGATGCACGAGAGGAACCCCTCCACCGGCGCACTCTGGATGAGCGCGGCATTGACCACATCGGTGAAGAGCTGCGCCTGCGGTACCCACAGGTCAAAGCACGAGGGCGGCACCAGGGGGAAGTCCGTCCACACGTGTACGGTCAAGTACGGTGCGTAGCGCAGTTGGAGGATGGCTTGCTGCTGTGCCGGCGGGAGTTCTGGGATGAGATGCTTTGCCAGGAACTTCTGCCCGGCGAAGACGACGGCATCGGCATCAATGGCGAGCACTTCCCCCTCGGGGGCGATGCACACGGTGCGGACGCGCTGCTCGGAGAGGTGCTCGCAGCGGAGAGCAAGGTGGCGCAGCCGTACGCGTTGTGTGCCCAGTCGCTCGCAGAGCCGGCGTGAAAGCTCTGCCAAGCCTCCGGGCAGCGAATACCGAGGGCACTCGAACTCCCAGCCGAACTCGCCGGAGTAGAAGTCGCGGAAGCAGTACGCACTGACCTCGGAGAGCTCGGCGCCCATTGCCGAGCGGGAGTAGGCATTGAGCAAGCGCAGCAGCGTAGCCGAGCCGTAAGCGCTGACGAAGGTCTCCGCCGGCTGGGCAGCAACACTGCGCCAGTTCGGTGGGAGCGGATCGGGCAGCGGGTACGGCGGTATGGGAAGCGTTTGCAAATCCGTTCGGAAGCGCCACAGTGCCGAGCGCTCTTCACGCGGCAGAGGGAGCTCAGCAAGGACGCTATCGCGCCAGAAGCCCTCGTAGATGGTGCCCTCCAGCAGCAGGGCATCGTTGGGAAGGGGCAGCGGCTGCAGCTGCAGTGCCTGTAGCAACTCCTGGAGAGCACCGGAGAGCTCGGCAAAGTAGAGCGCCCCAACCGGCACGTGAGCACCTTGCCAGTGCTCCGTGCGCGTAGCCCCGCCGCAGAGTGGTTCGTTCTCCACCACGAGCACGTCGTAGCCCAGTTGCTGCAGGAAGTAAGCGCTGCTGAGCCCTGCCGGACCGGCTCCGATGACGAGCACATCGCAGCGGTGGTAGGCATTCGGCTGCGGAGGGAGGCTCCCCTTCCAGAAGAGCCGGTGGGCGGGCTCTATGCGCTGGCGCCACAGCAGAATATGGTCATCTCCATCGCCATCCATGGTGGCACGCGGACCTCTTCGACATGCCCACGAAAGCAGGGCGGCAGCGACCGAAGCGGTGCCGGAGAGCAGGAAGCGACGGCGCGAGAGCACGGCGTCCCACGCAGTGGGTCCGAGCGCTTATGACGTAGATCGGGAGAGCTCTGGTGCACTGTGCTGGGCGATGACCTCGAGCGCTTCCCACAGGTTACGGACGTGGAACTCAGCGTACGGCACTGGGGGATGGGCACCGACCAGCACGGTGCGCACACCGGCGCGGTAGCCGGCAAGGATGTCGCTGGCGCTATCGCCGACCATCCAACACTGTGCCGGGTGCAGGTGCCATTTCCGTATCGCCTCCAGCAGCATTCCAGGCTCTGGCTTGCGGTAGGGGCTGTTGCTGCCCTCCAGGTCCGGGCACACGAAGATGTCGTCCACCCCGCTTCCGAGGGTGCGCTGCAGGTGCTGCTGCAACTGCTCGTGGAGTGCGGCAACGGCGTCCGGGCTGACCAATCCCTTCCCGATGCCCTGCTGGTTGGTCACGAGGATGCTCAGGAATCCCAGCGCCTTGATGCCGCGTAGGAAGTCCACAAAATCCGGCAGCAGCACGAACTCCTCGGCGCAGCGTACGTAGTCGCCGACGATACGCCAGTTGACGATGCCGTCCCGGTCCAGAAACACTGCGCGTCCCATTGCACCGGTGGTGGACGAAGCAGCCGTGGCTTTCCGACACGGCGGGCGCCCAGCTTCGTCTATTGGCGCGGTTCGGTGTGCAGCACACGATGGAGTATCGGCTCGAGGAGTTATGGGAGCAGCTTGCCGGGCGGCTTCCATCGCTTTCCGGTGGGGTGCTCGGCGGAGTCCAGGGTTCGCTTGCGGCATGGACGGTTGCGGCGCATTGGTGGCGCCGGCGCGAGCTCTGCGTGGTCGTGCTCCCAGAGCAGCAGGAGCTGGCACAGTGGCAGTACGATTTGAGCCAGCTCCCGACAGCAGCGGCGCTGGAGAGCTGGACATTGCAGCCGAAGCGGCTCTGGGAGCGGCTCCGGCAGTTGGACGCCGCACAGCTGCGCGGAATCGAGATCGCTGCTCGGCTTGCCAGTGGATGGCGTGGCGTGCTGCTGTGTACGCCGGAGGTGTTCTCGGTCCCGCTCCCCGAACCCCGGGAGCTGATGGATGCCTGGCTGCGGCTGGAGGTAGGCATGGAGTTGGCACTGGAGGAGCTGCTCCAGCGCTTGCTGCAACGGGGGTTCCACCGAGTGGACCAGGTCCGCAGCGTGGGTGATATCGCCTGGCGCGGGGGCATTGTGGATGTCTTCCCGCTCGGCTGGGAGCAGCCGCTCCGCATCGAATGGTGGGGGATGGTAATCGAGTCGCTGCGCAGCTTCGACCCAGAGACGCAGCGCAGCACGGCAACGTACGAGGCGGTGGAGTTCCTGGCCGCCTTGCTCTGGGAGCACACGCCGGCAACGATTGCAGACTACCTGCCGGAGCACTTCTGCTTGATTCTCGAACAGCCGGAGCGCTGTGCCCAAGCCGCCGCCGGACGCCCGGAGTATGCACTCGTGCAGCAGCGCACAGAGCCGATACGGCTGAACCCGTTACAGCCGGCGCAGGAGGTCCTGAGCCGACCCCAGCCTTCGGTTGGGCGCTCCGTCGTGCGGCTGGTGCAGGAGCTGGAGCGCTTGGCTGCCGAAGGCTATGAGCTCTACCTCTGCGCTGCCGATGCCCCGCAGTTGCGCCGCTTCCGGCAGCTTGTCCAAGCTGCCGCCCGCGGGGAGCAGGAGCTCTCCCAAGAGCACGATTCCCCGCCCGAGCTTGTGCAGCGCATCCATTGGGTTGAAGGGGCTCCGGCGCGGGGCTTCCTCTGGAGTGCGGAGCGTATTGCGGTGTGGACCGAGCACGAGGTGTTCCATCGACAGCCCCGACAGTTGGAGCCGGCTCGGCGCTACAGTCGTGGGCTGACGCTTGCGGAGCTGGAGCAGTTGCGCCCCGGAGAGTACGTCGTGCACGTGGACCATGGCATTGGAATCTTCGACGGACTGCAGGTGCTCACGCTGGGAGGAGTGCGGCAGGAGTGCGTGCGCCTACGCTACGCCGATGGGGATATCCTCTACGTGCCGCTGGAGTACGTGCAGAAGCTGCAGCGGTACCAGGCGCACGAGGGAGCGCGTCCGCGGCTCCACCGGCTTGGGGACCGGCGGTGGCAGTTGACGAAAGCCCGGGCGCGGCGGCGCGCCCGCGAGCTTGCCCGCGAGCTCATCCGGCTGTACGCCGAACGGAAGCTGCGCCCCGGGTTTGCCTTCCCGCCCGATACGCTCTGGCAGCGCGAGATGGAGGCTGCCTTCCCGTACGAGGAGACCCCAGACCAAGCCCGCGCCACCGCCGAGGTCAAAGCCGATATGGAATCGGCGGTGCCCATGGACCGGCTCATCTGCGGCGATGTCGGGTTTGGCAAGACCGAGGTGGCAATCCGAGCAGCCTTCAAAGCTGTGCAGGCGGGCAAGCAGGTTGCCGTGCTCGTTCCCACGACGATTCTGGCCGAGCAGCACGCGCTGACCTTTGCCGAACGGCTTCGCCCGTATCCGGTAGTGATTGCAACGCTGTCGCGCTTCCGCTCGCGGCGGGAGCAGCGGGAGGTTCTGCAGCAGCTCGAGCGCGGGCACATCGATATCATCATCGGCACGCATCGGCTGCTCAGCCCCGATGTCCGCTTCCGCGACCTGGGGCTGCTCATCATTGATGAGGAGCACCGCTTCGGGGTGATGGCAAAGGAGCGCCTCCGCCAGCTCCAGGTCACCGTGGACACGCTCACGCTGAGCGCAACACCGATTCCGCGCACGCTCCACATGGCGCTCATCGGAGTGCGCGATATGAGCCTGATTGAGACCCCACCGCGCAACCGGCTCCCTGTGCGGACGTACGTGGTGCAGTGGGACGATGAGTTCATCCGCCAGGCAATTCTGCTGGAGCTGGAGCGCGGCGGGCAGGTCTTCTTTGTGACCAACCACATCGAGGGCATCGAGCGGTTGCGTGAGCGCTTGTGCACGCTGCTGCCGCAGGCGCGGATTGCCGTTGCGCACGGGCGCATGCGCAGCAACGAGCTGGAATCGGTCATGGAAGCCTTCCTGCACCAGCGGCTGGATGTGCTCGTGTGCACGAAGATTGTGGAGTCCGGGCTGGACTTTCCCAACGCCAACACCATCTTCATCCACCACGCTGAGGACTTCGGACTTGCCGAGCTCTACCAGCTCCGCGGGAGGGTCGGGCGCAGTAACGTGCAGGCGTACTGCTACCTCATCACACCACCGTTGGAGCAGCTCAGTTCGACCGCGCTGCGGCGGCTGCAGGCACTGGAGGAGTTCACCGAGCTGGGGAGCGGCTTCCGCCTGGCACTGCGCGACCTGGAGCTGCGCGGCGCCGGGAACCTCTTCGGTGCGGAGCAAAGTGGCTTCATCGCGCAGATTGGCTTTGAGCTGTACCAGCAGATTCTGGAGCAGGCGATCGAGGAGCTGCGCGAATCCCCACAGCCGCAGCGGCAACGCCCGGTGTTGGAGCTGCTGCGAAACCCCTCGTTGCTCCTGGAGATCGGCGAGGAAGCCCTGTTGCCGGACTCGTACGTGCCCAGCGAGGTCGAACGCTTCCAATTCTACAAGCGCCTGTACTGCGCCCAGACCGAAGCTGAGGTTGACGATATCGCAGCGGAGCTGCGTGACCGATTCGGACCGCTGCCGCCACCGGCGGAGCGGCTGCTGGAGGTGGTGCGGTTGCGTGTGTATCTGGTCCACAGCGGCTGTGTCCGGGCAATCTGGCGCGAGAACACGCTGCAATTGGAGCTGCCGGCACGCTCGCGCGAGCTCTTCTACCGCTATGCCTTTCCCGTGCTGGTGCAGCTGGTCTCGGAGCGCGCCGGAGCGGAGTTCCGTCAGCAGCGGCAGCGGATCTTTGCTGTCTTCCCCTTGCAGCATCGGGCAGAGGCGCTGGAATTGGCGCGCGCGCTGTGGGAGGAGCTCGTCTGTGCGCTGCACCATGTTACTGTGCCCGTGACGGAGCTGGAACAGGCGGAGGAGCTGTCGTGAGCTGGAGCTGCGGAATCGTCGGACTGCCCAACGTGGGGAAGACGCTGCTCTACAACCTCGTGTGCCGAGCCACGGCGGCGGTGGCGAACTACCCCTTCTGCACCATTGACCCGCACGTAGGGGTTGTAGCGGTGCCGGATGCGCGCTTGGAGTTCCTGGGGCGCCTCTACCGCCCGCAGCAGCTCACTCCGGCAACACTGGAGGTGGTGGATATCGCCGGCTTGGTCAAAGGCGCCGCTGCCGGCGAGGGCTTGGGCAACCAGTTCCTTGCGCACATTCGAGCGGTGGACCTCCTCTGGCACGTTGTGCGCTGCTTTGAGGACCCCAACATCGTGCACGTGTACGGCTCGGTTGACCCACTGCGCGATGTGGAGATTGTGGAGCTGGAGCTTGTGCTGAAGGACCTGGAGTTCGTGGAGCGCCAGCTCCAGGGGCTGGAGAAGCGCTTGCGTGCCGGCGCCTCCGAGGAACAGCATCGGCAGGCGGCGCTGCTGGGCGCGCTTCGGGAGTGGCTCCAGCAGGGCAACCCCGTGCAGAGCTTCCCGCTCAGCGCAGAGCAGGCCGAATGGGTGCGGCAATGGCAGTTGCTGACGGGCAAGCCGGTCATCTACGTGGCGAACGCTGCCGTGGGGAACGCCCGGAGCGCTCAGTGGGTGGAGCAGCTCCGGGAGATGTCGCAGCGTCGGGGCAATTCCGTCGTTGCCCTGGACATCGCTTGGGAAGCAGAGCTACAAGAGCTGCCCGAACAGGAGCGGGAGCAGTTCCTGCGCGAGCTTGGGCTGGAGTACTCAGGGGTGGAGACCCTGCTCCAGGAGAGCCTGCGCCGGCTGCGCTTGGTGACCTTCTACACCGTTGTGGGCGGGCGCGAGGTGCGCGCGTGGTTGGTTCCCGAAGGCACTACGGCGGTGGAGGCAGCCGGGCGCGTGCATTCGGACTTCGCCCGCGGGTTTGTGCGCGTGGAGGTGATGTCCGTTGCAGAGCTGCAGCACTACGGTTCCGAGGAGGCGCTGCGCAGCGCAGGACGCTACCGCATCGAGGGGCGCTCGTATCGGGTTGCCGACGGGGACATTCTGTATTTTCGCTCGATACTGTAGCGCGGAGGCGATGCTGCTGGTGGGGTTCGACATCGATGGGACACTCCTGCGCGTGCGACCGCAGCCGGTGCGGACGGCGCTGCGGGCAGCATTGCAGGAGACGCTCGGCATCGAAGTTCCCCCGGAGGCATTGACCGACCTGGCGGGCAAGACCGATTTGCAGATCCTCCGCGAGGTGGCGCACCGGCTTGCCCGTAGGGTGCTGCTGCGGAAGCTGGCGCGGGAGTTCATCCGGCGCTACGAGCAGTGCTACTTCCGGCTGGTGCAGCCGGAGGATGTTCAGCTGCTGCCGGGGGTGGAGCGGGCACTGGAATGCCTGGCGCGGCAGGGGCTGCCTCTGGGGATTTTGACGGGGAATCTGGAAGCCATTGCCCGCTGGAAGCTCCGTAGCGCGCGGATTGCGCAGTTTTTCGGGCTGGGAGCATATGGTTCGGAGCATTGGCAGCGGGCGCATCTGGTGCGGCTGCTGCAGGAGCGCGCACGCCGCCAGGGGATTGACCGGATCGTGCTCGTCGGGGATTCGCTGCGGGATATTGCCAGTGCGCGGCGCTGCGGTGTGCACTGCATCGCCGTTGCCACCGGAGTCCACAGCAGCGAGGAGCTCCGCGCCGCCGGTGCCTACCGTGTGTTGCCAACGCTGGAAGCGGTTGAGCCATTGCTGGAGACACTCCATGAGCTCGGCGCGCAAGCTCATCATTGCGATTGATGGACCCGCAGGGGCGGGCAAGAGCACCACTGCGCGCTTGGTGGCGCAGCGTCTGGGGTACGTCTACGTGGACACCGGCGCAATGTACCGGGCGCTGACCCTGGCAGCGCTGCGCCGCGGGGTCCCACTGGAGGAGGAACCCTTGGCGGAGCTGGCGCGCCAGGTCCGAATCGAGCTCCAACCCAGCCCCGATGGGCAGCGGACACTGCTCGATGGGGAGGATGTCAGCGACGCCATTCGGCTGCCCGAGGTCACGCAGGCGGTCAGCCGAGTGAGCGCCTTCCCGGCAGTTCGGCGCATCCTTGTCGAAAAGCAGCGCGAGCTGGGCAGGGAGGGCGGCGTCGTCATGGATGGGCGCGATATCGGCACAGTGGTCTTCCCGCACGCCGATGTGAAGGTCTTCCTGACGGCATCGCTGGAGCAGCGGGCGCGCCGCCGTGCACGGGAGCTGCGTCAGCAGGGGGTGCAGGTTGCCGAGCACGAGGTGGCGCGCGAGTTGGCACTGCGCGATCGGCTCGATTCAGAGCGCTCCGATAGCCCGCTCCGTCCCGCTCCCGACGCCGTCGTCATTGATACTTCGGAGCTGAGCATCGAGGAGCAGATTGAGCGCGTGCTGGCGCTGGTCTACGAGCGCCTGGGCTGCAATAGGGTACAGCAGTGAGCGTCCCCAGCCCAAGGGATACAGCCCGTGCCGGTGCCATGCGTGTTGAGATTGACCCACAGGCGGGATTCTGCTGGGGCGTTGTGCGCACGATCCAGATTGCCGAGGACGCCCTGCAGCAGGGCACGCCGGTGTACGTGCTGGGGCAGCTCATTCACAATCCGCGCGAAGTGGAGCGGCTTGAGCAGAAGGGGTTGCGCACGATTACGCACGAGGAGCTTCCCGAAGCTGCCCGCCAGGGAGCGCGCGTGCTCATCCGCGCGCACGGGGAGCCACCCGAGACCTACCGCCGCGCCTGGGAGCTGGGATTGGAGCTCATTGACGCCACCTGCCCGATTGTCTCCAAGCTGCAGGAGCGCGTCCGTAAGTTCTACGTCCAGGGCTACCAGGTGGTCATCTTCGGCAAAGCCGAGCATCCGGAGGTCATCGGAGTCCGGGGGGTCTGTGAGGGGAATTGCATCGTCGTGCGCACGATTGAGGAGGCGCTCGAGCGGGTAGATATGCGGCGTCCGACGGTGCTCTTTTCGCAGACCACGATGGACAAGCGTGCCTTCGCCGAGCTGGCAGCGGCGCTCCGCAAGCGTATTGCCGAGCTTGTGGTGCAGGAGCCCGAGCAGGTGAGTGGGGAATTCCACGCGAAGAACACCATCTGTGGGCAGGTCTCCGGACGCGAGGAGCAGCTGCGCCGGTTTGCTGCAGCTCACGATGTGGTGCTCTTCGTTGCCGGGCGCACCTCCTCCAACGGACGGGTGCTCTATGAGATATGCCGCTCGGTCAACCCGCGCACGTACTTTATCGAAGATGTGCGCGAGCTGCAGCCGGAGTGGTTTGCCGATGCCCGTAGCGTTGGGATTACCGGCGCAACCAGCACGCCCCAGTGGTACATGCAGGAGGTGGCACGCGTAGTGCGAGAGCGCTTCGCTACCGTACCAGGCGGAAGTTGCGATACTCCCCAATCCTCCAGCCGGTGAGCTGCTCCAGCCAATCGCTCAGCCGTATCCGCAGCGGAGCACGGGGAAGCCGTGTGGGGTCGAATGCCGCAGCCCAGCTCTGGGCTTGTGCAATACGCTCGTGCATGACCGCTGGATGAGTCCCCTCGAAGCGGCGTACAGCGTAGGCGGAGCGGTAATCGAAGAGCTCGCCCGGGGGAAGATGCTGGGCGATCCACTCCTCATCGTGCCAGAGGCGGTGGAAGTCGCGCAGCTTCTGCAGCATGACCTCCGGAGGGCGGACCCAGCCGTAGTGGTAGACGTAAGCCGAGATTTGGCGTGCGCGCAGCAGAGCGGTCCTCCCATTTGGCAGGCGCTTACGGAAGCCTTGGGCATCGCCCCAGGAGATGACCTGCCCCGTGTTGCGGAGGATGCGCACCTCGCGCCGGTACCATTGCCGTCCGACCCCAATGTAGTCGTAGCTGCCGTAGAAGTGGTGGTACCACAGCACCAGCGCTTCGACGTGCCGTTGCCGGTCGGCTTGGCGGATCGACTGCAGGATGGTCTCGTAGTCCTGCTCATGCAGCACCTCATCCGCTTGCAGGTAGATGCACCAGTCGCCACGGCAGGCATCCAGGGCGATCTGTGTCTGCTGTGCCAGCACCCGCCAGCGCGGTTGCACGGAGTCGTCCCAGACTGTGTCCAGGATGCGCAGCTTTGGGCTACCGATGGCGGCGATCGCCTCACGCGTGCCATCGTCGGAGTTGCCGACAGCGACGACCAGCTCGTCGCACAGCGGCAGGAGCGAGCGCAGCGACTCCACGACGGGGTAGCCATAGCGCAGCCCATTGCGTACGAAGGAGAAGCCGCTAATCTGCATCGGTGTTGGTTGACTGTGACCGCACTGCAAAGTTGCACAATACGGCGCAGGAGAGAAGCGCTCACTTGGCGTAACTTTGCATGCATTGCGGCGGTTGCCTCCAGCGTAGGTTGAGCAATGTGGGAGGAAGTGCCTTCATCACAACAGGAGCAGCGCTTGCAGGAGCTGTTGCGTGCCAGCGGTCGGCTGCCACGCCACGTCGCCATCATCATGGACGGCAACGGGCGGTGGGCACAGGAGCGTGGGCTCCCGCGAGTCGAGGGGCATCGGCAGGGGATGCGCAGCGTGCAGGAGGTGGTGCAGGTTGCCGTGCAATTGCAGATTCCGTACCTGACGCTCTACGCCTTCTCCATGGAGAACTGGCGCCGCCCGCAGAGTGAGATCGCAGCGCTGATGTGGTTACTGCGCCACTACTTGCAGCAGGAGCTGCCGCGCTTGCAGCGCCACAATATCCGCTTGCGGGCAATCGGTAAGCTCAACGCACTGCCCCGGCGAGTACAGAACATGCTGCGGCAGGCGCTCCGGCAGACTGAGCACAACACTGGATTGACGCTCACCTTGGCGCTCAGCTACAGTGGGCGCTGGGATATCGTGCGCGCCGTGCAGATGATCGCTATTGACGTCCGCCGAGGCAAGCTCTCGCCGGAGGATATCACCGAGGAGACCTTCGCCGGCTATTTGATGACGCACGAGCTGCCCGAACCGGATCTGCTCATCCGAACCAGCGGCGAGATGCGGCTGAGCAACTTCCTGCTCTGGGAGAGCGCCTACGCGGAGATCTACATCAGCGAACGTTACTGGCCGGACTTCCGCCGCTGCGAGTTCTACCGCGCACTGGTGGACTACCTGCGCCGCGAGCGCCGTTTCGGGATGACCTCCGAGCAGCTTGGACGGACGCCGAACCCACAGCACGACGTGACGGAATTGCATGCCCTGGTGGATGCGGTGGCATCGCTGTCTGCGCTGTAGCCTGTTGCTGCTGGGGGCGCTGCTGCCGCTCAGCGCACAGCTCCCCGAGGGACGGGTGCGCATCCTGTCGGTGCGCGTGGAGGGGACACGCTTTGCCGATCCGACAACGGTGCTGCTACTCTCCGGGCTGCGAGCGGGCGATACATTGCAACTGGGCGGTGACCGGCTACAGCGGGCGCTGCGCAATCTCTGGCAGCGAGGGCAGTTTTCGGACGTGCAGATCCTGGTCGAGCGCGTAACCCCGATGGGGGTGGCACTGCTCATCCGCGTTGAGGAGTTCCCGCGCCTGGCAGCGCTGGAGATAGAGGGCGCCCAGCAGCTCCCCGAACGGCGGATCCGCGATGCGCTTGCCCGTGCCCCCGGGGATCTGATCTCGCCGGCGGTGGTGCTGCAGATGCGCCGCAAGGTCGAGGAGCTCTACCGCCAGGAGAAGCTCACGCTGCTGCGGGTGGAGATCACCGAGCGCCCCGCCGATACGCCGGGCTACGTTGCGGTGCGCATCCGTGTCTGGGAGGGTCCCACGCCGCAGGTGGCATCAGTCCGCTTTGTGGGCAACGAGCTTCTCGGCGCTGATGAGCTGCTGGATGCCTTTGAGGAGACCCGCCCCAAGCGGTGGTGGCAATTCTGGCGCTCGGCGCGCTTCGATGCCGACAAATACGCCCAGGACAAGCAGCGGCTGCTGGAGCTCTACCGCCGCCAGGGCTTCCTGGATGCCGAAATCGTGCGTGATAGTATTGCGATGGATTCGGCAACGGGCAAGGTGTCCATCACCATCTGGGTCCACGAGGGGGCGCGCTACTACATCCGCCGCGTCCGATTCGTGGGCAATACGGTTTTCCCCGAAGAGGTGCTGGTGGAGCGGCTTGGAATGCGCCCGGGCGAGCTCTACAATGTGGAGCGCTTCGAGAAGAACCTGCGCGGCAACGAGGACCAAAGCGATGTTGCCTCGCTGTATCTGGACCGGGGCTACCTCAGTGTGGAGCTGCTCAAGGAGGAGAGCCGGGTGGCGCCGGATTCGGTGGACATCACCGTGCGCGTGCTCGAACGCCGGCGCTACCGGATTCGCCGCGTGGATATCGTGGGCAACACCAAGACCAAGGACAAGGTCATCCGGCGCGAACTGTACACCTTCCCTGGGGACTACTTCAGCCGCAGCGCTATCATCCGCAGCATTCGGGCGCTGGGCGTGCTCAACTACTTCAACCCAGAAGCGCTGCGCCCGGATGTGCGCCTGGTGGACGAGGAGCAGGTGGACCTCATCTACCGCGTCGAGGAGCGCTCCACCGATGTGCTCAACGCCTCGATTGGGCTGGCTCAGGGCATCGGCGTGACTGGCTCGGTGGGGATCTCGCTCAACAACTTCTCCCTCCTGGAGCCGTTGCGCGGTGGCGCGGGGCAGGTCTTCACCTTCAATTGGGAGGCGGCGGCAATCGGCTACCTGCGGCAGTTCTCGCTGGGATTTACCGAACCCTGGCTCTTCGACGAGCCGACAACGCTGGGCTTCAACGCCTACGATGTGCGCTACAGCTACAGCTACGACCTGCGCCAGACGGGCATTACGCTCAATCTCGGACGCCGCTTCCGCTTCCCCGATGATTACTTCCGCGGCGATTGGCAACTGGTGCTTCAGCGCAATGACCAGCGCAGCAGCCAGGGGCTCTATCGCCAAGGGGTGACGACCGAGATCTCGCTGGGGCAGACCGTGACGCGCCTGAGCTTCAACAGCCTCATCTTCCCCACGAGCGGCTCGCGGGTGAGCCTTTCGGCGCGGTGGGCGCTGGGGGCTCTCGGCAT
>Ga0079998_109948_pt1 | contig 111999 bp, 111 predicted proteins | sample PerSpoBPS_BMetaG_FD_69201 | JGI IMG/M metagenome (GOLD analysis project Ga0079998, IMG submission 69201) | Thermal spring microbial communities from Yellowstone National Park, Wyoming, USA - Perpetual Spouter B (PS_B) MetaG (SPADES assembly)... | ecosystem: Environmental > Aquatic > Thermal...
TAGACGCTGTTGTTGGCAACCCTCCTTATACAAGACAAGAAGAATTGGATGCTTATGTTGAAAACTATAAGGAGAAGTTACAACAAACATTAAAAGAAGATTGGGGAGAAGACATAAAGTTAAGCAAGAGAGCAGGAATTTACGCATACTTCTTCATTCATGGTTTGAGATTTTTGAAAAATGGAGGAAGATTTGGTTATATTACATCAAATGCGTGGTTGGATGTTGATTATGGAAAACATTTGCAAGAATTCTTTTTGAAACATTGCAAAATTGTTGCGATAATTGAAACAAAAGAAAGAGTTTTCCCTGATGCTGATATAAACACGGTAATAACAATTTTGGAGAAATGTGGTGATGAGAATGAAAGAAACAACAATCTTGTTAAGTTTGTTAAACTAAAAGTATCGCTTAAAGAACTGATTCCAGATGATGAAAAAGAGAGATTTAAGTTTCTTGAGGACTTTGTTAAGAAAATAGAAAACACTAGAGAGTTGTATGAAGATGAGAAGATAAGAATATATCCAAAGCTTCAAAGCGAATTGTGGGAAGAGGGATATGATGAAGAAAGCAAAGAATATGTTGGCTCTAAATGGGGAAAATATATAAGAGCACCGGAAATATTTTTCATAATCCTGAAAAAAGCTCGAAATATATTAGTTCCACTAGGAGATTGTGTTTATGGAATAAAAACCGGAAACAACGAATTTTTTATTCCTGATAAGAAGCACTTTAAAGTAGAAAAGAAAAACGGATATTTCTTACTTATAGATAAAAATTCGGGTAAGGAATCATTTAAGATTGAAGAAAAATTTGTTGTACCAGTAGTAGAATCGCCAAAATCATATTCAAAACTTATAGTAAAAGATTACAAACATCTAATATATATCACTGAAGACAACCTACCAAAAAAGAATGACAAGATTATGAAATACTTAGAATGGGGGGAGAGAAAAGGTTTTAACGCAACTGAAACATGTGCAAATAGAAAGATATGGTATGTTTTACCAAAAGTACCATCAGCTTACATTTTTATACCAAAGTCAAGATATAACAGTTTTAGAGTTTTTTATTCACCAATGGAAATTTACTACACGGATAGCTTTAACGGAATACTCGGATCTTTTGGATCAAAGGATAATGCAAAATATACAGCTGCCATTCTAAATTCAACTCTTTATTTCTTGATTTTAGAGATTCAAAGTAGAACTGTATTAGGTCAGGGTGCAACATCTATGATGAGATATGAAATGGGAAAAGTTCCGATTATTGACTGTAGAAGACTGAGTAAAAAACAGCTAAAACAATTGGAAGATATTTTCAATATAATATCAAAAAGAGAAATTGGTTCTGTTTTTGAAGAGATTGGTGCTAATTCTCCTGAGGAAGTTTCATTAGATAAAGTAAAACCAGATAGAAGAGAGTTAGATAAAATTGTAATGGGTGAAATTTTAGGTTTAACAGAAGAAGAGCAATTAGAAGTATACAGAGCTGTTATTCAGCTTGTAAAAGAAAGAATTGAAAGAGCTAAAAGTGTAGAAAAAGAAAAGAAAAAAAGAAAAACGATTAGTGAAGAAGCATATGCTGAAAAGATAATAAGCGAAATAGACGTAAGTAAACTAAAAAAGTTTCCAGATGATTATCTTCCTCCCGAAGCAGAGATAGAAAGAACAATACAATTGCCCGAAGAAAGAGAAACAATGGAAATGGGAAGAGATTTATTAGGATATTATGTGAAAGTTGGAGATGAAAAAATAAAATGTAGTTCAGCAGGAGAAGCTAAGTGGATTTATTATTCTGCTATTTCTGGAAAAAATGAAGTAAAAATACCGAAAGATGTTTCAGTTTTAGATAAAATAGTAAAAGACTTTGAACAAGTTTATAATTCTATTTCAAAGGAGATTAACGAAAGACTGGAAAAATACATACCTGACATAAAATTTAGGAAAAATGTCAAGGCGATTATAGAAAGAAAACTAAATATCCGGATTAAGTAGTCAAATTTTTTCTGTTGATTTATATCAAGAGTTTTTAGTCATCTTTACATATTTGTAAGCCTCATAAAAAAATAATATCATCTATTACGAAAATAGGGATATAGCTATAGATTAAAAAGCTATTAGATAACTAAGCATTAATATGTAAAATATCCATTTTTTAAACGGATAACCAACTTTCGGTTTATTACTTTACAACATACATTAAAAATTTCTTCAAGATTTGTGGTTAAAAGTAATTTTTATTGGCAATTTTTTGATAATAAAAAACTAGGGGTCCAACATATCCTAATTTTTTTATTAATAAATATGTACAGATTATCTTTGTATTAAATACATGATTTAAGACAAAACATATTTGTCGTTCTTTAAATATTTTTCGTGTTTTAATGAATTAACCAGAAAATTTCGTTACCAAAATCATAAAATATTAGAAAATAGCAAAAATTTACAATACTATCAACTATATAAACTCACACGAAAAAAGTTGTTTAGACTAGATAGTCTCATCTCATTGATAACGCAATCTAATATAACAAAAGTGTGTGAAATAAAGATTTAAATATCTTTCGGTTAATATTATTTATGGAAAAGAACGAAGAAAATATAATTGAACCGCTGTTAATATCTGAGGAAAAGGTAAGAGAAAATCTAAAAATGTTAGTTTCTAAAGCTACATCATTTATCAGTATTGAAGATAAAACAGGGAGGATTATTTTTAACAAAAACAATTTAGCTAACTGGGAAAAAGTTGGGTTACTTCTTGTAGGGAAGTATTTTGCTGAGATAGGAAAATTAGTTAAAACATCAACATTAACCATGAGAGAGATAGCTTCAGAACTTGAATTGCCTATTACAACTATCCCGGCTCCTTTGAAAAAACTTATTAGATTAGGCTATGTTGAAAAAACTGGTAAGTCATATAGAATACGCTTTTCTCAAATAGAAAAATTTCTTAATGAATTAATCAAAAAACATGGCGAGAAGACATGAAAAAAATGAAAATAAATAAACAAATTATTATTAGAGTTATAGAAGGCGGGTTTTTTGATAGTGGAAAAAATCTGATAGAGATAATAGATAAATTAGATACTATGGGTTTTACAGTAAATAAAAAACAAAAACCTCGTTTAGCTCAACTTTTGACTCAATTATGTAGAGAAGAAAAGTTAGAAAGAGAGAAACTTCCTAAATCCGAGTGGAATAGATCGGGAGGGAAATTTATCTATAATAAGAAAAAACAAGGTGATACGAATGAAAGAACAAATAATTAAGGAACTATCTTCTCTTATTCCTTTGGAATTAGTAATAGATTTAATAGAAAGCTACGAAAAAGTTCTGATTGAGTATAAGAAAGGTGAATGGCGTGATACTCTTCTATTTTCTGGAAGATTTGTTGAAAACGTGTTTAGAATATTACACTACATTAGAACAGGAGAAATTGTAAGAGAAGTAGAAAGTATTCAAGATGAAGTAAAAGCATTACAAAACTTACCAAAAGATAAATTTGACGAGTCTATAAGAGTAATCATACCAAGAATAGCCTCGTCTATTCCGTATAACTTGAGGAACAAACGCAACGTTGCTCACGTTAAATCGGTCGATCCAACATATCTAGATGCTACGCTATCTGTAACAGCATGTGATTGGATTCTAGCTGAACTTATCCGTTTGTATCATAGCTCAGATGACCCAATCAGAATATACGAATTGATAGGAATAATAATCAGGAAAAAAACTCCTTTTATTGAGAAACATGGAGAAGAAGTCTTTATCACTAGAAAACTAGGTTGGAAAGGAGAAATACTTCTACTATTATTAGAAAATCCTGATGGGCTAGAAAGAAATGAAATTGGACGAATATTAGGAAAATATTATGCTCAATCAACCATTACAGAGGCACTACAAAAGCTAATAGAAGAAAGACTTGTGGTATATTCGGATAATATGAAAAAATATTATATTACCGGACCTGGTGAGACAGAAATAACAAACATAATCTCAAAATTTATTTGGGGTGATGGAGAAAATGAAAATAGAAACTTGACAAGGAAAGGAGAAAATTAGGAATGCAAATTGGCAGAAGGTGAATAAAATGGAATTGAAGGATTTCTTTAGGACACCTGAAGAATTAGAAAATGCGAAAAAATATGTAGAGATTTTCTATGATAAAATTTTAATAAGTTCCAAACTAAGCAATCCGGAAGCACTTCTTTTATGTGCATATATGATAGCTAACCATGAAAAAACATCCTCACCACAAATTGATAAAGTAAAATCACTTTTCTTACAGAGTGGTAGAAATGAAAGAGAGTTCTCCAAGGCATTATACGAGCTTATAAACAGACAGAAACCACCAAAATTAAAAAAGAATGATAATAGACTTGAATTTACATCAGCTGGAATAGATACAATAAGAAAACTATTAGAGGAGGGGGAAGATTAAAATTTTAGAAGTTTCCTTCAATTAGTAAAGATTGAAAAACGAGTTATTTCTTAGTTTATAACCTCTTAATACTTTTCTCCCCAATCTCTAATTATGCTAAAACTCTTGAAAAAATCTCGAGTTAAAGCTAGGGAAATATTGCTAGATCTATCAACAATTCTAGCAATTCCTTTGCTCCTCTCAATCTTACATTTCTTCCTTCCAGAAAATCTGAAAGAAATGCTAACTTTACACAAAAGCTATCTAATTGGCTATGAACTTCTCACAAACCATTTCATTCATGGCAATTTACAACATTTGCAAGGAAACATCGAATATTATCTAATCTCAATTTGCTTGCTTTACTTTCCATTATTAGCTCTCAACAAAAGAAATCTCTTTTACACTTTATTAATTCTAAATCTAACAATCTTGCCAATGATAATTTCTCTAATATGGATTCCAATCAACATAAACTTATTACCTCAACAATACGCTCAAAGAAGCTTTGGCTTTTCTGGCATAGTTTCTTCTTTCTTAGGAATGGCAGTATACGCTTGGATATTGTTTTTCAATAAAACCTTAGGAATAAACACACTATTTGCTTACATTTCTTTCACGCTAGTAATACTGGTTTCTTTTGCTTTTATCTACACTCCAAACAATTTATTTCTCATTTTCTCAACTTTCACAATAAGCTTGATTCTTTTGATATTAACTTTTAAGAGCATTAATAAGAAAGCTGAAGAAAAGCTTGTTAGAAGAACGAGATTTTCTTTGACAGCAAAACTCTTGAAAGCTTACATTTTTGTTTTATACTTTGGCTTATTTACTTTTGCCTTTGAAATGTTTCCCTATAATTTTGCTGGAACAAACATAATGGTTCACTACATTGGCTTTGTTATTGGCATTTCTACATTTTTCATAATTTCGAATTATCTTAGAAGTATCTCAGAATAAAGTTAGAAGTAACTTATAGCAATCTTTTTATTTCACACGTGTGAAACAACAAACCTAGAAGTATAGAATAGTTATCTTATGTTAATCTTATAGCAATCTTATAGCAAAGCTATAGCAATGTAATAACTAACTTATAACTAACTTAGAAGTATCTTATAGCAATCTTTATATACTCATGAAAACTCATCTTAAACGAGCAAAGATGTAAAAAATCTATGCTCTTGCGAGAAATATATTTATGAGTTATTCCTTTGCAGAAATCTATGATGAAATTTACCAAAAATACAAAGGCTACTATCTTCTCGTTTCAAAAATTCCGTGTTCATAAAAAATTGCTGGCTAGATTTCCATAGAAAAAATTTATCATTCAAAAAATAAAATGAAATTTTCTGTAAAAAATCTATGGTCATCTTCCTGAGCTTTGCCTTTCCCCCTCTTTAATCTTATTCCATTCGCTCCATGTCACAGGATTGCATGTATAACTAACGATGTTTTCCTTAGGACAGTATGTAGTAGCATATCTCAAGCAATCAGCCCTAGTATCTTCTATAGTGTTATTTCCAGCTGGGTAAGAGTATTCTACTGTTTCTCCACTGAAAGTCTTACAAACAATTTTGCAGTCGCACGCATACTTAGGAGGATTATAGCCAAGAGGGCTGACACAACCAGCTAAAAATATGATTGGTATGAAAAATAGCAAAGGAAGAATACTTAGTTTTTTAATATTTTTTTCCATAATTATAAACTTTTTAACAAATTTTAAAAATTTTCAACCCTATACTTTTCTACTTAAACAAGTGCAATTAGCCTTAAAGAATCTCTAACTCCTGTTGCTGCCCCTAAAAATCCTATAATTATCTTCACGTAGCTGTTCAATTCTCTATCTTTAGAAAACTTGTCGATTAAAAAAAGAATTGAAACAACTGCTATAAACTTTACCATTACGAAAGAATGTGGACCAAAAAGACTAATTAGAAAATTTGGAATAACGTGCTGTTCTTTGTATAAAGGAAAAAAGTTTAAAGAAACAAAAGTTGCATTTGCATCTAGCATTTGGAAAAAAAGAGCAAACCTATTTTCGAAGCTCCATTTTTTGAAAAACAAGCAAAACAAAAGCCAGGGAAAGATGAATATAAAAATTAGCAAAGCACCGTAAAAATTTACAAAATGAAGGAATATCAAAGATACAATAAATAAAGTTGAACCTATTGAAAACATTATTTTATGATATTTTGCTATCTTCTTTTTTTGTAGTGTAACTGAGAAATACAGTAAAGAAATGACGAACAATGAAATTATTATGTAAATGTTCGGTGTGGTTAGCAATATTTTTAAAGTCTGGTTTTTTATAATTCCGTTATCAACAAGAACTCTAAGAGAGCTTCCAAAGAAGACAAAAGGTAAAGCTGCTATTATTGATCTTCTATCTATTTTAATCTTTAGCCTTTTTAGTATTTTGTATATAACAAATGCTAATACTATAAACAGTACAGCAAAAACAAGCGTTTTTTCTATTGTATAGCCCTCTTCATAAGGATTTAGAAAGTAATTCAATATTTTAATTCCCATACAATATTCGAATTTAACTCTTTAAAATTTTATGCTAAGCTTATAACCAGAAAGTACAGTTAGAAAAATTTTAAAGGAATTAGAAAAAGAGGGAAATGTTAAAAAAGAGGGAAATATTTCAGCTTAACTTCAACTGAAAAACCTAAATATCTTAACTTCTTTTAATTTCAAACTCAATTTTGATTAATGATAAAGTTTTTGATAACTTGTGATCCCGGCTTAGAAGATATAGCAGAAATGGAAATAAAAGAAAATTTTTCAAACGCTAAAGTTTCCCAATTCTTCAACTTTCAAGGTAAACTTCTGGTTGAAATAGATGGTAACTATGAAAAACTGTTCTGTTTGCATTCAATTCATCACATTATAAAACTAAAAAAAGAGTTTTACTTGGAAAAGCCAACAATGGATGAAATAAGAAAAGTTCTAGAGAAAGTTGATATTGAAGAAATGGAAAATGTTGAAACTTTTAGAGTAACAAGCCAAAGATACGGAAACCATGAGTTTACCTCTATTGACATGCAGAAAATTGGTGGAGAAGTTTTTCTTGAAAAATATAAGAAAAAGGTTAGCTTGAAAAATTTTGATTTAAACATTAGGTTTGATTTGATTGGAAATTTTGGTTACGTGGGAATTCAACTAACAAAAGATTCTCTTTACAAGAGATTCAAAAAAGTTTTTCATCATGCGGCAGCAATAAAAGCGACTTTAGCTTATGGAATGATAAGATTGGCAAGCATAAAAGATGGCGAGACTTTTTTAGATCCAATGTGTGGAAGCGGAACTATAGCTTTGGAGGCAGCTAGCTTGTATAAAAACAGAATAAAAATATTTGCTGGAGATATCAACGAAGAATATGTTGAAAAGGCAAGAGAAAATGCTAAAGCAAATGGTTTAGAGGAATTTATCGAATTCAAGCCAATGGACGCTACTAAACTAGAAGAATATTTCACAAGCATTGATAAAATTGTGACTAATCCGCCATACGGAGTGAAAATCGCTAAAAGAAAAGATTTGAGAGGCTTTTACTGGAAGTTCTTAGAATCCGTTTCGAAGGTCCTATCAAAAGAAGGTAGAGCTGTTATCATTAATTTAAGGGCTGACATGTTTAGAAACATTATACTGAGACTAAAAACTTTCAAGATAGTTCATGAAAGAGTTGTCGAGAGTGGTGGAATATTTCCTCACATCTTCGTTTTGGAGAGAATTCAATAGAAATCTACATCCAATCTTTCAAGCAAAAATTTAAAGTATGGCAAAATCGAAAACCAAAAGCCAATTGAAAATTCTCCTAAACCATAAAACAATTTTCTTATAAATAAACCTTTTCTTATTGGCCAAGCTAGCTTTTTCTTCCATTCCTTTTCATAATTCTCTTCGAAAAACTCTTTGCTAAAATCATTTTTTGCCAAGGCTTTTAATATAGCTAAAGCCGCCAGTTGAGATGCAATTAGAGAATAAATTATTCCTCCCCCGCTAAAAGGCTTAACTTGCATTGCTGCATCTCCAACAAGCAAAACTCTTTCAGCAACTGAGCTCTTAATCAAACCAAACTTTATTATTCCTCCTGTATCTGGTTGAACAAATTTTCTAACCCTCTTCCTCAAAAACTTTTTGAAATTTGAGTAAACATCTCCTTTTGTTGCCAAACCAATCTTAGCATATCTTTCATTTATTGGAACTACCCAACCAAAAAACTCTTTAGCAAAATCGCCAAACCAAAGCTCAACTTTATCCTTCTCAAATTTACTATCTACTGTTGCTTGAACTCCGATGAAAAATTCTTTCTCTTCATAAAGGTTAAAAATTTTAGCAACCTGAGAAAAGGCTCCATCAGCTCCAACCAAAATTTTTGCATTGTATTCTCCATTGCTTGTAAAAATCTTGTAGCTGCTTGTGAATTTTTCCACTCTAATAAATTTCTCTCCAAGTTTTGCTTCAGTTCCAAAAGCTATTGCTCTATCAAATAAAAACTTATCTAATTTTACTCTATCTAAAACATACATTGGATTTTTAGATTTTAGCTCAAACTTCTTATCCTTAAAAACAAACTCAGCTCGATTAACTTCATTTTGAATAATTCTTTCATCCAATTCTGGCAAAAGTTCTTTTATTCTATAGCTAACTAAGCCTGTACACTTAGAAGGAAATCCAATTTTTTTGTGTTCTTCTATCAACAAAACTCTATAACCCTTTTTAGCAACTATTCCAGCAACACTATTGCCGGCAACGCTAGCTCCTATTATTACAACGTCATACATTCTATCTACCAAAATTTCTTTTTTGTTGAGAAAACCACCTTAAGGCTTTCATGAATTCTTTTTTAGAAAAATCTGGCCAAAGAGTTTTAGTAACGTAAATTTCTGCATAGCTAGCTTGCCAAAGCAAAAAGTTAGAAAGCCTCTGATATCCACCTGTTCTAATAACCAAATCTAAAGGTTGGGGAACATATAAATGCTTTTCTATATCTTTTTCTGTTATTTCAATCTTTCCATGTTTAATAACTTCTTCGGCTAGCTTTTTAACCGCGTTAACAATTTCAGATTTTCCGCCATAAGCAACCAAAAAGTTCAAAACTCTTTTTTGGTATTTGGCTGTTTTTTCCATCAGCTTTCCCATAAGTCTTATCAACTTCTTTGGCAGCCTATTCAACTCTCCAACAAACCTAACTCTAACTTCATACTTTTCGAGCAAAGCAAACTTTTTCTTATCATTCAATAAACCATCAACATATTCTTCAAGAAGTTTGAAGAGATGTTTTAGCTCTTCTTTTGATCTATTTAGATTTTCTGTAGATAGAGTGTAAATTGAGACTTGAGGTATTCCCATTTCTAAGCACCAATTCAAAAATTCGTTTAATTTTTCTGCTCCTGCTCTATGACCTTCCCAAGGTGGCAGCCCTCTTGCCTTAGCCCATCTTCTATTGCCGTCAATTATAATTCCAAAATGATTTGGTATAACAAGGTTCATTAATAATTTTAATTTCAGAAACTATAAAAATCTAAATGAACTTTGAAAAAGATTTAGCCGATTACGCAGTAAAAATTAGTAAAGCGGAGTATTCAGAAGCTAGGGTTGAGGAAGAAATAAAAAGAGTTTACATTTTGAAAAACGGAAAATTTGAATCTTCGATTGAAGAAAACTCAAAAGGAATTGGTATAAGAGTTATAGAAAATGGAGCTGCTTTTGTTTATTTAACAGATTTATCAAAGAAAAAAATTAAAGAGAGTTTGAAGGAAGCTTTAAAAGAAGCAAGAATATCATCTACTATTTCTTTAGCTGATGAAAAGGCATACAAAAGCAACTACAAAGTTTTGGGTGATTTACCGAGTGAAGAAAAGATAAAAGAGTTTTTGCTGGATTTGGATAAAAGAGTAGATTTGCCTTGGATAAAATCGAGGATATTCATTTTAACTAGTAGTATAACAAAAAAATATTTTACTAATAGCGATGGCAGCAAAATTTATTCGGAAATTCAAAGGTTTCACTTGGAATACAACTTAATAGCAAAAGAGGGGAATAAAATAGAACAAAGAAACTTTTTCTTTGGAAGCTCTGGTGGCTGGAAAGATTTTCTTAAGCTAAAGTCTGAAGAAAGTGTAGAAAGTGAAGCAAAAAAAATGATAAAGATTATTAATGCGAAGAAAAACAAAAAAGGAAAATATGACGTTATTTTAGCTCCAGAATTAGTAGGAATTGTCGTTCATGAATCTTGTGGCCATCCTTTAGAAGCTGATAGAATTCTTGGAAGAGAGGCTGCTCAAGCTGGAGAATCTTATGCAAAAATAGATTCTATTGGCAAAAAAATTGGAAGTGAAAAAGTAACAATTGTTGATGATCCAACGGTAAAAACAAGTTATGGATTTTATCTTTTTGATGATGAAGGAGTAAAAGCAAGAAGAAAGTTTTTGATAAAAAATGGAATAATAAATGAGTTCTTGTTAAATAGAGAAACTGCTTTAGTTCTAAAAACAAAAAGTAATGGTTCAGCAAGAGCGATGAATTTTGCAAGAGAACCAATAATAAGGATGTCAAATACTTTTATGTTGCCAGGAGATTATAGCTTGGATGAAATGGTTGAAGATGTCAAAAAAGGAATTTTCGTTAAGTCTTTTACAGAATGGAATATTGATGACGTGAGGTGGAATGAAAAGTATGTTGGTTTTGAAGCCTATGAAATTGAAAATGGAGAAATAAAAGATTTTGTGAGAAGGCCTGTTATAGAAACGACAACAGAAGAACTTTATTCAAAGGTTGATGCTTGTTCTAAAGATTTGCAATTCGTGGCAGGTACTTGTGGTAAAGGAGAGCCTATGCAAGGTGTTCCAGTTTGGATGGGCGGTCCTCACATTAGAATTAGAAGTTTAATGGTGAAGTGAATGATAGAAGAAATCGAGAAAATTATCAAAGGAAAAGTTGACGATTGGATAATTAAAGTTGAGAGAGAAAAAGCAAAGCAAATAAAAATTGCAAATAGCAAGATTGTTGTAACTCAGATTTGGAATTTTGATAGCTTAACTCTGTTTTTAGCTAAAGGCAAAAAAACTTTACTTTCATCAACAACGATTTCTTCTTTAAATGATGCAAAAAGATTTGCAAAAGAATGTTTGAAGAAAGTTGATGAAGCTGAAGAAAATGTCAGTTATGAAGGAATAGCTGAAGGGAAGTTTAAGTATAGAAAAGAAACTTACGATAAAAAAGTTTTTTCATACGACTGGAATGAAAGAATAACTAAAACCTTAGATGATTTAAAGCAAAGAAGCGCTGGAGTTTTTTGGGAAGGGAAAGTTGAGAGAGAAATTTTAACTTCAAAGGGAATAAGTCAAAAAGATACAAACACTTATTTCAATTTTTCGATAAGAACTTTCGGCAAAACAAGCTTTCATCTAGCTCAGTATTCTTCTTTTGGAAAAGACATTCAAATTGAAAGAGTCGCAGAAAAAGCAAAAGAATTTTCAAACTTAACGGAAAATCAAGTTAAAATTAGAGAAGGAAAATATCCGGTTATATTCATGCCTCTAGCTTTATCTGGTATTCTATCTTATGCAAGCATTGGATTTTCTGCATTTGAAGTGTTAGCAGGAAACTCTTTCTTGATAGATAAAATTGGAAAACAAATAGGAAGTAAAGATCTTACCTTAATTGATGATGGAACTTTTAGAAAATTTGATGAAGAAGGTAGACCAACGCAAAGAAATGTATTAATAGAAAATGGTGTTTTGAAATCTTATTCGCATAACACATCAACGAGCAGAAAATTAAACCAAAAACCAACTGGGAATGCAGGAATTGTTTACCCGATGCCCTGGAAGATTGAAATTAAAAAAGGAGATTATAGCTTCGATGAAATGATTAAAGAATTGAAAGAGGGCTTTATTGTAACAAATACTTGGTATACAAGATACACTAGCTTTGTTGAAGGAACGTTTTCTAGCCTACCGAGAGATGCAACATTTTATGTTAAAAGTGGTAGAATAGAAGGTTTTGCTAAAAACTTAAGAATAAATTCTAATTTCTTAGACTTTTTCAAAAATATTGAAGCAATAGAAAAAAGGCAAGATGAAGTAAAGTGGTGGGAGAGCTTTTTACCAGTTAAAACACCTTCTATATTAGTTAAAAAAGTCTTGATAACAAGACCATTTTAGATTAAAAAATTTTCTTCAAAAATTTTTGATTTACCACCTAAACTTTTTATAATTACACGAATCCTAATTAAATCTTCTAATTTTTTCGCTATCACAAATTGAGAATTGAGTCATTTTCGCGTTTATTCTTCTTAGCTCTATATTTATTATTTTTCTTTCTGGGCGGACTTATCTTTGTAATCAAAACTCAAGATGAATTTTTTTAGATTTTGATTTTCCCACAACTGAACTGAAACCTCTTACCTACTTATTAAATTTCACAGCTGTGAAAGATAACAAAATTATAACAATCTTTTTATCCTACATGCGAAATTCTCATCTATAATCTTTGGAACAACTATAATTCCCTCTTCCTCATTACCTAAACTCAAAGTCATTCCTTTCAAATGTAAATATCCAGTAAAAGCAGCAGTAATAGCATCAAGTTCATCATGAGTTAATTCCTTCTTCTCAATCTTAATACCAAGCTTCTCCAAGCCTTCTCTCAATCTTTTCAAGCTAACGCTTTTTCTAGCAATTTTTAAAATATCTTGAGTTGCTCCAGGATAAACTTCAATAACTTTGTAACCATTTTTCTCCAAAATTTTCCTCAATTTAATTCCTCTTTTCGTAAGCATTCTCATAGGTCCTAAAGTTATTGGAAAAAATTTTATTCCCAACTCAAAAAGTTTTTTGTCGCACTCTCTAAAATGAATTTTTTCTCTTCTATCTAAGCTTTTTCTTCCTTTAGGCAAACTCAAAGGAGCGTCTATTGCTATTAAATCAGGTTCGAACTTTTTAATGAAATTTAGAATTTCCCAATCTTTATGAACAACAAAACACTTTGCATCTAAATTTTCGTTTAAAATACAAATTCCTGTATTTCTCTTCTCACTTCCAGCCAAATCAATGCCAATAACTATCATAGAAAATCTTTATCAATATGAAGGAAAAACTTTAAATACCCTTTAGCTTAAATATAAATAGCTCGTCGGTGTCGGATTTAGAGCGAGCTTTTGCTTGCAATGAAAAAATCTGTCCAGACGAGCGAAAATTTCTCCTTGAGCTAAGAGCTCAAGGTGAGGTTGATTAATGATACCTTAGAGGTGGGCCCGCCAATTCTGGCTGATCCCGCCAGAGGCCACTGCTATCCGGGTCCGGCTAAGCCATGCAAGTCGTGAGGGGAAGGCCCTCGGCGACCTGCTCCGTAATACGCAGTCAACCTACCCTCGGGAGACTGCCTGTAAAGCTTTTAAATACATTTCACCATATTTAAGATATGGTAAACTCGAATATAAGCGAAGTAATAAAATTGTTCAACGAAGTCAAAAAAGCGACAAATAATTTCAAAGAAATAAACGAAGATTATATCAAAACAAATCCAAAATGCCTAAAGATTTTTAGAATACTCAGAGGAATTAAGCAAGAAGATTTTAAGAGAAACGTAGATCCATCAATCAGCGATTACGAATGTGGTAGAATTAAGCAAATTAGAAATCATACAAAATTAAAAAAATTAATGGCTTTCATTCAAGAGACCATCGAAACTATAAGCCACTCTAAAGATGTTGACAAACTTTTCTATACAAATCTGGAGAAGATATTCTTTCCTCAAAAAAGAGAAGAAATTAAGAACAAAATAAGAAAAAGCATAATCAACTATATTTCTTCAAACAATTATCGCGAAATACTAGAAAAAGCAGCAAGAAGAGAAATAGTGAGAGAAGACGAAAAGAAAGTAATAGAATACCTTAAAAACGGTGGTCTTAGCGAAAGCGATATTGAAGTTCACAAATATGTGGGAAAAATAAATGTAGATATTTTCATTCCAAAAAAGAAAATAGCAATTCTTGTTACCTCTACTTCATCAACAAAATACTCTCACAGATATGCAATAATTGAAAGAGTTGCACTAAGAGGCTTTAGATTAAAAAAACTTTATCCAGAAATAACTTCAGTATTAGTTTTGTTTTCAAATTTGCCAATAACACCATATCAACAAGAGTTGTTAAAAGACGCTTTTGATTTTATTTTTATTAACGATCTTTCTGCCTTAGCTTTACAGGTAGCCCGATGGGGATAATCCCGGGAAACTGGGGCTAATACCCCATAGGGATAGGGTGCTGGAAGGCCCCTATCCCCAAAGGGTGTTCGTAGCCGCCCGAGGATGGGACTGCGGGGTATCAGGTTGTTGTCGGGGTAATGGCCCGACAAGCCGATAACGCCTACGGGCCATGAGAGTGGGAGCCCGGAGATGGGCTCTGAAACATGAGCCCAGGTCCTACGGGACGCAGCAGGCGCGAAACCTTCGCAATGGGCTAACGCCCGACGAGGGGACCCGGAGTGCCCCAGCTCTGCTGGGGCTGTTGCCCTCTGAAAACGGGAGGGCGAGGAAGGGGTGGGGAAGACGGGTGCCAGCCACCGCGGTAATACCCGCGCCCCGAGTGGTGGTCACGATTATTGGGCTTAAAGCGCCCGTAGCCGGCTTGGTGTGTCCCAGGTGAAATCCTGCAGCAAACTGCAGGGCTTGCCTGGGATACTACCAGGCTCGGGACCGGGAGAGGGCAGCGGTACGCATGGGGTAATGGATAGTGTAGTGTGCGTACCTTTGAGCTTTTATGCGATGAAATGATTTTTAGAATTAAGATTTAGCTCATAGTCTAGAGTGTATTCTATTTTAGTGTTTAGACTGCACTATCCACCCTAAGGGGTTAAATCCGTTAATCCCATGCGGACCACCAGTCAGCAGGAGTCAGAAAATTAAAATAAACATTAAAAAACAGTTTATGGAGAGAGAAACAGCGATTGCCAGATTGATTGGTCATGTCTTTGGCGATGCTTCAATCCATAAAACCAAATATTACTTCGTCTATACAAATTCCAACAATGTTCTTCAACGAAAAGTCAAAGAACTTGTAATTAAAACTTTCGGTAATATCAAATACAATGTAGGGACTTCTATAGGAGGAATATTAAGGTATCAATACCCTAGCAGAGTTGGAAAATTTCTTTCAGAAAGAGGCGCGCCAATTGGTTCTAAAATTACTCAACCAACTACAATACCTGAATGGATCTTTAAAGGAGATGATAAAATAAAGTCTTCATTTCTTGGTGCAATATTTGATGATGAGGGATATTTTAGAGATTCAAGTAATTCAAAACAAATAGTGTTCAAAGCATCAAAAATTATAGAGTTAAGACCTGATTTAGAAAGATATCTCCTCCAAATAATTCAAATGTTGGATGATTTGGGAATAAAGGCATCAACTGTCAAACATGATCAATTAAAAACAAAAAAGAATGGAATTGAGGTTATTTCTCTAAGATTTTGGATAACAGGCAATAACAATTTTCGTAATTTTCGAGAAAAAATTACAATTTTCCACCCAGAAAAAATTAAAAAGCTTAGCAATATGATATGACTCCTGCTGGGTGAGTGGCGAAGGCGGCTGCCTGGAACGGGTCCGACGGTGAGGGGCGAAAGCTAGGGGAGCAATCGGGATTAGATACCCCGGTACATGAGTTAGGGTATCTTCCGATTCTAAAGATGAGGAATATCTAATCCTCTGATATATGATTTGCTCCCATATGGCTAGGATTTTCTCTAACTCATGCGGGAAAGTCCTAGCCGTAAACGATGCCCGCTTGCTGTCGCACGCTCTTCGGGAGCGTGCGGTGGCGGAGCGTAAGTGTTAAGCGGGCCGCCTGGGGAGTACGCCCGCAAGGGTGAATTACGGGTGAGGCCAGAATTGGCTAGAGGGTGTGCTTCCCCCTACACCAAACTTAAGGGAATTGGCGGGGGGGCACACAAGGGGTGGGACGTGCGGTTCAATTGGACTCAACACCGAGAATCTTACCAGGGCTGACGGCAGGATGAAGGTCAGGCTGAAGACCTTACCAGACGAGCCGAGAGGTAGTGCATGAGAGAACTAGCTCGATTAAAAACAGTAAATATTTAAATAGTCGGAAATGTATATAAATATATGACTATACCACCATATATACTTGGATTGTGGCTAGGAGACAAGTATTGGTGGGGAAGTAGCATAGGGATTACAAACACAAGCTTGAAAATAATAAGGCGCTTCAGAGAGTTTTTAAAGCAAACAGGTCTTCCTAAAAGCAGGATTAAACTTTCTGTTTATACTAGAAGCGAGAATAAAATTAATAAAAGGAAAATAGCAAAAGCATTGGATCTATGCGAGGAAAACTTAAGGATTTACAAACCTCCAAAGAAAGTAAAAGAAGACATCTTTATCCTTTACGTAAATTCTCGCCCACTAAAAAGAATGCTTACAATCAAAACAGAAAATTTAGAAAAAGAAATACAAACACTGCCTTCACTATACCAGTATATTGCAGGAAGATTTGATGCCGACGGACATTATGCATCAATAAAGGATAGAATAAGAATTTCGTACACCACTAAAGAAGAGGCAGAATTGGATCGTAAATTGGTTATGAAATTCGTTAAAAAAGCTCCAAGGGTTGTTTTCTATAAAAAAGCTAATTAATGGATACTGGAGTTTTGCGGAAAAGAATGGAAAAATTTTATCAAGAATATTCTTATTTTTACATGTCGAGCTAGTTCTCTGCAAAGCCATCGTCAGCTCGTACCGTGAGGCGTGCCGTTAAGTCGGTTAAATCGTTAAGCCGCCGAGTATGCTTCACAGTAGTGTAATCTTTAAATACTCGGAAATGTATATACATAACATGGTAGAGATAGACACAAGAAACTTCACATTTTCACAAAAGGCAAAAAAAATTACCAGAGAGTATCAAAATTGACGAAGAGTTTGCCCATATTATTGGATTGTGGAAAGCTGATAGATGTTCAAATGCAAAAGGTATAGTTGGTGTTAGGACCAAAGACGAGGATATACTAGAATCTTTCAGAAAATTTATTGAAAAAATGAAGTTAGAAGCGAAGGAGCGAATTGTTAAAAGTTACGGAACAGTAAAAGAAGTTTACTGTTGCAGTATGCCGTTAAGGAGAATATTCGAGTATGTTGCTAAGAATAGAGATAAACTATTTTCTGAGAAGAGACTGATTTTATCATACCTAGCAGGAATAATCGATGGTGATGGATCAACTGGAGGAAATTCTCATCTAGTGATTTTCTATTCTACTGGCGAACTAGAAGATACCAAAATTGATTCAAAGCTAATTAAAAAACTTGGATTTGATACTACAATAAAAATAAAAGATAATCATATTAGACTTTACATTCTAAAACCATCCAAACTCATTAAATATTTGTTGCCTTTTATTATTTTGAGAAGAAAGTTTATGGCGGCTTAACGAGACCAACGAGCGAGACCCCCGCCCCATGTTGCCATTCCCTTCTCCGGAAGGGAGGCACTCATGGGGGACTGCCCGCGATAAGTGGGAGGAAAGTTTAGGGAGTCTTAGAAGAAAAACTTTAAATATAATAATGTCTATATATTAATATGAGTGAAGAAAGTGGACTAGCAGTACTCAAAAAGTATGGAAAGGAATACTTTAAACAGCTCAGAAGAAGGGTAAAGAAAGAGTCATTAGCTAAAGCAGGAAAAATTGGTGGTATGCGTTTCATAGAAAAATATGGAAGATCTAAGTTGAGAGAAATTGGCAGAACTGGAGGAGAAAAGATAAAAGAGAGAATGAAAAATGATGAAAAACTGAGAAAAACATTCAGAGAATTATTTATAGAGAGAATGAAAAAATTTACCAAGGTATATCCCCTCAGTAATGGAATGAAAGTCCGCTCTAAGCTAGAAAAAGAAATAGGAGAATATCTTTTGGCAAACGGAGTAGAACTTGTGTATGAGCCTTTTAAGTTAACAACAAAATACGGTGAGTATGAGCCAAATTTTCTTGTTAACAATAACACAATAGTAGAAGTTTTGGGGATGGATACAGACTTTTATCTCAATAAAAAATTACCAAAATTGCAAGAAGCTATCAAAAATAATTTAAACTTCAAATGGATAATTTACACTCCCCTGTCTTCTCTACCCACTAAGTTAGAAGGATGTTTTATAACCTCAAAAAAGGAAGAATTGTTAAATCTTATAAAGACTCCCTAAACCCTTAAGGAGGGGGCGACGGTAGGTCCGTATACGAGCTGAGCTGCTGGCTCTCTCGGCGAAAGCTCCGAAAGCCCTGGGCCACACGCGCGTCACAATGCGCGCTACAATGGGATGCCACCCCGAAAGGGGGAGCAAATCCCCTAAAAGCGCGCCCAGTTCGGATCGAGGGCTGTAACTCGCCCTCGTGAAGCCGGAATCCCTAGTAGGCGAACGTCATCATGGTGGTAAGGTGAGAATGATTAGCATGCACTACTCCAGATTAAAAGATGAGGAAATAGAGCCAAAGATCATCTTGCCACCATGAACACGTTCGCCGAATACGTCCCTGCCCCTTGCACACACCGCCCGTCAAGCCAACCGAGTGGAGCTCCCTCGAGGCCCCAAAAGGGTCGAGTGGGAGCTCCGCGAGGGGGGCTAAGTCGCCACAAGGTAGCCGTAAGGGTTGGTAAAGTAGATGATATAATGGCTTGACTCTGACGAATGATGAGTAAGGAGGTGATTTAACTTTACCGACCCGGCAACTGGAAGGTGCGGCTGGATCACCTCCTTAGTTTTGTGTGCAAGGCGGCACCCACCTCTAAGGCATTTAGAATCAACCTTGCCTTGAGGATGAGACTACTTTATTTTTAGATTTGTTTATTCTTTCTTAACATTGAACAAAAAGAAAAATGAGTTTTAGGCTTAGGATTAATTCTTCTCAATTTCTCATTTTATATACATAAAAAGTAGCGAAAAGCTATTTAAAAAAACAATATTATTTTATGAGTCTAAAATCAATTTCCACTTTTCTAGCAAGCGTTTTATTAATTGGCTTTACTATTGCTAGTGGAATAATAGTTTATTATTTTTTAACAAATTTACCAAAAGTTCAAACTACAGAAGTTTCTTCTTTAGGTCAGCAAGTAATTTCTTGTGCAGGAGGATTTTTTGATGTAAAAAATTTTAATGGAATTTATAGAAAAGCAATAACTATAGATAATACAGCAAATCCTAATAATTTAAATGATTATCAAGTTTTAGTCACAAATCCAATTTACAATGAAACTGGTTTAGTATTAAGTTTGCATTTTAATGAAGGTTCAGGAACAATTGCTTTTGATTCTTCTGGTAATAATAACAATGGAAATTTAGTTAATGGTCCTATTTGGGTTGATGGAAAATTTGGTAAAGCTTTGAGTTTTGATGGAGTGGATGATTATGTAGATATTCCTACTTTTCCGAGTCTGAACAAGAAAAACATTACGATTTCTTTTTGGATTAAACCTTTGAACGCAGGACATGGAACGGGGTGGTACAACTCTGACACGATTATTTATATCGGAGGGACAACTAGTTCTATTAAGCTTGGATACCAGTCAACAAATAAAATCTGGGTTGATGGTTGGTTGCAAGATTCAGGGGAAAGTGGGGTCGTCCCATTAAATACGTGGACCCATGTTGTTTTTGTGCAAACTTCTACGAGTTGGAGCATTTACCTTAATGGTATTCTTTCCTTTACCAGAACTAATTCTGGCACTAGCAATACAGTTGAAGGTACTGTGATAATTGGAAGTTCTTTAGGTAAAATGGGTGTTTATAACTTTACTGGCATCATCGATGAAGTCCGAATTTACAACAGAGCTTTAAGTGAAGAAGAAATTCAAGCTCTATACCAAGCTAAAGCTAGATTAGATTATGGAGATATAAGATTTACTGATAGTGATGGTTCTACTTTATTAAACTATTGGCAAGAAGCAGATGGAAGATTTTGGGTAAAAGTTCCTTCTATTCCAGCAAGCTCAACAAAAACAATTTATGTTTACTATGGAAATCCAAGTGCAAATAGCTTAAGCAATGGAGATAATACTTTTGATTTTTTCGATGATTTCGATGATGGAGTTATTGACACAAACAAATGGGTGAGAGTTGATACAGGGACAGGAACAATAAGTGAAACAGGAGGATATTTACAAATTAGCAACCCAGGAGGAACAGCTCACACTATTGAAAGAACAACAAGAACTTTTACTGTCGGGGCAGTAGGTTTTTATGTTGAATATGATTTTTACATAGTTAGTCAGTCAAATGTTAATTCTGGAACTCAAATTAACTCGAATTCTGGTGCCGGGACTACTGCATATAGATTATACCATTTTCACGACATTGGAACAACCGAAGATTTTTACATAGATACAAATGCAGACGGAACTTATGAAAAATTTGCTAACTATGTTGTTCTCTCGACAGGAACTTGGTATAAAAAAGCTTTCATAAAAGTAACAACTTCAATAAATCAAGTTGGGATTGCTGGTTCCACATACACTTATACATCTTCATTCTTCCCAAGCGGAACTGCATTCTATTTTATGTTAGGAGGATGATCCCCTTCATATAATGCAGAGACAGGCGGTTATACTTTAAGATATGATAATGTGAAAATAAGAAAATACACTTCTCCAGAACCATTAGCAAATATTGGAAATGAAGAAAATATTACAATTAATTTGATTTCTTCTGGAAATCCTTCAGCTTCTATGGGAAATCAATTTACATCATTAATTTATTTAACAAATGGAACAATAATCAAAAAGATTTTTCTTTGGATAATAATTGCAACTTAGGAAAAGATTGCATTCTAGGAAAATCAACTATTAGCTTAAATTCTAATGTTGCTATAGATAAAATAAAAGTTTGCTCTAAAGCTTGCAGTTTAATTTGTAACGAAATTAAAGTTTCTTAAAGATTTAAAAAGATTGAACACAAAAAATTAAAAACCAGTTGGCTAAGAAACTATGAAAGTAATATTATCCAAGTTATGGTTTAGTAGATAAAATAATAGTTTTGTAGCAATGATTGTCAAGGAGTTTGTAGTGAAATAATAGTAAATAATCAATGTTAAAAACATGCTTTTTGACGCCTTTTATAGATGTCCCATATGGGACATCAAAATAAAGTTAGAAACAATTAGAATGAACCGGTAGTGTAATACATATTTCTCTTTATATCTCTGAAAGGACTCTAGTTTTATTTTTTCATAACTTAACTCTATTTATGAAAAAGTTTGCAATTTCCTACTTCAATGAAAAAGAAGCCAATGTAATATTTTTTGGTTTAATATATACAAAAGATTCAAACTTACTTCTTGAAAAAATAAGATACGCAAGCTATTTCGTAGAACCATTTGATTTTTATGGAAATAATCTATTAGAAAAAGTTAAGCTATTTGACTCGGGAGATATTAAAATTAAAAATTTTGAGGAAATAGCAAATAAATTTCTAGATATCAGAAAAGAAAACAAAGTTCCGTTAATTATTTCAAGAGGTCATTTGTCAACACTCTATGTGGCTAAAAATTTGAAAAAAGAAAAGTTAGTTGTATTTGATGCTCATGCCGACTGTAAGAATGAATATTTAGACGAGTTAATTGCTTTCGATGTAGATAATAGCAAAGACAAGAAAAAATTTAATGGAGCTACTTGGTTAAGGAGATTGCTCGAATACTCCAATATCGAAGTATTGTTAATTGGACTGAGGTCGTATGACGATGAGGAAATGAAATTTCTAAAAGAGAAGGGGGTTGAATTTTTTACATCATTGGAAATCATTAGAAATAAAGAAACTGTTCTAAATAAAATGAAAAATTTAACTGAAGATTCGGATATTTACATTTCTCTTGACGTGGATGTTTTCGATCCTTCTGTTCTACCGGCCACAGACTATCCAGAGCCTGGAGGTCTAAATTACTTCGATTTTGTTGATATTATAACATCAATTAAAGGTAAGGTAATAGGTTTTGATGTATGCTGTTTAAAACCTACTGAAAGCAATTTAGTAAGCGAATTCTTAGTTATCAAATCTATTTTTCATATTTTATCGAAGATTTAATTATCTCTAATGCATTAAAATCTTCTTTCCCTTTGTAATGTATGAGTTTGCCAAGAATATTTTCTCAACTTACTGCTTCTTCCATAACCACAAGCAGAGCAATAATGCTTATCAACCCTATACGAAGTTCTTCCGCATCTCCTACATCTTATATGCAAAACGTGATGCTTTAAACCCATCGATGGCGTTCCTTTAGTCATGTTCTACACCAATTTCATTAGTATAGATTAACAACATTTAAATATATTATTCATTTATACAAAAGATGAAAACCGTCGCAACTTCCTGTGTTCAACTCAAAAAATCCCTCTCTGCAAACAGAAAAGTCAATTCCAAATTTTCTAGCTTCGCTTGCAACTTTTTTCATTATCTTTAATCTATAAGCTTTTGGCAAATAGTAATATCCGCTAATTTTCTCTCCTTTTGAAAAATAAAAATTTCTTAATTTGCTCATTTCTTCGGGAAATGATTTCTTCATTCTAATCCAGTTGTCGATCTTAACTTTATAGGTGCTCGACACTATATTTGATGCCCCCGCCTCTACACAACATTTAACTAACTCTTCTATCTCCGAATCATTAACATACGGAATTATTGGATCTATTCTAGCTACAGTTGGTATTCCATTTTTGCTAAGGGTTTTTATTGTTTCAATCCTTTTTTGTGGGGATGGTGCTCCCGGCTCCAATTTTTTGGCTTTATCCTCGTCCAAAGTTGTAATAGTTATACCTACTACAACTCTAGCTTTCTTAAGTATGTCTAAATCTCTTAATACTAAATTTGATTTTGTTAGTATTGATATTTTGAACTCATGATGATAGAAGATCTTTAAGGCCTCTCTAGTCAGCTTTAACTTTTCTTCTAAATATTGGTAAGGGTCGCTACTACTAGCTATTGTTACATACTTATTACTTTTAATTTTTGAAACCTCTCTATTTAAAGACTTTATAACTTCCATCTTTACCCTAGGCTCGAAGAATCTAGAAATATAGCTAGATGCATAGCAATATTGACATAAATGGCTACAGCCAACGTATGGAGAGAATGAATATTTAAACCTACAATTACATAGTTTGCATCTCCATGGATCAAATATAGTTAAAACTGCCATATAAAATTCTGCTGTTTATTAAAATTAATAAGTTGTCTTTTCTCTTGCGAAATAATTTTAGCGTTTATAACTATATAGACTTCTTAATTTTAGACTATTGAGAAGCTAGAAATTAAATATTTTTTAACTTAAATTTTCTTCTATGGAGATTGAAGAAGCAATAAGAAAATTAAAAGAAATGAATGCAAAAAGAATACTAATTCAACTACCAGAAGGCTTAAAAAACAAATCTCTAGAAATTTCTGACTTGCTTGAAAAAGAGGGATTAGAACCAATAATCTCTCTGGAAAACACTTATGGAGCTTGCGATCTGAGAGATGACGAAGCTTTGAGATTGAAATGTGATGCTATTTTGCATCTAGGGCATAACGATTTTGGTTTTGAATGGCTAAAATCGAAAATTCCAGTTTTTTATGTAGAGTGGTTTTCTGGGAAAATTGGAGAAGAAGGTTTAGAGAAAATAGAAAGGGCTTTAAAAGATTTTGAAAATATAGGGGTAGTTTATAGCATACAATACAAAAAAGCTTTTGAAAACATAGTTGAGTTTCTTAAAAAAATAGGTAAGAAAGTTTTTGTAGGTGGGAGTGGGCAAACAATTGGATGCAATTTTTCGAGTGCCATATCAATCGAAAAATATGTGAACGTTTTTCTTGTGGTTTCTTCTGGAAAGTTTCATGCGATTGGTGTAGCTTTAAATGTAAAGAAGCCAGTTTTTGTTTTCGATGTTGAAACAAACGATGTTCAAAAAATAGATGTTAACAAATATTTAAAAATAAAGGCTTGGAACAAAAAAATATTTGAAGATAGTAAGAATGTCGGATTGCTATTAAGTTGGAAGAAAGGTCAAATAAAAGATTTTGAGTTAGTTAAAAAGAAAATTCAATCTCTTGGCAAAAGAGTTTATGTTTTGGCTTTTGATGAGTTAAATGAAAGTTTATTAGAGGGATTAAATATAGATTGCTTGATAAACCTATCATGTCCAAGAATTTCTGTTGATGATTTAGAAAGATACAGAATTCCAATTATAGATTGTACCGATGCTTTATCCTAGAATTCTCTATTGTTTAAAAACTTTACAATAAATAATCCAACAAAAAACAAAGCAAGCCCCAATCCAGTTATTGTTATCCAGTCATACAATCCAAGGGGAGCGATGTCGAAATATCCGTACAAGAAATAAACAAGAAAGATTTGTAGAATTATTGTTGAAATTATGGAAATCAATAGCATTTTGTTCTTCTTAAGATTCTCTAAACTTAGACTTCTTTCAAAACTTTGAACTATAAAAACTTTAAAAATTTCGAAAATGACGAATGAAGAGAAAACAACAGCTCTAACTTCTTCTTGACTTTCAAAATCTAGAACAAAATACTCAAAGATTATAAAAATTGATAGTAGAGCACCTGCCAAAAGAATGAAAGTTATATCTCTCTTGTCAAAAATTCTTGTTTTGGTCTTCCCTTTCATTATATCTTTTCTAGCAGGGTCATTTGCTAAAGAAATTGCTGGCAAACCATCAGTAACTAAATTAATCCAAAGTAAATGAATAGGAAGTAAAACTAGATAAGGAGAAAATAAAGAGAAGAATAGAACAACGATAATTTCTGCAATGTTTGTTGAAAACAGATACAAAACAAACTTTCTTATGTTCTCAAAAATTTTCCTCCCCTCTTTAACAGCATTTCTTATGCTTGCAAAATTATCATCAAGCAGAACAATATCGCTAGCTTCTTTAGTAACTTCACTTCCCTTAATTCCCATTGCAATTCCAACATCAGCCTTTTTAATAGCTAAAGCGTCATTCACACCATCCCCAGTCATCCCAACTTTTAATCCTTCTTTTTTCAAAATTTCTAGTATCCTTAACTTGTGGAATGGAGAAGCTCTAGCAAAAATGTTTACATTGCTATCCAAAGCTTTTTTCAATTCTTCATCGCTCATTTTATCTAATTCATCACCGCTAACAACTCCATTGCTCTTTAGACCAACCATATCAGCTATAGCTTTAGCTGTTCGTGGATTGTCACCAGTAATCATTATCACTCTAATGCCAGCTGAATAACACTCTTCAATAGCTTCTTTAACATCTTTCCTTGGTAAATCTAAGAGCAATACTAATGATACAAAAATTAAGTTTTCTTCAATCTCCTCTTTTTTGAAATCTTTCTTTATAGGCTTGTAGGCAAGGGCTAATACTCTTATTCCTTGAGAGGCAAATTCTGAATTTTTCTCCAAAATTTTCTTTTTAATTTCTTCATTAATCTTTTTCGCACCATCTTTGAGTAAAATTCTGTCACATTTTTCGACAACAACTTCTGGAGCACCTTTTGTTAAAACTAGAATTTCACTCGAAAATTTATGAACAACCGACATCATCATTCGTTCAGAAGAAAACGAAACTTCTTCTAATCTCTCCCCTTCTTCTTTCACAAAATCTTTTGCAAATTCCTTAAGAGCAATCTCCGTTTCATCGCCTATCCAAGTTAGATTACCGTTTTTAACAACTTGTTTTGAATTGTTGCAGTAATAACAAACTTTTAGAGAAATCTCCTTTGATTTTTCATTTTCCTCTAAAAACCAAAACTCTTTCAATTTCATTTTCCCCTCTGTTAAAGTTCCAGTTTTATCAGTGCATATAACATCTAAGCTACCAACTGATTCAATAATTTTCAACCTTCTAACTAAAGCATTTCTCTTGGCCATTTCTCTTGTACCCAATGCTAAAGCAACTGTTGTCACAGCCGGTAGACCTTCTGGAATCGAAGCTACTGCTAGCGCAACAGCCAATAAAGCTGCTTTTAGAACACCGAACTTACTAAAACTTACTAAGAATGTTATTGCAATAACGACGATTGTAAATAGAATTATTCTTTTGGTAAAAACTTCCATTTTTTCTTCAAAAGGAGTCTTTTCTTCTTCAATTTCTTGCAACTTTCCTGCAATTTTTCCGATTTCGGTATTCATGCCGGTTGCAAAAACTTTAGCAATAGCTCTTCCTGAAAACACATGAGTTCCAGAAAATATTTTATCTCCTTTAGATTTTTCTACAGCTTTAGATTCTCCAGTTAATATAGATTCATCTATTTGCAATCTTCCCTCTAAAATTTCAGCATCAGCAGGAATTATATCCCCACTCTCAATCACAATCAAATCTCCGGGAACAACTTTTGTTGCTTCAACTTCTTGCTCTTTGCCATCTCTAATAACTTTTGCTTTTGGTGATGCAAGCTTTTGCAAACTTTCAATCGTTCTCTCAGCCTTATACTCTTGGTAAAAGCCCAAAATAGCAGAAATAAAAACGATGAGTAAGATTAATAGTGTGTCTAAGTACTCTTCATTCTGATAAAAGTTTATTAAAAAGCTTATAATGGAAGCCAGAATTAGTAATAAGACTAGAGGAGACTTGAATTGAGATAAGAAAATTTTCCAAGGAGATATTTTCTTTTTTCTCTCAATCTTGTTTTCTCCGTATTTTTCTAACAATTCTTTTGCTTCACTTTCACTCAAACCTTTATGCATACTAATCATTAGATTTACTCTATTTTAAGCTAAAATAGAAGATCTAAATTTAGAAATTACTCAAACGAGACATCTTCTTATCATCTGAGAAAGAATCATAGCAGCTCCAATTTGAAGGAGTCTAGTGAAAGCCTAGTATTTTTATTACTTACTCCCTTATTTTCGCTATTGGTTCTGGATAACTAAATTTTCTCAAAAGCCACCAATCAGCTGCAATGCTTTTTCTCGATTTTTGTCTAAATACGATACCTTCAAATGTCTCTATACTATTGTCTTTAATAACACAATCTGTCCAGCTATCTCTTACTACCTCAATATGAGTTGAATTTGTTCTCATTTCCAGAATATACCATCCGGAAGAAACAGAAGGCAAGAAGCTAAGTATACACACATCATCAAAAAAATATAATCTCATTCGAGAGAAAAGAAGTAAAATGATTTTGTCAGGAAAGTTAAGAATTTTGAAGTGAGCAGGAGGGTGCGGATAATAGTTGGCTAAATATCCAATTATTTTTTTGTCTTTCTCTTTACTCCCTATAAATCCGACTCCTACGTCAGAGTTATTAAAATACATCTTAACTCTGAGTGTATAATTTCTAGAAATAGACTTAGGTTTAAATAAAAATCCTCTACCGCTTGAAGGAGAAATGAGATATCCAGAAGTAACATTAATATCCCATCCTTCATCTATCTGAATGTAAGAATGAAGAGTATTTTTAGAGAAATCATCGAAATCCTCGAAGACACTCTTACTGTCGCTTGCTGATGTTACAGGAGTTAGGTTTCCGTAGTATAAATAGATTGTAGTGTTGGAACCTGCAGGTATATATGGAACTTTTATCCACACTTTTGCATGCTTTTCTTGCGATAACGTATAAATACTACTAAGTCTTGCGTTAATAAAAGATGATGGTAAGTATAACATGTCTCCAAAAGTATAGTTATTTGGTGAGAGATGAATAAGAATACCAGGATATCTTGCTAGAAATTCTATCTTATTATATGGATAAACATAATAAAGCTCTTGCATCCCTCTCTTCGAATTTTCTATATAAGAATGAATTAGGAGTATTTTATCGTTTTTCAAATCTATTATCTTTACGCTTTGAGAACCCTTATTAATTTTTATTCCAAGATTGTACTCTTTCCAACTTTCATTAAATATTAACAAGTGGATAGAATCTGTAGTGAAGTTCACAGTAACTACAAAAGGATAACCATTTATTATTCTAAGCATTCCTTTTACATTAACTCCTTTACCCTTTTCTTTTATTTCGACTTTCCAATTTTTTAAGTCATTGGAGGAAATAATCTTGTAGGCACCGCTTTTGACATCAGATAAATAAGCATACCATTTTTTAAAGCGAGGAGAATAGGCAATACTTATCCATTCGAACTGATCAGAATCCTCATAAATTCTTCTCCATGTTGCGTTGTCAGCTATGCTTTCTTTAGGAATAACCCAAAGCCCGCCTCCATTTGGGTATTTACTTCCTTTTTTATTTCCTCCTTTTACTCTCTCACCAGCAATTATATGAGTATCGTTTTGATATATTCCTATCAATTCGTTTGCATCTGCTGTATCAGCCCTGTATGTTAGATTATGTTTTGGAAATTCTTTTAGATTGAAACTTATTAAAATCGAATGTAAATTTTCAAGTCCTTGACCAACTATATAAACATTCTCTCCATCGAATACAGCTTGCCAAAAGGCACCATTTGGTATTGCTATACTTCGTGTTTCGAGCGTACTTAAATTTGTGACATGAATGTATCCAATATTTCCGCTACCTCTATTATTCGCCCAAATAAGGTTGTTATTTAGTGTACCATAAACTGTTACTTCTTCCATGTTGGTCAAATTAAAAATGTTTAAAGTGAAGTTTTCGATATTTTCAATCCAATATGGTAATGTAATTTCTTCATTGGTTGTATAATTAAAATAAGTAAACCTTATATCGGAAAAGTCCGCCGACATATTTGGGTAATACCTAAGCTTTAAATTGACTTGATAGTCAATTAAGGAATTCGAATTTGCTGTATTGTCTATTACTATTTCTTTCCTGTATTCCCAGCCGGAAAGCCAAGCAAAGGAATTTGAAGGCAAGAAGATTAATACTAAAAATAGAAAAAATGTGGTTCTTTTCATTTCGAGCATTTATATATTAAGAGAGAAATTAAAAAATCCAAATTGTGATAGTATTTGGATGATTGACATACCCTGCGAGTTTGCGCGATGGATAACACAGTATATACGATGGAAAGTTTCTACCTTTGTTGCCTTCAGCGTAAAGCATGATTTTTGTTTGGAATCATTTAATTTTTACAAAAACATTTTATTCTATGTGGCTCGTTAGAGGAATAGAAGAAACTGATGAAAGATTTGGAAAGAAACCAGAAGAAAGAACAATAGAAGAGTTAATCGAAAATTCTGTTATAATTGTCGATAAACATGAAGGACCGACTAGCCACCAAGTAAGTCTATGGGTTAAAGAAATTTTTAATGCTAAAAAAGTTGGCCATATAGGAACTTTGGACCCAAAAGTTACTGGAGTTTTGCCTGTTTTGTTAAACGACGCAGTAAAGGCTGCTCCTCTCTTTCAAAAATTGGAAAAAGAATACGTCGGAATAATGCACTTGCATAAAGATTTTGATATAGAAAAATTGAAAGAAATAATCGCAAAGAAGTTTATTGGTAAAATAATTCAAATTCCTCCTAAAAAAGCTGCCGTAGCTAGAAGACCAAGAGTGAGGGAAGTCAAAACTTTTGATATTTTAGAAGCTAATGGTAGAGATGTTTTGTTTCAAACGAGAGTAGAAGCTGGAACTTACATAAGAAAGCTTGTTTGGGATATTGGTGTAGAAGCTGGAATAGGAGCTCATATGGTTGAATTGAGAAGAATAAAAGCAGGCAATTTTACTGAAGAAGAAGCTCATTCTTTGGTTGAAATTAGAGATGCTTTTGAATTTTGGAAAGAAGGAGAAGAAAAGTACTTGAGAAAGATTTTAATTCCTATAGAATTTGCTATTGATCATGTTAAGAAAGTTTTTGTAAAAGATACAGCAATAGAAGCAATTTGCAACGGAGCTCCATTATATCCTGTTGGTATTGTTAGAATACAAGAGGGGATCGTTGAAGGTGAATTAATAGCAATAATGAGTTTGAAGAATGAATTGGTTGCAATTGGTATAGCAAAAATGAATAGCCAAAAAATGTATGAAGCTAAAAAAGGAGTAGCTGTGAGAATTGATAGAGTGATAATGAAGAAAGGAACGTATAAAATGAGTTAAGAATTCAAACGAAAATTGTCGAATCTTTCCAATATACAGCTAATGCGAGCGTGACGTTTTGATTTTAGAGATATTTAAATAAAAACAATTTAACCAATGTTTCAAAATTTAACCATGCAGATAGAATTTCCTCAAGGCTTCAAAAATAAATTTCAAGAATTGCTTGGAGAAGAATTTCCATTGTTAGAGTCTTGCTTGTATAAAAGACCAAAAGAGTGTATTAGAGTTAATACTCTGAAGATTTCAAAAGAAGAATTAAAAGAAAGATTGGAGAGAAAAGGTTGGAAGTTAGAAGAAGTTCCATGGTATGAAAACGCTTTTTTTGTAGAGACGCAAGAAAGTATAGCAAAAACAAAAGAATTTTTTCTGGGGTATTATTACATACAAGATGCTGCAAGCCTTGTTCCAGTTATAGCTTTAGATCCAAAACCAGGAGAAGCTATTTTGGATGCCTGTGCTTCTCCTGGTTCAAAAACAACTTTCATTGCTGAATTAATGAAAAATGAAGGTTTAATAGTCGCAAACGATGTTAATCCAAAAAGGATCAAAGCTCTCTCTTTCAACATACAGAAAATTGGCGCGAGAAACGTCGTTGTTACTATGATGGATGCAAGAAATATAAAAGAGCTAAACATGAAATTCGATAAAATTTTATTAGATGTTCCTTGTAGCGCTAGCGGAACTTTTATAAGCAGCTTTAGAGTTTTAGAATTTTGGAGTCAGCATGTTGTCGAGAGATTAAGTAATCTGCAGAAACAATTATTGAGAGCTGCTGTTGAAGTCTTAAAAGAAGGAGGAACTTTAGTATATTCAACTTGCTCAATGGATCCTGAAGAGGACGAAGAAAATATGGAATACGCAATAAAAAAGCTTGGATTAAAACCAGAAAAAATTGAGATCAAAGGACTAAAATATAGAACTGGAATTGAAAGATATAGGAAAAAAGTTTTTGAAAATGCAAAATATGCGATAAGATTCTTTCCATTCGATAACCAAACGGAGGGATTCTTTGTATGCAAGTTAAGAAAATGAGTGAAAATGAGAAGAAGGAGATTGAGAAAATTGTAGAAAAAAATTATGGTGCGAAATTAGACTTGTCTAGCTTTGATTGCTACATAAACAATAGAAATGAAATATACATAGTTTCAAAATCTGTTGACGAAAGATTAATACCAATAGCTAGTTATGTTGGTATGTATTTTGGAAGATTGAAAAGAAATGAAAAGATACAACTTTCTGTTGAAGGAAGTCAAATTGTTGGGAGATTAGCAAACAAAAATATAGCTATAGTTGATGATGAAAATACTTCCCGCTATATGGAGGGCTTTGAGTTTAAGTGGAGCACCTTAATCAACTGTGAAGTCAACAATTTTGTTTTAATAAAAAATGAAAACGATTTTCTTGGTAGTGGAATTTTGAGAGAAGATAAAATAGAAAGTTTGGTTCCAAAAGCAAGAAGAATAATGAAAACGATGAGAAAAGTTTAAAGTATTTAACGCATTTTCGAAATAATATTAATGACTTTAGATATTTTGATTTTTTGTTAGGCAGCCAAGGAATATAATTTGGCCACTACCATTCTGGTAGAATATTTAATTAAATTGGATTAAATTTTGATTTTTACAACTTCAATTAAAGAGATTATGGTTCTCTCATAAGAAGCGGCAATAATTTCAATACAATAAGATTTTTGAAAATCCAATATATTTCACTAAACTCTCTTTTGATTTCTCAATATTGCCAGATGAGAACTCTTATGAAGTCTGTAAGGTAAAAGTTTAAAAGAGAACGCATCTTTATTAGGGAATGTAATTTTGAATTAAAAAAATTAGTGAAGGTAGACGTAAGCAACATAATTTCAAAGTTAAATGAAAAACGTGCGGTAAAAAATTCATATTGATTGGAGTGTGGCAAAATAAATGTGAGAAGAAACAATTCCATCCATAAATTTTTATTTATTTAACACAATAAAAAATTATGTCTGAACCAAAAATTAGGAAAAACACATTAATAAAACTCGCAAGAAAAGCTGGTATAAAGCGAATATCAAAAGAAGCTTTGATGGAATTAGAAAGTTTTATAATTGAGATGACTGAAAAAATATCGAAGAAGGCCATAGAATTTGCTAATCACGCAAAAAGAATGACCGTAAAAAAAGAAGATATAGAACTTGCAACAAGGTGAAAATATGGAGAAAACAACACAAGTTATAAAGAACTTGAAACCTGGAAACTATATAACGATAGATGGTGTTCCATGTAGAGTAGAGAAAGTAACAACATCAGTTAGTGGAAAGCACGGGGCGGCAAAAACTAGAGTAGAAGCGATAGGTCTTTTTGATGGAACAAGAAGAAGCATAGTTAAACCTTCTGATGAAGAAGTAGAGGTTCCAATATTGCAAAGGAAGAAAGCGCAAGTGCTGGCAATAACTGGAAATATAGCCCATCTAATGGATTCCCAAACATTTGAAGAGTTACAACTAGAAATACCAGAAGAGAGAAAGGATGACATAAAGGAAGGAGCAGAAATAGAATATTACGAGATTCTGGGAATAAAAACTCTAAAACCACTAAAGTAAAATCATCTGAAACATCTTTACTCTACTTTTTATATTGTTTAGACTAAAGAAATTACTCCTTTTATTATCATCAAAACAGCAAAAAAATCAATTTTTACGGAAAAAATAGCTAGAATCGAAAAGATTATATCTATTGTTGATAAACCAAGCGATAATAAATCTTTGTATTGAACCCCAGTTGTTAATCCCCAAATACCTTTTACTAGAATTATAATGTAAAGTGGAAATAGAGGAATATTTAAAATGTAACTAATACCAGCAACTATATCCAAAATTCCAAAAAGAAGAAGTATAGGGTGGAATTTAACCACCCTTTATAACATCGTCTACAAACTTTTCCTCTGGTTGAACTCCTATAGATGATGTTTTCTCATTAATAACATTGTGAGGAACTGCACTTACTTCAAATTTATCAGCTAGTTCCGGAAATTCCAATGCGTCAACACAAACTGATTTAACTATTCCTTTCGTCTCTATCGCCACATTGTTCGCAAGTAAAACTTGATAAGGACAATATGGGCAAGTTGGTGTTACAAAAATCACGATTTCCCTTTCTTCTTTCAATTGCTTTAATTTTTCTTTTGATTTCCTTGACAACAAACTTTCATCTTTTGAAACCTGAACTATTGTATCTATGAATGCCCAAGCTTCTTCCCCTAAAGGCAATCCCAAGTAAACAATTTTGTATGAATTCTCTGGATCTATCAAAATAGTTGGCGCTTTATCTACTCCATATTTCTTAGCTTCTTCCGAATCTTTTTGATAAATCTCAAAATTTATTTTTCCTTCTGATAACTCTTTTAACTCTTTCAAAAATTCTTCGATAAATCTTGTTGATCCTTCAATTTTTTCTTCCTTATCTATAAAGACTTTAATTTTTACTTCTCTTTTCATTTCATTGTTAAACTTTTCCTTTAGCACTTTTGCAGATTCTTCATCAATTATCATCATTCTTTATTAACCTAGGTATTTAAATACATTTTATGGACATAGACTCTATAGAACCTGAACTAAAGAAGAAAAAATACAAGGGATTGAAAAAAGGATTTGGTAGAATGAGAAGAAATGTGATAATACTAAAGTAGTTACTTAACAACTATAACTTTCGCCTTTTCTTCGCTTTTTCTTATTGTAACTTCGTCTCCAGCTTTTATATTGATCACATTTCTGTTATTATCTGCAGCTAAATGTGCGCTCCCATAATTAATTTTCACATAAATTTTCTTTCTTTCATCAACAATCATACATTTCTTTTTTTTGTCTCTTGGATAATATGGATTGTTCAAGCATATTCCCAAACCCTTTTTAAACTTCTTTCCACCTATCGATGAAAAATACCCAGTAGATCCAAAAGGTGTTGCAACAACGACGCCATCTGCAATAACATTTTCTAAACTTTTGCCATTAACTTTTAAGTTAAATCTTAAAGCTTCTATAGGCAATCTATTTCTTATTTGGACTTCATTCAAACCTACCAACTTTTTGCTATTGTAGATTGCTTCAACCTTATAAAACTCAATTATTTTATATAGGCCTTTCTTAACTTTTTCTAAAACTCTTTCAAAATCTTTTAAATCAACATCAATATCTTTGGTCTTCTCACCGTGATCTCTTAAAAATATTTTTGGTACACCAGGATAATTTCTTTCAGAACTAAGAAATGTTCCATCTCCACCAAAACTCACAATCAAATCTGGCTTATACGCAGAAACGATGAATCCTTTTTTCAACAGAATTTTTTTTATGGTTTTAACATCTTTTTTCGGAAGAAAAGAAAATACAAACGCTCTCATAAAAAAATAAAGAAAGTAAAAATAAAAAGTTAACTATTTTTGCTCATTGCTTTAAAAACTCTTTCCTTAGCAATTTCTAATGCAACATCTCTTGGCTTAACATTTAATTTCTTAGCTCTATTTAAAACCAATCTAGTGTTTTTAACAATTTTCTTTTCTATTAATTCAAACGCTTTCCTTTCGTCATAACCTCTGTATTCTGCATAACTTGAAATTACTCCACCTGCGTTTGCAACAAAATCTGGAACTACTAATATTCCTCTTTTATGTAAGATTTCTTCAATTTCTGGCTTTGCTGGAATGTTAGATGCTTCAACTACAATCTTTGCTTGAACTTTATCAACATTTTTTTCATTAACCACATCTGGCATTGCTGCAGGAATTAAAATGTCAACTGGCAATTCAAATATTTTTTCGTTTGACAAAACTTCTCCAGGCTTGTAATTTATAACACTTCCAGTTTGCTTTTTAACTTCCATGAGTTTTGGTACATCTAAGCCATCTTTATTGTAGATTGCTCCTTTACTATCGCTAACTGCAACTATTTTTGCTCCAGCTTCATACAAAAACTTCGCAGTAAAGCTTCCTACATTTCCAAAGCCTTCAATAGCAACTGTTGCACTTTTTATGTCTAATTTTGAAAATTCGGCTGCAACTAAAGTAGAATGATAAACTCCAAAGCCTGTACTTCCTAGTTCATGAGGCAAACCACCTAAATCTTTTGGCTTTCCTGTTGTTGATTTAGGATTGCCATTTCCTTCTACGAACCATCTCATTTCCTCTTCTCCCGTATTAACATCTGGAGCGGCAATGTAAATCTTTGGAGCAATATTTCTCAAAGCTTTTCCAAAGGCAATCATCAATTGCTTCTTTTTTTCTTTATTCTTCAAATCTTCCTCACTAGCAACTATCCCAGACTTAGCTCCGCCAAAAGGCAAATCAGCCATTGCGGTTTTCCATGTCATCGTTCTTGCTAATCTAAAGACTTCTTCTACTGTAACTGTTGGCGTCATTCTGATTCCGCCTTTACCAGGACCTCTGGCTGTGTTATCAATTACAACAAAACCATGAAGCTTCACTTTCGGATCATAAACTTCTATTATTTTTTCTGGGCCAAACTCATCCATAAACTTCTCTATCACAAAAACCACCTCCTATCCTTTCCAGTCAGCCTTAACGGCTTCTTTTCCTTCTTTTTTGGCAATATAGTTATAAGCTGATAAAGCTGCAATAGCACCTTCTGCTGCAGATATTACCAATTGTCTGTAGGGAGAATCTGTAACATCTCCTGCTGCAAAAATTCCTGGACAACTTGTTTCAGCGGCTTTATTAGTTATGATTTGATTATATTCATCTGTTTTAACTAAATGCTTAACAAAATCTATTTTTGTTTCATGCCCAATTTCTAAAAACACCATATCGACTTTTAGTTCTTTTGTTTCTCCAGTTTTTACATTTTGTATTACAATGCTTTCTAACTTTTTATCTCCTTTTATTTCTGTTATAACAGTGTTTAAGATGAATTCAACATTCGGCAACTTTTTAACTTTTTCGACTGTTATTTCATCCGCTCTGAACTGCTCTCTTCTGTGAATTAGATAAACTTTATTAGCAAACTTTGAAACTACTTCTACTCCTTCTAATGCCGAATTTCCACCGCCAACAACAGCAACTACCTTATTCCTAGCAAAAGGAGCGTCGCAAGTTACACAAGTGCTAACACCTCTTCCTAAAAACTTATCTTCTCCAGGAACATTCAACTTTCTAGGAACTTTTCCAGAAGCAATTATAACAGTTTTTGCTTCAAACTCGCCAACGTTGCTAATTACTTTGAAATGATCGTTAACTTTTTCAACCTTAGTAACATAACCAATCAATATTTCTGCCCCGAAGTCTCTTGCCTGCTTCTCAAAAATTCTCATAAGTTTTGGTCCGCTCTTATCTAGATAGCCAGGGTAATTTTCTATTTGCTCTGTAAGCAAAGCTTGTCCACCTATGTCTAAAGAAATTACCAAAGTCTTCATCAACCTTCTTCTAGCATATATTGCTGCTGTCAAACCTGCAGCACCGGCACCAATTATTATAACATCATACATTTTTACAACCTCCTATTCAACCAATCTTTAATTTGAGTTTCGGGAAGAGCGCCAACAAAATAATCTATAGGCTCCCCGTTTTTAAATAAAACAACAGTTGGAATACTCATTATTCCAAATTCTTCAGCAGTAATTTGAGCGTCATCAACATTAACTTTTGCCAATATAAACTTTCCATTATATTCCTTGGCTATTTTTTCTAGTATTGGAGAAAGTATTCTACATGGTGGACACCAATAGGCATAAAAATCTACTAAAACTGGAACTTTCTTAGACATCTCTATAACTTTTTCTTGAAAGTCGTCATCACCAACTTCTATTTCTATTTCAAAATCTTTGGCTTTATCTTCTTTTAAGCCAAATCTTTTTTTCATTTCTTCTAACTTCTTTTTCATTAATCTTTCCTCTTCTTTGTCCGCTACCATAAACACACACCCAGTATAATTTTTATACTTTAGGTATTTAAATATTATTCATGATGCCAGAAAAGGATAACCTAATAGGCAAAATGGCAAGAATATTTGGTAATGAAACAAACCTAAAGATAATTTTATCTCTGGAAGATGGTATAAGACGTAGTTTTAACGATTTAAAAAGGGTTTGCAATGCTTGTTCTCCTTCTGTTAATTATTCTCTACTGGTATTGATAAAAGAAGGTGTTATAAAAAAGATTGAGGTTTCAAAAAAACCTAAAAGAGTTTATTATGAATTGACTGATTATGGTAAAGAGTGTTTGGAAATAATCAAAAAATTCTTTTCTATCCACAAGAGCCGCTAGAAGTTGATCCACCTGTCAAAGGACCTATACCTGGAGATGCCGTTTCTGTTGATAAGATTTGATTGCATTCGGCTGGTGGACTCGTAAATGCTTGACATATTGTTTGTTTAAACGCTTCTGGCGATCTATTCACTCTGACTTCTTTATCGTTTATTATTATTGTTGGTGATCCACGTACACCATACTTATCATTCAAGTCTTTCTCAACCAAGAAAGGTGGATAGGCTCCACCCAACCAAGTGTTTCTATCTTGATAATACTTTGTGACATTATACTTTTGATCTGTTTCATTCATGCAAACATTTAGCTTATTGACATCTATTTTTGATTCAATCAAACATTTTTGATAATCCCCGTTTTGGACAAAGCACAACATGTAATCATAGAATTTGTCTCTTTGTTCTTTCTGTATACAGTATTGTCTTAAATTCTCATAAACCTCTTTTTCTCCGTGCATAATGTAATCAACATAGTGGATTGTTATATTAGCTTTTCCGTCCAATAATTTCATAACAGGCAACAGAGCCTTTACTGCTTGAATTCCATATGGGCAATAAGACATTATGAAAACTTTTACATCTGGAACATCTCTCTTAGGTATATCTTGAGTTTGTTGCCGTGTCGTGGTTTGAGTCTGAGTTTTTTGAGTTTCTGTCATTTCTATAGCTTGTAAAAAGAGTATTTTTCCATCCTTAGTAGCATAAACAGGAATTTGTTGTCCTTGATAACTTGTTATAATTTCATAATAACTACCCATATCTTTTACAGAAACTAGAGAAGCGGAAGTTCCTGGTTGCACCAAATTATTATTTATGAAATCAATAACTTTCTTTCCAACATCAGTTGAAGAAAGCTGTCCAGAAAAAGAAACTCCCCTAAAATTCATATAAATGCTTCCAACTAAAGCAACTAACAAAACCAACGATAACATTTTCCAAAATCGATTACCAAAAGTTATAGCAGGTATGTTAATTTTTATAGACTTTCCTTTGGATTCCTTCATTCTATAGATTTATAAGAGTCTAACTTTAAATAGTTTGTTTCCCAAAATATTTTGGTAGGCTGAGCCCTCCAGGTAGCTTCGCCTCTGCCAAAAAGCAGAGGTGAGGAAATTCCACCCATTGAGGCAAGAAGAGGCTGAGAAGCCTCGCGTGGACATCAGAAACGAGACCTTTAGCAAGCGCTAACGATGATTGAAATATGAGTTGCTTGCTAAAGGGTGAAACGGGTCCACGCAGCCAATGAGATGCAAGCTTAAATGGCGCTTAGACGAATGCTACCTAAAACAGAAGGTGGGTTATGGAGGGCACAGCCTACCAATTTACATTTTTTGTAAATGTTGTACCAATTTCTGAATTTATTGAATATAGAGTAATATTGAAACTTACAGTCGCTGATCTTGTAGAATCACTACAAGAAACTATCGAATAAGAATATTCTATTCTAAAATTGGGAGCAAAAGCTCTTGTTGCAATATTCTTAAATTCTTCCAAATTGAATCTCAAATCTTCACAACTTTTGGAGGCATCCAGAGTTTTTAGAGTCTTCTCGACAATATTATTAAAAACAAAATAATCGTTTCTTAGAGCAACATCAGATGTATCTATTATTATATTTGGTGTTAGACTTTTGCCTATTGCATAAAAGATTGTAACTATTCCGACTACAGAAAGGATATAGAATTGGGCCTTTCTAGATCTTAACAAATTGTGCATGTGGTATTCCACCAATTAAAATTACTCCTTCCGGAGAAATAATATTTTTTTCTATAGCCAACTTAATTATTCTTTCTCCTAACAAATTTCCTATAGTTGCTTTTTCCATAAGATCTAAAGCTTCTTTTTCATCAATTAACTTCTCTTTATAAAACCTTTCGCTAACGGACGTGCTAAAATTTTTTTCTATCTTAATCTCCTTTCCAATAAGTTCTTCGTCACATATTGCTACCAAAGTCTCAAATCTAGTCTTTATCAATCTACTCCAAAATTTATTTGACGGCATAACTTGCACCACAAGCTTCACAACGAATGAAGTAAATTCTATCTTCCTTTATTAATTTAGTATCAGGTTCATTACAAACTTTACAAAAAACATATCTTTTTATATATTCTTCAACTTTTTGTTGAACAACTTCCCTCTTCAGCTTGGAATTTAATACAAGAGTTTCTCCCTCTATACTACCTGAGGAGGCCAGAGATAGCATTAAAAATTTTGCAAAATGTTTTGGGTCTCTTTTTATGTATTCAGCGATCTTTTTAAAATTTTTTATTATAAACTTTGGACCTTGTATTTCACTTTCTATCTGTGGGATTTGAAATCTTTCCTTTGTCTCTTTCTTAACTATTTTTTTCAGTGCTTCCTCAAGCATTTCTTCGTACTCCATCTAATTACCTCACTTTAATTTTACCCGCTTCTATTTCTTCAATCTTGCCTTCTGACATCAATTCTGTTAATATAGAATCCAAAGTCTGAGCAGGTAATTTCATGAATTCAAATAAATACAAAACATCTACTCCTTCTCCCCTATCCAATTCCTTCAAGACCTTCAAAATTTCAGCTTTGTAATCTTTTTCTTCAATTTTTTCGCTTTCAATTAAAAAACTTATAATATCTTCGCTTAATCCGAACCTCTTTTTCGCTTCTTTTAAAAACTCTTCTTCGCTCATTTTCTCTCGCATGCTTTTTAATTCTAGAATCATTCTTTTGTAAGGTAAAATTTCTTTTATTAGCTCTAATTTTCTATAAGTTTCATAATTAGGGTCATCAATTTTTCTTGCTATTTCAATGTTTAAATAAAGCTCTCCATTCCATTCTTTAATTTTCCCAATAAAAATTCCAATATCACCAACTTCAAGATTCTTTACTTGACCAACAACATCTCTAAAAGCTTTAGCTTTTATAGAAGAAGTCCCATCATCTAGAGTGAAAGAAATGTAACTTTCATCCTCGTTTAAAAATTTGTTGGTTATTGTTGCTAATACATTAACTCGGTAAATTTTTCTACCAAAAGGAGTTATCAAATAGCTGGGCTTCATGCTTTCTTTTTCGCCTGGTATAAATCTTCCATCAACTATATCTTTTATTCTTACTTTTACAGCAGGCTCTCTCTTCATTTAATTAAGTTGCAAGAAGGATTTAAATCTTAGAAAGTTTTTTCAATTGCTTTTTTATAACTTTTTTAACTTCATCCTTCACGGCAAGAGAGAAACCTATAGAGAATGGTAAAAGAACGCTTATTATAACGACTATTAGTATCACTTCAAGGATGAAGACATCTACTCCAACAAGAGACAATGCAATTATTGCTGAAACGTAAATTCCTAACCAAAATGCAATTCTTGATAATAAACCTTTATACTCCACTTCACTTCTTTCTACATTCGCCCTAACATACTCTGAAATGAAATAGCCAGCAAGAAATACTATAAGAAAAGCAACAAATCTGGGAATAAAAGCTAAAAGAGAAGAAAGAATGTCAGAAATAGCTTTAATTCCTAATACGTCAACGCCTGCTTTCAAAAATAAAAGATAAACACTCCAAAATGTTATTATTGAAAACAGAGAAGACAAAGAGATTATTGGTTTTTTCTTGAACAATAAAGATTCTATTTTAGACCTTTTTATAACTTCTTCTACTATCCTTCCAGAAATCTTACCTATTCCCCATCCTAAGAACAGTAAAATGAAAAATGCCATAAAATTTGGTATATATGCAACAAAAGATTCGTATAAAGTTTTAAAGACTAATGTTTCATCCATATTTATTCTTTCGTTTAGGAATATAAAAATAAAAATTATATACACTTAACCAAAAGCTGGGAAATTTCAAAAACACGAATTTCTCTTGAGTTTCTCCCCAAATGATAATAGCAAAGAGGACAAATCGTAACTAAAAATTCTGCTTTAGTTTGTAATGCTTGTTCTATTCTTTCTTTCGCTATAGAATTTGCAAGCTCTGCGTAATTAGATTGAACTCCTCCGCCGCCACCACAACAAAAAGAATTTTCTCTATTAAATTTCATCTCAACAATCTTACAACCAATAAACTCTAAGATCTTTCTAGGCTCTTCGTAGATACTCATATATCTACCTAAATAGCAAGGATCATGAAAAGTCACTACCTTTTCTATTTTTTTCTTGAGCTTCAATCTTCCTGCTTGTATAGCTCTATAAATTGTTTGTGATACATGTTCAACTTTAATGTCCCATTCTTTTAGGAGAAGAGGATAATCTTGAGAAAATGTTTTACAGCAGGCTGGACAATTGGAGATTATTTTTTTAACTCTGTGCTCCTTGAAAACATAGTAATTTTTTCTAGCTAACTCTTCTGCTGTTTTCTTATAACCAGCATTTAAAGCTGGCGAACTACAACAAACTTCTTTTTCCTTCAACTCAATAAAATCTATTCCAATAGCTCTTAGAATTTTCTCATAATTTTCTTTCAAATCTTTCCCTACAAACTTTGTTAGACAGCCAGGATAGTAAAGAATGTTTCCGCCAAGAATTTTATCTAAAATTTTCATTCACAACCACCCTACAAGAATGCTTAATCCTAACAAAATCATTATTATACCTGCTGTTAGTCTCATGTATTTTCTGAGCTCTAATCTCTTCTTTTCAGCTTCTTCTATCGTTGCAAAACCAAGATAGAATATCAGAGTTAGTATAACTAGAGGAGAAACGAAGAAGATATTATACCAAAAAATGTAAAGAATGTTTTCGATTCCTTGAATTCCTTTGCTTGCTAGTAAAGTTGTGTAGAAGAATGGGAATGCTCCTGCACATGGAATCTCTACTAAAGCTACTAACAACCCAAGAATTAATGCTGAAGGAACTGTGGCTGCTTTAATTAGCTTTTCTATGTAATGGGAAGCAGATTTTGGGATTTCTAATGAAAACCATTTGCCATAGAAAAAGAAATCCTTTATTTCTATTATCCCGAACATTATTAGAGCTGCTCCGACTACTTTTTCGATTAATGATAGATTGCCAACATAGTAAATTACATTCAATATTCCAAACATAAAAAGAGTGTAAACAACAAAAATCATCAGAGAGTAAATAGTACCAATAATCAAACACTTTCTTTTGGAGCCTAAACTCATTAGATATGCTATGAGAAAGAATAGAACTGAAAGAGCACAAGGATTGAAAACACCATCCATCAATCCAAGAATCATACCAAGAATGATAATAGGTGTCCCTCCACTTATTTTACCGATTAGAGGAACTTGAACTTCCTGAGCTAGAGCAAAGGGTAGCAAAAGAAAGGTAAAAAGAAATGAAATTATTCCTTTCTTCATTTTGATTTTAGTTTTATTCCTCAGTAGTACAAAGATAACTCCTATAGAAATTATAAGAACGGCAACCTGAATTATTATTAATCTATTTACTGAATGTGTAATCGAAGTAAATGGTTGATTAGTAGTGGAAGATGTAGAAATTTCATAAGGACAAGCTACTCCACCTTTTTCCACATATTCTTTAATTGTCCTCTCTATTACGCTACTATACCCAATGAAAGCATTGTATTTAGAGTTGAAAATTTCTTGATCTCCATAAGCAAATCCGATAAAAACCTTATCACCAATAAAAGTCATTGGAACTCCAATTGGCTGTGTTTTGTACTTGTTACTAATTTGATACCAAAGTCTTGAATTATCTGGATTACCTACTTCAAATTCGTTCAAATCAATTGGATACTTTTGTGAAAGTTGTTGCAAAAAAGGTTTTGCTTCTGCACAATGAGTACACCCTCTACTATAGAAAAGAAAAACACAAACAGTATTATTCTCAGTTGCAAATGCTATATTAAAGTTATTCGAAAAAACAGTAAGCAAAAACACAAGAACGCTTAGAAACAATATTTTCTTCATTTTATCACTCTCCTAGCAACAATACAATTTGTCTGGAATCTCCTTTTCTTTTATAGTTTCACCAAATGGATTACCAACGCTTTCCAGATTTTCAATCATCTCAAAGTTTGTCTTAGTTGTTAAGTTGTTCTTTACAGCAATTTCCCTAACTTTTCTTATCAAAGATGGTATATCAATGCTTAACGGACATTGTTCTTTACAAGCTGAGCAAGTAGTACAATAAAATAGCCCTCTTTCAAAAGCTTTCTCTATTCCAAAAATAAAAGAAATTAAACTTACGCCTCTTCCGCCAAAATATTTGTAACCATAATTGTCAAATATTTGTCTATAAACTGGGCAAAAGTAAAGGCAAGCACCACAATTTATGCAGTATAAAATTTCCTCTAAACCTTCTTCTATTATTTTGCTTCTTCCATTGTCTAATAGAATCAAATAAACTTCTTTTGGACCATGTGCTCCATAAACAATTTGCTTTTGAATATCAGCGGTCTTGCTTGGTGAGGATATTACATTAATGTATGCAGGTAATGAAGCGCCAGCTCCATAAATTGCTAAAGCCTTACAAATAGTTATAGCATCTTGAATTGTAGGAACTATTTTATCAATGCTAGCAACTATTATGTGTTTTTCAGGTAGTTTAGAAACAAGAGAAATATTGCCTTCATTTTCAACAATAAAAATCCCTCCATCTGCAGAAATAATATTAGCTCCACTCAGTCCAATTTTAGCTTTTAATATCTTTTCTCTCAAATATCCTATAACCCATTTTACTATTTCTTCTGGTTTTCCCTCAAGTTTAACTCCAAACTTTTTTTCTATAACTCTAACTATTCTATCAACAGTCAAATGTAAAGCTGGAGTAACAGGATGGACGCTACTCTCTTCAGAAATTTGCACGAGAAAGTCGCCACAATCCGTCTCTATAATCTCATTTCTTTTTTCCAAATCTTCTATTCCAATTTCATTTATGACATTAGATTTTGATTTCACAATAGTCTCTCCTTCAGGAATTAATTTCAAAAGAATTTCTTTAGCTTCTTTTGAATCTTTAGCTTCAAAGACTTTAACGCCTTGTTTTTTCAAATTCTCTATTGCTTTAGCTTTCAAAGCAGACAAATTTTTTATTGAATATTCTTTTATTCTTCTGAGGTCCTTCTTTAGAGCTTCTTCATCCATTCCTTCCAAAGCTTTTTGTCTATTCGTTAAGTATGTTTGAAACGCTAGATTAAACCCTTTTTTCGCTTCTTTAATTCTTTCGCTTTCTAAAATTTATTTTATTTCCATGAAGAATTTTTGGTGTGAAACCTTATTTAAGCTTCGGTTTCAAAAATTGAAACCTTATATTTATAAGTTATAAAAGCAAATATGGAACTAAAAAGAAAATTGATTATCTTTGGAATTGTGGTTTCAACATTCGTATTTTCAGTCACTTTCGCAACACTTTATGCACAAACACACATAATAGAAGGAACTGCATGTTCATGTACATTACCAATTCCATTGTTGATACCAATGTTTTCCTCTTTTGGTATTCTTGTTGGATTGATTTCTTTCTATCTTCTTTTACCGGCAATAGAAAAAAGTAAAGAAGAAGCAAAAAACTGGATTGAGCTTTTGGATCCTTTAGAAAGAGAAGTAATAAAAATGATTATTGAAAACGAGGGGAAAGTTACTCAGGCAAAGATATCAAAAAAAATTGGAAAAGTTAAAGCATTTAGAGTTTTGGAAAGATTGAAAGTTAGAGGTATTATAGAGAAGATAAAGGAAAGAAAAACAAATATTATAAAGCTTTCGAAAAGATTTGAATTCCTTTTGAAAAAATAGGAGAAAGTTTAGAAAGCGATTTTCTGTTTTTAAAGTAAAACAGATGAGAATTACAATTACAATCGCTACTACCAAATTTGAGAATAAAGCTATCCGCTTTCTTTAAAATTTTCCTTGCAACTTTACATTCTATTTTCTTTTTACTAGGAATAGCAACAATCCCAACAATTTCTGCTTCTTTTCTCAAATAATCAATATGCCACTTCATCTTTTTGTTTTTCATCAAATGTCTCTTACATCTATTTTCTATTGTTATATTCCCAATAGCAGACCCGACATAACAATAAAAACCTTTTCTAAATTCTAGTTTTCCTAACGAACCGACAATGAAGCTTTTATCCGAGTTCAATTTTATTACCAAAACGTATACCCCATTCATATTCTTCTTACTTTTTTAAATCTTCAAATGTTTTCTATAATCTGTCAAAAACTCCTCTAAAATGTTCTTTCTAATTTCTTTAAAGATTAAAGAATTGATTTAAGTTAGAAACCGGATAGAATTGAAAAAATGTATAATAAAAAAGGAATGTTAAAATTTTTCTTGGAATAAAACTTCTTTTTTATCCTAGATAAGTTAACAAAAACAAGCTAAGAATTAAACAAAACTTGAAAATTGGTATCGCGAAGTTTTAATGCATACATCTAAACAAAAAGAGAATAAATTTGTATTTAGGACTGAAAAAGGAGAAACATTAATCCTAAATATGACTACAAAAGTTCCTATTTTTATTTTGTAATTTAAGTTTCTAACCGGAAAGTTTTTTTAGTATAGTTTCTAACTCTTCTTTTATTTTCGTTAGAAGTTGTTTTATTTCTTCTTTCTCTTTTTTCAATCTCTCAACTTCTTCTTTTAATTCTTTAGTATCTCCTAGCGTAATCACTGGGAAGACGTCATTTAAACTCTTGCCTTCCTTAACCAATGTTTTTATCATTTCATAAGTTTCTTTAACCAGTTGTCCCGCCTTACTCTCTTCTTTCAAGTGTTTCTTTACTGTTTGTTCCGTCCTACCAAGTTCTTCTGCTATTTGTGATAATGTCATTCCTGCCTTTTCTCTTGCTAGAGCTCCGGCGGCAACAGCTAAACTATCAACCCAAGTTAACCTTTCTGCAGAAGTTCTAATCATGTCAAGAACCTCCGGTCTTAGCAAAGTTGCTGTTAACAAAATAGTTTCTAATTTGTGAATGTCTTGCCTTCCAACTGGATTCAAAGGTATTTGGTTTTCGTTCATAGTTTCAATACCTCCTTAGATTTAACAACAATTCCTTTATCAGTTATTTCAAATGGGTGTCTTTTCATGCTATGGCTAGTTCCTCTCATCTTCCAAACTATTAAACTTCTCTTCAGTTCTCCATTGATTTCATCCAAATCTAATCTTATTATTCCATCAACTCCATGCTCCACTCCAGGACCACCAAAACCCCTTTCACCCACGCTAATCTGACTTACAAACAATGTTGTGCATCCTAAACCAGCTAAAACTCTTTTCAATTGAAGGATTATTCCTCTTGCCAATGCCGGCTTGTTTATGTATAAACTAGTTACAGAATCTACGGTAACTCTTTTTGCGTTAATATCTTTAACAGCTTGAGAGAGAACATCAATAAGCTCTCTTAAATCGTTTAAATCGGCAACTACATACTTTTCGTATTCCTTCGCTCTTCCTATTCCAGCTGTAAAAGCATCAACTAGAGCAAACATTCCTTTTTCTTCAAACGGTTTTACATTCCATCCGAACTGTAACATGTTTTGCCTTATTTGAACAGGATGCTCCTCCAAGGCTACATAGATTCCTGCTTCTCCTTGCTGCAAACCATTCCAAAGGAATTGCTGAGAAAGTATTGTTTTTCCCGTACCAGGACCACCGCTAACCAACACTACGTTTCTCTCTGGAATTCCACCGTTCAATATTTCATCTAATCCAGGAATGTTTGTTAGAACTCTTTTCATTTAAAAATATTTGTATGTAAATATAAATGATTTGCTCTACTTTACTTATTTCTTTATTCTCTTTTTATTAAAACCGCGTTTACTACTCCGTCTTGGCTTGGCCTTGATGTAACTTTTGCTAATCCGAGTTCAGTCTTAATAACAGCACCTTTTGTTATAATCTTTCTTCTAACGAAATCTATGTTAGATGGGTTTTCAACTACGTCTAAAATTTTAACCTTAGTTGCTTTTTTTGTATCTGGATCTAAAACATTAGCAAAACTTGCTTGATATAATCTAACCTTTTCATTACCACCAAAAGTATCTATAACTTTTCTTTTTTCATCTCCAATTTTAGTGTGAGTTGGTTCCGATCCTAATTCTCTCTTCTTTTTCTTTCTTGCAGGCCTCATTCTAGCTCCAGTTGGTGTTCTTCCTTCTAAGCCTCTATGCCAAATTGCCATACTACTTTATTTGAAAAAAGATTTTAAAAAGATTTTAAAAGTTATGTAAATGAAGAAAGTTAAAGATTTGGAGATAGATGAAAATTCTAGCGTAGACGAAATTATAAGAAAGATGGGAAATTCAGGGGGATTTCAGGCTTCACATCTTTCTGTCACTGTAGACATACTAGAAAAAATGATCAAGGACAAAAAATGTGTTAGGTTCTTTTCCTTTCCAGCAAACATAGTCTCAACTGGAGTTAGAAGCATAATAAGGGAAATGGTTAAGAGAAGGTGGTTTGATATCATTATCACAACTTGCGGAACTCTGGATCATGATATTGCAAGAAGTTTTAAAGATTATTACCAAGGTTCATTTTTAATGGATGATAAAGAGCTTCATAAAGCTGGAATTCATAGGCTTGGCAATGTTTTAATACCAAAGGAGTCGTATGGAGAAGTAATCGAAGAAAAAATGAGAGTTTGGCTAAAAGAAATATATTCTCAAAAGAAAGACCTAGCAACTTATGAACTTTGCTGGGAAATTGGAAAAAGACTGAAAGAAGACTCAATACTTTATTGGAGTTGGAAAAATCAAATTCCAGTTATTGTTCCAGGTATAACAGATGGTGCAGTTGGCTACCAAATATGGCAATTTTGGCAAGACCATAAAGATTTTAACGTCAATGTTTGGAAAGACGAGCAATACTTAAGCGACACTATTTGGAATGCTAAGAAAACTGGCGCTTTAATAATTGGTGGTGGTATAAGCAAACACCACGTTATATGGTGGAACCAGTTTAAAGAGGGATTAGATTACGCTGTTTACATTACTACAGCAACCGAACTAGATGGTAGCTTAAGTGGAGCACAAACAAGAGAAGCTATTTCCTGGGGGAAAATTAAAGAAAAAGCAAAACAAATTAACCTTCTTGCTGAAGCTACTCTTGTTTTGCCTATGATATACTCCTCTCTTCTAAAAAGATTGAAATAACAAAGTTATTCAGCGACTTCTATCGAACATTTCAATGGTAACTTATACCTAAACTTTTTCAAAGCTTGCTTAGCAACATCTAAATACTCTTTTTTCGTTTTAATCATTACTATTGGAGAACCCTCTTTTCTTATTTGCAAAGCTACACCAGCCGGCCTTCCAAAAGCTAATCTCATTCCTTGGGAATATCTGTCGGCTCCTGCTCCAGTAGCAATTGGTTTTTCTCTTATGACATGATGAGGATATTTCAAGATAACCATGTAATAGTTTTGAGAGCCTATTTTCTTTTCTAAAAATTGATGAGTAACTATTCTTGCTGACTCTAGGGCATTGTGTCTTATTTGTCCTAATTCTTTTGCAACAAGATAAAGAGTAACGTTTGCATCAACGTTCGGATTTCCCATTCGGAATTGGTGAATTTTAGGCGTTGGTACCCCGACAACATAACTCTTACGAGGATTCTTTTGACTAACTCTTGTATAAGGTCTTTCTAATCTTCTAACTGTTCTTCCAGGTCTTAGAGCCATTAAAATTCTATTAAAAGAGAATTTAAAAAGATATAGCAACTATAACCTCTTGCTTTCAATATCATTAAACTTTTAGCCTTTCCAAACAATTTGATTAAGATTTTTGTAGAGATAAGTATTCGTGTGTTTGGTTTACGAGTTAACTTTGTTTAAAATGAAATTTAAAACACCTATATATATATAATGATGTAATCTTCTCTATACGGTCTTCTTATAATTTCTTCTTTTTTTAGCAATTCTTTCATCTTATTAATAAATATAGGATTTATTTCATAAAGCTCTAAAATCTTAGGTTTTTTCATTCCATGAGTTTTGTAGAGAACTCTAGTTGAAAAACCATCGATTAAATAAAAATATGACTCATCTTCATCATCAAATCTAAAATTTAAAAAAAAGCTATCAGGTCTTGTATATTGATAAATAATTTCTCCCTCACGTGTTAAGACTGCATAAAACTTTCTACCTAAAATTTTAATCTTCTTTAATTCATATTCGCACATTAAAAAAGTTAGAAGAGCATCTGTAGGATAAAAATGATTGAGTTTACCATTATCATAAAAAGGTGGAAAATATTGAAATCTTACATCATCGTCATCGTCATAATAGTAATAATAGTTTGATAAAGTTCTTATTCCAATTGTCTTATCGAATAGAAGTAAGTTAAACCTTTTTATCTCCATAAAAATAAATCTAAATAAAAAATTTAAACTTATAACAATCTTCTCTCTCTTCTTTCCTTTCTTACGCTAGAAAGAAACCCCAGCTTACCTGCTAATTCTCTATAAAAAATTTCTAGATTTTTTTCTGAAAGTCTTGCTCTTATATCTGCTTCTATAAGCACGGATGGCATAGAATATTCTTCGCTAACTGTCAGACATGAGAGGATAGAAGATATCCTATCTGCTGCATCTTTTTTATCGTTCAAAAAATCTACTCTCAGAGGAGAATCGAATTCAGAAAGTTTAATGTAAAAGGATGCAAACTCTCTTAGGTTAAACTCTTTTGAAAATTGATTGCTGAAAAAACCTAAAGGTGAAGCATAGTAAAAGGAAGTGGTTCTTTCTCCCTTTTTTAACACATAGTCCAACAAATTAGTATCTTTTGATTTTTCTAGAATGAAAGAAAATTCTCTGTCTAACTTTAAATTTTCTAAAATTAAGTTACAGAACCTAGAAGCTCTACTATCTTCTATTATTCCTGCGAGAATCGAGTTAGAAGCCTTAATGCTTGAAAACAAATTTTTGTAAGCTTCGATAGCTTTTTTATAGTAAGGATATAACAAAGAATCTTTGTCTATGTTTGGAATGTAGTGAGGTAAAATGGAGCCATCCATAAAAACAAAATCTGGCTTAAATTCTTTTGAAATCTTTTCAGCTATCTTAACTTCTTTTGTCTGCCTGAAAATGTTTGTAGCAATATCTAGCTCTATCTCAGAAAATGGATCTTGGAAAATTATAGGCTCGAAAAATGTTGATGGCGAATAGTATTCTACGTTTTTTAACTTATGGTTTTCAAAATAAAAGATTACCCCGACTGCTTTTATAAGAATTAGGTCTATCCCGTGCAAAGATTTTCTTAATAAGCCACTATCTATACCAGCAACTGAGAAATTTCCTTCTATTTTTCCAAAAGTTTTTATTAAAGAATCTTCTAAAAATTCGCTGCTAGAAATTTTTGATTTTCTTATTATTTCTGCAAGCTTTTTCCTTTTTTCCTCGCTTACTTTAATTTCGTTTACCAAACTTTCTACAGCTTTAAAAAAATCTTCCATTAAATTTTCTTTTCTTCCCAAACTAAAACTTAATATTTCCAAACGAAAATGTATTTCATTGGTAAAAAGGCTTCTAAGTCGCTCTCATATCCGCATTTACTACATCTATAACCGACAACAATTTCCTTTCCCAATAAATTCTTTACTTTCATTTCTTTAACTTCGGAACCACAAATCGGACATTTATCAATTTTTTGAAGACCAACGGATTTTCTTGTTTTAGCTTTAACTTCTATTTCTTGAATTTCTAAAGCAATCCTTTTTACTCTTGTGGGTCTTACAACATAATCTTTATTAATCTTCTTAAGTTCCCTTTCAACAAGTAAAGCAAGTTCTTCCTGACTCTCTACAATTTTTCTCGACGACAAAACCTTTTTTATTACATTTGCAACGATTTCCTTAGGAGGAATTTTCCTATCGCCCATATTCAAATTTTATCTTTCCAATTAATTATATAACAAGCCCGGGTCGCCTAATTGGTATGGCGCAGCCCTGGAGAGGCTGTGGCCGAAAGGCCGTGTGGGTTCGAATCCCACCCCGGGCGAAGTGAAGGGCTTTGAATCTCTATAGATTTTAAAATTTGAAATTGAATTTTTCTCTTGCTATTTTTTCTAACTTTACTATTTGTTCCTTTTTAAACCCAATATAAATTCCTCCCTCTTTTCCCCCAACCCAAGTTCGTGTCTTTTCTCCTTCTTTCAAAACTTCATTCAAAAATTCATGTAAAACTTTTACTCTATTTTTCTCGAACTTTATTTCTATTCCTCCATCTATTCCACGAATAGAGAAAAATCCACCCTCTTTAGGCTTCAAAATTTTGTTTAATTCTTCGCTTTCTATGTCTAAATGGGTTACTCGAGCTAATGAAAATCCTTTGATATGAATATAAACATCTGCTTCAATTTCTTTATTGTCTATGAAAACTTTCGCATTTTCAAGTAAAAGCTTACCAAGTCCTGGACCACTCATATAATTTTTCTAACTCTCATCTTTAATCTTCCTGTAGAAAATCATTTTTGTTATTTCAACTGTTAGTAGATAAGAAGCTACGATTAGAGATATTATTAGAATCATTGATATATTAAGCGATTCAAATTTAAACAAAGTGCCTATAGGAGAATAGACAAAAAACAGAGCTAAAATGATTACTGAAATAACGTTAGCAACGAGTATTTTGCTTGGCTTGCTCTTGAAAAATGGAACAACTTTTGATCTTATCAAAAATATTACTAAAGTCTGAGTTGCTAAAGATTCCAAAAACCATGCTGTTTGGAATGTGTGCTCAGAAGCTTTTAAAACAAACAAAAATGTTATGAATACTACTAAATCGAAAACTGAACTTATTGAACCAAAAACTACCATAAACTTTTTCAAGAAGTCTGTGTTAAGTCTTTTTGGTTTTCTAACAACTTCATTATCTACGTTATCCAAAGGTAAAGACAATTGAGATACATCATACAAAAGGTTGTTCAAAAGAATTTGTGTTGGCAACATTGGTAAAAATGGTAAGAAAATAGAGCCAATAGAAACACTTAACATATTTCCGAAATTTGAGCTAATTCCCATTTTTATGTACTTCTCTGTGTTTTCTATTGTTTTTCTTCCTTCAATAACTCCATCGTATAAAACTTTCAGATCATTGGTTGTTAAAATAATGTCTGCAGCTTCTTTAGCGACATCAACCGCATTCTCAACAGAAATTCCTATATCAGCTTGCTTTATTGATGGTGCGTCATTTACACCATCTCCAAGAAAACCTACTACATGTCTTTTTCTCAGAGCATTAACAATTCTATTTTTCTGTGTCGGGGTCAATCTAACAAATACATTGCTTTTTTCTACAACTCTTTCTAATGCTTCGTCTGTCATCTTTGGAATATCTTCACCATGAATAATCTTTCCTTTTATTTTGAAGCCCAAAACTTCGCATACTTTCCTAGTTACAAATTCATCGTCTCCAGTTAAAATTTTAATCTCTATCCCAGCTTCTTCAACAAGCCTTATTGCTTCTTTAGCACTTTCTTTTGGTGGATCATAAAACGCTATCAAGCCGAAGAAAATCATCTCTTTCTCATCTTCTTTAGTGTATAAATCTTTAGTTTCAACTTCTTTTATAGCAACTCCCAAAACTCTGAAACCTTGCGATGAAATCTCTCTATAAGTATTTTCAATTTTCTTTCTTACTTCTTCGCTCATTTCAATTTCATTACCATCGACAATTGTTTTTTCACAAATTGAAATTATGCTTTCGAATGCCCCTTTGGTTATGAGAATTCTTTTGCCTTTATTCTCAACCACAACAGAAACTCTTCTTCTAACGTAATCAAATGGAATTTCATCAATTTTCTTGAAGCTTGAGATATCCAGCTTTCTGAACTCGATAATTGCTTCATCTAATGGATTTTTCATTCCTGTTTGATAGCTAGCATTCAAATAAGAATAGAGAAGAACTTTTTCATCTTCCTTTCCGTTAACATCGACATATTTAACTAGAGTATTTGTTTTGAGTTAAAGTTCCTGTTTTATCAACACATAAAACATCCATGCTACCAAAATTTTGAATTGAAGAAAGTTTTTTAACAATGGTTCCCTTCTTGCTCATTCTTATTGCTCCTGACGACAAGTTCAAAGTTAAGATTAACGGTAAGAGAGAGGGTGTTAGGCCAACTGCCAATGCAATAGAGAATAGGAGAGAGTCGATAATGCTTCTTTTGAAAAAGGCGTTAACAGCAAAAACAAAGATTATTAAAACAAAACTAACTTGCAAAATCATATATCCAAATCTTCTTAAACTTCTCTCAAACTCCGTCTCTGTTGTTTTTTCTACGGATTTAACAATTTCCCAGTATTCTGTTTTAGCTCCAGTAGCTATGACAACAGCTATTGCATCTCCGCTCATTACGCTACTTCCCATCATCAAAAAATTGTTTTTGCTTGCATCTTTTTCTACAGGATAACTTTCTCCTGTTAAAGAAGATTCATCAACGAAAAAATCTTTTGCAGAAATTAATCTACAATCAGCAGGAATGATATCGCCGGCAGAAAGAACAATTATATCACCAGGAACGAGCTCTTTTACTTTGACTTCTCTTCTTTTCCCTTCCCTTATTACTGTGGTGGTAACGCTTACTCTTTCTTTTAACATTTCTGCAGCTTTGCTAGCTTTGTGTTCTTGAATTAGGTCTAAAGCTAAGCTTATTCCAATTATTGTAAGAATTATCATCGCATCAATCTTCTCTCCAAGAAAGAAAGACAAAATAGAAGCAAAAAGCAAAAGAAGAATTATTGGGTTAAAAATGTGTAAGAGAAGCATTTGAAAGAAAGTAATTCTTTTTTTCTTCACTTCATTAAAGCCGTAAATTTCCAATCTTCTCTTAGCTTCTTCTTCACTTAAACCGTTTTCACTCGTTTCAAGTTTTTTGTAAAGTTCTTCTAATGGAATAGAAAGAAGTTTTTTTACTTCACTCATTCATTATTTTGCCTTCTTTCTTAATAGCCTTAACTATTTTTAACAAAAAATCAATTTAAAAAAATGAAAGCCGTTAGTCCTTTAGTAGGTTTTGTCTTAACTATTTTTATAACAATAATGATTACGACATTGACATTTACAGTAATCAAACCTACTCTTGAAAGAAATAGAGGATTCAACGTAATAAACGAAGCTTCCGTCAATCTTGAATTGCTTTCTTCTGCTATAAACGAAGTTGCTACAGAGGCTGAAGGAAGCAAAAGAACAATAACATTATCAGTTTCAGATGGAGAATATTTGATTGATAAAAATTCTAACAATATTATTTTTACTTTTGAGCCAAGTGTTGATTTGGGAGTTATAGGAAGGATTGGAGATAAATTTTTGGAAAAAGGTTTAGTGTTTTTTGATTTTTTTAATAATTATTTGGATAATTCCTTTCCAAAAAATTTGATTAACATTTCTGGGAATTGGAGAGTATATAATAATAGGTTAGAGGGAATAAATGGGACTGCTTATTATTTTATAGATAAAAATTTGAATGGGTTTTATGTTTCTTCTAATTTTGGAAGTGATAATAATTTAGGCCAAATATTTGTTTCTCCAGTTAATTTAAGCAATTTAGTTCTATATTTAACGTTTGATGAAGGTTCTGGCAATATAGTTTATGATTATTCTGGAAATAAAAACAATGGAACTTACTATGGTTACAATCCACATACTCAAAGCAATTCTGCTTTGCTTTATTTAACTGGTTCCTCTCCAATAAATTTAACCCATTATTTCTATTTGCCAAGCAAAGCAATTTTGAGCGATGTTAATTTAACTGTTTCCTATAAGAACAATACAATAAGTGGGGAAAATGTAAATGTTTATGTCAATGGAAATTACATTGGTTCTTTTAATTCTGCTGGCGGTACTTCTTATACTTTTATCAATATTCTAAAAAGCAATTTTACTGCAGGGGCTTTAAATTCAATTACTTATGAAGGAAATGCAACTAACATTACTCAAAGCACTTTAAAATATTTGCAAGATATTGGATGGGTTGATGGAAAATTTGGAAAAGCTTTGAGCTTTGATGGAGTCGATGATTATGCGGATATACCAAATAATCCAAATGGTAATTATTCTAGGGCTTTTGTTGCTTGGGTCAAGAACGTACCTAATAGTGGTAGATATGAAGTTATAGATTCTCGAGGTACTTTTTTTAATATACAGAATGGAAAAGCATGTATCTATATTTCAGGAGCAAGTTCATCGTATCTTTGTTCAAGTAACCTTCTTAACTCTAATCAATGGAATTTTATAGCTGGTGTGTATGAGTATGAAATTAACACAGTAAAAGTTTATGTTAACGGCTTGTTTTCAGGTTCACTAGCTCTTCCAAAATATCCTGATACAGGCTTAAGAAATGATGTCATCGGATGGTGTTCTTACTGTTGTCCTCTGTGCGCAATGTTTAATGGTACAATTGATGAAGTTATGATTTTTAATCGATCTTTAACTGATGATGAAATTAAATTTTTGTATCAAGAAGGATTAAAGAAATTGCAAAATTCAGGAATGGCACAATTTAGTTCTCAGATAAAGCCATATATTGCTATTTCTAATCCTTCTGGTAAAATTTATGTTGAGAATTTAAGAGTGGGAAATCAAAATTCAAGGGAAATTAAATTGATAAAGCCATTTTATGGTTTAGAATTTGATTCTAGTTTTAGGTTTTCTAAGGGAAACCATCAAATAAAAATAGAAAATATTGGGTTTAATTCTACAAGTAAAAGACCGATAATAAGGATAAGTGAGGGATAAGAGTTGTTTCTACTTATCAAACATTACCAGACTCAAAACAAGATTCTTGCCTTTATCTTTTCTTTTTCAATAAGGCTCAAAATCTCTCTTTTAATCTCACTGTAATATTCATTCATTTTCTTTTCTTCCATTTCTTCAAAATCTTCAACTTTTCTAATTTTTTCAATCAAACCTGGCTTGAGATTCAATTTATCAAAATAAAATTCGTCAGAAAACTCTTTTGTTTCTTCAACTATTCTTTCTATTTCCTCAATACTTGTAAAAGGAATTATAGGTCCTATAAAAACAAACGTTTTTATTCCAGCTTCTTTTAAAATTTTCAATGCTTTTACTCTTTCTTTTGGAGATGAAGCAAATTTCTCTAATCTTCTTGTTTTTCTCCCATCTAAAGAAGTTATCGTAAAACCTATTTCGATGTTACTAAATTTCTTCAAGATATCTAAGTCTCTTAGAACTAAAGGAGATTTAGTTTGAATTACTACAGGCCAATCATATCTAGCTAAAATTTCCAAAATTTTTCTTGTTATTTTATACTTTGCTTCTAATGGTTGGTAAGCATCTGTTAAAGGAGAAATGTAAACGATTCCTTTTTTCTTTTTACCAATTTCTTTAAGTAAAACTTCTGGAGCATTAATCTTAACATCAACGTAACTTCCCCATTCTTCTTGATGTTTGGAGAACTTCCTTGTGTAATAATCAGCATAACAATAAATACAGCTTATCATACACCCAACATAAGGATTTATGCAATAATCTCCGATTGAGCTTTTACCAAGAATTGACTTTACTTTGATCTCGTTTACTCTCATAAAACTATTGGAATTTTAAAGTTAACAAGATAATTTAAACTTTCTTTCGAATAAAAACTAATGAAGATCGTTCCCGATACCTCTGCAATAATACATGGAATATTGCTAGAAGAATTGAAGAAAATCAAGAAAAAAGTAGAAGTCATTATACCTTTGGCGGCTTTAGACGAGCTACAAGCACAGGCTTCCAAAGGGAGAGAAGTTGGTTTTATTGGTTTGGAGCAATTGAAAGAAGTAAGAAATTTTTGCGATAAGAAAAAAATTAAGATTAGGTTTGAGGGAGAAAGGCCGAGTTTAGAAGATATAAAACTAGCCCATTCTGGTAGAATAGATGCGATTATAAGGGACGTAGCTAAGAAAAACAATGCTTATTTATATACTTGTGATTATGTACAAGCTTTGGTTGCTGAAGCTGAAGGTGTAAAAGTTAAGTATTTCGAAATTCCTGTTAAAACTTCTGGTCTAAAATTCGAGAATTTCTTTACCGAGGATACAATAAGCGTTCATTTGAAAGAAAATTGCGTTCCATTAGCTAAAAGAGGAAAGCCTGGAAATTTTAAGTTAGTTGAAATTGGTGACAAGAAATTAACCTATGATGAAATCAATGAAATAATAAAGGAGATTTCTGAAGCTGCTAGAATAAGCGAGCATGGAAGCATAGAAATTAACAGAAGTGGAGCTTTAGTAATTCAACTAGGAAATTATAGGATTGCAATCGCTAGACCTCCCTTTTCTGATGGTTTAGAAGTCACTATTGTTAGACCAATTGTTAAGCTAAAATTAGAGGATTACAAACTTTCTGATAAACTTATGCAAAGACTGAAAGAACAAGCAGAGGGGATTATAATAGCCGGACCTCCTGGTAGCGGAAAAACAACTTTTGCCGCTAGCTTGGCTGAATTTTATAGAAGCCTGGGAAAGGTTGTTAAAACCTTAGAATCACCTAGAGACATGCAAGTTAGTGACGAAATAACTCAATATGCTCCTTTAGAAGGAGATTTTGAGAAAACGGCAGAAATATTATTGTTAGTTAGGCCAGACTATACAGTTTTCGATGAGGTTAGAAAAACAAAAGATTTTGAGATATTTAGCGATTTAAGATTAGCTGGGGTTGGAATGATTGGAGTAGTTCATGCAAGTAACCCAATAGATGCGATTCAAAGATTTATTTCAAGAGTAGATATTGGAATTTTACCCCATATTGTAGATACTGTTATTTTTATTAAAGAGGGGGAAATAAAAAAGGTTTACGAGCTTTCTTTGAAAGTTAAAGTTCCTACTGGTATGACTCAAGAAGATTTAGCAAGGCCAGTAGTTGAAGTCAGAGATTTTGAAACTGGCAAACTAGAATACGAAATATACACGTTTGGAGAAGAAAATGTTGTTGTACCTATAGAAAAAGAAAGAGTTGATGTTATTAAAAGATTGGCAGAAGAAAGAATATTGATTGAAATAAGGAAGTATGATCCTGGGGCAAACGTTGAAATAATTGGTAATAAGGCAATAGTTAAAGTTGATAATAGGGTTATAGGCAAGTTGATTGGGAAAGATGGAGAAAATATAAGTAGATTAGAAAAAAAGCTAGGTCTAAGAATAGAAGTAATTCCAAAGTATTATACTTTAGGAAAAGAATTATCTTTTAAAATTTCAGAAAGTGGCAATAGCTTGGAATTCGTATTTGATAGGTTGCATGCTGGTGAGGTTGTAAGCTTTTACGTTAATGGAAACTTTTTGTTTTCCGCCATGATTGGAAAAAAAGGAACAATTAAGATTTCAAAAGAGTCAGATATAGGCAAAGAATTGTTAAAAGCTATTTACGAAAAAAGAGAAATTAGGGTTTTTGGAAGAGAATAAGCTAGCTAACAAAGTTTATTTCGTTAGAAGATATCTTTGCTGTTATTGGAGGGTTTGTGCAGTTAGTAGACACATATATTAAATTGATGTTTGGCTGTATATTATCAAAATAAAAATAAGCTAAGTTAGAAGGCAGTAATACATCTATAAGAAGATTTCTTGTTTCTGTTCCATTCGTATATAAAATTTGAAAGCTTATATTGCCGAGTGGGACGTTTCCTGTATTTCTTAAATATCCGAATAGTAGTTTAGATGTAGAATTATAAATTACGCTTCCGTAAAAATCTATCCCCGCATAAGTACATGCAATTTGTGTCTCAGCTTGTGCACCAATAGTTTTTGTTGAAGTTCTAGTAAATCCGGTAGCCCAAAGAATAATTATTGCGGCGACAGCAATAGTAAATCCTATTAAAAGTACTTCAGCGATTAAAGGACTAATTCCTTTTTTCACTCTATCCCCCATTAAGATCTAATGTAAATGTTTGGACAATTTGTTGAAATAATAAAACTTGTATAGTCTCCTATGACGTTGTTTATTGATCTAACTATAACTTGCCCTGGGGATATTTCACTGTTTATTTCTTTAGACTCGGCTCTATCAGCGTAAATGAAAGTTATATTATTTATAACAAGCCTTTGTGTACCATCGTTGTAAATTGTAATGGTGAATGTCTGTGTATTTGAATCGTAGCTTGAAGATATTAGCTTTATGCTTCCGCCACTACAAGCCTGTAAAGCTTGAGTTTGATTTTCTGTTGGCAAACTTGTTCTAACAAAGCTAGAACCCCAAAAAGCTACTATCCCGGCTAAAGTCATAGTTATTGCAATTAACAAAACTGTAGCAACCAATGGGCTGATACCTTTTTGCATTAATATTTTTTGATTATTTAAATAAATATTGTTTTTAGTTGAGTTCAGATCATTCTATTTTATAAGAAGTAAATTGAGAAGTAAATTGAGATAATATTGATCTAAAAGACTTCTCTAAAACAAAGCAACATAAAATAAAAATCTTAATTAATAGTTCCCATTTTTTATGCAAGCTTTTATAAATCCGTTAAATATAGGATTTGGTCTTAAAGGCCGAGATGTAAATTCAGGATGAAATTGTGTTCCTATGAAAAATTTATGACTTGGTAATTCTCCAATTTGTACTATGTTTTCTTCTATTTTTGAAAATCCAGAAAAAACAAAACCATTTTTCTCTAAAACGTTGATATATGAAGGATTTACTTCGTATCTATGTCTAAATCTTTCCATCACTTCTTCTTTTTTATAAAGATTATAAGCTAATGTATCTCTCTTTATTCTTACTATTTGTCCACCTAAACGCATTGTAGCTCCAATCTTCTTTTCTTTTATTAATGCTTTTTGCCAAGGCAATAGATCCACTACGGGATGTGGTGTATTTAGATTTACCTCAGTAGTGTGAGCCTCTCTTAAACCACAAACATTCCTTGCAAACTCTACTACAGCCAACTGAAAACCGTAACATAAGCCTAAAAAAGGAATACTATTTTCTCGTGCAAACTTTATAGCTAAAATTTTCCCCTCTACACCACTAGCTCCAAAACCGCCAGGAACAATAATACCATCGAATTCCATCAAAATTTCAACTTTTTTGTTGTCTCTTTCGAAATCTTTAGAATTAATCAAATGAATTTCCGCTTTAACTTCATTATTAGCTGAAGCATGCTTTATTGCCTCTATTACAGATATGTAAGAATCGCCAATTTCGAATTCTCCGATATCAAAGTATTTTCCAACTATTGCTATCTTAACTTTTTTAGTAGAGTATTTTAATCTGCGAACAAATTCCTCCCAATCTTCTAAATTCGATTTCCTACTTTCTAATCCAAGCTTTCTCAATATTTTATTTCCAAAATCTTGCCTCTCAAAAACTAAAGGTAGTTCGTAAGTGTATTCTAGATCTGGAGCAGAAATTATATCTTCTTCTTTTATATTACAAAAAATAGAAAGCTTCTTTCTCCTAACTTCATCTATTTCTTTTTCCGCCCTAGCAACTATGAAATCAGGTTGAATACCTAATCTTCCCAATAATTCGACACTTTGCTGAGCTGGTTTAGTTTTCATTTCCCCCAAATGTCTTAGAATAGGCAAATATACTACATGTACAAAAACTGTTTTTTCTCCTTCGCTTTTCATCAACCTAGCAGCCCTATAGTAAATTTCATTTTGATATTCTCCAACAGTACCGCCAATTTCTACTATAACAAAATCTGCATCGTCTCTTCTAGCAATTTCCTTTATTCTTGCTTTAATTTCATCAGTTAGATGGGGAATCGCTTCAACAGTTTTTCCTAAGTATTCTCCTCTCCTCTCTTTTTCTATAACCGACAAATATATTTTCCCTGTAGTGATGTTATGATCTTTTGTTAGAGTTATGTCTAAAAACCTTTCATAATGGCCCAAATCCTCATCTGTTTCTCCACCATCTTCAGTAACAAACACTTCACCGTGCTCCGTAGGTCTTAACGTTCCTGCATCAAAATTCAAATAAGGATCAATTTTTATTGCAGTTACGTTGAAACCTTTTGATTTTAGTATCTTGCCAATAGAAGCTGAAACTGTACCCTTGCCAATACCACTCATTACTCCGCCAGTAACAAAAACGTAAAAGACCATAGAAAAGTTGATATTCCTTATATAAAAGTTTACTTTCCTTTTTTTATTTTAGCTTCTTCATCAATTTTTTTAATTCTTTCCATCTGTTGTTTTATTAATTCTAAATTTCTCCTCCAAACTTCTTCGTCTCTAACCATCATAACTACTCTACTTGCACTATCTGTTAATTTTATTTTATATCCTGTAAGATTGCATATTTTATTTGCAAATTCTATTAATTCTTCTAAAGTTGGCATATGTTCTTTTGTCAATCTCTTTCTAGATTCTCCCGTCCAAGTATATCCTTTTAACTCGACAAATTTTGGTTCAGATAGCTTTATTAATTCTGCAAATCCTTCAGCATCGTGCATATTCAACCCTTTAACGCATGTTATCCTAAAAATAGTTCTACAGTCAGTTTTGTTAAATTCTTTGAAAAGCTTTAAGCTTTCAACAACTCTTTCAAAGGGATTTGGAATGAACGAATTAGTAATTTCTTTATAGTCTTTTTCATTCGTTGCATAAACGCTTATATAAAGGTTTGTTGGTATGGCGTCTTTCTCTAACAATTCTTTTAATCTATGTGGCATAGTCCCGTTGGTTACTAAAAATGCTGTGTATCCTCTAGACTTTATTTCCTTTATTAGCTCGGCTATGTAAGGATATAAGGTTGGTTCGCCGTCTAAACTAATAGCGAAATGAACAGGTCTCATAGCTTGTTCAAAGAGTTCTCTAGGTGTTTTTGGATTGCCTTTAAATCCTATTAGCAATTCTTGCTGAGCTTTTATTGCCTCATCAACAATAGTTTTTGGATCATCCCATTTATTCTCGCTTTTAAACCTGTCTTCGCTAAAAATCCTCCAGCAGAACTTACAACTAAAATCGCAAAAGTCTAATGTTGGTGTCATTTGAATGCATCTATGAGAAAGTATACCATACCACCTTTTATAGCAATTTCTCCCTCCTCTCAAAACGGATTTTGTCCATCTACAAATCTCTACTGCAGAATGCTTATTATTACCTATAATTCTATATCCAGCCTTTTTATATCTTCTAATCCTTTCTGGAGTAAACTTGACAAATTGCTGACCAGCTAAATCTGACATAATAGATGTTGGTTGTTTTGAAATTTAAGTTCTAATCACATTAACAGATCGTAGTTTGAACTTTCATATTACACAATTTTGAGTAATCTTTTGTATTTTTGAGATATTTTCAAAATTTTCAAAACTTAGGTTATACATCCTTGGAAGCCGAACAAGAATTAGGAAAGAATAACTTTCATGCTAATATAAAGCGTATAAAGGAGATTTATAATTGAGTGATGAGTGAAAAAATTCTTAAGCACATTTTTTGCTCTTAGTCCTCATCTTTTCTAGCAAATTCAAGCACTCCAACTAAAATATGGACCGGCCGGGATTCGAACCCGGAGCCTCCGCCTTGCCATGGCGGCGATCTACCATTGATCTACCGGCCCACATATGATAATAAGTTTTATATTCCAAATTTAACATTTTATCATGTTTAAAAAGAAAAAATGTCCAAGATGTGAGAAAGAAGTGAAAGAAGATTGGGAGTTTTGTCCTTATTGTGGATATTCTTTGAAAGAGAAGTATAAAGAGGAAAGGTTTTTTGAAGAATTTGAAGATTTCGATAAAATATTCGAAAAAATGGAAAGAGAATTTGAGGAAATGTTTAAGATACCAACTTTGAGAATTCCAAGAATAAAAATTTCCTCTCCAGGATTTTCAGGCATTAGCATAACTATTCATAGTGGTACTGGAATGAAACCAAAAGTTGAGGTTAAAACGTATGGAGAATACAAAAAACTTGAACCAGAAATAAAAAGAAGACTTGGATTTAAGGTTCCAATAGAAGAAGTTGAAGAAGAAAAAGAAATTGAATATAATCCACCAAAAACTACTGAGGAACCGGAAGCAAAAGTTTCAAGAGAAGGGAACAGAACAATAATAGAAATAAAGTTGCCAGATGTTGAAAAAGAAGAGGATATTAACGTTAAAAAATTGGAGCAAAGTATTGAGATTAGAGCAAGAGCAAAAGACAAACTTTATTTCAAACTCTTACCGATTACCGGAGAAATTGTTGGGAAAAGTTTTAAAGACGGAATATTAAAAATAGAAATAGAGAGGTGATTTTTTGGCTAGAGTTAAAGAAATTGCAGCGGAGAGCATCAGAGAGTGGGAAAGAGTTTCTGCTCATAGCCACATAACAGGCTTAGGTTTAGATGGATTAAGAGCAAAACCAATAGCTGATGGGATGGTTGGTCAAACTGAGGCTAGAGAAGCAGCCGGCTTGGTAGTTAGACTAATTAAGCAAGGAAAATTTGGGGGTAGAGCTGTTCTACTTGTTGGTCCTCCGGGAAGCGGAAAGACAGCTATTGCAAATGCGATAGCCAAGGAATTAGGTAAAGATGTTCCTTTTGTTCAACTTGCAGCTAGTGAAATTTTTTCTACTGATATAAGAAAGACCGAATTTCTAACTCAAACTCTAAGAAAAGCAATTGGTGCGAGAATTCATGAAATAAGAAAAGTTTATGAAGGTGTGGTTAAAGAACTAGAAGTCGAAAAAGCTCCTCACCCATACAATCCTTACCAGCAAATTCCAATTGGAGCGAAAATAAAGATTGCAACAAAAGATCAAAGCAAAACTTTAAAAGTTGACCAAAGTTTTGCTATTCAAATTTACCAGCAAGGAATTGAAAGCGGTGATATAGTTCAAATAGATCCAGAGCTAGGAAGAATTGTTAAACTTGGAAAAAGTGAAGAAGCAGTTAAGGAAAAAGGTTATGATATAACAAGAGAAAAGGCTTTGCCAATTCCTTCTGGAGACGTTTTAAAGGAAAAGGAATTTGTTTATCCAGTTACATTACATTCTTTAGATTTAGCTTTTGCAAGAGAATCCGGAAGTGATATATTTTCTTTGTTCTTTGGAGGAAAAGAAAGCAAGGAAATAGAGCCAGAAATAAGGCAGCAGGTTGATGAATACATAAAAGAATTAGTCCAACAAGGAAAATGTGAATTGTTGCCTGGAGTTGTTTTTATAGATGAAGTTAGTATGCTTGACATAGAAACTTTTGCTTTCTTAAATAGAGCAATGGAACAAGAACTTTGCCCAATATTGATATTTGCAACTAATAGAGGATTAACAACTGTGAGAGGAACCGACATCGTTTCTCCACATGGAATTCCGCTAGACTTGTTAGACAGACTTTTGATAATAAACACTAGGCCTTATACAAAAGATGAAATTAAAAAGATTTTGGAGATTAGAGCAGAGAAAGAGAAGATAAAAATAGAGAAAGATGCACTCGAGTATTTGACACAGATCGGAGAAAAAACTAGCTTAAGACATGCTATACAATTGATGGCTCCAGCTTTTGAAGTAGCTAAAGAAAATAAAAGAGAGAAAATTAGTGTAGAAGACGTGAAGTTTGTCGAAGAAAGATTTGTTGATGTGAAGAAAAGCGTTGACTATATGAAAAGCTTAGAAGAAAAATTTTTGAAATAACTTAAAAAATTTAAGCTGATTGAATATTATATTATTTATGCGAAATATCTCAAGGGAGTACGAAAAAGAGGCAACTATTGTTCTATATGAATGTGCCAAATTTCCAAAAGATTTTAAGGAAATGATTGAAATTCTTAATAATATAGCTGAATTGGCAAATGTAAGAATTGTAAGTTATTGTGAACATCAGCATAGTAATGGGGCTAAAAGTTTAGCTGCTATTGTAGAAGAATCTAATATAAATTTAAGTGAATGGTTGGAATACAACACTTTTATTGTTAGAATATCCAGTTGTAACCCAAACTCTAATTTTGAAAAAGTAAAGAGTTATCTCGAAAAGAGGTTAGAATGTAAAGAAAGCAAAATTGATGAGAGAAAAGTACAACTGTATTTAAATAAATAAGAATGATAAAAAAGTATTAGTAGCACCATAAAAGAAAATCATGCTTGGAACGAGTAAACAACCCATACAATGACTCCTTCTAACGTTTAGTTCGGCTGCTAAAATTCCAATAGCTCCACAAGTGAAAAACACTAATAAACCAATAAAGCTTGTAAAAATAAAAACGAGAGAAGAAAGAAAAATAATTATTACAATGTTTAGGATTGAGTAGTTCACTTTTAGAAGAAGCTTATGAAACTTTTTTGCAAAAAATAAAATGAAAACTATTGTTAGAGAAGATGAAATTAAAATTGAAGCTACTATTGCTAGAAAATCTTGAAAGTTCATTTCTGGTAAAATTCTTTTAATAGCTACAGATGCTCCAGACCTTGGATTGTTAATCAAGTATAAACTGTTCAAAGAGAAAATCTCATTCGCCACATTTATTGCCCCTATCGTTACCAAAAAATTTCTTGGGTCTCCAAGTCCGGCTAAAGTTTGTGCTATTACTGCAGCTTGACTAACTCCGACTGCTGGTAGAAAACCAACAATCAAACCAAAAATTGAACCTAACAAAGAGGATTTAACAAAATCAATTTTCTTTATTTTTAACTTTTCGTCTATTTTTTGTCTTGGCAAAAAAGATTTTTCCTCTAGACTTATTATTAATGTGCTTAAACCAAAAAATCCAGAAAGCATGGGGAAAAGAATATTCAGAGACGATAGAGAAGAATTTAAGACTATTATTCCAACGAATCCAGATAGAAGAAAAATTATAAGAGAGAATAGAATTTTATTTGATTGATTCTCTGAAAGAATCATGAAAAGGGAAACGAAAAAAATTAGATAGAAAACATAAGGTCTTAAAGTATAGTAAAAATCCTTAAAGAATGGAGAGAGAATGAAAACTAAAAATAAAGAGAAAAATATAGAAAAAATCGCTCCACTTAAACAAAGTTTTAAAGCTTCATAACCTCTTCCTTCTAGCAACAGTTTATGTCCGGGTAAAACAGAAATCGAAGTTTCGCTACTAGGAGCACCAAGAAATATAGAAGGAAAAAAGTTTGTAAGTAATTGAGAGATAGCAACGCTTGCGATAAAAATTGCTAACATTTCTGGCTTAAAAAATGTAAAAGTTAGGAAAATTGGCAAAAGATTGTTAATGCTCATTCCCGGTAGCAAACCAGTTAAAATACCAATGAAAGTTCCGAAAAATATAGCTAAAAAATACTCAATCATTCTATCACTTTTATATCGCTAGCTTTTCTTGGGATAATTTGCAATTTTCCTTTATATTCATCTACAACTCCGCTAACAACAATTTTTTGACCTTTTTTCAAGTTAAAATCCAAATACTTTGCTACGTTAGAGAAAATCGGAACGTTAATGGAAGAATTTTTATCGTATATTGTTAGAAAAATGTTGCCCTTATTATAATTTACGTAAACTATTTTGCCGCTAGTAGAAATAGTTTTTCCTATATATGTTGAATCTATTTCATTCAAAGGAACAAATTTCGGTTTTGAAGTTCTGGCAATATAAAAAAGTAAAATTATACCAAAAATCGTCATTGCAAAGCTAACTATTAAAATTTTCTTCATTAGTGATTTTGCTACAATAAAGAAAGTTAATTACCATAAGATAGTTTTATCTTTCTTATAGTTTACTTCAAATGGTAAAGTATTTTTTGATTTCTTCAGAAATTTCTAAAAAACCGAAATGTAAACAAGCATCCAAATATGCCCAACAAATAACTATTGCTTCAAAAGCTCTCACAAAATCTTTTTTACCCAAAAAATGTTTAGCGTCATTAAAATAGCTTAAAGCGAGATTATAAACTTCCAAAGCCTTTACATCTTTTATTTTAACTTCTTTTAAAACCTTTTCCATTTTTTCGATTTCTTTTCTTGCCAACTCTTCAATCTCCATAACTATTTATAGAGATATTTTTAAATTAAGAAAAATGGAAGAACTTTTAATAAAAATCTTAATTTCTTTAGCTTTAGGGGCATTGATTGGGATAGAAAGAGAGAAGAGAATGAAAGAAAGCTTTGCTGGTTTTAGAACATTCATGTTGGTTTGTTTATTCGGTCTAATTTCAAGTTATTTATCAAACATCTTAAATAGCTTAATTCTTATTATTTCGTTTCTAGCAGTAAGCCTATTATGTACTCTAAATTTTTATAGAAGAGTTATACATAGAATAGGGAAGGGGATAACTACAGAAATTGCTTTTCTCTTAACCTTTCTAATAGGAGTTATAATATACTACGAAAGTTATCCTTATGTTATATCTTTGTTTATAGGATTCTTACTTACGTTAATTTTAGTATTGAAAGAAAGCTTACATGAATTTGCCCATAAAGTAACTAGAAGAGAAATAGAAGATTTTATAATTTTTGGATTGGCAGCTTTAGTTATTTATCCTATTTTGCCAGATTATCCCATCGATCCATTCAACTTACTAAAGCTTAAGTTCATTTGGAAGGCGCTGGTAGCTATATTTGGATTGAGCTTTCTAGTTTATTCTATTTTCAGAATATTAGAAAAGAAAGCAATTTTAGTTAGCTGCGCTCTAGGTGGGTTAATAAATTCTATCTACATGTCTTTTTTGCTTTCCTCAAAAATAAAAAAACCAGTTATAAGTCCTTTACTAGTATCCGTTTCTTCTATGCTTTTAAGAGTTTATATATTAGTCTCAATAATTAACTATAAACTATTATTTTCCGCTATTTTCCTTCTTTTATCTTCTGCTTCAGGATTTATAATTTCGTATTTAATCTTCAAAAAAGAGAAAGAAATACTAAAGGATGTAAACATAAAATTAACTTCCCCAATCTCTTTTAGATTCACAACAATTTACATTGTTTTCTTCTCTCTCCTGTACTTAGCAGCAAACTTAATAAATAATAAATTTGGTCTTTATGGCTTTCAATTATTGGCTAGTTTGATAGGATTGATAGATGTTAATTCGCTAGCTGTAATATTCTCTTCTTTCACACTAGAAAAAGCTAAACCTTTACTATTAATTTTAACATGCAGCAACATAGTTGGTAATTCACTGATAATACTAAGAAATAACAGACAAATGTTCTATCATAGCTATAAGTATTTTGTGCTCTTGATTTTATTAAACATTTTATTTTTCTTGGTATTATAATCTAGTAGAATAAACCATCTTTATTAATATTATAAACCAAGAAATTGGAAAAGTTGCTCGTCGCTTTGCAAATAAACTTATATCTAATTATTAGGAGTGCAAAACGGGATTAAAACAAGATTTTAAGTTTATATTTAGAGTAAGTTATGGAAGACTACTTTAACGAACTAAAATTTACTATTAAGTTTCAAAACCCCATTCCTCATTATTTCTTTTTCGTCAACAAAGATTGTTGGATCTTTAATTATTCCATCCAAATGAAAGCTAACATCATTTTTACCACCAAAACTAACATTATTTCCTAAAGCGAAATGGCAAGTTCCTAAAACTTTTTCGTCTTCAAGAATATTGCCTATAATCTTGGCTTTTGGATTTGTACCAATCCCGAACTCGGCAATTTGTCTTGCTTTTTCTCCAAGCTTTATAAATATTTTCTCTAAATTTTCGGAATCTCCTTTAACATCATAACATTTCCCATCTTTAACTTTCAATACAAGTTTTGAGCTACTTAACGGAAAACTATCAAAAACGATCGTCCCATTAACACTATCTTCTATTGGAGCAACGAAAACTTCACCAGCCGGTAAATTGCCCAAACTACCCATTTCATTTAACCACCCATCATCTTTGTACCACTTTCTACCTTCAACAGAGAATTCAACATTCGTCCCATTTCTTGCTACTACTTTCACTTTTCTAGAATCTTTTACTAAATCCAAAAGATTTTTTGTAATTTCTTGTATTTGCTCGTAATCAGCTGTTAATCCGCCATTTGTTATACTAAATTCGCTCAAATTTGGCATGCTGGCAATTCTTTTACCTTTTCTAATACAATCTCTAACAGTTTTTGTGTGAGTAATAGAATAAAAAGTAATAGCAAATATTACATCTGATTCAAGCATTAGCTCTCTCCCTCTTCTTGTAGGTTCTTCCCCATCTCTACTTCTAGTTTTCATTACAAAAAGCTTTACACTTGCTTTGTCTTTCAATTCCTCGTAAATTTTTCTTCCAATATCTTCTTTTTTAAAATCTGTAAGCACTAATACTTTTTCCCAAGGTTTTACACCAAGAAGCTTTATTAAAGTTTCGCCTATTTTCATAAGATAATTTCAAGATGAAAATAAAATTTTATATTAAAATTTCGTGTTGTCTCCTTTCACCTATTTTATCACTAGACCCTACTATTTACTTAAAAGCAAATACATACATACTATCCAAACTATTCCCGAAGTTAGCATAAATATCGCTAAACCTATATTTTCTCTTGATATTGTTCTAGGGTAGTTTCTAAAAGCATACTCAATAAGCTTTCTATCCTTTTCTGTCGGCATGCGAAGTACATCTAGGTAGATTGAAGTCGGACGTAGAATTCCTGACACATTATCTCCCCTAACATGTAAATAAGTTACTATTTCTCTAATTTCATTAGGCGATTTTATTTCTATCTCTTTACCCATTTCTATCTCTATACCAAGTGGCTCTAATTCTTTTGCAATTTCATAAAGGTTTTTGGATCTCCAACTATACCTTATAAATCCAGTCATATTAATTGTTCTTAGAAGAAGATTATTTAAACATTAACCTCTACAATCATTTTTTCAAAATAATTATTGAGTGGAGTAGATTGCCATCCTTTTAGTTTTCTATAAATCTACTTCTACTTTTCGCTTCAAAAGTTTAACTGAACTAACTCCTAAATTCATAAATTAAATTTGAGTGAAGTTATAAAATCGTAAACTAATGATTTAGATGATTTTTTATAAACAGCTTATTCATAAAGTAGATATAGAGTTGTTTCTCCACGAAACTACGCTTGTTGGTAATAAAATCTAAAAAATTATCATTTAAGCTTTACATCTTTAGAAATCTCAAGCAATATTTTTTGCTCACACTTATCTTTGTATGTTGATACGAGTTTTTCTTTCCTTTCAAGAGATTTAACTGCTTGTTCTTTTGAAAAGTAAAAATCAACTTTTCCTTCATTAATTATATGTGCAATTTGTTCGCATTCGTAGGATACATAATAACTACTTAGCGGATTATATAAAATAATTAAATAATACACAGGTTGTTTATGCATAATATAATTAACTATAACAATATCATCTTTTTCTACTATTGGCACAACTTTTTCTTCACTAAACCCTTCCTTTTCAAGATTTTCCATTGACTTATAGAAATATAAAAGAATTTCTTCATGCTCCTCAGAAATTGGAACTATGTGTGTGGGTATTTCCGAATCACTATCAATCTCTTTGACCAAAAACCCTAATAGTTTGTTCCCCTTCTCTATAGCATAATATTTTCTTCCCCTCATTTAATGCATGTTATAGAAAAATTATTTAAAGTTTTCAAGAGTGATTACCCATAAACTCATCAAAAGAAAAAAATTTAAAGCTTTAATTTTAAAGATAATATGAGGAGAAATTCAGAAAGCGACCTATCAGTAAATTATCATCTATATACAACGAATGATATAGATTCTTTTGATATAAATTCTTTGCTTTGGCTTAGATATTTTTATATGACGGATAACAGAGAAAAAGAAATTAAAAAACAAATTAGAGGAGAACAAGGAGAACAACATGAGATATGTATATACAATACTCCACAAACCTACAAAGGAAACTTATTTTCTTTATTAAGGGAAGATCCAAAAAGAGTATATGGATATATTAGAAAAAATAAAGTCATTAAGAGGCATTGGCTATAGAAAATTAAAAGAAATCTCTTCTGAAAGAAAGATAGAACTTCCAGGCTTTTATATAAAGAAGGTAGGAATTATAAAAGAGTTACCAAGTATTATACAACCAAAAGAGCTGGATATAACCTATCCTGTATTAGAGCCTTTTTCTTATGTTAGAATTAAGTGGGATGATACCCAAAGAATGCTAATATACAATGTAATCGAGCCTGAATTGAGCGAAGAAGAAAGAAAGAATCTCGAAAAAATTTCTAAAACTCTTATAGAATTAGTGGAAGTGGGTTTTGAAGAGATAAAAGAAGAAAGTAAAGCCATAGAATATATAAGGCAAAATGTTGATAAAATAATAAAAGATCTAGGAATGAAGCTTTCTGTAAACTCTTATTTAAAGATAATGTACTACATTTATAGGAACTTTATTGGATACAATGAAATACATGTTATTTTGAATGATCCGTACATAGAAGATATTAGTTGTGATGGGGTAGGCATCCCTATTTATGTTATTCATAGAAAGTACGGTTCTCTTAAAACTAACGTAGTTTTTAAAGATGGAGAAACATTAAGAAAATTTATAGCAAAATTAGCTACTAGATGTGGAAGATATGTTAGTTATGCTGAACCTATTTTAGATGCTACTTTGCCGGATGGAAGTAGAGTTGCCGCAACTATTGCTAGCGATGTAGCAACTAAAGGAGGTACATTTACTATTCGAAAATTTACGGAGAAGCCTTTTTCTCCAATAGAACAAATCGAGTTTAAAACGGCAAATGAAGAAATTCTAGCTTATATTTGGTATTTATTGGAACACAGAGCTTCTTTACTTGTTGTTGGTGGGACGGCAACAGGTAAAACTTCTTTTTTGAATTCAATTTGTATGTTCATTAAACCAGAAGCAAAAATAGTTTCTATTGAAGATACTAGAGAATTAAGGTTAACTCATGAGCATTGGATTCCAGGTTTGGCAAGACCAGGTTTTGGAATTCCTTTACCAACCGGGGAAAAATACGGTAGTGTTACCCTTTTTGATTTACTAAAAGAAGCTTTTAGGCAGAATCCAGATTATGTTATTGTCGGTGAAGTGAGAGGACAAGAAGCTTATGTTTTGTTCCAGGGAATAGCTTCTGGTCATGCATCCTTAAGCACTTTCCACGCCGGTTCAGCTAGCGATGTTGTTAAAAGATTAATTTCTCCACCAATTGAACTACCACCGCTATTGTTAGAAGGCTTAGATGCTATAATTGTTATGACTTTTGCAAAAGAAAAGGGGGGCTCTTCAAGAAGAGTAAAGGAAATAGAAGAAGTTGTTGGGGTTGACGAAAAAGGAAACGTCAAAACAATTTGCGTATACAGGTGGAATGCTGTTACCGATACCTTTGAAAAAGTTAACGAGAGCTTTAGACTTAAGAAAATTGCAAATTATCTAGGAATTAGTTACGAGAATGTGTTGGAAGAAATAGAAAAAAGAAAGAAGTTTTTAATATGGCTTAGAAAAGAAGGTATAAAAGATTATGTAGAGTTTACTAAATACATAAGAGAATTTTACAAAAATCCAGAGAAATTTAAAGAAATTTTAGGTGAGATAAAAGTTGAGGAGAAAACGGAAGAAATAAAAATAGAAGAGAAAGCTAAGAAAAAGAAATATCCTTTGCTTTCTTTATTAGGTTTTAAACTTATGAAAGAAGAAGTTAAATAATTTTATGACACTGCTATCTTTTCCAGTAAAGTTTTTATCCCCCACTATAGAAAAAAATGAAAATCTATTTCTACCTTTAAAAGAAGCTCTTCAAAAAGCAGACATAAAAATGCCTTTTATTTACTATGCTAGTATTATGATATTTCTTTCATTGCTTACATTTTTCCTCGTCTTTTCTACATCTTTTTTAGTTTTCTATTTCTCACTTAAAAGAAGCTTAATTATCTCTTTATTTTATTCTTATTTTTCTGCACTCTTGTCCTCTTTATTAATTTTTTTAGTAGCATATTTTTATCCTATCCAAAAAGCTTCATCTAGAAGTAGAAACATCGAAGTTAATCTTCCATTTGTAGTTATTCACATGGGTGCACTAATGGAAACTGGTCTACCACCTTACCAAGCATTTAAGCTAATTTCTTCTTTTGACGAATATGGAGAAATAGCAAAAGAATTTAAGAAAATAGTTAGGAATGTTGAACAATTTGGTTTAGACCCATTAACGGCAATAAAAGAAGTAGCTATTAGGTGCCCTTCATACGAGCTTCAGCAACTACTGATGGGTTTTGTAACTACAACTGAAAGTGGTGGTAATATAAAACTTTATTTGAAGACTGTAGGTGAGCAGACTCTCTTTGAATATAGGAAAAAAAGAGAAAGATATATTAGAACTCTAGATATGATAACAGAAATTTATACTGGTGTTGTTATTTCGGCGCCTCTTTTTATGGTTGCTATGTTGGCAGTAATGAATATGATTCAACCAACTATAGGAGCATTTAGTATAAAAGATTTGGCTTGGCTAGGGACGTATGTTTTAGTACCTGCTTTAAATATTGCTTTTATTCTATTTCTATTTAGCCGAGAGGTCGAAATGTAATGGAGAAAAAAATTATCATTCTTCAAGCTGTTATTGTTGTCTTTGTAGGTTTGCTACTTTATATAAACTTTACAGTAATAGCAAAAATAGAGGAATTAAGAATTGTCTATACTATTTTAACATTTCTTTCTCTCTTTATGCTAGCATTACCAATTTTAATCTACTATTATATGAAGTATACTAAACTTAAGCACATAGAAGAGGCTTTCCCAATTTTTCTAAGAGATTTTGTTGAAGCAGTAAGGGGAGGTTTAACTATTCCTCTTGCATTTAGATCTCTATCAAAAAATGATTACAAAGAACTAACTCCATATATTAAAAAGATTTCAGCAAGGCTGGATTGGGGTATGCCATTAGATGATGTTTTAATGAGTTTTAGTAGAGAGGTTGGGTCAAAAACTATTTCGAGAATAGTAGCTTCGGTTGTGGAAGCACATAAGCATGGTGGTAATATTGCTGATACCTTTCAATCACTTTCTAATGTTGCCATTGAAATAGATAGATTAAGGAAAGAGAGACTCGGATATTTACAAGCTCAAATTGTTACAGGCTATATAATATTTTTTGTTTTTCTGGCAGTAATAATTGGAATAGAGAGATTTTTAATGCCAGCTCTATCTCAAGCTAGTAGCGTTACATTAACTACTGTAGGACAAGAGGCACAACAAGTAACTCAATCTGATCTAGGTATATTCTTTAAGAATTTATTTAGGAATTTAATAATAATTCAAGGAATTTTTTCTGGGTTGGCAATTGGGAAAGTTAGTGAAGGAAGTTTAATTGCTGGTTTAAAACATAGCTTTTTCTTGAGTTTTATCGGTGGTTTGGTCTATTTGATTGCTGCCGCATAAATCTTTAATTTATTTAGTCAGTAATGAATCTATGATTAAAAAAATAAAAGTTACAAAGGAAAGAGACAATAAAAAAATATTGAAAACTTTAAAGCCTTATGTAGCTTATTGGTTAGAGAAAAATTTCAAAACTTTAACTTTGCCTCAGCAATACGCTATTCCTTTAATAAAAAATGGTAAAAACGTTTTGATAACAGCACCGACTGGAAGCGGAAAGACTTTGGCAGCTTTTTGTTCAATAATAGATGAGCTATTTTCTTTGGCTGAAGAAAAGAAGCTAGAAAATAAAGTTTATTGCATATACATAAGTCCTCTTAGAGCACTAGATAACGATATTAAAAGAAACCTTTTGATACCTTTAACAGAAATTCCGAAAATTGCAAAAGAAAATTTTAATGTGGAATTAGAAGAAATAAGAGTCGGAATTAGAACTGGAGATACCTTACCGAGCGAAAAGCAAAAACAACTTTTAAAACCACCTCACATACTGATAACTACACCAGAATCAATTGCAATAATTTTGACAACAAAGAAATTCAAAGAAAAATTGAAAGATGTAAAATGGGTAATAATAGATGAGATTCATGAGTTAGCGGATTCTAAAAGAGGAGTTCATTTAAGCTTGAGTCTAGAAAGACTGGAAAATTTTGTTGGTAGAAAAATTCAGAGAATTGGAATGGGTGCAACTCTCGAACCGCTTGAGGAAGCTGCAAAGTTTTTGGTTGGAATGGAAAATGGAAAACCAAGAGAGTGTTATATTATAGATGCAAGATTCGTTAAGCCAATTGATATTAAAGTTTTAATCCCAACTAAAGATTTGGTTTATAGCAGTGCAGAAGAGATAAATAAAAATCTTTATGAACTCCTAGATGATTTAATTTCTACGCACAGAACAACTCTTGTTTTTACTAATACGAGAAGCGGGGCAGAAAGGGTTCATTTTCATCTGAAGCAAATGTTCCCAAGCAAGTATTTGGATGAAGTTACTGGCGTACATCATTCAAGCGTAAGTAGAGATATAAGGTTCGAGGTTGAAGAAAAGTTGAAAAGAGGAGAATTGAAAGTGGTAATTTCATCAACCTCTTTGGAACTTGGTTTGGACATTGGCTATATTGACTTAGTGGCACAAATCGGTTCTCCAAAAAGCGTTTCAAGGTTGATGCAAAGAATAGGAAGAGCTGGCCACTCTTTAAAAGAAGTTTCAAAAGGCAGAGTCATTTGTTTGGATAGAGATGATTTAATAGAATGTTTAGTTATGGTAAAAAAATGCTACGAGTATTGGTTGGACAAATTTACTATGCCAAAAAATTGCTTAGATGTTTTAGCTCAACATTTACTCGGAATGGCAATAGAAAAAAAGTGGAATGTAAAAGAAGCTTTTGAAGTTGTAAGGAGAGCTTATCCATTCTCGACTTTAAAATTCGAAACCTTTGTTAGAGTTTTGGAATATCTAGCTGGTAAATATCATACGCTTAAAGACTATAAAGTTTATGGAAAGATCTGGTTTGACGAAAAAGATATGATGTTTGGAAGAAGAGGAAAGTATGCAAGAGTTATTTATTCTTTGAACGTTGGGACTATTCCAGATGAGGTCAAAATAAAAGTTAAGAGTTTAGATGGAAAATTCATTGGTTTTATAGAAGAAGGTTTTCTAGAAAGGCTAACAAAAGGAGACATTTTTGTTCTAGGAGGTAAAACTTACGAGTTTGTGAAAGCTAAGAAAAGCACAGCCTTTGTTTTACCTGTAAAAGAAAAAAGGCCAACGATTCCAAGTTGGTTTTCTGAGCAATTGCCTTTATCTTTCGATTTAGCCTTAGAAGTTGCAAGATTTAGAGAAAGAATAATGAAAGAAATTGAAAGAAAGAGTAAGAGAGAAGTTATCGAATTTTTGAAAAAGGAGTATTTAGCTAATGAAGATGTTGCTAGAAATGTTTATGATTATTTGAAACTAGAATTAGAGTTTTTAAGAAAGTTCAAAGCCAAAAGGTTGCCTAGTGATAAGGTTATTTTGGTTGAGAATTTTATAGATGAAGAAAACAATCAAAATATAGTTTTCCATACTTTATTTGGTAGAAGGGTTAATGATGCTTTAAGCCGAGTGTTTGCTTATGCGTTAATGAAAAAAATTGAAAGAAGTGTTAGGGTTAGTATTAGCGACAACGGGTTTATTCTTACAATACCTCCAGAGATTATACAAGAAAGATTTTATTCTTTGTTAGAAATCAAAAAAATTAGTAAAGAGAATAGAATAGATCCAAAGGAATTAGTCAAGCTAGTTAACACAAAAAACTTCGAAGAGTTGTTAGTTAAATCGTTGGAAAACACAGAACTTATAAAGAGAAAATTTAGACATGTAGCAAATCGTTCTCTAATGATTTTAAGAAATTACAAAGGACATGAAATAAGCGTAGAAAAACAGCAAATGAGTGCAGAAAGGTTGATAAGGATTGTAAAAAAAATTAAGGGATTTCCTGTGTTGGAAGAGACTTACAGAGAGATATTGCAAGATTTTATGGATGTAGAAAATGCAAAAATGATAATTGAAAAAATTGAAAAAGGTGAAATAAAATATGAATTTTTACCATTGTTAGATTTACCATCACCTTTCGCCCATAATTTGTTTGCTATTAGCGAAAGCGATGTAGTTCTAATGGAAGATAGAAAAAAGCTATTGTTGAAGCTTCATGAAAAAATAGTTAAAAAGTTAGGAATAAAACAAATATATGAAACCAAACATAGGAGCCGGCGATAAAGGCAAGACTAATATAATAGGATGTTGTTTGGATAAAACTTCTCCTATTATCTCTCTTTTAGGTCATCTAGATGAATTAAACAGCTATATCGGGTTTTCAAGAAGTTTATTAGCTAGAGAGGGTGAAAAACTAAATATAGATGATTTGGACAAAATAATGAAAGAAATACAAAGCCACATATTTTTGATAAGTTCTGAATTAGCAGGAGCTAAATTAAAAGAAGTTGTTGGGGAGAAAGAAGTTAAGTGGCTTGAAGATACTATTAGAAAGTTAGAAGCAGAGTTAGAACCTATAAGTCACTTTGTTTATACTTCAGGAAGTATGGCTTCGGCCTCTCTGCAGGTAGCTAGAGCTGTTTGTAGAAGAGTGGAGATAAAGGTTTTTAGATTCTCTAAAAAAGAAAGAATAGTTAGAAATGAAATTCTTTCCTATTTGAATAGACTTTCTGACGTTCTTTTCACCTTAGCAAGAGTGGTAAACAAAAGAATGGGATTTAAAGAAGAGTTATGGAAAGTTCAGAATTAAATATATTCTCTACTATACAAAACTTTTTAAATTAAAGAATTAACTTTTATTACTTTTGCTGTGATGTTATGATTGAATTGATTAGAAAGAGAGATGGTAGAATTGTAAAATTTAATAAAAATAAGATTACTGAAGCTATTTGGAAAGCGATACAAGCTGTTGGTGGTAAAGATAGGAATTTAGCAGAAAGTTTAGCTAATGAAGTTGTTTTACTTCTTGAGCAACAATTAAAACCTGGTGAAATTCCTCACGTGGAGCAAGTACAAGATTTAGTAGAGAAAGTTTTAGTAAAGAGCGGTAATTATGAAGTTGCTAAAGCGTATATAACTTACAGAAAAAAGAAAGAAGAAATTAGAAATGAAAAAATAGCAATACTGCAAGGATTTTACGAGGAAGAAATTGCAAAAAAATTCTCTTTGAATGCCTTGAGGCTAATGGCTAGTAGATATTTGCTTAAGAATGAAGAAGGAAAATTAATAGAAGGACCGAAACAAATGTTCGAAAGAGTAGCGATGCTTGTTGTTATTCCAGATTTGCTCTACGACTCCAGAGTTTTTGATAAAGACGGAAAACAAGAGGTCAAGCCTTTTGAAAATTTCGAACCAGAGAAATATGAAGGAAAGATAGGATTTAAAACAGAAAACGGATTTTTAGCCTGGAATAAACACCATCTCGAAAGAATGAAAAGTCTATACGATGAACTGAACTCTCAAGGTAAGATGAAAGTCAGTTGGAGTGATTTCTTGAAAATGTTGGAAAATGGAGAATTCCAAGAATATTACAAAAACTTCAGAGAATATTTTGATTTGATGGTTAGCAAAAGATTCTTGCCAAATTCTCCAACTCTTTTCAATGCCGGCGCAAGATTGGGACAATTAAGTGCTTGTTTTGTTATAGGCATTGAAGACGATATGGGAAGTATAATGGATGCTGCTAAGGATGCAGCTCTGATTTTCAAGTCTGGCGGCGGAATAGGAATAAATTACTCAAAACTTAGGCCGGGAGGAGATATAGTAGCTAGTACTAGTGGTGTGGCGAGCGGCCCCGTTTCTTTCATGAGAATTATTGATGTTGTTACTGATGTGGTAAAGCAAGGAGGAAAGAGAAGAGGAGCCAATATGGGAATTTTAGAGAGTTGGCATCCAGATATTCTAAAATTCATTCATGCGAAAGAAAAAGAAGGCCAATTTGAAAATTTCAATATTTCTGTAATGTTGGATGAGAATTTCTGGAGATGTTATGAGAATAATGAAAAATATCCTCTAATAAACCCTAGAAACGGAAAGGTTGTTGATTATATTGATCCAAAATTCTTGTTGAACGAAATTGCAACCCTAGCTTGGAGGACTGCCGATCCAGGTGTTTTGTTTTTGGATAACATAAACAAAAGAAATGTACAAAAAGAAAGTAGAGGGTTGATAAGGGCGACTAACCCTTGCGGTGAACAGCCTCTATATGAATATGAGTCTTGCAATCTTGGTTCGATAAATCTTTATGCAATGATAAAGTTTGATGAAAATGGAAATGCTTACTTTGATTGGGAAGATTACAAAAAAACGATAGAAGTTGCATACAGATTTTTAGATAATGTTATAGATGTTAACAAATACCCAATAGAAAAAATTGATAAAGCTAGTAAAAACGTTAGAAGAATTGGTTTGGGTTACATGGGATTAGCTGACGCTATGTTTGCATTAAGAATTCCTTACAATTCTGAAGAAGGTTTTGAATTCATAGGGAAAGTTACAGAATTTTTAACTTACTATGCTATGTATTATTCTGTTGAAAGAGCTAAAGAAAGAGGAGTATTTCCATTATACGAGCAAACTAGTTATAAAAAAGGAGAAATGCCAATAGAGGGATTTTACCATAAGGAAATTTGGAGTTTAAATTGGGAAGAACTAAGGCAAAATATTTTGAAATATGGTATAAGAAATGTTGAAGTTACAAGTATTGCACCTACAGGAAGTATAAGCATGTTTTTTGACGTTTCTAGTGGAATAGAACCGCAATTCTCTTTAGTTTTTGAAAAAAGAGTGACCGTTGGAAGATTCTTTTATACAGACATAGAGTTAGAAAGACAATTAAAGAGGGAAGGATTGTACAACGAAACTATACTCAAGAAAATAGCAGAAAATGGAGGTAGTATACAAGGTATAGAAGAGATTCCAGAAAATTTGAGGAAAGTTTTTGTTACAGCCTTAGATATTCCATGGTGGGATCATGTAAGAGCTCAAGCCGTAGCTCAACTTTGGATAACAACTTCAATAAGCAAAACTATAAATATGCCATCTTTTGCTACAGTTGAAGATGTTTTAGAAGCTTACATTACAGCTTATAAAATGGGATGTAAAGGAATAACAATTTACAGAGAGGGCAGCAAATCAAAACAAGTACTATATACACCATCCCAATCAGAAGAAAAAAGAATAGTTGAAGTTTTAAGGTTAATCCAAAACGATACTTTAAAAATTATGAAGAAGCTTGGATTAAAAGAGCCAAGATGGATATCAGAATTAAAGAAAGGAGGGAAGATATCTAGGATGAATGAAAATAATAAAATAGAAAGATGTCAAAATTGTGAGTCTGAGAGATTGATCTACCAATCTGGTTGTGTAACTTGTTTAGATTGTGGTTGGTCTGCCTGCTTAATATCCTAATTCTTTTTAATTGAAAAATTATCTCAATTTAATGAAAGAAGAAATTAGAAGCCCAATAGTAGTAACTGTTGGTCATGTCGATCATGGAATGCTTTAAGGTATAAAACCTTAAAGCCCAAAAAGACGACTTTGCTAGACTGTATTAGAGGTACTGCTGTTGCTAAACTAGAGCCTGGAGAACTAACACAACACATAGGTGCAAGTTTTATCACTAAAAAAGTGATTGAAGATTTATCTAAAGATTTGTTAAAAAAGATGAAAATATCTATAGAAATTCCAGGTTTGCTTTTTATAGATACTCCGGGGCATGCGGCTTTCATTAGCATGAGAGAGAAAGGATGTAACGTGGCCGATTTAGCTATATTAGTAGTAGATGTTAATGAGGGTTTTCAAGAACAAACTTATGAAAGCTTAAAGATATTGAAAGAATATAAAGTTCCTTTTATTGTTGCTGCAACGAAAATAGATAAGATTCCTGGTTGGAGAGATCAAAAAACGACATCTTTTCTTGAAAGCATTTCTAAACAAAGCGAAGATGTTGTTGAAGAATTAGACAAAAAAATTTACATGATTGTTTCTTCTTTAGCTGAATATAACTTTGATAGCGAGAGATTTGACAGAGTTACAGATTTTACTAAACAAATTGCAATAGTTCCTGTTAGCTCTATAACAAAAGAAGGAATAGCCGAATTGTTAGCCATATTAGCTGGTTTAGCACAAAAGTTCTTAAAAGATAGGATAAAATGTTCTGGTAAAACAAAAGGAATAATACTGGAAGTTAAGGAAGTTAAAGGTTTGGGACTAACTCTTGATATAATACTTTATGATGGTAAATTATCAAGAGAAGATTACCTGATTATTGGTGGTAAAGAACCAATAGTTACTAAAGTTAAAGCTTTACTTTTGCCAAGGCCTTTACAGGAAATTAGGGTAGAGAAAAAATTTATTAATGTTGATGAAGTCAACGCAGCAGCAGGAGTGAAAGTCGTAGCTCAAAATTTAGAGAAAGCTATAGCAGGCATGCCAATAAGAGCGACTAAAGATGAAAAGGAGATTCCAAAGCTTGTAGAAGAAGTTAAAATAGAAAAGTATGTTGAATTTGAGAAAGACCCAAATGGAGTAATAATTAAGGCAGATACTGTTGGAAGTTTAGAAGCCATGGTTAAACTTTTGAAAGAAGCAAATATCCCAATAAGAAAAGCAGATATTGGAAGTATAAATAGGGAAGACTTTATAGAAGGCGAGCTAATTCAAGATAAATATAGAAAGGTTATACTTGCCTTTAATATAAAAGTTGATGAAGAAACAATAAACGAAGCAAGAAACTTTGGGTTAAAAATATTTAGCTCCAATGTAATTTATAGAATAATCGATGAATATAAGAAATGGATGGAAGAAGAGAAAAGAAAGGAGATAGAAACTAAACTCGAAATTTTACCAAGACCTGTAAAAATAAGAGTTATTCCTGGAGCGGTATTCAGGAATAGCAAACCTGCAATTTTTGGTGTTGATGTTGTGGAAGGAACTTTAAAACCAGGAATAACTCTTAAAAGAGAAGGAAAGATAGTCGGAAAAGTAAAAGAAATTCAAAGCGAGGGTAGAACGATACAAAAAGCAATAAAAGGAGAAAGAGTTGCTATTAGTATAGAAGAAGCTGTCTTTGGAAGAAATGTTTTTGAAAACGATGTTCTAATAAGTGAGTTAAGTAGAGAGGAGGTAGAAAAATTAAAAGAAGTTATTGATTATTTGAGAGAAGATGAGAAAAAGCTATTGATGGAAATTATTGGAAGTTAATTTTTCTTTAAACAACTCTATAACTTCTTTGAATTTTTTTCTCCCTGGCATATATCCTATTGGTTTCTTTGGAGAGATGTAATAAAATAAGGAATTCTTAACAATAGTTAAATCACAATTCCTCGAAAACTCAACGTCATTTGGGCCATCGGCAAAACAAATTTTTGGACCATCGTAATTTTTAGCTACTTCACTCTTTGTATTTGATGTAACAAATCTATATTGAGAAGATGCAATAATTTCAATATTTATATTTCTTCCGTATTTCTTTTCTAATTCACTAAAGAATCCTCTAATTATTTTTTCTGAAGAAGAGCTAACTATTTTTACATCATAACTTCTATTTTCGGTTAACTTTATAATTAAATCCAATAAATTCTCATCAACGTATAAATATGCTCTCTTTTTCATTCTATTCAATATCTCATCACTCCTTTTGTCCTCTTCTAGAAGGAAATAGTAAATCAAGTATAATAGGTCTATATTTCTGTATCTAAGAGCATATTTTAGAAAGTTTGCTACTGAATAAACTAGATTCTTTATAAAAATATCTGGATTAAATAGATAGAAGTATGCAAGATTCACTAAAGTTTGTTCATAATCTACGAATACTCCAATTCTTCTACCCATAAAAAAGTTTAATAGTAAAAAATAAAAATATATTAAGTGGAAGTTTCGGTAACTTACATTTGTATAGAACATTTGAGTGAAAAAATCTTCAATTAATAATAAATAACTTGCTATCTAAACCATGAAAACTTTAATTAAACATATGTAATCAAGATAAAAATTTTTATCGAAATAAAATTTTATTTCTTCAGACTTTCGACAATAATTGTTTTTCCGCATTTGCTACACTTAAACTTTGGTCTCTTAAATTTTGTTGGGTCTGAAGCGAGCTTTTCTAAATCAATTTCCTTAATTTCATAAAACTCGCAATAAGGACAAATGTATTCTACCAACGCTTTTTGACCGACTAACTTTCCAACGACAAGATTTTCTCTATTTGTAAAAAACTCAAAATCACTAACTTTCAAACCTTGAGACAGCCATTCTTTCAATAATTTACTATCCTTCATTAAATTTAGTAGTTAAAGTTATTTAAAAAATTAAACTGCAGGTTTTCTCTTTGGCCTTAAAGCTGTAGAACCACAGTGCCTACATTTAACTTTCTTTGCTCTAACTTTAGCAGGGTCTGCTCTCATCTTATGCTTACAAACTCTGCAAACGAAAACCCTATCAAAAATTCTTTTAATCGCTTCTGGAGCAATCTTCTTAACCATTACTTTATATTTTAGTTTAAAATTTAAAAGCTTGGTTTTGAACTAAAAAAATGTACTTAAGCTACTTATGGACAAATAGGATGAAATGGATAAAAAGAAGGAAAATAAAAGGATGTTTGTTTTGTAACATAGTAAACAAAAAAGAAAAATCTCTCATTTTGAAGGAGGGAGAAGTTTTTGTTGTAATGAATAAGTTTCCATATAACACTGGACATCTGCTAATTTTTCCTAAGAGACATGTGGAAAATATAGAGGATTTGAGGAAAGAAGAAACTGAAAAAATTTTCGCTACCATTCAAAAATCAATAAAACTTCTTAAGAGAGCGTTAAAGCCTATAGGATTTAATGTTGGAATTAACATAGGAAAGGTTGCAAGTGCGAGTGTTGACCATCTTCATATTCATGTTGTTCCTAGGTTTGGAGCTGATGCTGGCTTCATGGAAGTTTTCGATTCAACAAAAGTCATGCCTGAACCTTTAGAAGAAACATTCAATAGATTAAAGAAATTCTCTTCTTTGTTAGAGTAAAAAATCTTTTTAAATATTTGCAATAAACATTTAAGTATGGCTGATAGACCTATAGATGTTTTAGATAAGGCAAAAGGAAAGAGAGTTTTAGTAAAATTAAAGAATGGAGAAGAAATATCAGGAGTGTTAAGAGCTTTGGATCTTCATTTGAATCTATGGTTGGATGATGCAGAAATCAAGAAAAATGGAGAAACAAAAGCAAAAATAGGAACTATATTAATAAGAGGAGATACAATAGTTTATGCTTCTCCAGCCTAGAATAACTTTCGGCACAAATCTATGAAAGATATATTATCACATGAGTTTGTGCCCTTTAAATATTCAATAATTTCATTCCTTGATAGATAGGCGGAATTGGTTGTTTGAATATAAATCATGTTTCTTGAGGAATTGTCTTGCCAATGTTCTACTTCTCTTTCTATTCCATTTTCTATTATCGTCCAAGTAGGTCTTCTAACTTTTAGAACAAAAAATTTACTTCCAGTTATTTCTGAATAAATTTGCAAATTCCTTATCATATTTTCATAAACGAGGCTAGCTTCTGGTATTATAGCTATTCCTTTTCTTCCCACCCTTCTTGATTCCTCTAGTACTATCAAAGGATAGGTTAAGATTAGAAGTTTTCTGTAGTCACTTTCATTAAGATAAGAAATTCCAATTTCTTTGTATTTATCTATTATTGAGTACTTTATTTTACCCCAGCTGTTTAAGGCGCCATCGACAAGCTTCCAGAGAGTTTTAACGAAAAGAATGTTATCGCTACTCTTCGACTTTAAAGGTAATTGGTGTGCTAATGAATTAATAGCTATAATATTGCCAGGCATTTCGTCAAGAAATTTTTTCATTTTTCGAAAATACTCCATTATTCCTCCTCTTTGATTAAAATTCTCTAATGCGTCGTCAAAAGTATTAGCACCATCTATCGCTATGTAAGCTTTTGGGTGCACATTTTGAAGAATCGAAATCGCAGGATAAATGTAAGTACCTGGACCTACTTCTACTATTATTTCATTCTCATTAAAAAGTTTTTTTACTGCTTCAGTGAAATTATTGTATATAGTCGTCATATTCATCTTCAATTCAAAAAACTTTTTAAGTTTTTATTTTCGAGTTATTAAAAATAGTGAAGGGGGCCTGTAGCTCAGCCTGGTAGAGCAGCGGAAGTTTGCTGCTGAGGCTTTTAAGCCAGCTGAGCAAAAAAGCTCTGATATAATGAAGAAACCCGTTGGTCGTGGGTTCAAATCCCACCAGGCCCATCTTGAATAATAAAAATGAATGGATGATAATAATGATGAATATATCTAACAACGATAGTTTAGAAAAAATAGATATCATCAAATTATCCGAAAAGATAAGGAAATGCGCTTCTGAGTCTTCTAACGAAGAGGAACTAAAAATAGCGGTAGAAAAGCTGCTAGATCCTATAGTAAAATCTTGGGGAATCAGAGCCTTCTATGAGCATAAAACAAGAGACGATATTTCTGGTTTGAGGGAAGACGCACTTTATGGCCATGTAATTATTGAATACAAAAAACCTGGTGAGTTAGAAAGTAAGACGAACTTTGAAAAATTTAAAGAAAAGTTGAAGGAATATTTAACAAAAGAAGCTGGAGATCAAAAGAATCTAGGAAAATGGTTTGGAGTAATAACGGATGGTTATAAAATTGCCTTTATCAGATTTAGGAAAAATAAATGGGAAGAGAAAGGACCGCATGCTATAAACAAAGAAACAGTAAAAATCCTCTTAAGAGCAATTAGAGGTTTAAATCTTAGAATTATAGAACCTGAAGCATTGGTTAAAGATTTTGGTCCCGGAGAATTGAGTAAAAAAGTAATTTATCAATTCTACACTACTTTGATAGAATCAAAATCTAAGAGAACAAACATGCTTTTTGAAGATTGGAAGAGAGTCTTTCAACAAGTATGTGCTTATTCACCAGAAAAGCTATCCGCTTTAATCGAATATTATGGGTTAAAACACTATAAAATACAAAATGTAGAGAAGCTAATGTTTGCAATTCATACTTATTATACATTGGTTATGAAATTTTTGACTTCCGAAGTAATATCCTACTTCAACCCAATATTTGGATCGTTTTTAGAGAGGGTAGAAAGCGCTTATTTAAAGGGAATAGATGAGATGAAAAAAGAGTTAGAAAATTTGGAAGAAGGAGGAATTATAACTCAATTGGGTATAAGAAACTTACTTGAGGCAGATTATTTTGCTTGGTATTTGGATGAATGGGACGAAAAGATTGCTGAGGCTATTTTTTCTATTGTTGAAAAGTTGAAAGAATATGATCCAGGAACATTAGAACTATATCCAGAAAAAGTAAAAGACCTTTTCAAAAGATTATATCAAAATTTAGTTCCAAAGAAAGTAAGACACGATTTAGGGGAATACTTTACTCCAGATTGGTTGGCAGAATTGCTTTTGGATGAGATTGGCTATGATGGAAATCCGGAGAAGAGAATTCTAGATCCATCATGCGGTTCTGGAACATTTTTGGTTTTGGCAATAAACAGAATAAAAGACTGGGCTGAAAGGGAATTCTATCCAGATAAAAAAGAATTACTTAGAAAGATATTGCAAAATGTGGTAGGTATAGATTTAAATCCATTAGCTGTATTAGCAGCTAGAGCAAACTTCATTTTGGCTTTAGGTGAATTGAACAGGTTACTACCAGGAGAAAATGTGGATATTCCTGTTTATTTGGCAGATTCTATTTTAGTAAGTAGGAAACCAACATTTTATGGTGAATGGGAAGTTTATTTGAAGACGAGTGTAGGAGAATTTTGGATTCCACATGAAGTTATTGACAAAAAACTTTTAACAAAAGTTTTAGCATTGATAGAAGATGGTATTAAAGGAAATTATAACAAAGAAGAATTTATCGGCTTATTAAAAAATGAATTGAAATGGCTAAAATCATCAAGCGTAGATTCATTGGCTAGACTTTTCATGTTTATAAGGAAATTGGAAAGAGAAGGCAAAAATAAGATTTGGACTAGATTGTTGAAAAATTCTTTTGCTCCTTTATTGTTGGAAAAATTTGATTTTGTAGTAGGAAATCCACCTTGGATAAATTGGGAGAGCTTGCCAGAAAAATATAGAGAAGATACTAAAAAACTTTGGGATAGTTATGGTCTCCTCGAGAGAACAGAAGGCGCTGGTTTAGGAAAAGTTAAGAGAGATATGGCAATGCTATTTACGGCAAGATGTTTAGATAGATATGTAAAAGAAAAAGGAAAGCTAGCTTTTCTAATTCCTTTTACAGTTTATAAAACACAAGCAGGTGCAGGTTTTAGAAAGTTTTTAGCAAATGGAATAGAAAATGGGGAGAGAAAAATTCCTTGTAAAGTTTTAAAAGTTCATGATTTAGTTACGCTTTATCCATTTGAAGGAGCAATCAATAGGACATCTTTGATAGTTATAGAAAAGGATGGAAAAACAAAATTTCCAATTCCTTGTGTCATGTGGCATAATCCAAGAAGCAAAGGTATTGACCAAGAAGCAGAATTAGAAGAGGTTAAAAGAAATACAAAACAATTTGAATTAATTTTAGCGCCTATAAGAAAGGGAAAGCCAGAAACTCCATGGATGATAATTAGTGAAAAAGCATATAATACGCTCGAAAAAGTTATTGGAGAATCTCCATATAGGGCATACGAGGGAGTAAATATGGGTGGTTTAGATGGCGCATATTATATAAGAATTCTCTCCATTCAAACAAAGAATTTTGTTTTAATCGAAAACTTATTCGATATTGGAAAGAAAAAAGTAAAAAGAGTAGAAAGTGTTGTTGAAAGCGATTTAATATACCCAATAATTAGAGGCAGGGAGGTTAAAAAGTGGTATGGCATTTATTCAAGTTATGTAATTTTACCAACAGATAAAAAAGGAGAAAATTTAACCGAATCTATTATGAAGGTGAAGTTTCCTAAGACCTACAAATACTTTTTAGAATTTAAAAAAGATTTGGAAGAAAGAAGTCTATATAAGTTAGCTGGTAAAGACAAGATTTGGTATGGTTTATATGTGAATATAGGAGATTATACTTTCGCGCCATATAAAGTAGTATGGAAGAATATAGCCGGTAAGATTTCCGGCAAGGCAGAGTTTTCTGCTGCAGTGTTAACCCCCGCAAACGATAAGTTTTTAGGAGTTAAGGTGATAATTCCAAATGTTAAACTAATGTTAATTCCTTTTGATGATGAAAGTGAAGCTTATTATGTTTGTTCTGTGTTGAACTCTTCAGTGGTACAGCTAATTGTCTCTTCATATGTAATTGAAACTGGAATATCGACACATATTACTAAAAATGTCTATATTCCAAAATTTAATCCTAAGAATAAGCTTCATATAAAACTTTCTGAACTTTCTAAAAAGGCTCATGAATTAGCTAAAAGATATTATGAACAAAATGATGAAGATGCTAAAAAGGAATTAGAAAAGATCGAAGAGGAAATTGATAAAACTGTTGCTGAAATTTATGGAATAAGTGATGAAGAACTTGAAGAAATAAAGAAAACTTTGAAAATTTTGAAAGAAGGAGAAGTTGAATAATTTATACGCACCGATAAGCTTTTAACAATGATATTTACATTAAAAACATGGTAGAAGAGGATATGAGAAGCATTGACAAGATATTGAAAGACGAAATCGCTGAGGAGAATTTAAAAGATTTTCCCCTTTGGGTCGCTTATGCAAAAACCTTTAAGTTGACTTTTCTTGACGAGAGAGATGTAGCGGTTTTGGAAAATTTGTTTGAAGCTGAAGTCTGCAGACTTTTAAGAAGTTTACCTCCGTCTCAACAAAAACCAGAAATTTATCGAAAAATTGGACAGGCTAGAATGTTATTTTATGCAAATATTAGAAGGAGCTTAGGTAAAAACGGTATCAACGAAAGATTGTTAATATCTAATTTAATTGATATCAAGGAAGTTAATGTTAAGAAATACTCAAATTTAGAGTTTTTGAAAACTCTATCTAAGTCTATAGAAATTTTAAAAACAATTTACAGAATCGCGCTTGCATTTATAAAAACGTTTTAAGAATCTTAGGTTTCCTTATATCTTCATCTCATCCTATATTTTCTCATTTTAAAAAGACATCAATAATATGCTACTAAAGCTCCATATCCTACAACATTTGAATAATCTCTGTTTATCTCAGCAGAGGTAGAATGTCTAAGCAGTTCGATCTTTCCATCTAATTTTTTCATTAAACTCATTAAAGTAGCAATACCACCATATCCACAAGCAGAAACATTTAACTTTTCCAAAGTTTGATAAAACTTTTTCAAATCAAGAGAAATTATTGCTTTTATCAATTCCATATCCTTTCTTTGAGTAATCTCATAACTTTCATAATGGTTTAAATCGCTGCTAGCTACAACCAAAAACTCTTTTTTTATTTTAATTAAAGCGTTTGCTAAGCATTCAGCCACCTCTAATGATTGATTCATCAAGCAAATTGGAACTATTTTGAAATTATTACCATATAAAAACTGGAGAAATGGAAGCTGGACCTCTATTGAATGTTCATAAATATGAGCTGCCTCATCTTTTTCAACAAGCTTGCAATTTTTTATCAGCTCATCAGCAAACTCCTCATCAACTTCTATTTCACCAAGAGGGGTTTTCCACTTTCCATTTGGATAAACTGAAACTTCACTTCCATAGCCAGTGTGATTTGGTCCAATTATTACAATTGTTTTCTTCGGACTTTTTGGTAAAGATGCATAAGAATAAGCTGCTGTTAATCCAGAATAAATGTAGCCAGCATGTGGGGCAATAATTCCAATAGCATTTTCTCTTTCTCTAACTTCCTTTCTAGCCTTCTCAAAAAAAGCTGTCAACATTTTTTCTAGTTCTTTTCTATCAGAGGGATAAAAGTAGCCAGCAACAGTTGGAACTCTCATATATTACCTTACCTTCAACATTAAATTTAAGTTAACAAAAACTTTTGAATGGTGTTTATACTAAAAAACAGGCCAATAGCTTTTGTGAAAGAGTTAAGTTTACTGGCTATAACGGATTTGCATCTTGGAATAGAATTTGAGCTAAGAAAGAAAGGAATAAACATTGCTTTGCAATCAGAAAAATTCTTAAAAATTTTGGAAGAGGCAAAGAAAGAAACTAATGCAAAAAGGATTGTTGTTATTGGCGATGTAAAACATAAAGTGCCAGCGGCTTCAGCAAAAGAGGTAGAATATGTTAGAGATTTTTTTGAAAATCTTTCTAAAATTTTTGATGAAATTTTGATTTGCAAAGGAAATCATGACGACATGCTTGAAGAAATCTTGCAAGATTATAAAGTTTATGGGGCTAGAGGCTTTAAAATAAAAGATTATGGTTTTTTCCATGGTCATGCCTGGCCTTTCTCCAAACTTTGGAACTGCAAAACGTGGATTATAGGTCATTTACAAGCAGCTATAGAAATTAGAAAAGGAAACTTCAAAAAAATAGAAAAAGTTATCATAAAATCAAGGCCAAAAATAGAAAAAGGAAAATTGCAAGAAATTATAATTTTGCCTGCTTTTAGCGATTTAGCTGGAAACCTACTTTTAAATAAAGAGCTCCCTTCAGATTTCCTTTTTGAGAAAGTTATTGATATAAACAATTCAGAAGTCTATCTTTTGGATGGAAGTTACTTGGGGAAATTAAGTGAGTTAAGCATTTAACCTTTTCTTTTGAATTTGAGATATGGTAAGAAAGCAATACATCCAAACTCTTCTCAATCTTCAGAAAGACTTTTCAAGAAAATATTATGTGAACCTTTATGAATCATTTGATCCTAGAAGATGGTTAAGTAGCAAGGAAGTCAAATTAGAACTAATTTGGCCAAAGAATGTTATGGAAGAATACGAAGCTTTTGAAAAAGGTAAGTGTAAGTCTTTAGATTTTGCTTTTTTAATTTATTCAGATGAAGATAAATCGAATAAGCTCGAAAGAAAATATTTTCTTATTATAAAATACTCTCCATATACTTCTCAACGCTCTTCTTTAATATTTTATCCTAAAGTTTACTCTCATTCTTGTTATTTCTACGAGTTTCAGACAGTCTCTTTAGGAAAAATCTATCTAACTTGCAAACATGTTTATGCTGCTTTAAGAGAGGTAGATGCTATAGCTAAAAGATTTTCTCTTCCAGTTGAACAATCTTACTTCTATCCAAGAAGCCCGTTTTTGCCAAGAAAGTTCGAAGAAATAGAGAAAAGCAAAGATAAGGCTGAAGTAAAACTTGAGAGGGCGTTCAGATTGTTAGAAGAGGAGCTATACATAAACGAGTTAGATTCTTTAAGAAGATTAAACAGAAGATTGAGGTATTTGAAAAAAGAATAAAAATCCTTTCGAAACTACCACAGGATCTTGGGTTTATCAGGTTTCCAGCCGGCTCGGGCGATTGGGAGTGGCGGGCTTACCGCTCGCCCGAAGGCTCGCGGCTTACACCCCCACCCCATCAACGTTATCGTCTATAACAGCCCTCGTCTCTCTGCCGGGTCTCCCCAACAGAGAGAATGGCCGTCTATTTTTCCGGGTGGTTTCCCCCTTAGATGCCTTCAGGGGTTATCCACTGGGGCGTGGCTGCCCGGCATGCCAAATGGACAACCGGTACACCAGAGGCCCCGGGAGCGCGTTCCTTTCGTACTTGCGCTCCCTTCCGGTCAGACGGCCAGCACCCCCAGTAGATAGCGACCGAACTGTCTTTGCCGCTGCATGCGAAGATAGAGTAGAGAGTAGACTATAGATTAAAATTTAGGTAAGTTTACGACCCGAGAACGATACCCAATTCATCCTTAGCAAAATGCTACGTCTTTGGGTAGTGCTTCGCATGCAGTCACGACGTTCTGAACCCAGCTAACGTCCCCCTTTAACCAGTGGACACCTGTACCCATAGCCTTGAGGAGGTAAAATTTACAAAATTTTTCCATTCTTCAAAATTATGAAAAGAATTTTTCCCTTCATTACACAAATTAGCTACTACATCTAGGATTTTATTTTTCTCAATCCCAAACCATGTTTTACTTTTCTTGGATATTCTTACTCCATCTAAGAATCTAATTTCCTTGGCAAATTTCAATATTTCTTCTTTCTTTGTGAGTACTACTTCATTTTTCCATATCGACGGTCTAAATCCTAGTTTTTCCAGTATTTTCTTTATGAAAATCTTTAATGATTCATTTTTAACTGTTACTTGAATTCTTTTGTTAACTATCCATAATTTCTTGGTTTTGTGCCACTTACATCCCAAAATCACTGAGCCTTCGGCGGAAAAGAAACTTCGAATGAAACTTATTAGGTTATCAGAGGATATACTTTCTATTGATGGTAGCCTAATATTGTTGTTTTCCTTTCTTTTCCAATCTGGTATAAAGGTCTGGAGAATTTCTACGACTGTCTTGTTACAAACTCTAATGATTTTAACTTGTTTTCTATCGACTCTTTCTGTAAAATGCAAATCTCCGAATATTATCTTCATATTATCCTCACATACTTGTATCAACTTTTCTTCTTTTGCAGCAAATATTACTTCAAAATGTCTATGTTTTTTGTTAATTCTTACGGTACCATCTGCTAATAGAAGACCAACTATTTCCCAAAACTCCTTCTTATTTTTTACCTCCTCAATTTGGCCGCTTGCAGTTGAGGGCATTCATATCACCCAATTTCTATATATTAATTCTACACCAATATATAAACTTTATCTGGTTAAGGTTCAATAAAGAACGCCCTCAATTGCTGCACGGCCAGGAGGGGGGGAGCCGACAGCTACGCACCAACGCGCCGGGTCAATTTGCCTGTCGCTATCTGCAAGGAAACGTAGACCCACGCAGATAGCTTTACTGTGGGCTTTCACCGGCCACGGGCCCATTATCCCCGAGGTAGCTTTTCTGATACCACCGGCCCCCATTAATGGGAACCGATGTATCGCTAACCCACGCTTTCGCGGTTGGAACCCTCGCTTTGTGGGTTCCAGTCAGCCCACCTTTTGCGTTTGCACTCTACCCCGGATTTCTTTCGGGTGAAAAACTCCCATCAATAGCTACCCCGCTAATCATTCAATCATTCGGGAGCGACCTTATCATTACGGGAGTTTTTCATGACCCGGGTGAGGTGAGCTTTGGGCCCCCTCGATATCTTTTCGAGGGGGTGCCGCCCCAGCCGAACTGCCCACTTCGCCAAGAGTTAGCCGATTGACTAACTCTTTCTAGCGCTGTCCCCTCGTCGGGTAAGCTGTAGAGTCCCAGAAGGCTGGTGTTACACTTGCCCCTCGGCCTCGGCCGAAGCCTACGCCTGATAGCGGGTCCCAGCTACTCTATGCAACCAGGACTCTACAGCAACGCCAGGCTGCAGTAAAGCTCTACGGGGTCTACGTTTCCCACTGGGGGTCTCCGGCCTATTCACCGGAAAGCCGATTTCGCCGGGTCCCACCCCGGGACAGTGCCCAGGTCGTTAAGCTGTTCACAGGCCGCCATTTAAGCGGCAAGGGATTATGCTACTTGTGTCGCCCTAGGCGGCGATCATTAAATCAGATGACCGCCTGAGATACGACGGTCAGAGTTACCGCCGCCGCTCTGCGGGGCTTAGCCCGGTTGGAACCGGGTTTCACACACCGCAGCTGGGCAAGCCTCAGGGACTGTACTCATCCTTTCGGACTAGCAGTCCCCTGCGTTTTTGTTAAACAGTCGCCTGGGCCTTGTCACTGCAACCTGCGGTCCCTCCCATCCTTTGTCCTCTAATGAGGACTCAGGATGGTCAAGACCACAGGCACCCCTTCTAGCGAACATACGGGGCCAACTTGCCGATTTCCCTGGGGTGGGTTCTCCCGACACGCCGTTCCCTTCTCAGGAAGCCCACCTGTGCCGGTTCTCGGTACGGTCTAGGGGGATCCTTGTGGATTGCCTTTTCACCGGCTCCAGGGATCGGCCGAACTTCCCATTCGGGAAGCCCATCCTGCCTTCAGCCTCTTCTCCTCATTACGAGACTCCGAGGCCTTAAGCAGTTGGCTTGCGTCGGCCTACCCCGAAGCGTCGGCAATCCACCCTAGCCTTGCGGCACGTACCCCCTAGGTTCCGGAATATTAACCGGATTCCCTTTCTCGGGCACGCCGATTAAGGGTGCCCTTAGGACCGACTAACTGCCGGCTGACGAACATTGCCGGCAAACCCTTGGGCTTCAGGCGGCCGGGATTCTCACCCGGCTCGGCTGCTACTTTCGGCGGGATCTGCATTGCTGCGTGGTCCACTGGAGCTCACGCCCCAGCTTCTGCCCACGCAGCACGCCCCCCTACCAGGCCTCTTCGGCCTCCGGGGTCTCGGTGGTCGGCTTAGTCCCTTCCATCTTCAGGGCACTACCCCTCGGCGGGTAAGTTGTTGTACACTTCTTAGCTGATGGCTACTTTTAGGCCCACAGCCCCGCTGTCTAAGGGGTAGTACCCCTTCGTCGTTTAGCCGACACTTAGGGACCTTAACCCCGGTCTGGGTTGTTCCCCTCACGAGTGCCGAGCTTACCCCAGCACTCATTTTCCCGCCGTCTACGGGGCTGGCGGATTCGGAGTTTGACAGAGAGGCTGAGCCTTTCGGCCCTTGACCCCTCGATCAGTAACTCTACCCCGCCAGCACCCTCGGGCGAGACTGCTCTGTGGAGCATATCGGGGGGAGCCGGCTATGAGGCCGCTCGATTGGCTTTTCACCCCTAATCCTGGCTCACGAGAGGGATTGGCATCTCACCACCTCTATCGGGCCTCCATCCCCCTTTCGGGGGACTTCACCCTGGCCAGGATTAGATCGCGGCCCTTCCGGTCGTAGGCGAGTGACTTCAGGCACTTTCATACCCCGCGCCTCGCTCTTTCGAGCTGCGCGCAAGTCGCTTTCGCTTCGGCTTCGTGGTTTCACCACTTAACCTCGCCACTCGCCTACACTCCCCGCCCCGTTTTTCCAAACGGACGCCAGGACGGTGTAAGCTCCCTCTCGCTTTTTCAGCTTCGAGGGAGCACCTTTCCCGCCCTGGCAGACTATAGCCACCTGGTTTCAGGCTCTTTTAATGGGAGACAAGTAGGTTTTCCTTACCAAAGGGATTGTTTGCAAGAATGTCAAAGCATTTTTATTCCTTATTCTTAGACGAAACGCATTGTTAGAATGTTTATAGAGATAGGGTCCGTTAGAGTTTATCCCCAATTTATTCAACATTAGCTTTAAGTCTGATAAAGGTGGACATTCTGTTTGATTATTCCATGAATGGTATACATAGATTACCGGTTTACCATCTTCAAGACATATACTCCCTTCTGCATCAACAAATCCTGCAATATACCATTTCTGAATTTCTGGAGGAGCTTCTAAGATTAATCTTGGGGTTCCCCACCATTTTTGTGTTTTATTCGGTGGATACTCGAAAACTTTTGTAAAGAAAAGAAATAATGGTTTTGAATCTACTTGCCATACGAAATCTTCCCCACTTTTCATTATTTTTACTTTTTTGTTAAATAGATCCTGTGAGATGCGATTTACTACATTTTCTAAGAATGCTTGATCTTTCTGATAGATTCTTACCTTATAACTTCTCTTGGCTCTGCTTAAATTTCCGTCTCTAAGTAGACCAACAAAGTATGCAAGAGGAGGGGTAAGTTTCTTGGGGATAGCTATGCTGTTTTTCCTTAAATTCATCTCGAGAGTAACGTTTATGGGTATTGATGGATGTATTGGTATATCTATGTCTGGATTCATATTTATATATATTGTTTTATAGTATTTAAAGCTTACTACTTGTCTCCTTTCACCCCGTTTGCACGGTGCTTTTCAGCTTTCCGTCACCGTACTAGTGCGCTATCGGACTTGGGATGTGTTTAGGGTTGGATGTTAATGCCACCCAGCTTCCCACTGCCAAACCAGGCAATGGTACTCAGGATACCTGGAATCTTCCTTCCCTCCTTCCCCTACGGGACTATCACCCTCTAAGGTGGGGCATTCCAGCCCACTTCGGGTCGGAGGGTTAGGAAGTGCCCAGGTCCTGCAACTCCACATTCCACTTGGCTTATCGCCAAGCGGTTCGGTTTGCCCTCTGCCGGTTTCGGTCGCCCCTACTCCCGGCATCTCGTTTGATTTCTCTTCCTGCGGGTACTGAGATGCTTCACTTCCCCGCGTCCCCCTTCCAGGCTTTTAGGCCTGGAATGCCGCTTAACGCGGCAGGATTCCCATTCAGGCATCCGGGGGTCTACGGCTGCATGCGCCTAACCCCGGCTTATCGCAGCTTGCCACGCCCTTCCTCGGCTCCCAAGCCGAGCCATCCACCAGGTGGCGTACCTCCGGCCGGAAACCCTTTGACCCCAAGATCCTGCGGTAGTTTCATCTAATGGTCTCTTAAAGACAGTTCGTTCTTCATTCTCTTTTCAGAAACGACCTTCAAATCATCGACCTTCAACACTTCACCCTTTAGCATAAAGCTAAAGAGTTGCATACAAAGTGGCTAGCAAGGTGTCCTCCTTCTTCATTTAATTTTTCAGAAAAGAGGTAGCTAGCTCATCGCCACTTTTCATGAGCTTAAGCTTCCATAATAATCACTAAAAATATTGTAGTAATATGTATTTAAATCTTTTTGTACTGCACGATTAAGATAAGTAATGAAAGTAGTGTTTTCGAAAAAAATTATAAATTATTAGAATAAAAAGTTTTGAGCTATCCAAAAACCCCCTGAAAAAATTCTAAACTTTTTTAATTTTCCGAAAGAAAAAGGTTTTAAGTTTTCGAAGCAAAATCATGCGAAGAAAATGATTGGTTAGAGGTGCATTCAAACGAATATGTAGAAAGAAGAAAAAGTTGCAATTTTTTGATGAAGACACTCCTAGCCTTGACCAACATTTATGAGTATGCAAGACTTTTGTGTAGTAGTTACACTACAAGCTATATAAATTTCAATTAAAAATGAAAGAGCCTTTCCTTTAATGCGTCCAGCAGACGATCATGCTAGAAAGAATGGAATAGCTTTAAACGCTAGTAGTTTGGTATTTTACTATCTTAACAACACAATCATAGCTACAAAGATTTCCTTTAAAAAAGTTATTAGACTTGAATTTTAGATATTGACTATCTTCATGGTAATATTATTCAAGAAATATTTTTTGGTAACGATAAAGTCCTTTTCGTATCTTTGTACACATATCCTACTTGTCTATAGACTGACAAGTTCTCATAAAAGAATTATTTGAATTATAAATCGCACTATTCAATAAGGGAAGAAGAGTATTTAAAAGTTTTGAAAAAAGCTTGGGAAAAATATAAAAGTTTAATCCAGAATTACCTATAATTTCAGTAATGACAAACTTAATTTAAATGATTATAGCTATTTAAAAATTGGAAAAATGATAGCAATCTTGAAAATTCCACTGTTTGTCGTTTTGAAATGGACTACAAAGTTGAAAAAATGCCAAAGTGCTTTTGTCAGTTATTTATTGGTTTGGAAACTTAAAATCTAACTTTATTGTTCTTTTCCAACAAAATCTTCAAGCTTAAAATTAAACTCCTCATCTTTTTTTATTTCTCCTCTTTCTTTCAAAATTTCTCTAGCTAGCAAATAGAAAATTAAAGCTAACGATTTTCTTCCCCTGTTGTTTGCTGGTATTATTAAATCGATGTGCTTCGTTTCATTTGAGCTATTACAAATTGCAATTACGGGGGTTCGTGCTTTCACTGCTTCCTGCAAAGCTCTTTTATCTGTTAGCGGATCAGTTATTAACACCACATCCGCCTCATAAAAATATTCACAATTAGGATTTGTTAACGTTCCTGGCAAAAATCTTCCCACGAAAACTTTAGCATTTACAGCTTCTCCAAATTTTTCAGCAGCGTTTTTCGCTATTTTTTTTCTAGTCGCAACTAATATGTTTTTACTTCTTGCCAAAAACTTTGCAGCGATTCTTATTCTTTCGTCTATTTTCCTTAAATTTAAAATTGTTAAGCCATCGGGTCTTGTTTTATAAACGAACTCTTTCATGTCTTTAGTCTTAGTTTTAGCTCCAAAACAAATTCCGCTAGCTAAATAATCTTTCCTTGGTATTAATAGTTTAGTAGGCATCAATTTATTTTATGTTTAAAATTTAAAACTTTACTTTTAACGTTTCTTTTTTAATTTCTCTTTAAGAATTAATAATCTCTTTAAAACTTCAGATTTAGTCCTCTTCCAATTGTCCCTATTTTCAACCTTTAATGTTATGAATACGTGCTCCTTATCGCTTTGTTCATTAAAATATGGACCTTCAACAATATTAAACCCTTTCAAACTTTTTTTTATCTCATTTTCAAGCTTTTCTAAACCTATCTTCAGTTTAAGTGGAAACTCTACTCTAACTGAAATAATAGCATTCTCTTTATCTCTATCTAAGATTACAGAGTTCAACAACATTGCGTTAGGTATCTTTATTTCTTCGCCTTCTTCCAATTGAAATACTGAATAAAAGAGTGTTACTTTTTTTATAGATCCTTTATAACCTAGGTCAGTATTCTCAACAGAAAGAAACTTATAAGGAGGCAGCGGAACTAGTCCGTAGGGAATTTGAGATGAGAGAATTTTTATCTTTTTCCCAACTTCAACATATCTAGTTGAAAGTATAATAATTCCTGCAAATAAGTTTGAAAGGATTGGCTGTAGCGCTAAACCCAAAACCAAACCAAGTACTACACTACTTTGTAGTATAATGCTTGTATCTACATTCCATATTTTTAGAATAACTAAAGCTGCTATCAGAAAAGCTAAGACATGCAAAAGATTTGAGAAATTTTTTGAATAAGGAAGATTTAATCTATCTAAAGATTTTATTATGTAGGAGTTTATTAAGAGCAAAAATGTAATAACGGCAAGTGACAACGATCCTCTAGTAGCATAAATTTTCATATTATTCGGAATAAAAGGAATTGAAGCCAGTAGGATTACAGAGAAGATTATTAATATTAAAATTGTTTTGTTCAAATTCGACTTTCCTTTTTGAATTTTCATTAAATATATTGATTTAATTATAAAAAACTTTGAGTTAATACTCATATGATTGAAATTTTTAACGAGAAAATCAAGGTAGCATTGAACAGATTTGGTATAAGAGAGTTAACAGAAGTTCAAAAACTATCTTTTAAGCCAATCTATGATGGCAAAGATGTTCTCATAATTTCTCCTACAGGAACTGGAAAAACATTAGCAGCTTTATTACCAATTTTTGAAAAATGGTTAAAAGAAAGACCAAAACCAACAAGCATTCTTTATGTTTCCCCAATGAAAGCTTTGAATAGAGACCAACTTGAGCATTTAAGATTTTGGGCTGAACAGCTTGGGATTGAAATTTCTGTTAGACATGGAGATACTTCTAGTTATGAAAGAAAAATGCAGGCAGAGTTTCCAAACGACATGCTAATAGTTACGATAGAAGCTTTGCAATCGTTGCTTGTTGGTAAGAAAATTAGAGAGTTTTTAAGGAATGTGAAATGGGTTATTTTAGATGAGGTTCATGAAGTTGTAGATTCTAAGAGAGGAGTTCAATTGACTTTAGCTTTAGAAAGGTTAAGAGAACTTTCGAAAGACTTCCAAACTATAATGCTTTCTGCAACAATTGGCGACGAAAAAAAGGTTAGCGAGTTTTTCTCCAAAAAGAGATCTGAGATAATTAAAGTTGAAATGGATAAATTAATAGAAATAAAGGTTTTTTATCCTTTAGCAAGCGACTTAGATGAAAAAAATGCAATGAAGATTTTTTCCTCGAAAGAAAGCGCAGCTAGAGTAAGATTTATTTTAGAAAAGTTAAAAGAGTTTAATTCAGCTTTAATATTTACAAATACTAGAGAATTTGCTGAGGTATTAGCAAGCAGGATAAGACTTTTGAGCAAAATTAACATCGGAATACATCATTCAAGCTTAAGTAAGGATGTAAGAGAAAAAACAGAAAAAGAGTTTAAAGAAGGTAAGCTTAAGGCTTTGGTTTGTACTTCTAGTTTGCAGTTAGGAGTAGATATCGGAAATGTTGATGCTGTTTTTCAATATCAGTCACCAAGAGAAGTTATTCAACTTTTACAAAGGGTTGGAAGAAGTGGGCATAAATTTTGGAAGAAAAGCGTCGGTCTAATAATTGCAACAGACGAAGATGATATTTTAGAATCTGCTGTTATTGCGAGAAAAGCTTTGAATAAGGAATTAGAAACATTTAAGGTTCATGAAAAAGCTTATGATGTTTTGGCTCATCAAATTGTTGGTTTAACTTTTGATTTTGGCGAAATTTCAATAGAAAAAGCTTTTGAAATTGTAAAAAGAGCAAAGCCTTATGAAAAACTGTCAATAAATGAGTTTTTGCAAGTTTTAGATGTTTTAATAAAAATAGGAATTTTAAGCTCTGAGAACGGTATAATAAGAAAGAGGAGAAAAGCCTATGAATATTATTTTTCTCAACTATCCACAATTCCTGATGTTAAAGAGTATAAAGTTTACAACATTGTTGATCAAAGTTACATAGGAACTTTACACGAAGAGTTTGTAGCTTTGTATGGGGAGGAAGGCTTTTCCTTTATTTTAAGAGGCGAACCTTACAGAATCGTTTCAATAGAAGAAGATAAAATTTTCGTCGAGCCAAGCAAAGATTTTGAGGCTGCTATTCCTGCTTGGGAAGGAGAATTAATTCCTGTTCCTTTTGAAGTTGCGAAAGAGGTTGGAGAATTAAGAGAAAGAATTTTGATGGAAGATCTAAAAGAATATCCTATGGATGAAAATAGCGTGAATGTTGCGAGAAAATTCTTTCAAGAACAATCAAAATATTTTTTACCAACTGATAAAGAAATTTTTATTGAATTTTTTGAGAATAAGGTTGTAATTCATTCTTGTTTTGGAAATAAAGTTAATGAAACTTTAAGTAAGTTAATTTTAAGCAAGCTTACTCACTTTGCTAGAAGCAAGGTAGATGCTTATAGAATAATTTTTATTTTTGAAGGTTTGGTTGATGAAAAGCTTGCAAATAAAATTAAAGATATTATTGAAAATTATGAAGGAAATTTGGAAGAAGATTTAGATACTTTTGTCTCTCAAACGGATTTGTTTTATTTAAGATTTACAAACGTTGGTAAAAGGTTTGGAATAATAAGAAGCGATGCAGAAGTTACAAAAACAATTGTTAGAGGTTTAGCAAAAGAATTTTTTGGGAGCGTTGTTTGGCAGGAAGCTTTAAAGGAATTGAAAGTTGAAAAGCTGGATATTGAGAAATTAAGAGAAGTTCTAAAGATGATAAAAGAAGGGAAGATCAAAGTTTTTGTTGTTAAAGGAATTTCTCCTTTGGCAAAGCTGGGATTAAAAAAGGTTTTTGTTGAATTTTATGAAGAAAAGTCGAAAGATATTTTAGAAATCTTCAAGAAGAGAGTTTTAGAAAGTAAAATAAAATTAATTTGTTTAAATTGTGGCACTTGGAAAGAAGTCTATACTTTGGCCGAGATGCCAGAGGAAATTACATGTAAGCACTGTAAAGCAAGGTTATTAACAATAGTTAAATCGACAAATTTGAAAGCCGAAAAAATAGTTGATAAGTATGTTGGAAAAAAGAAAATGAATAAGGTTGAAGAGTTAGAATTCAAAAAACTTTTAGCGAAGGCAACGCTTTTTATGACATACGGTAAAAAAGCTGCTATTGCTTTTTCTGTTAGAGGGATTGGGGTGGAGAATGCTAAGAGAATTTTGAGTAGATATTTTAGAGATGAGAATGAATTTTTTGAAGCACTCTTTGATGCTGAAAAAACTTTTATAAGGAATAGAAGATTCTGGAAAATATAGGTTTATTTTTTATAATCATGAAAATAATATATTACTATTAACAAGCGATGATTAAATTGGTTAGGCGATGATAAATGAATAAATAGAAGGTTATGAGCTTGAGTTATTTTTTCTATTTTTGCTTTATTTCTTCTTTTAGCTTCTTAACATTCCTCTTTAAAAATTTAAGTTCATCTACAACTATTTTTCGACAAAAATTCTGAACGTCTGTTGTTGTTATTTTTATTTGCTGAACTAACTTAGTAAGATGCTCTGGTATACTAGATTCCCAGAATTTTATTCTAGATTCAACTAAGTTTAACACCCTTTCTAATATTTCTTCTTTATCCTTATCGTTCATCTCAATCACCCTAAAATATAATTTTTAAATTTGGAAAATAAATATTTTTGTGAAGATAGTTTGTTTTGGAGGAGGAAATGCATTACCAAAAGCTGTTCTAGCTGGCTTGAAAAATTATGAAGTAGATATAACAACAATAACATCAATGGTAGATAGTGGCGGCTCCAGCGGGAAATTAAGAAAAGAACTAAACGTATTGCCGCCAGGAGATATTAGAAGACATCTACTAGCTTTATCAAACGCTCCTCAGTGGAAAAAAGATTTGTTCTCATTTAGATTTGGGTCAGAAGATTTTGGTAGTGGTCATGTTGGACACCCATTTGGCAACATATTTATAGCACTACTGGAATATATATTAAAAGATTATGAAAAAGTTTTAGAAATAGTACACCAATTTTTGGAAGTCAGAGGAAAATGTTTGCCGTCTACTATTGAAAAAACAACCCTTTACGCTATTCTTGAAAACGGAGAAATTATAGAGGGGGAAGATGAAATCGATGTTCCAAAAAAACATAATCCAAAATTAAAAATTAAAGAAATCTTTCTCAAACCACAAGTTAAAGCATACGACAAAGCAATAGAAGCTATTGAGGAAAGTGATGCAATTATTATAGGTCCTGGAGATTTATATTCCTCTATATTGCCATGCTTTCTTCCAATAGGGATGAAAGATGCTATCTCTAAAAGCAGTGCAAAAAAGATTTTCATATGTCCACCATTAACAAAAATTGGGGAGACTAATGGTTTTTCGGTTTTGGATTTTTCTAAAGAAGTAGAGAAGTATATTGGTTGTTCGCTAGATTTTGTAATCTACAATAGCTCTCTTCCCCATGTAGAAAGATTAATGAAATATAAAGCTAAAGAATCTTGGGTAGAGGATGTAGTAAAAATTAATGAAAATCTAGATGAAAGAGTTTTTATTGGAGAAAATCTTCTAGCAAACACAGACGAAATTGTTTATGATGCTAACAAAGTTTCAAAAATTATTATGAGGTTGGTGGCTAAATATTAATTAAAATTTTTAAACGACCAATTAATCTTATTTTGTACTATGAGCGGAATAGCAATAATTGGCTTACAATGGGGAGATGAGGGAAAAGGAAAAATATCCTATCTTTTATCTAGAGATGCGGATTATGTAGTTAGATTTCAAGGAGGTGCTAATGCTGGACATACTGTTGTTGTTGGTAATAAAGAACTAAAATTCAACATGATTCCGGCAGGAGCCGCAGCCGGGGCAAAACCTTGTATAGCAGCTGGTACGGTTGTAGATTTGTCGGAAGTAGTAGAAGAAATAGAAATACTTAAAAATATTGGAGTGTTCAAAGGACTCTTAATAAGCAGGAATGCAAACGTAGTTTTGTCTATTCATAAGGAGTTAGATGGAATTATAGAAGAATTAAGAGGAAGTAAAGCAATCGGTACGACAAAAAGGGGAATAGGTCCTACTTATGCTGACAAAATGCTTAGAATAGGAATAAGGATGGAAGATCTTTTAGACAAAAACCAACTAATATCTAAAATAAAACTATTAGAAGATTATCACAAGCTTAAATTAGACAATATAGATGAATATATTAGGGTTGCCGATTCGCTAAAAGATTATGTTTGTGATTTAGATATTATTATAAACGAAGAGCTCGATAAAGGAAAGAAAATAATTTTTGAAGGGGCTCAAGGAAGCTTGTTAGATATAGATCATGGTACATATCCTTATGTTACTTCTTCTAATACAACTATAGGAGCAATTTTTACTAGTTGTGGAATTGGACCTAAAAAAATTTCTGAAGTTGTGGGAGTTACAAAAGCTTACACTACTAGAGTGGGGGCAGGCGTTTTTCCTACAGAACTTAAAAATGAGAAGGGAGAGATAATAAGAGAAAAAGGTAAAGAATATGGAACAACTACTGGTAGACCTCGAAGAGTCGGGTGGCTTGACATACCTCTATTAAGATACGCTTCAAAAATAAACGATATAGACTGGATAGCAATGACTAAATTAGATATTCTGTCAGGTTTTGAAAAAGTTAATATATGTGTAGAATATGAAATTGATGAAAAAAGATTCAAAATAGTTTCTCCAAGCGTGAAAACTATGGAGAGAGCAAAACCAATATACATAGAATTGGATGGTTGGCCAGATTTGGAAAGAGAAGAATGGAAAAAAATTGCAAATAAGGGATTTGATGGCTTGCCAGAAAATGCAAAAACATACATTGAAACAGTAGAAAAATTGGTAGGAAAACCTATAAAAATTGTTTCTTTTGGAGCGGAAGCTGGAATGGAGGTAATAAAATAATGGATATCCTAGAAGCAATAACTCCAATAGATGGTAGATATAAGGAGAAACTTTCTGGAATTGAAAATTATTTTTCTGAATATGCGTTAATAAAAGAAAGAATAAGGGTAGAGATAGAGTATTTAATTAAATTAGTTGAAGAAGTTGAAAAAGAAAGATTAAACAGATTACCAAAGGATTGGAAAGAGACTCTTAGAAAAATTCATGAAGAATTCAACCTTGAGGATGCAAAAAGGGTAAAAGAAATAGAAAAGAATGTGGGTCATGATGTTTTTGCAGTAGTTAAATTTATTGCAGAAAGACTAGAATCTCTAGGTCTCAACGAATTAAAGTCATTGGTTCATTTAGGATTAACTTCAGATGACATTAATAATATTGCTTACTCGAGTCTGCTAAAAAGATTCAATAGAGAAGTTTTTATTCCATCATTAATAAAACTTTTAGACAAAATAGTTAGCCTATCTATGGAGTATAAAGATACTATAATGTTAGCCAGAACTCATGGAATGCCTGCAGTTCCAACAACATTCGGAAGATTCCTTATTAATTATGCGTATAGAATTGCTATAGTTTTGGAAGAATTATATAACACGAAATTTTACGGTAAGATTGGAGGGGCCGTTGGGGATTTCAATGCGTTAAAGTTTCTATATCCAACGGTTGATTGGATTTCTTTTGCAAAACATTTCATAGAATCTCAAGGATTGGAATATTTTCCTGCAAACACTCAGATATTACCTCATGATAAAATTTCGGATTATTTGAGTAAAGTAGCCCTTATTGCTTCTATTTTGTCAAATCTTTGCAGAGATCTATGGATGCTTAATATGCTTAGATATATATCTTTTACTTTTAGCAAGAGTGAAGTTCATTCTTCCACGATGCCCCATAAAGTAAATCCATTATTAATTGAGAATGCGGAAGGTTGCTTTGACTTATCTTCAGAAATTCTGGCATACATGAATAGAAGACTTATATCTATTAGACTTCATAGAGATTTGTCAGACTCTGTAATAAAAAGATTCTATGGATTGCCGCTTTCTCTTATTTATTTGGGTATAACTAATCTAATATCTGCATTTGAAAAAATGCTAGTTAATAAAGAAGCTATGTATATTGATGTTAGAAATCATCCTGAAACTCTTTCAGAACTGTATCAACTTTATTTAAAAAAGATTGGATTTTTTGATGCTTATGAAACTATTCAAAAGTTAACCAGAGAAAAACCAGAAAAAATATTAGAAGAGATAAAAAAACTTATACCAAAAGAAAAATTTGTAGAAATAGAGAAGTTAACTGTTTTAGAGTACTCTGGAGAAGCACAAAGAATTGTAGAGCTTTTGGCAAAAGAAATAGAAAGCCTAAAGAAAAAATTTTTATAATTCACATCTGTCACTTAAAATTTTTTCTAGTATGGTTGTAATTTCTTTTTCTTCCTTAGAACAACCGTACCTTCTAGCAATATATTTACCTAACTCATAAGCTGTCATCAAAATAAATTCATTTCTCCCCCCATATCCTATAATTTCAGATGCGGACCTGTCTTGGATAACATCGTATAGTCCAACGTCTTTAAGAATTTGTTTGGTGTCATACCTTTTATTCACTGAACAATGCATAGAGTAGTAATCTACAGTAAGTATTAAAGTTAAAGCCATTTCGATCCTGTATAAGCTTTCTTCTTTCATAGTGAAATATTTAGTGTAATAAAGCTTAAATATCTTTATAAATGTTCCTTTGTTAGACTAGATTTCTTATTATTTGCTACTACTGTAGGAGTTTAAAAATAGTTGGAATCGCCGAGTGAACTATTGTTAATCTGTTTATATCCCTCTCTTTCTTTTGCCATTTATTTTATTATCAATGATAAATTTAAAATGATAAATTTAAGATTATGATTTGGGATAAAGTCGGTTTTGTTTTAGCGAGCAAGCAAAGAAGGGAAGTGTTTAGTTTTTTAAGAGAATTTGGAACGATTGGCGAGGTAGACCTTAAGATTAGAATAACAGCTTTCACTGGAGTTAAAAGAATTTTAATGGATTTTGAGAAGGAAGGTCTGATAAAAATTTAGGGAAATAAAAGTGAATTGACAAAAATAGGAAAAGAAGTTATGAAAAAATTTGTTTTCTAAGATTTTAAGAAACTTTATGTTCAAATTAAAGCACAAACCTCAGAAATTTTTTCTTTTAGATATAGCAAATCAAACTGTTCAGATTGTAGTACTTCTCATAACTGTTTTAAAACTGTCGATATTTGCACACATTCCTGTCTATAGATTCAAAAATTTTCTATCGATAAGAACTTTAATAAGGTATCTTATTATATCTAACTCTTTTCCAGAAGCGCCAGTTTTTCTTTCTCGATAAGTATCCTCACGCGACTTTATAGAGTGTATTAACTCCTTCAACATTTCGTCCATATCATAAATCTCAAATCCTTCTCTTTCCAAAATCTTTATAGCTCCCGGAGGATTTTTGGAATTAACTACTATACATCGTTTTATTTTTGTTTCAGAAGTTATCAACTCTTTGTAATCTGATTCATTTTTCAAAAATTCTTCTGCAAATTCAAACCACTTTTTAATTTCTTTTGTTATCACACTTATTTTTTTATTACCTAAAAAATTCTTTACATTGCACTATCTTAATTTCTCCCTTTTTATAAGCTATTAGGTCTATATCACTCCAACCAGAAACCTTTTTTCCAGATTTTTCTCTGGGGACAAAGAATAGAACATTTTCAACAACCAAATATCCTTTACTCATAAAAAACCTCTTTGCAATTTCTTCTAGGTTGCTTATCATTATATATATATTTTAGATTGTCATATTAAAGCAAGATTATTGGAAATGTCTATCAATATGGAAGATTATATTGAATTTAATGGCTAAACCGACTTCCTATTATAGAATATAAGGAGAAATTACAGGAATATAATTTTGCTAGAAGATGAAAAAGGCTGGTATAAAATTTTTGATGAAACTAAAGTCTTAGTTCTTATGATTCGTTTCCCTTAATAGAAATTCAAACAGCTTGTAAATTACTAACCTATCATACCCAACTTGGACAAAAATAGATGAATATATGCTTTCTCAACTATATATACCAGATTTAAAGAGTTTAAAGGATGATGAAAAAGAAACATTACTTCAATTGTTTGAAAAAGTTAGAGATAAAGAATGAGATTCAATTATAGAGCAATTTAGAAGAAAGGACAAAGACAGATATGAGATTTACAAAACATTTCTAAAGATCCTAGGGTTTGAAGAAAAAAGAATTGGCGAAATTCTGAAGAGGATTTATACAATTATCTTAGGTGAGCTTGAAAGTTTAGCTTCCGTAGGCGAAAATGAATCAGTAGAGTAAGATAATATTTCAGTAATATGCACTAACAAAGTTAGGCAAACAAGTCGCTGAAAAAGATTTCTAAGACTTTACTTTGAAAAATTTTCTCGACCCCTTCTGTTAAGGAAGTTTTCATTTTACACTCCCTTTATAATAACGGTCCATCTACTATAAGAAATTTGAGAAGAGGGTATGCCCTCGAAATTATGTCTAAGTCAAAGTTAAATTCAGGATTCATTCGAATTCTCCAAGCACGAACATATGAAAAAACACCATTTTCAGATATTTATGATGAGTTAGCTAGAAGCTTAGAGAAAAAAATATGGATAATTTAAGAAAATTGCCTGATAACTACTTTTAGAAAGTTATTGGTTTTTTAAATTGGTATCAACCTAAGAAGATTCCTTCATATTATACTATCAAAAAAATTTTGAAAGATTTGGAAAAAATCGGTGTTGTCGGAAAAAGAAAATTAGAAGAAAGAAGAGCCGAGACAATCTATTTTCTCGCACCAAAATTTTCAAAGCTTTGTTCGAAAACAGTAAGTTATCTAGAAGCATTAGTTCGCAAGAGGGATTTAACTTCAATTGAAGAAGAAGTTTATAGATATATAACAGTAAAAGATTCACTAGAATGATTCATACACATAAGAGCAAAATTCAGATCTTCAAAACCTTTCCGTATAGGATCAATATCAAACGAGAGCAATTTTCACATAAGCGCGAAAAAATTAGACACCATTTTCCGAGTTTTGAAAAATTCGTTTCACTTAAGTGCTAAAATAGACAAACACTTGTATTTTAAACTGAAAGATTAAGTTCTAAACTCAACTTTTAAATCATTAAGTTATTTTAAAAAACTTTTCTTTTGAATGCAAAAATCAAAGCAACAGCTATTATAATTATTGCTATGCTCCATGCAAATATCGGATTGCTTGCTATAGATACTATTCTTCCTGTTATCCCTGTTGGTAAAGTAGTGGTTGTTGTAGATTTGCAATCTTCTGGACAATTCTCTGGAGTTTCTCCTTTTTCACAATATCCATTTCCACAAACAGGTGTTGGCAAACAAATTCCTTCTTGGCACTGATATCCATTTGGACATTTACAATCTTGAGGACAGTTAGAACAGCTTTCTCCTACTTCACAAATGTTATTGCCACAAACAGCCTTTTCAACGTATCTTTCAACAACCGTTTTTTCTACTGGCTGAGTAATGTTTTGTGTAACGTTTGTTACATTGTAATAATAGTTTGTAGTACCACCATAGATTATTTGCTGTTGGACTGGAGGATAGTAGAGTGAAGTAAAGACGCCATAAAGACTAAAGCTCGTTAAGTTAACCCAAACATAATTGTCTTTTACTCCAGAGTTCATCAATACCCAATTTCCATTGTCATATCGATAGAATCTTATGTTATTTATATCCCAACCTTTACTAGTTATTAACTCTGGGTCAAAGTAGTATCTTACTTGGACCGTTCCATTGAAAGGTGTTGAATTTCTAAAGTCGAAGAAAATTAAGCTAAATGGTCTTTCGTTTGGAACTTTCTTGTAGAAAATTGAACTGTAAACCAATGTTTTTACTGTTAGATTTTGAGATTCACTAAAGTAAAACTCTAAACTTTCATATGGTGGGTTAATTGAAAGGTTTCCAAAACCATTTGTTATATTAACTTCAGGCTCAATCATTGGGACTCCTACATCTGTCATTAGCTCTACTGTAAAGTTAAACTGACTCGGAATCAATGCAACATTTGGCACTAATGTTAGTTTTAACGTATTATTGCTTGTCGGCATTACTATGTAAAAAGTTTCATTATAACAATAGAGTGTGAAGTTATTAGGAATAGGAGAAGTAAAATTATCTCCCGTTTGTTCAAAAGAGACTGGTGGTAATACACATTTCAAAAGAATGTCCATGCTTAAAGGAGTATTTATAGCTTTTGTAGTTAATAGACCATAACCAACAAAATCGTTATTACTAAAAGTATATCCTTCTGAAGAAATGTTTACTCTTACTACTAAAGGAGCCCATAAGGAACCTTTGTAAACGAAACTTAGTTTAGCTTCTGTAGGATTACCGGCAATTACGTCTGTAAACTCTTTAACAACTTGGCATAACCTGAAAGGATAAGAAGCTTCATCACAAATAAGCTGAGCTTTAGCCAAAGTTGGAATTACTAGCAAGCTAACCAATGCAAATAGTATTAATTTTTTCATGCTGGACTCACCTGAAATCTTGTATCACCATCAGAGTTGGATTCAATATAATAGTTTACACTTTCCACACTCTGACCTTCAATTTTGTATCCAAATCTGTGAACATTTGTAATACTTGTTAAACTTGAATTACAAGAAGTAGTAATCACATTTGGAGTTTGAGAAACTGTTACGTCAACGTAACATAAATCTTTCCAACTTGTATCGTAGTATCTACAATATAATCTTAGTATTTGATTTTCTGAATCTGACCAAGCCTTTATGGAAAACTCACATTTGATTTGATAGTTAAAATTAACCCCTCCTATATCATCAGAGAAAATAAATTTAGAGTCGCTATCTGAAAAAGAAACTTGTGAAGATTGCGAAGGCTTAGAATTAATTAATAATTTGTTTTGAGAAAAATCAGCATAAAATATAGGACCTTGAACATTAACATTTCCAACAATTTTCCCATAATAATTCAAAACTCCAGCATAAGCTATGCTAATAACTAACAAAAATGCAATTCCAATCATTGCAAACCTTCTCATTTTTTCACCTTTTCCCTTGCTTCAGGATTTTAGTTTTTTAACCATCCTGAAGCAAAAAATAAAAAAGGGGAGTTATGGAATTTAGGCTGGAACTACTTTTAGTGTAACATCGTAGTTACTTGCTAGAGTATTTATTCTGAATTTAACCTTCTCACATATTTGCTTTGTTTGTCCTGAGCTTAGAGTACTTGAAAGAGGCCCCGCAGCACCTAATACATTTGTGTACGTTACACTAGCATCATCACAGTTAGTACCTGTATCAACTACAGCAACACCTAACTCTTCAACTTCTGAAGGTGTGGACTCATCATCTATATTAATGTTTGCATCTACTCCTGCATTATTTTTAACATAATAAGTTCTATATACTGTATCTCCTGCTACTACATTAAATGTATCTGAAATAGTACATCCTTCGCCTTCTGTACCACTACAAGTTAACCAGGTATCACCATCTTTAGAAACTTGAACAGACTGACTTACTGTTACTGTTCCTACTACTTTTCCATAATAGTTTAACAATCCTGCTACTGCCAATCCTGCTACTGCTATTACTCCTAAAGCCAAAGCAAGCAAAGATTTCCCAAAGAACTTAGCAGATTTTTTCATTTTGTTTCACCTTTTTATAATCCTAAACCGGTTTTTAAGGGTGTTAAACCGGAAAACCCTTGGAATGTCGTCCTGTTCCCATCTATCTCCTCAGAGATAAAAAGAATTCTCTGAGTCATTGAGTTAAATAAAAGCTCCATCTAAAAATTTGGAAGGAAAAACTATTTAAGCTTTTCATTTATGTGAAAAGTTAAGATAATTCTTTAAATTATTCATTCAATAAATCCAGCTTATTCTTTTCTTTTAGAATATCAGACAAAACTTTCCAAAGCTTTGGATTCTCCTTTTCTAATCTTCTGAAAAACTCAACTAAAACATCAGCCCAATCATTTAGCCTTTTCATCTCTTCTTCACTCAATACTTTATCAATTAGCTTGCTCTCTTTCAAATCTGTTTTACATCGCCAACAAATTGTAGCATTTGGTGGATTCAATTCATTACATTTCGGACAAACAATAAAATTCTCTTTCTTCTCGTTATTTGATGGTTTTATGCCATAAACTTTTGTTAAAT
>Ga0079998_119097_pt1 | contig 108383 bp, 133 predicted proteins | sample PerSpoBPS_BMetaG_FD_69201 | JGI IMG/M metagenome (GOLD analysis project Ga0079998, IMG submission 69201) | Thermal spring microbial communities from Yellowstone National Park, Wyoming, USA - Perpetual Spouter B (PS_B) MetaG (SPADES assembly)... | ecosystem: Environmental > Aquatic > Thermal...
CTCCTTTCTCCAGTCTACAACCTTCTTCAACTCCTCAATCTCCTTCTTCAAAGCCCTCGGGATCCGTATGCTTAAAACCTCGCTCAACGCATACTCAACCCTTAAGTACTAATGTCTACGAATAATTTAAACCTTTCTGTATACGGTAGGCTTGCAGGCTTAAGTTTACGCGGTCGAGCTAGGAAGTGTAAATCACATTACTAGCTCTTATCTATCGTAGATGAGTGTTTACAAACTAATAGATGCAATTACCAATTTTCGGGCTACCAAGATTTGTTATAGTGCTAGTAGTGCTTCTACCTTCCTCAGATGCCTCGTCACGGGGTCTACTTCTAATCTAAGTCCTTCTAAGGCATCGACTCCTAGCACTTCTGAATCCACTTCTTCAGTGAATACAACTATTCTCGTTGTTTTCTCACGAGACATTTAATCACAACCTCACCTATTTCTCGCTCAACAATTCCACCTTCATGTAACAGGTGTTGTCGACAGTTTCCGGTAAACCGTAAAGTTTATGTAATTTGATATGGAAGTCCTGCAAACCTTGCCCTTTTAGGGCGGGGATGGAATTTATAAGATCTGTATCCTCTAATTCCTCAATGATGATATTTTATGTGAGTCTCAGGGCCGCTATCTAGTGTTGCTCGATAGAGATACTTGGCTTGTTTATGGTTTGTAGATTCATGAGATATTAAAAACTATTATATTTCGCTATAGTAAGTATTTCCATAGATGCTATGAGTGAATGTACTAGATAGGGATCTCGGGGAGTGGTTGGAGAGGATATATCGTAAGCTTTTAGAGTATGATCCTGGAATAGTTGAGATCGTTCAGTTCGGCTCTCCTGTCTACGCGCCCGAGCGCGCTAGAGACGTCGACCTGCTCGTTATTACTAGATGCAAAATCTCAGAATATTTAAATGCGTGCATGTGTTTCGAGGCACCTATTTTAAGATTTTTCTTGTTTTCTCAAGCATAGACTCGACATATTTTATCCTCATTTTAACAGATTCGCTATCTAGCTTCGCCTCGTGAAATCCCCACGCATGAAGCACCCATGCATGATCCCAGAGAGATATGATCGGCTCATCAACCCTCTTAGAAATCTCTTTAACAGCTTTCTCCAGATCTGTTGCTGTCCATCTGCCTCTTTCCTCAACGTTTCTCAGTATATCCTCGAGATTGTAGTGGATAGCTAGTGCCTTTACACATTCCTCAGCTACTTTATATAGTTTCTCACTTGCTTGAACAGGATCCTTATCAACAAGCTCCTTTCCATCAGCAAAATACTTTTCAGCAAGCTCTAGACGAGCCTCGGCAACAATCTCAGGATCTAGGTTAAGCTCCCTCGAAAGCATTCTAAGCACGAGGTCCTCCACATCAAGACCTCTCTTCTCCAACTCATCAACAACACGCTTTGGGAGAATCACAGAAGCATTCACAGTAGCCACACCTATTCTAGAATATTCGATGCGAACCTAATATTTCCATCGTTATAAAATATGTATCTTTAGAAGAATTTTGATGAAGCTTGCTAAAAATAATGGCATTGACGGTTCTCCACACTCTTAATTTAATTAGCTAGCTACAAGATATGTCTTATATGCCTTGAAGCTGCTAGAATTTTCTCCAAAATACTTGAGCATCCAAAATCACTTTAATAGCATAGCTTCACCAGCTTAGCTCTTCACTTGTATATCTCGAACATCTTCTTATTCACAACATGTATTTCAAAAGGTTATTGCTTAAGCACCTCAGAACAACAAGCTAAAGAGAAGCATCCCCACCATAAATAGCGGGACTTTTGGTTGTAAAGGCCCTTTCAAATGGAGATGTTGGCCTGAATAGCACAACCTTCTCAATAGCATTGAAATTTTCTAGAGCTTTCCTAATAGCCTTGGCAATCTCGCTAAGCCTAGCCTCAAAATACTACGCAACCAAACTTATCATAATACTATTTGATTTTAATCAATTCTAGAGCTTTCCTAGCCTTTTCAGCAATCTGTCTTGCTAGAGGCTCTATTATTGTTGCTGATACTCTTCAAATCTCTATTCCAATAATCTCTCCATCTTCTCCTATATCTATGAATATGTCATCATCTAGTGGCTTTGATTCCTTGGCTTTCATATCTGGGACCAAATCTATGTACAGAATATCGTGCTTCTCATCATATAATACTTCCATTAATCTCTACCCAATATCCCCTACTCACCCGACTTCCTATAAGTCTATTACTTCGGATACCTTAAACGCAGTAACAATCTCTATATGTTCGTTGACCAAGTCGTAGGCAACTAACACTCTTGTACACGATATTATCTCTAATGACCCAGTATCTATGGACTAAGAGGTTCCTTAACCTACTTAGGGTCTCCAAGTCACCTGAGCATCTCACACCAAGTCTAGGTGGCACTTCCCTGAAGCACTCAGCATAGGATCTAGGTCTTAAATTGTATAACTCGATAGCCACATGGAGGCAGAGCGAGGCTAGAGCTTCGACGAGCACTATTAGGTTATACCTCATCGAGTGCCTCTCATGGATACCCCAGGCTCTCGACTCCTTCGAGGTAAGCTCCCTAGGCTTACTTACAGCTTCGTAGACAGCTGAGATCCTACCATATATTAGATCCCTATTAATAGGCATGTTGAAACCCTGGATCACATCATCCCCTTCAGAAGTTACCTCTGCAGCTGGCTTGGCGTGGCATTTCTTAGTCTCTATGGGCCTATGATCTTTATCCCTAATCTTATTTCTATAATATCCTTCTTCTCTAGGATCTCCCTATCTAGCGTTGCAAATAAATCTACGAGCCCGTCTTAGTGGAATTTAGTTGCATATGCCAGGTGGAAGAGATCGATGGTTTTGAGGCTAAGTTCTGGTGCCAGCTTAATTGCTCTAGAGTAGATGTGGTATATGCTGGGCTCATCTAGTCTATCGAGTTTTGGTGTATTAGGTAATATCTTTAGGTTCATGAGTGAACATAAGTATCTTGCGAGCCCGTATATCAGCCTGTCCGCTTTAAGCTTCTTAAGCTCTGGGGGAGGCTTGTATTGATCGTGTCTTCTCGAGAGTACGGAGTAAAGCTCGACAAGTGTGATGGATGATGAGATGAGGTTCTGCGATCCTATCTTATCGATGATCTTCCTAGCATTCTGGTGGTTGGGATCGTTCTTAAATCCATATGCTACAACCACATTAGTATCTACGTATGCCACCTATCACGCCCCTCTCTCACAGTCTCCACAGCATTGAAGCCTGGTAGTGCTATCGGCATGTAACCCCCTGCTACTGCTATTCTCACAAGGTAATCTGCTAGCCCATCCTCACTTACATCAGTCTCACCGGTCCACTTGACAACAACAGGGGCTCCACGTAACATCTTGGCAATATTAAGCCATAGATTAAGAGCCCTCCTAGCATTGGCATCAACCTCCACCACCAAGATAGGCCCAAAGTCGGGGTCGCGTTCAACCCTAACCCTATGGGGTTCCGGTATCAGGGTGCTTAGGAGGCGTGCTAACAACTTCTCATCAACTCCTGTCAAGAACCCCATTGTGTCTATAAACTTTATGTCTAGGGCTATGAGATCCCTTGAAACTCTACTAATGGGATCATAGATGTGATCGGAGATCACAGCAACACCCTCACTGAGATGTCTTATTGCATCCTCAAAGTAGACGTGGATTTGAGGTAGGAGATTTAAACCAGGGATCTTCATTGCTCTAAGCCTCCGAGCTTCTCAACCACCGCCTCAATAGCCTTAGCTGTATCCTCAATCTCCGAGGCCACCTCCCTCTTCTCACTCGACGAAAGCCTCATGGGATTCTCGACCCTCTTCGCCAAGACCGATAGCCTTAGAAGCGATGTTATGAAATTCGCGAAAACCTCGGGGGGAAGCCTTTTTGAGAGCTCTAGTAAACCCTCAGGTTTCAGCTCCTCTCCTAGCCCCCTCCTTCATTATATCACCAAAACTCTTACCACTCACCTCCTCAATATCAGCCACCACCCGTAGAAGCCGCGCATACAGCCTCAAGATATCCACGAAATCCCTGAGCATCCTCCACGTAGTATGTTCGGAGCTCACAGACCCTAACACCCAGATCATCTATCCCTTTAACCATTTATATTCATTATTCTATCCATGTTAACCATATGACCCCTCCTCTTTCAATTCTATAGAAGATCTCTTTGCCGAGATCTCCTGCCCGTCACCCCTATCCCTCTTTTCGAGGGGCTCTGGATCGTGAATTTTATCATAGCCTCGGAGGCATAGGTTTAACCTTGTTTGTCTGTCTTGTATAATATAGAGCTTATCGCTAGAGGTTACCCCCGAGGCTCGCTTTCATAGCCATCATCATCGAAATTACTAGAGGATACAGAAGGATACAGAGCATATAAACACCATCCCTGCCCCGAAGGGCGGGACTTTCAGATTGTAATATCTATCGGATCCGATGGTCACGATCAGCCTCCTCTTCCTCAGAGCCCTGTCCTTCCAGTTTCCCGGTGGCAATATCTTTCTGATGTGTGGTGGTAGCCTCTTTTGTTTCTTCAGCTCCAACGGCTTGAAGAACGATCTCCAATCACCATCGTTCTTTCTTATGACCTGGCTAGCATTACCCTTCAGTAGATCCCTGTACTTGTAGTAGTACTTCCTGCCAGTCTCCTTCATCTCACCAGGTGTTAGCCTCTCCTGGAAGAACTGCTGCCTCCTCTCATAGTTGATCTCGCCCCACAGCCTGGCTGTAGCATCTCCTAGCCTATATAGCAGAGGGTCAGTATCAACCCTAACAGTATTCATCCTAATGTTCTTCCTCTTAACCCTCAGAAGCCCCCGCCACGGGTAGAGGGTACGCTGTGGGGTCCTCCCCTACTGGATGACCCCTCCCCTTTCCAGGGTTTTCTATGCTGGGGTCTGGGGTGTTAGCCCTCTGGTGGGGGTTTATTGGCTCTATCCCCAAGATCATTGGGTTGGGGGTACGCTTCGGGGTCTCCCCCCTAGGGACATCGGGGCACGCTAACGGGGTGCCCAACCGAGACATCAACCCCCAAACCCTCAAAACCATACACCTCATCACAGCCATAGATATTTACCTAGAAAGCTTAAAAACACCCAACCCTAAAGAACGAGGCTTGGCCTGTTGTCATCGAGGGGCTTTAAGCCCCTAGAAATTAACTCCCCACCCATGGCGGAAGCCCAAACCAAAATATCATATTTGGTTAATGTTGTGCACGATCTTGCCAAGCTATGTCGTAAGGTAAGGCCCCACGTTTGTTTTAGGTTAATGAGAGTCTACCGGCTAAGGCTATCCTCTAAATAGTTACTGAATATCCGAGTGCTAGCATTGAGAGACCTTATGAAAAGATTGCCGAGGATCAGGCTAGGAAGGCCGGTGAGATAGCTGATTTAGTTATCAATGAGGTCTCAAAAACCGTTGAAGATCCTCAGAATAGTTATCGAGATCCTCGGAGGGTTAACTGGTGAGATAAATGCCACCATATATCTTTTAAGAGCTATACTAGGGGTGATTACAACTGAAAGCCTCGCCCTTTAGGGCGGGGATGGTTTTATTAGCTTCCAGATATTTGTTTTTGGAGGGGCTCTATGGCCTCTGGCGGTGAGGGTTTGCTAACCATCTCGATCGGAATGATGGTTAGTCCCCGAGCCTGGGGCTATAGAGCTCCTCAGAAGATACAACACAGCCCTGAACTACGCTATAAACAAGATTCTGAGCCTTGGTTTGAGGAGCATTGGGAGTGTTCACAACACTCTATATAGAGAACTCAAAGAATGGTTTGGGCTCCCATCAAGGGTTGCTGTTGACTGCTATAGGGATGCCCTTGCAAATGCAAAGGCTTGGAGGAACAATCCTAGGAAAGGGAGGAGGCCTAGGATTAGGAAGCTATCAATGCTCCTACACCCAGGATCAGGATATAGGGTGAAAGAAGGATATGTAGAGATCATAGGAAGGATCAAACTCGAGATCATTAGCTGGGATAGGAGATATGATGGCTATGAAAATGGAGAGGCAAGGCTGGTCTATAGAGATAATAAGATGATGCTTTGGATATCTAAGAAGATACCCAAGCCACAGCCTTATCAGCCTAGAGATGTTATTGCTATTGATGTTAATGAGAGGAAGATAGTATATGGAGATGATGAGATAAACAAGGAGAGGGACACCGAGATCGATGAAGCCCATAGATGGAAAAAGCTTGCCGAGGATCTCCAGAAGAGATATTCCTTCACAAGATACCCTGCCTGGAGGAGGAGAAGAGGGATCCTGAATAGAATAAGATCCTATCATAGGAAGGCTAGGAACATCCTGGAGGACTGGGCTAGAAAAACATCACTGAGGATCGTGGAGCTATCTAAGAAGCTTGGACACGCAGTAGCTAGAGAGGATCTCACAGGGCTGATAAATTCTCTGAGGAAGATAAAGAACAAGGATCATAGGAAAAAGCTAATAATAATGGGCTATAAAAGACTTGGGAAGTGGATTGATTGGAATGCTAAGAAGCAAGGGGTGCCATTAGCAATAGTAAAGCCGAATGGGACATCGTCTAAGTGTCCTAAATGCGATTCCAAGGGATTGGTGGAGATTGGCTATAGAAGGCTTAGATGCCCAAGATGTGGCTTTGAGGGAGATAGGGATGTCATCGGAAAGCTGAATATCAGGAAGAGGGCTTTGAAAAAGCTAAGGATAAATCCTCCCGGGGGAGTTCTGGCCCCCCTCACTGCCCCCCAGATGACAGATGTAGCCCCGAATAGATGGGGGAACCGATGATCCGCCCGAAAGGAATGACTAACGATCTGAAGGTGGGAGAGGAGGTCTGTGTATTGTTGTTAAGCTATAAAGTCCTAGACGCTTGTATAAGGTGTATAGACCCATGAAATCCGAGCTCGTCATATAAGTGGAATTAGGTTGAGGAATCATATTTTAGTTTCTTAAAGCTAGACATAGTAAATGGGTGGGGTTGTGTGGGTAAAGTCGTACGTGTACGCTATGAGAAGGGGGTTTTAAAACCTCTAGATAGGCTGGAGGTTTCCGAGGGTGAGGTGCTGCTTATTAAGGTGCTTCGAGTAGAGCTGGCTGAGAGGGTCTTTGGCTCTATAAAGATTGATGAGAAGACGCTGGAGAATGTTATGAGGGAAGCTGAGGATGAACTTGGTATTTACTGATACTAATGTGATAATTAGATATTTTGCAGGTGATGAAACCTCCAGAAGGCTCCTAGAACCAATTATTTATGGAGATGCTACAGGTTATATAAATAATGTGGTATTCTCCGAGGTTATCTTCATATTGCTCAAAATATCTGCAGGAATGAAGGCGTATGAGCTCAAGAAAGATCCGGAAAGGGTGAAGGCTTCACTTAGATCGCTTAATGATCAGCTGAGATTTTTAAGAGAATACTTCACGGAGCTAGAGGTTAATGAGAAGGTGAAGCAGACAGCTATTGAGATAATGAACGAGCATGGATTACTACCTAATGACGCGTTAATAGCGTCAACCTGTAAGCACTATGGTGTAGACGCTATTCTAACCTTTGACGAAGACTTCAGAAGAATACCATGGCTCAAAATAATTCCCTGACCTCTTCCCTTTCAATTCTATAGAAGATCTTTTGCCGAAGTCTCCAGCCCCTTATTTCTATCCCTTTCTTCGAGGGGCTTGGGGCTATGGATTTTATCATAGCCTCGGAGGCCGAGTTTAATCTTGTGTGCCCAGCATTTCTATCAAGTATTGCTAGAGGTTGGCCTCCAATGCTCGCACTCATCGCCATCAATCGAGAGTACTAGAGAATGCAGGGCTTATAAATCTAGGTTGGGCACCCCGTTAGCGTGCCCCGATGTCCCTAGGGGGAGAACCCGAAGCGTACCCCCAACCCAATGATCTTGGGGATAGAAGCATTAATCCCCCACCAGAGGGCTAACACCCGAGACCCCAGCATAAATAAGATGATCTACTATAGAATTGAAAGGGGAGGGGTCATTGCTATCCTGCTTTAAAGATAGAAGACGTATCTGTCTTTATCTAGCATGTCTTAAGTATTTTTTAAAGCTCTCCCGAGGATATATCCCTTTTTAATTGACAAGCCTATTGTTGGCTGCTCCCTCCTAAACTCCTTTAGGATCAAGTCGAACTTATTTTCATCCTCAATTTTGTCTATGAAGATGGCTCCTAGCTTCTTAAGCTCGAGCTCCATTAGATATGCCCTAGCTCTATCTAGCCCTGTGAGGCTCCTTCTAGTTATATAGACCTCGTTATATCTAGCCAGCTCGAATGCGTAGTCGTGATATGGGTATAGGTTTGAGTCTATGAGGATCTTTCCACCCTTTATATTAGGCATCTCAGGAGGTTTCTCCTCAGGCCTGCATAGATACAATCCTCATCTTCTCCACAATGTTTCTCAATACCTAGGATTATCTTCACGCCTAGCCTCTTAAGCTCCCTCTCGTAATAGTCTATTAGGAGATTGAACTCTCTAGCCTTGAAGGGGTCTCTATATAGGTTTATCTGCCCTCCCAGCCTTTGTTCCTTCTCATATAAAGTCACATCGAAACCCCTTAATGCGAGAACTCTAGCTGCTTTAAGTCCCATAACCCCTCCACCGATGACAACCACTTCTCCAGATCCTTTCTCCGGCGGCGGTAGGATCTCCCAGCCAAGCTCTGGGTTAACATCGCATCTGACCTCTGAAAGGGCTATCTGCCTGCATAGTTGGTTGCATCTTATGCATGGCCTTATTGGGGGTCTATTTCCTATCTCTATAGGCCACTCTGGATCTGCTAGGAGCTGTCTCCCAAGAACTATCATATCAGCAACCTCTAGAGCTCTAGCGACATCTTCAAGATCCACTATAGATCCTACTAGGAGGAGTGGGAGCCTAGTTACCTTTCTTACGATCCTAGCATCATCTAGAAAAGGGCTGTAGCATTTTTCATGATAGTAGAAATCTTTTTATATTCTTTCATTATCAATCAATGGTGGAGTGGAGGTTTAGGGGCGAACGAGGTCTAGGAATAATGGCTAGGGGAAAGAAAAAGAGGGATAAGAAGTGGATGTGGGTTGCAAAGCCAGGAGATGGGATCGTTGCCAGTAGAACCGCTGCTATACCCTCAAAGCAATTATCTAGGAAGGAGTTCAGGACATTAGAGGAGATCGTGAATATATATGGCAAGATGCTTGGAGATGTGCTTCCCCACGCATCTAGGAATATTATTGAGAATTACTATAGGCTCAAGAATGGGAAGTATCGAGAGCTAAGGAATATCTATCCAAATATTCCATTCCACTATGTTCACGGAGTGTGTCAGGATGCTGTTGAAAGGGTATCCTCTCTTAGAAGGAACAAGGCTAGGCAATACTCTAGAGAGATCTTCGATGAGCTTGTTAAGCATCTAGGTCTAGGGAAAAGGGATCTTAGGGGTAGGAGGATCAGGAGATATCTCTGGAGGAAATCCCGGGAAATAGCTTGGTATCAGGTAGATCTTGAGATGATAGAAGGAATACTAGTGCCTAGGATCAATAGTGTTAGCCTATGGCTACTTGATGACCACGTATGGAAACCTATGGATGCCACCAAGATCAATATAAATGGTTTTGAGAACATTTTCTTCACAAGTGTTGCCATCCATACTCATAGGGGCTGGGTGCACATAGATCTAGAGCCTTCTAAGGAGTTCTACAAGCTTTTAGCTAGAGGCTTTAAGCCGACATCCCACGCAAAGATCAAGCTTGATAGGAAGAATAGGAGGGGATATTCCACCTATCCCTTGGGAAGGAGGTCGAGATCTATAGGCCAGAGGATATTGTTAAGCCTATCGATGTTAATGAGAACTCTGTAGCAACTCTATACGAGGCATTAGCAGTAATCCTCGAGACAGACCTTACTAAGACAACCCTGGGCTATAGCTATAGGAAGAAAAGCATCCAGAGAAGAAATGGATCCGGTAGCAGGGAGGCTAGGAAGGCTATGGAGAAGCTTAGGGAGGGGAAGAAGAGGGACTATAGATGGAAGACAGCAAACATGATAGTAAGGGATGCCATGAGGACGAGAAGAGTGATAGTTATCGAGAGGATCTCGGGGGACAATATAAGGGTTATGATCGCTAGGTATAGGAATAAGCAATTAAGGCATAGAATATATCAGAGTGCATTGAAGGGTGAGCTGAACGCGATAATAGATAAGGCTAGGGAATATGGTGTGCTGGTATTAATGGTTGATCCTAGGAACACATCTAAGATATGTCCGATACACAATGCCTTGATAGAGTATGGGGAGGATAGAATAAGTGTCTGTAGCAAGGGAGGTGAGAAGTGGCATAGAGAGGTAGTGGCATTGATTAACCTCTATTTAAAAGCCCTCGAAGTCCTTTATGAGGGCACTGCCCAGAAGGGCTTCGGTGTTTCAAGCCTAGATGGGAGCCCCGTGCCGCTGGGCTTAAAAGCCACCAGCGAGCCCATAGAGATCCCTAGATCTCTGTTGGGAGGTGGAAGTCCCCCGATGACCACAGGGCTAAAAACCCTGTGGGTCAAAAACACAGCAACACCAAACAAAAGAATATCAATAACCATCAATAACCATCGGGGGACAAGCGGGCGCCAGGCATGGGAGTCTTTGACACGGTAGCTCTGCCTCTAGTTTTCGGCCTAGTTCTAGGTACGTTTGTTAATGGCTCAATAGTCCTCTCGTTTGATTATCAGAGATTCTGTAGAAAACCCTTAGACGCGGTTCTCACAGGGTCTGTGAACTTTCTTGGATTTTGGAGTTTTATTATAATACTCTCAGGAATACCTGCTGCAGCGGCTGGTATGGATCTCTATGGCACTTATATAGAGCTAGGGCTTCTCCCAATAGCATTAATAACACTCTTCCTGCTCGCGTGGACCTCGGCTGACAATCAGCTCTACTCAGCATCCCTCTCGTGGACATTGAGTCTGAAGACGTTAGGCAGAATTGTTGATAGGAGAAAAATGGTCACTACAGGAGCTGTACTTGCATCAATACTAGTGATTATCAAACTACACACGTTCGCTATTCAATGGTTAAGCCTATTGACCTCGATATCTCTACCAGCCGGTATCGTAATATGGACTGAATACTATGCCAAACCAAGAATGAAACTAGCTGAAACAACTAAAAATGGAATATACCAGACTTTATTGCATGGGCTCTAGGTAGCATAGTTATCTATTACTTATATGCAACAAGAGGACTATGGTACGGCTTATTAATAGGCTTCTTCACAATATTCCTAGTTTACCTAGCAATCCCTAGAAAGTAATGGATTTTTGAGGTTTATTCTCCTCCATCTCCTAGAATATTGCTAAAACTCTGTGTAGTCCTAGAGCCTTCCCCGTGTTTTTAGCTCTCTAAGAGAGGTTAGACCGCAATGGAGTGAGGAGGTGTGTAGTTAACTGCCTATTAACTACACCAGTCGCCCTTCAAACGCGTCCTGGAAACGCTCAATCTCCAGGGATTGGGGCTTGCGGCACCATTAAACCCCTAGCAATGACGCGTTTTCACGGGGCTATCCCGCGATAGGTTTGCCTTATTTTCATAGTGAGGAATAAGAGAGGGCTGGCCAAGGCGCCACGGCTTGGGATCCAGTATTGCGGCTTGAAATTCGAGCGAAAAATGTTTCAAGATGAAGCCTCTCCGAGCCTTATATACTTTTGAGCACTTGTGCATGCTCAGACTGCATTTGTTGATGTTAAGACCCGAGAATGATCATAAGGTTACCTCATGATCGTTTCAGCCTTGAAGAGTTGCAGTCAAATAGACTAGGTGATTGCATCTCTACGGGGCTGCGAGGCCTATAAACCATCATATAATCACTGTTGCAATAGTTAATTATATCCCTACCAACCTAGGCATTGTAAAAGGTGCATTTACTCACTGCTGCATGCATTGACTGTAGTCAAAATTTTGATGACTGCGCCTAGGCATCTCCCAGCATTTCTCGGGATTTCCCCGGAATTTCCCGGCGTAACTTGGGAATAGGGAGTTATTGTTTGCACGGACTATCCGCATTGGCGGGGGTGACGTACGTGCGTACGAGCATATTTACCTGAAACTGCAGGGGGATTAGGATGTTCTCTCGGCGTAACGTAAGTTGTTGATTTTAAAGGTGCTGTGATTTTGATCATGTTTCCTCTTTGAAGAACCCGTGGTCATAGGGTCTTCGGTAGAAAGGATGTTGGAAAGTCATCTATTATTTATTGAGTACTTTATGGGTTGCTATAAATTATTAAAAAATATAATGCTTATGATGGGGAAGCCGTTTTACCAGCTCTTTTATCATCCCAGGTTGGTATTGGATATGCAGGCTTTAAGACGGCTTATTCTCTAGAGAGAATATGTTTTATTGTATAATGCGGATGAATAGTCAAGAAAGAAGCTTATAAAACCTTTTGCTACATAGTGCTTTAGTTTTAGGTATGGACGAGCTTAGCGGGGATGAGTCATCATAGATTATTAGAGCTTATAATACGCGAGTTGTCATACTACATTTATCCTTAAGTTTATATAGTAGCTAAATATCAAACGAGATCCTATGTGGAGGCTTTGATGAAAGCCTCAGGCATGATCTAGGAAGCATATAACATGGTATTGTAACTAAGCATCATAGTTCTCCTCGAAATATGTATAGAAATACTGCCACCTAAAAATTAATAATATATATTATTCTTATGACAGAAGGATGTTGCCAAGAAAACATCATATGGATAACAGACTGCTTCCTAAAACCAGTGCTCGGATAGAGGAGCCCATAACAGGTTTTCATTAGGTAGTAGACAAACATCGAGATGAATAACCTAGTAACCATACTCGAGAAGGGCTTCTATGTAATAGTAAAGAAAGTGAGGAGAGCTAGAGAAGCTCTGTTAAATAGTTAGGATAAAATTGAGGTATTTTGAACATATTAGGCCTTACCCCATTTATCCACAGGCCTCTTGATATATTTACCGGCCGGTTTATCTATAATTATTCCCTTTTCCATGACAATGTTCCCTCTAACTAAAACGTACACAGGCCATCCTCTCAGTGTCATTCCTTCCCAAGGTGTGAAATCCTGTCCAGACTCTAGGATTTCAGGTTTAACGATCTTTTCAATGTTGGGATCAAAGATTACTATGTCGGCGTCAGCACCTATTCCTAGGTTACCTTTCTTGGGCCATAGCCCAAAAACCTTAGCTGGTTTAATAGTGGCTGGCACTAGTAATGTCTCCAGAGGTATATCTCTTTTCAGGAAGCCCTCGGTATATAATATGGGTAGAAATAAACCGGCTCCTGCAAATCCGGCCTCAGCATCCCAGAGACCCCTATCCTTCATGTTACTTGTTAACGCTGCTGAATCGCTGCCGAACAGATCTACCTTACCTTTTCTCACAAACTCCCATAGCTTCTCTACGTCGTCTTTAGTCCTTATAGGCGGATTCACCTTAGCCCTAACCTGTGCCGGTGAATCGATTGTGAGCGATAAATGGTGGAGAGTAACCTCAAGAGCAGCATCAATACTGAGGATATCTCTAAGCCTGAGGGCCTCCTCAAAGGCTAGAGAGCTGCTTATATGAAGCACATTAATAGGGCAATTGGTAAACTTAGCAATATACATGGCCTCAGCTATCGCAATAACCTCTGACTCAGGTGGGCGGGCTAAATGATAGGCTTCTAAGGGCTTTACTTCACCCCTATTTAAGGCGTCCTTCATAACCCCGAGAAACCTTCTAATCAGTTCAGGCTCCTCTGCATGTATACTAACCCTTACACCATATTCTCTGAGTTTCGATGCCCTTAACATGATCTCATAGAGATGTCCGAGGTCATATGGTGTATCGGAGAATAAGAATTCCTCCTCCATCCTGCCCCTCCTATATTCACCCCTAAGTGTGGTCCCGGAGTATATTCTCCAGAACTTGAATGACGTGACCCCGTACTCCTTCACTAGGATCTCCATTTCGTCAAGATGTGTTAACAGTATTGGTGCGAGGTGGAATGAATAGTCGGTGTAAAAGGCTCCATCCACGGTCTTAAGCAGCTCTGGAAAGATCTTTAGATATGGCCCGCTTGTGTTTAGGTAATACCTACCTGTTCTAAAGTAGCTAATTAGAGTTGTTATACCGCCAATTATAGCGCTCCTTGACTCACTTAATGCATCTTCTCTTGGGGGTCTGTATATGCCTATGTGAAAATGGGCATCGATTATGCCAGGCGTTACAAGAAGGTTATGGGCATCAATGGCTTTGTCAGCTTGGTTTGGATCTAGCGACTTGCCTATGGCCGCGATCTTGCCTTCTCTGATCCCTATATCTCCTTCAATTATACCTATGCTAGGCACTAACAATTTACCTCCTCTTATAATGAGATCGTATCTTATGATGATCACCTCTCCATACTCAGATATTTAGTCTCTGGTCTAAGCAGCGCTATAATTACCACAAGCAGTTGACCTATAACAACATTAATTATAATTGCAGTGAATACGGATCCTATGAAAGCTCCCATCGTTATTAGGATCAGTGGCGCGAACCCCCCTATAATTAAGCCTATCGCATAGGAGAGACCATAGCCGAACCCCCTGAGTAGTGTTGAGTAGCTCTCTGTTATATATGCACCATGTATAGCATAGGCTGAATTAACTATCGCACCCACCACAGCCAGGGTGATGAGTAGATAGTTGAAATCGGAAGATATAGAGGTTATAGATAAGAATACGGGTATTGTAATTATTATTGAGATCAGTCCTAACGTAATTAGGCCGATTCTTCTTCCTAGTACATCAGATATGAAGCCGGCTCCTAAGTGAGTAAGCAGTAAGAGACCGTTAGTTACTGTAAGAACCAGGCTGGCTAGTGCTATAGGATACTTTAAATAGGTAGTAACTAGTGTAGAATATATTCCAACAGTGCTATAGTAGGTGTAGAGGAATCCGGCCATTAAGAGCGATGTTGCTACAATGAGAAAACTAGCCTCTCCCAATGATCTCCTTGATGTAACAGCTTGCCCTTTCATTTTTGTCCATACCCTCGACTCAGGCACCTTTAATCTGATATATAGAGCTAGTGCCGCTGGTAATATGCCGGTGAAAAAGGCAATTCTCCACCCATAGCTCATGAAAGCCTCGCGCGTCAGCATTGTCCCCAATATATATACTACAAATGAAGATAACAAAACCCCTGCATCGAATGCGGCGGCTAGTATACCGCTAACCAAACCTCTTCTATTTTGAGGAGCGAACTCTAATGCGAACGGATTGCCTGCAGCATACTCACCACCTATAAAGATTCCCTGTATAGCCCTAAGCGCATAAAGCAGGAGAGGGGCTAAGACACCTGCCTGTGCATAAGTTGGTAATAGACCCATAAAGAAAGTTATTATAGCAAAGCCGCTGATAGTAATAACAAGGACTTTCTGTCTACCAATCTTATCAGCATAATAACCAAAGAGAGAAGAACCTAGGGGTCTGAATATTAGAGTTATTGTAAGTGTGCCATATGTTGCTAACAGGCCCAGGACTCCGGTAAGCTCAGGAAAGAACAAGATCTGTATTACAGGTAACAAAGATAATATTATTAATAGATCGTAGGCATCGAGCAGAAAACCAAATAAAGCAGCTGTGAGTGCACGTATACTTTCTCTATCTAAACCTAAGAACGTCCTCATCATTCTTAGTCATCATATATTAAATTATTAAGCAAAAATATAAATATATTATGGTATTTTTGCTAATTAAGTTGAACCTAAGCATCAAGTTCGAGACATTGCGCATATCGCTTAGGCTTGTTTCTTTGTATCCTTAGGCAGCCTTTCAATAGGGTTAGCTGAATACAAATCCATGAAAATACTATGTTGAAATAGGTTAGGGATAAGGCCCTATGGGCTGTATCCTTTTTCATGGTAGTGGGAATGCTTTTATATTCGTTTGTTTATATATCTATCGGTGCCCCCGAGCTCCCGAGACCCGTAGGATGATGAGCCATCAGGTGACTGGTGGGGAGCTACTGCGGTGAGAGGGCTCGGGGAGAGCGTTGAGAGGTAGATGGTGGGGATAAAAACGATGAACCACCACCTGCTGAGAAACGCTCAGGAGGATATCGCTCTAAGCTGTTTTGGGTTTAGCGTTATACGTGCTTTTTTCCTTTTTCTACATCTCTATTGGGTGATATCAATAACAATGCCCGAGGTTGTTGAGAAGAAAAAGAAGCTCAGGAAGAGGGTATGTGATGGTGATGATCTTGATTGTAGATATTCCATGAGCTACCCCGCCTTTAGGGGCGGGGCTTCCTGCTTCATTGCTCCACCTTGCCCGTAGCCAAAAGCTACGGGTAGAGGGCGGAGCTCCACAGGCTCTAAGGGTGGCTCCCACCCCGCACTTCTAATGAAATATCTGAAAAAGAGGTATTTAAATATAACACTTCAACCAGAATTTACAGCTGAAAGCCTAGTCCCCTTAGGGCTGGGTTTTTAGGTTTTCACCCTATATTCTATTGAGGTCAAGTCTCAATGGGCAAAAAGAAAGTAAGCAGTTAAGTGAGGGGAAAAGACTTGCTAGGAATGTGCTTCTTTTTTCAGCATTAGTTAGTTACAACTGAAAGCCTCGTCTTTTAATGCTTATTAGCTTTTGTTTTCTGGTTTTTTGGAGGGGTTCTATGGTTTCTGGTGATGAGGGTTTGCTAACCCTCTCGATCGGCATGGTGGTTAGCCCCGAGCCAGGAGCCATAGAGCTCCTCAGGAGATACAACACAGCCCTGAACTATGCAATAAATAAGATCCTGAGACTGGATCTAAAGAAAATCGGAGAGATTCATAACGCTCTATATAGAGAGCTCAAAGAATGGTTTGGTCTCCCACCTAGGACAGCTATTGACTGCTACAGGGATGCTCTAGCCAATGCAAATGCTTGGAGGAATAATCCTAAGAAGGGGAGAAAGCCCAGGGTTAGGAAGCTGAGCATGTGGCTGTATCCAGGGCAGAGCTACTGGATCAGAGACGGCTACGTAGAAATTGCAGGAGGGATAAAGCTTAGCATCATCGGCTGGGATAGGAGGTATGATCATTATGAAAATGGAGAGGCAAGGCTAGTCTATAGAGGCGATAGGATGATGCTTTGGATATCTAAGAAGGTGCCTAAGCCACAGCCTTACAAGCCTAGAGATGTTATTGCTATTGATGTTAATGAGAAGAAGATCGTATATGGAGATCACGTGATCAATGAGGAGAAGGACACCAAGATTGATACAGCTCATAGATGGAAGAAGCTTGCAGAGGATCTCCAGAAGAGATACTCATCCACCAGATATCCTGCATGGAGAAGGAGAAGAGGGATCCTGAACAGAATAAGATCCTATCATAGGAAGGCTAGGAACATATTGGAGGACTGGGCTAAGAAAACATCTCTTAAGATAGTGAGGCTTGCTAAGGAGCTTGGATACGCAGTCGCTAGAGAGGATCTCACAGGACTGATAAATTCTCTGAGGAAGATCGAGAACAAGGATCACAGGACAAGGCTCATCATAATGGGGTATAAGAGGCTGGGGAAGTGGATTGATTGGAATGCTAAGAAACAAGGGGTTCCGCTAGCCATTATAAATCCGAATGGGACATCGTCTAAGTGTCCTAAATGCGATTCTAAGAAACTAGAGGAGACAGGCTATAGGAGGCTTAGATGCTCTAGATGTGGTTTCGAGGCTGATAGGGATGTTGTTGGGAAACTAAACATAAGAAAAAGGGCTTTGAAAACCCTAGGGATATCCGGGGGATCTCTGACCACCCCCACTGCTCCCCAGATGACAGATGTAAACCCGAATAGATGGGGGGAACCGATGATCCGCCTGAAAGGGATGACGATCAAGATGATGACCTGAAGGCGGGAGAGGAGGTCAGCCACACTTGGCGCATTTTTTCGAATTGAGTGCTGGATTCACCAGCGTGAGTTTCTTGCCGTGTTTCTCCATCTGATACTTCACGATCTCTTTTAATGTGTAGAACGCAACATCTTGAAGCCTCATCCTCAGCTTTCTCACACTCTTACCGATGAGCTGTTTAACGTTGATATCCTCCATTATAACCTCATCATAGTGCTCTGCAAAGTACCTCCCCAGCTTCATGTACAAGTCTTTTCTGAAGTTCCCCAGATGCTCATAAGCCCTTGCCAACCTCAGCTTAGCCTTAAACCAGTTCTTGGATAGAAACTTCTTCCTTGAAAGAGCTCTGTGAAGTCTCTTCAATTTCTTAAGAGCCTTCTCATAGGGTTTTAGGTTTGGGAAATACTGCCCATCAGATGTTGTGAGGAGCTTCTCTATGCCAACATCAATGGCAACCACCCTACCAGTCTTAGGGAGTTGAGGAAACACATAGCCCTCAACTATGAATGAGATATACACCCTCTCGGATTTAGCCAGCTTAACTACCACTCTGCTAACCCTATTAATTGGGAAGTCCCTATGTATAATCACTTTGAAGACACCCAGATTTGAGAGCCTCAGGACAGCAAGTTTCTTCTTATTCTTTCTGCTCTTAGTCCTTATCTCTCTAACCTCTAGTATCTTCCAACCTCCCTGTGGATATACAAGGCTGTAGTATTTATGAGGCTTCTTCTCTTTAGGAAAACGTGCCAACCCTTTGAAGAACCTCTCTAGCCTCGTAGAAGCGGTCTGCAATCTGCTGAACAACTTGTGAGTATAGCTGCTGATATTAAAGTTTGGCAAACCTCGTCTTTTAAGGCGGGGTGGGGCTTTGGATCGTTATGCTTTTTAACCTCTGGCTGTGGTTTGTTGTTGAGGTTGTGGTGTCCATCTGTGGGTAAAGTGCTTAAAAGGATGACCCAAGGGGGGACGACCCCGATCATTACTCACGGATGGGCATCCCAACCCCCTTCAAGCCCTGAGAGAGGAGATCGAGGAGAGGTTGAAGAAAAACCGTAGAGCTGTTAGGCTAAGACTGCTACCTACAGAAAACGAGCATGAAAGCCTAATGGGTATTGGATTGACGTGTGCTAGGCTATTCAATGAGCTTAACTATGAGAAGAGACAGGCATTCTTCAAGGGAGAGCTAACGAGAAAGAAGTACTATGAGATAAACGGAAAATACTACTACAGGTATAATGAGACTCTGGGTGTTAATGCTCAAGCTGTTATACAGAAGAATGATGAGGCTTGGAGCACGTTCTTCAAGTAACTGGATCTGAAGAAGCAGGGTAGGCTACCTCCGCATATCAGGAAGGTCTCTCCACCAGGCTATTGGAAGGACAGGCTTACAGGGGAGAAGGAGATACATAGTATTCGTTAGAAGTGATAGATACTATCTAGAGCCTATAAACGAGGGTGAAGGCTACCTTGTACTCAAAGACTTTAATCTCAGAATAAGATATGTTGGCAGGATTAGGTGGGAGGGTAAGCAGGGAAAGCTTGAAATAATATATGTTAATGGCAGGTGGTTCGCACTAGTACCAATAGAGGTTGATGTTGAGCCATCTAGATCAAATCCAAAGGGCTATGTCAAACCTAACTACAAGGATAAAAAGGGTAGGATCGTTAATCCTAGATCTATCAAGCAGAGAGATCCCATAGGGGATAGGGAGGCTTTCATAGACATGGGTTTGAATAACCTATTCGCTGTAGTGATCTCGGATGGATCAGCATTGCTTGTTAAGGGTGGATCTATTAAGTCTGAGTATTATTGGTGGAAGAGGGAGATAGCTACATACCAGGCTATAAGAGATCTTCTTAGGAATGCTGGGATCCCAACATGGAAAGAATATCATGAGAAGTACCTTAAGGCAATGTATAAAAGGGATGAGAGGCTCAGGCACCTATATATAACAGCTATCAGATTCCTAGCTGATGATCTATATAGAAGAGGAGTTAGAAAGCTATACATTGGATATCCATACATGCTTTCACAAAACAATGGCAACGAGTATAACACTAACATATGGTGGTTTAAGAAGATCGTCTCTGGATTGTGGACATTTTCATGGAATACGGTATTGATGTGGATATAGTCCGTGAGGAATATACTAGCCAGAGATGCTCAATATGCGGTGCAAGACATAAGAACGGAAGGATATATAAGAGGATTATATGAATGCAAGAAGGCTAAGAAGATAAATGCAGACATAAATGATGCACTGAACATAGCCCGCAAGCTAGGCTACAGGATAAGGATAGCGAGGAAGATAGAGAGCTACCATGTAACACATAAAGGAGTAAAACCATTAATCCCTCGCAAGGGGCTAACACATGAAACCAGGCAAGAGAAAACCCCACCCTTCAGAGCGGGGAGAAGGCATTACTATGCCCAGATATTATGATCATCTATGGAATTGAAAAACTATGGATTGAGATTCTATTGAACTTTTCTCGGGTTAGGGGAGGGCTCTCCGAACTCTATATCTAGCTCCTTCTTCGAGGAGTATTCGTAAAAAGATTCTGGGTAGAGCTTTACATTTTCCAGCTTTAGTAACTTACTAAGGACAAGCCAAGCTATTGAGGCTCTTTCGCCTGTTGCGCAATAGGTTATTATCTTCTTCTCAGCTCTTCCCACAATATTGGCTATCCTATCTAAAGCTTCCTTATCTCCACTGAGGGTCTGTATAAATAAGCTCGGGTGGATCCATAGAGACCTAGGGATCCTACCTGCTCTCGGGGTAGTCTGGAGTGATCCTATATACTCCTCATAAGTTCTTATATCGAGGAGTAGCGCTTCCTCCTCCCCCCTTACAATCCTTATCACTTCGTCTATAGTGGATTTTATTGAATCCCTGATCCTGGGCTTATACTCCTTCTGCTGGGGCTTTATAATTCCCCTCTCAAGCGGGAGCCCCCGGACTTCCCACTCCTCCATACCCCCTCTCAATAGATAGATCTCTTCTTGCCCCATATACTCTAGATACCAGTACGTGTAGCTAGCTATGCCGATGCTCATCTTATCATATGCTATAACCACCCTATCTTCTCTAGCCAAGCCATTCTTTCCCAATACCTTCGCTATCTCCTGTGGATCCTTAGGCTTTGAGGGCATCCCCTTCTCATGCTCTGTAAAATCCCAGAAGTATAGCCAAAGGGCTCTTGGTATATGTGCCCTTACATATTTAGAGAACGGCCTTATATCCACAGCTACTAGGGAACCCTTCTCAATTTCTCTTAAAGCATCTTCTGCATCGATGAATATGTCTCTAGAGGGCAACTACCTTTCACCATAGAGTTTTCGCAGCTCGTCAGCAGCAATCCTCATAGATCTTAGCTTCCTAAAAGCCGTCCTAGGGGTATTTACAGGGGCTTCAGCAAATGTTCCAAAGCCGCAGTCCGGGTTAAGATAGATCTTCTTTGCATCCATAAACCTGAGGATCTTATTAACCCTAGCTATGATCTCCTGGGGACTCTCAACATCATCAGTCCTCGGGTTAACGACGCCATAGCCCAGCTCCTTATCCCCAATATAGTCCCTAAGCGCCTCAACATCCCCTGCCCTCGGTGTTGCGAACTCGAGAACTAGCTGGTCAACCCTTGTCTCAGCTAGATAGGGCATTAAGGGCACATAGTCGCCCTTTAAGAGGGCCTCTTCCCTCCTACTCCAATTCCCCCTACAGATATGGATCCCCGTCTTTATGCCACTCACACCTCTCACAGCCTCATTTATCAGTTCCACGGCAAACTCGAGCTCCTCCTTGGGATTTCTCCTGCTGAACAGAGCTGCACACATGAATGTCTGTTGTGACTGATCCGAGCCATATACTACCTCGCTTAGCACCGGCTCGTCTAGCTGAACAAAGAAGACCCCTAGATCTCTTAGAGCTATGATCTCCTCCCTCAAGAGTTTCGCATATTCGAACCCAAGCTCCTCCCTAGATAAGTAGTGTTTATCGCTTATACCAGGAACCCAGCTAGACCTTGTGAGGAGATAGGGTCCCGGCAGAGGGATTTTTATAAGCCTTGAGGTGTGATCCCTTAGAAATGAAGCCTCGTCTCTAGCAATTCCTCTCGGGCCAACGCTCAGTCTTGAGACAACAACAGGATTCCTAATAGAATATGCAGGCACATCGAGACTTCTTAACAGAGATTCAAATCTAGATTTATCAGGAACCAGATCCACGATCTCGGCTACAGTCTTTAAAGCGATGCCGCGAACCTTATCAGAGATAAAGGAGTAGAAGTTGTCCCTTCTCTGCTCACCATCACTAAGAATATCTACACCAGCATCCTCTTGATACTTGATAGCAAGTAGCACAGCCTCATCCGCTATAGCATCGAACTCTTCTTGCGATATAGATCCCTCCCTCTTCTTCCTTAGAGCCTCGAGGATCCATTTGGGTCTAGGCCAGCTCCCAACGACAGTGACCGGAAAGAGACCCGAGGCCTGCATCTGGTTCACCTAACCACCTTAGCTTCCGGTACTATCTCTACTTGTCTTGCTAGCGTATTTCCTACCGGTGATGTCCTCACCGTTTCTTCCCATATTTCTCTTACCGTTTTTTCGTCTGCTTCTGCGTCTATGTATGCCTTTGCTATTATTCTTTTGTATCCTGGGTGCCCCTGGTTTGATAGTCCTAGGAATACTAGTATATTGTCTATCTCACCTTCGAGGGCTATTTCTAGATTCCTGATCCTAACACCCCTCTTAGTGGCGTTAAGAACGAAGCCGGTAGCATAGCAAGCACCAAGGGCCGAGAGCACATATTCAACAGCGTTTGGACTGGTATCCGGGCCTCCTAGCTCCGACGGCTCTGATAGTATGAAGCTGTGGTTTCTAACATAGGCTCTGAAGTTAAAACCATTGCCGAGCCACCTAACTCTGGCAGTCCATTTGCTGATCTTAGATACCAGTTCCGGGTTTTTCTCGGCCTCTTTTAAAAGCTTCTTAAGCTCCTCCACATTGATCCCATTAACAATCTCTCCCATTTTAACACCTCAAATAGTACTTCATTACAGGGTTAATAAATAGCCCTCAAAGTTTTATTTAAGAAAACTTTCAATAAAATTTCAATATAATTTCTTATCTAACTAAATATTAATCCAGCTTTGCTTATATTCTTTTAAGTAGAAACTCTATTAGAGTGCTTAGCTATGCACAATGTAGAAATCGATCTGGAAAGGGTGGGTGAAGGTAGGTACAGGCTTGATGCAAGGGGCTATATGTGTCCATATCCCCAGATATTCACGCTAAAAGCTATCGAAAAGATTGAGGAGGGGTCAATACTAGAGGTTCTTATAGATAATCCTCTAAGCTGTGAGAACGTGCCAGCAGTTGCCAGGAAGAATGGTCATGATGTCCTTTCTATAGACAAGATTGGGGAGGGTGAATATAGAATCTCAATCAGGAAGAGGGGTGGAAAGATAGGTTGACATACGAGGATCTTTTTAAGGAGTTTTCTAAGAGGATCGAAGAGTATAGATCATTAGGGGTGAACCCGTTTTCACTCGCAACTGGGTGCGCGGTTAAAGTAGATCTTCTAACAGTTCTATACCCGGCTATAAGGAGTATTAAGGGTGAGCTTGAGAAGCTTGGTATGAGCATAGCTCCTAGAAGGGATGCAGATATATTCTGGGGTTCTATAGATAGCTTTACGCTAACAAGGGAGATTTATAGGAGCGAGGATGATGTGGATCAAGAGAGGCTTCGGAAGATATCGCCTGAGAGAGCTATAGTGCTGGCCCAAATATATCAGAGAGTAGCTGATAACCCTGATTCTCTTGCCAAGGTGGTTAGAGCGATATACTCCAGAGTAGCTCAGGCCTCGCCGGGAATAGTGATTGGGAAGGGGCATTCTATAGTAACTGCGGATCCCAGATCGCAGTTCATGGTCTTTGACTACATAAAGGTCGGAGGCGGCAACATGGATAGACTTGTTGTTGGTAATAACGATACCATACAGATCATAGACCCTGCAGAGGATCCTGGAAGCGCTAGACAGACAGCAGTTGCTCTTGGAAACTCTCTAAACGATCTATATACGCTTGGTGCATGGAGGAAAACCGTGATAGTTCCTGTGATAGATTCACCGTCCAACGATCTCAAGAAGAGAATCGAGAATAACTTTCAAAGTTTCGCTGAAAACATAGGGGCAAAGATCTTTAGGGCGCCGCAGCCAAATACGGGATCACTATTAATGGGCGCCACAGTCTTTGCCGAGACAGATAGAAAGCCTCCCTTCTTTTATGACGAAGTAGCGCCTGGCATGGAAGTACTGGTCACAAGACCTATTGGAGAACTCGCCTCTATAAATGTATATATGATGTGTATGCTTGATAGGGATATTGCTGAGGAGCTCAATAGGCAATATGGGATCGGCATTGAGAAGCTTTTAGAGATTAAGGAGGAGATAATAAATAGGATGACAAGACTAAACATAGAGGTTGCGAAATCGATTGAGAAGAGGCTACCACATCTCGATGAGGACTTTGATCCTGAGATGCATGTGGCTGCCACGACAGACATTACAGGACCAGGGATATATGTTATAAAAGAACTTGCAGAGCTCTCAAGAGCATCTATTAAGATTGATAGAATACCTCTTCTATCTCCAGAGCTTAGCGAGTTCGCCACTAAGAACTATATAATACCCAACGCAACCTCCGGCACAAACGGGGCGACGGTAATTATAGCTAGTAAAAGAGTCATCGACGATATAGAAGCTGAGCTTAGAGAAAAGGGAGAAGATCCGGTGCGAATAGGGCGGGTGGTATCTAAGGGCGAGGCAAGGGTCTTAGCACCATCTACTATTAAGAAATATATATCTGCAAAAGCATATCTAAAGGAGTTTGATCTCTATGAAGCGTAGGGCAGTAATCAGAGTCTATGGAGAGGTTCAGGGCGTGGGATATAGGAGCTGGACACTTAGAAGGGCTAGGAGAATGGGTCTCACAGGGTTTGTTAGAAACGAGCACGATGGAAGTGTATTAATAATAGCTGAGGGTGAGGAGGAGGATATTAAAAAACTCATTGATGAGTGTAAAAGAGGACCACCACTCTCGAGGGTTGAGGACGTTAAGGTCGAGTGGCAAGAATATAGAGGCGAATACAGGGATTTCGAAATTGAGTATAGAGAATACGAGCTCCCGAGGTGATCATCATAGCCACCAATAAAGAAGTGGTATTGGATACTAGAGGGCAGCTATGCCCTAAGCCATTTATAGAGCTTGTTAAAGCGTTCATGAAGCTGGGAGGGGTCGGCATTGTTAAAATATATACAGATGATGAAACATGCACAAGCGTTATCCCCAAGCATGCTGAGGAGGTAGGGTTCCAAGTGATCTCTATAGAGAGGGGAGACAGCTACATAATAATTACAGTAAAAATGGAAGGAGGGATCTAGTCTCTCATTCCTGCCCTGAAGGGTAAGGCTTGTTCTTCTATTTAATGTCGCTTTTGTTGCACAGAAAATCATGTCCTTTAGATTGAGGTTAATGCCCATTAGCTTTTAATGCTTAAATATGTTTCGAGGACTTCTATACCGGATAAATAGAGTTAAGCTTGAAAATAGAAGCGTAGAACAGAACATAGGGGCAAGGTGTGGAAATAATATGCGGCTGTAAAGAAACCTCTACTGCTAGCTGGATCTGGCGAGTTAATTAGAGCTAGAGCCTAAGAGAAGGGCGATATCACGCCTAATTTCTCTAGATCCTTTGAGATCCTCTATAGTCCAAGGATACTCATTACTGTTGATATAGTGCATTGACAAGCCTCACTCTTTAGGGCAGGGTTTTTAAGGCTTTCATTCTCTATAATGCATAGGAGTCGAGTCTCTGAGAGGCAAAAGTGCTGGTAGGATGTCCGGCGGGGAATGCCTGCCTCTTCTCATAGTTAAGCTCATTCCACGGCCTAGCACATGCCAAGCCGATATCGAATAGCACCTCTTCCTCATATCTATTAGGGAATAGCCTCAGCCTAACTGTCCCCCGCTTGCTCCTCTTTCTCCTCTCTATTAGCTCTCTAAATGCTTGGAGAGGATCGGAGTCTCTGGCGGGTATGCCTCGGGGATTCTTCAAGGGTAAGCCAACAAAAAAAGAACTATGAGATAAATAGAAAGTATTACTACAAGTATAATGATGTTCTGGGTGTTAATGTTCAAGCTGTTATACAGAAGAACGATGAGACTTGGAACGCATTCTTCGAGCTCCTAAAGCCGGCAATCTCGAAACAAAAGAAAATCAGAGACAATCAATGATCATCGAGGGACAAGCGGCTTAAGGAAAGTAATAGAAAGCGCGATACACCTTTAATAAAGTTATTGATCTTATAGAATAGCTCGCAATGGAGAACAATGCTGTGGTGGTGATAGGCAATATAGATGAACCAGTATCACAGCTTCTGAGCCGGAAGTGTTATAGCGCCTTTGGACGCTTGTGCTACTAGTGATGCGTATTTAGCTAGTAATCCTGTCCTATATCTTGGAGGTCTGGGGACCCAGTCCTTGAATCTCCTACTGATCTCATCCTCTGGGACTAGGAGATCTAGCTTTCTGTTTTCAACATCTATAACTATTCTGTCTCCATTTTCTACAATTGCTATAGGCCCTCCAACGGCTGCCTCAGGAGCCACATGTCCTACCATAGGCCCTCTAGTGGCTCCGCTGAATCTCCCGTCTGTAACCATAGCTACGTTCTCTAGCTCGGCCCCCACTATTGCAGCAGTCACTCTTAGCATTTCAGGCATTCCGGGGCCTCCTTTAGGACCTTCATATCTTATGACGACCACACTTCCTTCGCTAACCTCGCCTCTCTCGATACCTTTGAAGGCTTCCTCTTCACCATCATATACTATGGCTCTGCCCTCGAACCTAGTTATGGTTGTAGCAGCGACCTTAATCACGGCACCTTCAGGAGCGAGGCTTCCTCTGAGTATTACTATTCCTCCGCTCTTTTTGAACGGATCCTTAACGCTTCTAACTATATGATCGTGAGCGACCTTTGGAAACCTATAGCTCTCTAGGTTCTCTCTAACCGTTCTACCTGTTACAGTTAGGGCTTCTCCATGTATTAGACCTGCTTCTAGCAGCTTCATCATTATCAGGGGAACCCCGCCTACCTCGTCTAGGTCTGCCATGGTGTACTCGCCCCCGGGTCTTAGACTGGCTATCAGCGGGACTTTCCTTGAGATCCTGTCGAAATCGTCTAGCTCTAACTTGACACCCACTTCATATGCTATAGCTAGTAGATGGAGTATGGCGTTTGTAGAGCCTCCTGTAGCCATTAGAACTGCTATAGCGTTCTCAAAGGCTTCATAGGTTAATATATCTCTAGGCTTTATTCCAAGCTCCATCAGTCTCATCAAAGCCATTCCACTCTCCCTAGCATACCAGATCCTCCTAGAGGATGTTGCTGGGGGGGAAGCGCTGCCTGGAAGCGACATTCCCAGGGCCTCTGCTATTGATGCCATGGTATTTGCTGTGAACAAACCTGCACAGGTGCCGTATGTTGGATGCGCTACCTTTTCAAGCTCCATCAGATCCTCCTCAGAGACCTTACTACTTAGATAGGCTCCAACAGCCTCATACACATCCTCGATAGTAACTTTTCTCCCCTTATAGAACCCGGGCTCTGCACTGCCTCCATAGAGATATATTGATGGTCTATTGATCCTAGCCATAGCCATAAGAGTTCCAGGCTCTGTCTTGTCACAGCCAGCGATCCCGACTAGCCCGTCAAACGCGTGGGCCATGAACTGAGCCTCGATCATATCAGCTATGAGATCCCTACTAACGAGGCTATACCTCATACCCTCAGAACCCATGCCTATATTATCATTAACAACCATTGCGGGGAACGAAAGAGGCGTCCCACCCCCGGCCTTCACACCCTCCTTAACAAAACCCGAGAGAGTTATAGTATGTATATTACATGGACCGGCCTCGCTCCACGCTACTGATATAGCTATTAAAGGCTTCCCAATATCTATATCGGTTAGCCCAATAGATCTCAAGAAAGATCTATGAGGAGCGTTGAGGATGCCATGATATCTCTCCCTACTCGGAAGACCCACCCCAAGTGATCTTCTCTCAGAAGCCAAGCTCCCACCCATATCGAGTCAGTATAGCCAGCGGGGGTTATATAAGTATCTCTCCTAACCGCTAGGGGATGTATTTCCGAGTGGAATTCTAGCGACACTCCCATACCGCTCAAGCTAAGCTATAGTAACAGGCTCTTTCTCTTTAATAACCTCGACTCTGTATCTTCCTACACCCTTGATCTTCTCAACAGCCTTAGGCGCTATCGATACTATTGAGTAGCATTTGTATGCCTTGCCCCCTCTATAGCATCTAACCTCTAGTATATCCTTGAACCCTTCTAGCCCTTCTATCCATGATACCATGTTTCCTATACAGCTTCTATTATCACACTCGGTTGAGACTCTGATAAGAAGCCCTGGCACATGGTGAGGCTTTATAGTTATACTTCTCGTGTCTAGATCCACTTGGATAGTTATTGTTGCCCCCTCATAGAGCCCCAGAAGATCTCTTATAGCTATGGGGATAGTTATTCTACCTTTGGGATCTATCCTCCCCATATAGCTTATAACACTCATTTTCCAACTCCTCTTTACTGCTTCGGTACCCAGCTTTTTAAGGACTCCCGATTATAGGAGCGTTTCCCGCTAACGGTATTTGACAGTGTTTCCAAATACCTGTATTTCCGCTAGCGGTTGGGCCTTGATGTGGGTTCACCAGCTTCACCCCAATGTTTATAGCCCCCACAGCATCTCTCTCAACAACCTGCCGTCGACATATGCTATTCTCAATACTATCTTCATAGTCTTATATCTTCCGTTAGCCCCCTTCATCGTAGTGCGGATCGCTAGGGGCTGTAGCTATCGATCCTCTTCATCGAGAATGGATCTGCGCTTGAGGACCCCTTCTCAGATACCCTTACAACATGTATAGGCCTATCCTCGAGAAGCTCTATCAGCTTAGCTACACTCCACTAGTTAATCCTGTGCCTAAGCCTTCTACCCTTATTCTCGGACATCCCCTCCTTATCATCACCATCGATATCTCCTATAACAACAACAGCTTTATTCTCTATTGCAAGCTCCTCTATGATGCTTGCAACTTTGTAGAGTACGTATTGCTTTCTATCACCTTCTCTAAGCTTCCTCAATTTCCTCCTAACATCCCTCTCACTAGCAGATCTACCCCTAGAGATCCTCTCCCTCCTAACTGAATAAGCTATAACCATCCTTCCAAGGCTAGTCTCAACCCTTATAACCTCAACTAACATGCCACCCCTGAATATGGCTATCGTAACACTATTCTCATTAGCATCTAGAGCAACAACGTTACTAGGATCATAGAGGATCTCGAAGGATCTTGAGAATGCTAAGTAGGCAATCACCCTCCTCCCATTAGATTCTAGCTTTAGCTCTCTAGATAGTCTCCAGCCGCTGTATAGGTATCTATGCAGCTGCCTGTTATTCCTATACCTCAGCTCTATCCATCCCCCATGGGTTCTAATTTTCAAGCCCCCATTCTCGAGCCCCAATCCTGGTTATCCGTGTATACTATCTTGACCCTCCTAACCTCTAGTCTATTAGTATAAGCCTTACCCTTTTCCTAGCCTCTCTAAAGCTCTTTGCCCTCCTAGCAGCATCTCTATAGGATCCCTTAATAACCCTCGTTGACATTCATGGATATTGCTCCCTATACCTCTCGTAGAATACTTTGTGTAGTGTTTTCTGGGAGGATTTATGCTCTAATGCATATCCAACCATCTCCTCAATCGTAGCTTTTAGCGGTTCTACAATCTCCCAAGAGCCCCCTCTAGCTGGCTTGCTAGCATAGCAACCCAGCACAACAGTTCTACGAAGAACCTTGAAAAGCTTCTCCAAGAAATAGATCCTCACACATATACCAAATACAAGCATCCAGGATATTAAAACCTATAATCTGTTTAGCGATAGTGTGCACCCCCTTCCCTAGCAATCCCAATAAGCCTCCCCTAACCCTCCTCTAAACCCTAGCAAACCCCCTTACTAAGATAACGCTCCCTCATGCCAACACTAAGTATTTACATACATATTTACATATATTTAAACTTACTGTCAATTCTGTAACAGCCTACTGCTAGTTAGATCAATTTATAGGCTCTTTCTGTCTCTAGATCAATTTTCCTTCAATTCTAAATAGTAAGATTTGTATTCATAACCTAGTCATTATAATAATATTTTATTATATTATATGGTGATTCAGCGATTCTTTAGTATCTGTAGCGAGATCTATAACGCAATGAAACATTACTATTTAGAATAGCCTTTTACATATAGTTCGTATTACCGGCTTTTCATAGTAGGGGTAGACTTTCGATTTGGTCTATTATATATTATATTTTAGAGGCGATATAATGATCAGGGCCCAGAGAGCGATGAGGAGTGATAATATAGAAGCACTCATATCTGATTTCATCTATCGCTACGGCGAACGTGGGAGAGCGGTGCTCGAGGCCGTCGTGAGAGCCTCTCAGAGGCTTGCTAGAGAGGCTATGACACCTCTACCAGGTGATTTTGACTATAGATCTGTTGTTGAGGAACTAGGTCTCATGGGCTATAGCTATAATCCCTCCCCACTCCTCAGGATCCTTGAGAAGGAGTATAGTCTAGTGAGAACCACCCTGCACACCAGCGGCCAGAGATGGTTTGTGTTATCTAATAAGGAGGCTTTTGAAGAGTATGTTGAGAAGCTTAGGAGTGGGGGTGAAGAGGATCCTGAGGCTCTGGTTATAAGGCTTCAGCTGGAGGCACTCAGAATGGACGAGATCTCAAGGATACTGAGAAGTCTTGCCAGTAAGAAGAGATGGAGTGATACGGACTATAGAAGGCTCTATGATATAAGCTTTAAGAAGATGCCAAAGTTGTTAAAGATATATAGGAAAATCCAAGAAGATCCAGAGAGATGGGGATCATACATGAGGGATATAGAGGAGATATTCGCGCTAGCTAAGAAACTCAAAGCGAGAACACATCCCCAGAGAGGCTCCGAGGAAGAGGCGTTTAAAAGTATAGATCACGCTGAACCTGGTGAAGAGAAGAGTCCTTTAACGGGAGAGAGATGATCCAAACGATCTGATCTAGACCCCCTTTACCCAGTTAGAAAAGCATTATCTTCCCAGCTATGAACTCATCCCTTAGCTTAGTTATATTCTCGAGATGCGTCTCTACAATAGCTGTTATCTCGTTCCTCATATCTAACGTTAATGTCTTCTCAGGGATCACCTTTACAGAAGCTACTAGAGGCATATCTATCGGCTTACCTATCTGGCTCAACAGGCTTACATATACCTCTGAAACCCTCCTGACCTTGTTATATATATCGTTCGCTATGATCGTGGCAAGAGCGTTATAGATCTTCCCTACATGTGACACAGGATTCTTACCAGCTGTTGCCTCGAGGCTCATAGGCCTCATAGGGGTTATAAGACCATTGGCTCTATTACCCCTTCCAGTCATTCCGTCATCCCCATGCTCTGCCGATGTCCCAGTCACGGTTAGATATACAAGGCCCTTCTCAGGTCTATCAGCTGTGTTTATATATATCTCTACACCCTCGAACCTAGATATCCTCGCAACGAGATCCGCTATCCTGTTTCTAACCTCCTCCTTAACGGAGAGGTAGTGGTCTAGATCACTCACTAGGTGGGATATCATTGATGCAGCAACTGTGATCTTGGCGTTCTTCCCGATCCTAAGCCCCATAACCTTTACATCCTCCCCAACCTCTGGATACCTAGATTTGAAATCCCTGGAGTTTAGCATCTTCTCTATTTCGAGAACAACTCTCTCGAGATCTGTGAGGGGTGCAAAACCAACTCCAAAGCTAGTATCATTAGCAAGGGGGGTCTTTTCCCCGCCCAGCTCGTATAGCCCTGCTAAATCAGCGCTTCCCTGCCCGATTCTATAGTCTATAACCACGTGTTTCTCGGGATCTAGAAACCTGAAGTTCCTCCTTATCCAGTCTTTAACAGCTCCAATGATTAGAGGGCCTACAGGGATCCTTGTAACCTCGCCCTCCTTAAAGACGGTTGTTGTAGCCCTTCCAGATACTATTATATATATGGGCTGGATAACATCACCACCACCGAATCTGGGGCTCGCTTGCCCTCCCACGACCAGGGTTTTATCTAGATTATGATGCAGTATATATCCAAACTCCTTCCTGTAGAACTGAGAGAGCGCTATGCTAGACACCTCTGAAGCGGAATCAGCTATATAGTCCGGATGTCCAACACCTTTTCTCTCTACAAGCTCAACTTCTAACCTCTCTATCGGAGTTTGATTTAGCTGTTCAACAACTATGTTTCTCCCTTTCATGATCGCCCACCTCAATCTTCTCTAATCTATTAACTAACATATCCGTAATATAAATAAAGGCGCACGTCTACACTCCTATAATTAAGGATCTTAATATCTATCTCATAGAGCGGTAGAAATTATATAGTTATAGAAGATCCCTGCTAATCTTTTTATTCATTTGTACCCATGATGATCGGGATATATTTAAGAGACTTTTTAATTTTATAGTGGGTGTGTAAGTTAGCCATTCAAACGGATCTATTGACGGTGTTTTCAATAGCCATTTCGATCTTTGCCATAATGGATCCTGTAGCTGCTATACCGACGCTAGTATCTTATCTAGAAGGTGCTAAGTCTAATAATGGTTGGGAGAGCCTTACAAGGAGGATTGTTAATAGAGCTATGATTGCTATATTTATCCTTCTAACTCTTTTCTCAATCGCTGGGGAGCAGATCCTCATGTTATTTGGGATCAGCTTGGCATCTCTCAAAATAGCTGGAGGAATCCTCCTGACTGCAATAGCTATAGACATGCTGATCTCAGGTCACAAACCAGAGCAAGTGCTAAGCGGAGACTTTGCGGTAGTTCCTATAGCAACGCCTCTGATAGTTGGTCCTGGAACAATGAGCACTCTCATAATATACTCGAGGATCTATGGATCTCTATTAACCCTAGTAGGAGCATATATAGCCCTTTTAATAACATATCCATTACTAAGATATTCCCACGCATTACTAAGATACCTCGGAACTACAACCTTAAGAGGTCTTGGAAAATTCATGTCCGTTATAATAGCGGCCATATCTATGGAACTATTCATAGGAGGTCTAAGAGATCTGGGAGTCGTGTGATCCATCTAGGATCTCGATTAATATAATAAGGATTCATTATGTTGTTAAAATATATATGGATCGATATCTAATATATTCTCTGATATCAATACTAGATAGAGTGGTGTGAGTCAAATGTCATCAAAGCTTTTCGACGTATGGATAAAGGTTGTTAGAAAGGACTGTGACGTGACCAATGTGATCAATACCATTAATATTGTTATAAAGATGACAAGAGCCAGCCCTGGTAGAACAATGTCGAGCCACGTACTTAAACTCAGCTATGGAGATCCCGAGGAGATCAAGTCTCAATTGCTTAGAAAGGGTATAAAGACGGTCAGGATCTTGAGTAATAATACGCTCTGGGTGAGAGCCAGAAGCTGTTCAGCCTGCTCACTCTTAAGCAGAGAGGACTGTGTCGTGGTAGAGGGGATCCCCCTTTCCAGCTATGAGATGAGCTATAGGCTCCTTGTCCCAGGCCTAGGAGCCCTGAGAGATATAATAAAGACCCTGGCTTCAGCAGGGCTTCAGCCAATTGTACTGAAGAGGGCTGAACATATTGAAGCCGGGGAGCTCACGTCAAGACAACTCGAAGTGCTTCTCTTTGCATATAGAAAGGGTTATTTCGACACTCCGAGAAAGATTTCGCTCTCAGAGATGGCTAGTATAATGGGTATAAGAGCCACGTCTCTAAGAGATATAATTAGGAGAGCGATTAAGAAGATAGTGAAGAGATATCTAGCAGATATAGGGCTCCTCTTAGAGGAGTAAAAGGAGCTATTTAAGTCTTAATGATTACTAGTATCATTCCATGCTTGATTTGTGAGGCCTCTTAAAGTTATGAGGAACGCTGATGCACAAAACGAACTAGGCTTAACCTGTAAAATTCTAGGATAGTAGGCATAGAACTTCGAGAGCCGTAGGGCTGTGAGCTACTAGACAACTAATAGTGAGCTATTACGGTGAGAAGCCTCCTTCTGTGCCGCTGACAAGTAGATGGATTGTTATAATAAAAACATTAACCCGCGTCTACTGAGAAACAGCCAGTATTACCTCGTTATCACGGTAATGAGAATCACTGTGTAGAGGAGTTGATCCAGTAAAACATATGTAGCCTGAAACTTAGAGTGAATAATATAGTTTCAAGTAAGAGACAAAAATTAAAAATTCTTTTATATCTCTATAAGTATTTTCCACAGTACTTTTGAAATAGATTTATCCAGATTCTGAGGGGTAAATATTTAAATTTCACTTTGTGTAATGATTACACGGTGAGTAGATATGCCACAGGGCTTCTGTCTAAAGTGTAGGAAGAAGGTAGAGCTAAAGAATCCGACAGAGACAGTGTTGAAGAACAAGGCTAGAGCTATAGTAGGTACGTGCCCCACATGTGGAACTAAAGTATATGTCATAACTGGTAGGGCCAAGTAAAGGAAAGAGATAAAAGAGATAAAATATGTTTTTTAACCCTATTGATAGTTAATGATTTTTATTTCTGATCTCTATAGTTCTGCTGGAACTCCTAATATTCCATACCTGCTCTTCCACTCTTCAAAGATCTTCTTTTCAAGATCATCTAACTCTCTACCAAATCTATACCAACCACTCTTATCCTTTGACTGTTGCGGTGCCTCAGAAGACGGCCATATACAGTTTACGGGACATACCTTGACACAGCTGAAGTCATCTATGCATTTATCCCATATAAGCCTTGCCTTTGCATTCTGATCCAGCTCCAGGGCTTGAACCGGGCATACTGCTACACAAGCTCCACAGCTTATGCATATATCCATGTCTATCACGATCCTCTGGTATTTCCTTAAACCCTCGCCATGTGGGGCTGCTTCACCCATGATATGCACCATATATACTATTTATCTGAGGTTATTAGGATATAAGCCTAAAAGCTTAGGTGTTTATTACGATCTCGCTAAAGGACGATCTCGGATCAGGAATAGAACAAGATCCATGAGTTAGGCTGTTACATGACTATCGATTAATTTAAGTATCTCTGATTACTTATAGATGCTAAATGCTATGATGCTTGAGCTCCCGAGACAGATGCCCTTTATGGGGGTTATGCCTGGAAGGGCTTAGGGGTTTCAATCCTAGTTAGGAGCACGGTGCCGCTGGGCTCTGCCCTTCTGAGAAGTCTCCTAGAACATATAGCCAGGGAGGTGGAGTGGGGGAAGCCCCCGATGGCCACAGGGTTTTGAACCATGTGGATCAAGAAGCAAAGCAACACCAAACAAAAGAATATCAACGATCAACAACGATCCTCGAGGAACAAGCGGAAATGTTATATAGATGCTCTATAATATTATTAATATATGGGGAGCTGATCTGAGCATAACTGAGGCACAGATAATAGCGTTACCACTAATAATATTAGGGGTTGTGCTCCTGGCTATAGGCCTTATACTCATAGTAGGACCCCAGTTAGCCTCCATAGTGAGGGGTATGGGCGTTCCAGAACCTCTCAGAGTACTTCTCATAGTAGGTTGGAAAATCGGCTCTATAGAGGTTTATACATCGCCTATCATGATCGTGGCCCTTATTATTCTATATATCGCTATACTGAGAAGATGAGGTGATCTATTGGCTTCCCTCGAGATCCTAGAGGATGCTGTGAATAAGAGAGTTGCGTTTATATCGAGAAGCAGGTATGTCCTGGTCAGTATAATGGGGCTCCACATATCGAGACTACTTAGAAAGGGTTATAGCTCGATATGTATAGAGGATCTCTGGGGCCTTAAAATGGAATCTATGTTATCTAGTAAATACCTATCTAGAGAAGATCTCAGCAGGATCCGTATAGGGTGTGGAGAGCCTGATATAGTATATGCACCGTGGATCAATATTGCTGGGAGGAAATTCTCTAGAGATGTTAAAGGAGTATACACCGATAGTGGAAAAGCTATACTGTTCTCTAGAGGTTTTTATGTTGTTGTTATTAGACCAATGGGGTATAGTGTAGGAAACTATATAATTGAAACATGGGACGAAAAGATCGGATATATACATGTGGGAGACGATGGTATTAAGGAGGCATGGATACCGTCTAAACATGTGGAAGCATATCAAAAGATCTTTGAAGCCTTCAGAATATATGGATCCTTTAGATTCCTAGATGCAGTCAACATGCTCGTAAGAGAGCTCGGAATAGATAGGGCTGAAGCTAGGAAGATCCTAGAGGATCTCGTGGGAATGGGTATGATAATAATAACGAGAGGTATGATCCAGCCGGCGGGGGGTTCTGAGAATCACTGAATCGAGGATCCTGAGAATATCTATTATCCAGACAAGGATCTCGGATAACCTTATCGAGAACTTTAGAAGGGTTAGGGATCTAGCTTCATCGGCATACTCGCCAGATATAATGGCGATCTATGAAAACTGGCTTGGTAGAACAGCAATACCTATGAACACATATATAGATCTATCGAAGGAGATACTCGAAATATCTGGAGCCAGGATCTTCGTAGCGGGATCTGCTTACATAGACATGGGAGGATCCGTAGCATCGAAAGCAATTATAATAGATAAAGATGGAAGCACAGCTGTTGGAGGCAAGCTATTCCCCAGCGCAGCTACAGGAGAAAGGAGAAAGATCCTGCCGGGAGGCCCTCCAGCAATTATCAAAACAAAATACGGCTATATAGTTGCATCTGTGATCTGTGTGGATGCTATGTATCCAGAGATTGTTAGGATCGCAGCTCTAGCAGGCTCCCAGATAGTGGTTAACCCAAGCATAATCCCAGCTAATAGATCTTATCTTTGGAGGGCTTTAGGAGCTTCTAGGGCTTCTGAGAACACGATCTTCTTTATACACGTGAATCCAACCAATACAACATATATAGATGGAAGGGAAGTGCTTGGGGGAAGCTTCATAGCAGATCCTCAAGGAAGGCTCTTACTTGAGGCTGGCCGCGAGGAAGGGGTTTTCGAGGCCTCGATAGATCTAGGCGAGATCGAGAAGATAAGAATTAGATGGAGGTATCTTGAAGATATAAAGGGCTCTCTTAAAGAGATCTATAGAGTTATGCTGGAAAAATTGGAGAAGCTAGATAATTTATAAATTTATAATATAATGAATAAAAAAGCTCTAGTGAAGAGCAGGTAGCATTAAGAAGTATATAATAAACACTGCAGTTATCACAATAGTTGCTGGTGTTATATCACTCAGCCTGCCACTCAGAAGCTTTACAAGTGTGTATGTTATAAATGCAAGCCCAATACCAGTTGCTATGCTATAGGTCAGGGGTATAGCTATTATTGCCATGAAGCTGGGTATAGCTTCTGTTAGATCCTCAAGATCTATCTTCCTGATCACGCTCATAAACATGAGACCAACCAGGATCAACACAGGTGCTGTGGCGAATCCTGGTATAGCCGCTGCTAGAGGTGCTACAGGTAGGAATAGAAGGAAGAGAAGCCCGGTAACGAGAGCCGTAAGTCCTGTCCTTCCACCAGCCTCTATGCCTGAAGCAGACTCAATGTAGATCACGGTAGTCGTGGTTCCCATCAACGCCCCAGCCACAGTTGCAGACGCGTCCGTATATAAAGCCCTCCCAATATTAACAGGCCTCCCTCTCCCATCGATGAGCCCAGCTTTTGTGGCGAGCCCGGATATCGTCCCTATTCCATCAAAGAACTCTACTAGGAAGAGAGAGAAGGCCACTGGGAATGCTAGGGCTATTAGCTCTACATATGCTCTGAATGCTGTGGGGAAGACGGGTATTAGGGACGTAGCGAAGCTAGGGATCTCGAATATGCTTGGTGAGAGGCTAACGAGACCAGCCAGGATCCCTACTATTGTCAGCACAACTATGGTTACCAAGAATGCTGGCGAGAATCTCTTTATATATAGAATAGACGCTAGTATGAAGCCCGCTATAGCTATTATGCTTGAGGGCTCTACAAAAGCCTTCACGTTGAAGCTTATGGGGGTCCCGCTACCTGATGCACTAAGCCTGCTAGAGAGAGACCTATGAAGGTTATGAATAACCCTATCCCAGCACTTATCCCATAGGCCAGGTTGATGGATATAGCTCTCAGAACCCTATCCCTTATCCCAGACCATGCAGCGAATAGGAATATAAGCCCATCTATAAATACAGCAAATATGGCTGCGTATAGAGCTACTAAAGCTGCTTCTGAGCCCCTCATACCCATGCCCATAAGCACTGATGTGAATGCCGGGATCACTGAGAAGCCTATGAAAGAGTTCTCACCCATTCCGGGGGCCATTGCGAATGGTAGCTTTGCATAGAGAGCCATCAATATAGATCCAAAGGATGCAGCTAAAATTGTTGCAGTCGCTATCCTCACCTTAACACTATTTACAAGGGCAGCTTGTTCGGGAGAAAGAGTCTGTACCCCGAGGGAGTTTTTTAAAGCTATCTCGAAGCCCGACCCGACTATGAGGGGATTTACAAAGATAATGTATGCCATTGTCAAGAAAGTTGTTATACCAGCGATGAATTCTCTTTTAGGCTCTATCTCTATATTCTCAAGCGCAAATATCTGGAGCGACCTACCCAATTTCCCCATCTATGTAAATTCTAGGGGATATATACGTACAATCGATCGACACCTTTACGAGAATTTTTTACAAATTTATGTTAAAAATATAGGATCTCATGTATTGTGAGAATAATACCCCAATATGCTACAAATACCACGGGGATTCTATGGAGAGAATCGGGGGATCCGAGCTCGTGAAGAGAATGAGTGAGCTTCTCAAAGCAGGAGCTGCAATGCTCGCAGAGACATGCCCCTCATGCGGCTCGCCTCTCTTTAGGCTAAGAGGTGGCGAGATTATATGCCCACTCCATGGCAAGGTCTTTTTAGTTAGAAGCGATGAGGAGGCTAGTACAGCATCTGTTATATCTGTGCTCTCCAAGATTGAGGATCTAGCTTCTATAAAGATGATGGAGCTTGTTAAGAGGCTATCAATGAATAACGACCCTATCGACCTTGAGTCACTCTCAAAATGGCTTGAAATAGTCCAGAGGATCCAGGAGATAAAGAAAGGCCTATCCAATATCCCAGCTCAAGAAGCCCTAAAGAGAGAACGGGCCGAGAATAAGCAGGAAAAGAATAGATAGCATAATACCCTCGTCCTGAAGGACGAGGCTTGTCCTTCTATTTAATGTCTAAAAGTAATCCTTATAAAGGGAACCTTCATAAGTAGTACTCTGGATCTTGAGGGATTTGGGCTCGTCTCTATATACGCCTCTATATAAAGAATCTATATTGATAGACATGCTGGCACCTCTCATGGATAGTGAGCTAAGGTTTCTCAGGAAGAAGGTTGAAGAGGCGCTTGCAAGATATAAGAGGGTTAGGCTTGTCAATAGGCCTTCTTGGTTTGAGTTGAGAGAGATTAGGAGAAGCTCTTCTATAGCTTCAGACTCCTCTTTTCTCGGGGTGCTTACTAGATACGCCTTCGTATATGTGATCAGGGCGTTCTCAGCCCCCTTCACGGGGTCTTCCGAAGATGTTATTAGGTATGGGAGGTATCTAGCTAGATTCGATGCTATGGAGCTCCTCTCGAGCCTTGATGATGAAGATTCCAGTCCTTATCCTTACAGGGATAGAAGAGGTGTTGTTCACCACATTGCTAAGGATCTGGAGGTCGCTTCTGTAAAGGCTGTGAGTGACTCCATAAGATCTCCCCCAGATCTTGTGCTCTTCGATGGTTCCCTAAGATCCTTCTTCTATAACAGGTTTAGAGGCGGGGATCCCTTCTCAGAGAGCCTTAGAAGGAGCTGGGTCGAGAGGGTCGAGACCCTTAAAAAGCTTTCTGAAGTATCTAGAGTTGTCTTTGTATCTAAGGTCCACACTAGACAGGTCCTTTCGAGGTTCTTAAGACCCGAGATCGATGGTGAGCCTGTGATCGTGCCTGACTATGCGTTAGTAGATAAGATCTTCGAAGATAGGCCCAGGGTACCGGGTTTTCTAGAACCTATAGAGATTAGTGAAAACGAGACGGGAATTAGATACACACTAACCTACGCAATACTCGCCAAAGGCGCACCGGCATACCAGGTTACAATGCCTGGTTCCATTAGCACCGAGGAAGTTTCTGAGATACTAGAGATGGTAAGATTCCACAGCGCATCGGGCTATCCAGAGCCTCTTAGACAGTGTCATTACCATAGTAAGATCGGTAGAAGAGAGTTCCTCCAACTCTTAGGAGCATATGGAGTGAGACTCGAGAGCGGTAGGGAGGTGCTTGGAGAACTATGAGTCTCCCTATTCTTGGGAGGGTGTTAAGATCTAGATCGCCGTCTTTCTGTGAGGTATACTCCGACTATCCAATGCCGGTAGGCTCGTACGTCTACGCCGAGTTTAGGGTTATGGATAAGGCTACAGGATCCCAGGTTGTTAGAAGGGTTGTGGGGGTCGTCTCTAACAGTAGCTACTCTCCGATCATTGAGAGGCCTTCGATAACAGATCTAAAGGAGGAGATATCCCACGACTACACCGTGCCATCCATATCGATCATAGAATTGTATATCATAGCAGATATCTCGGCAAAGAGGCCTGAGACACCTAGATATCCGCTGCCCCCCGGAACAGCTATATATCCAGCCCCGCCTGAGTATCTCAGAACACTCTATGAACTCCCTGAGGAGGGATATATAAGGCTTGGATCCCTTTCAGAATATAGTGGCATAGAGATAAGGGTAAGGGTCAATGAGCTCTCAAGGCACTTCCTAATTACTGGAGCAACGGGATCTGGGAAGAGCAATACAGTAGCTATCATAGCTGATAGGCTTTCGAGGCTGGGGGCTCCTGTCGCTATATTTGATGTTCATGGTGAATATGTTGGGCTTCAGCCTGAAGACGGCGATCCTTCGAGGGTGAGGGTTTACGGCGCTGTTATAAGTCCATACAAGATCCCACCAAAGATCTTGGCGTCTATGATTATAAGGGATCCGGCAGCCACAAAGCAGAGAAGACTGTTGACAAGGGCTCTGAGAAACGTTAACAAGGCTATTTCCGATAAGTGTTTAAAGGGCTTCGGAGTGTCTTCAGCCGTTAAGGAGATCCTTGTTGATAGGAAGATAGAGATGGGGGAGACCCTTGACGAGGATTATAGGGAAACCCCTGAAGATATCTATCTAGCCCTCTTAATACACGAGATCTATGCAATTGCGTCTAGAAATAAGAAGGTATTTGATGAAAAAGTTACTAGTAACGCTATCGAGAAGGTTGAGGACTTCTTCGAATCCTCCCCAGTAGATCTAGAGGCTCCAAGGATAATTGATATGGTAGAGCCTGGGAGAATATCTGTCATAGATGTGTCCACACTGAGCGATGATCAGAAAGCATGGATCTTAAAGCTCTATTCCGACGAGCTTTTAAGTCACCTAAAAGAGGGGATCGATAAGTCTGGTTCAAGAATACCCACTGTATTAATAGTAGAGGAGGCTCCTCTATTCCTCCCAGCAGATGCCTCAACACCTGCTAAGGAGAGTCTACAGAGATTCGCTAGGGAGGGGAGGAAATTTGGAGGAGTGCTTGGGATCGTTAGCCAGAGACCGAGATCCCTGGATCCCAATGTAGCATCGCAGCTGCAGAACTTCGTATTCTTAAAACTCGTTCAGGAGGAGGATAGGAGGGCTGTTATGAACATTGCAGACGCCCTCGAGGATACCCTAGCTGAGATCCTTCCGAGCCTTCCTAAGGGAAGGGCTATCGTTATGGGTGAGTGGGTTGGCAGGTTTCCGGTTCTCGTTGATATTGACATACACAGTGGTAAGAAGAGGGGGGCTACACCGGATCTCTATGGGATCTGGAGATCTAGATCTAGGGTTAATGGGCCAAAGGAGGAGAGGTTCGAGATCTAGGTGGCTCCGATGAGGATCCTCCATATATCAGATACGCATCTAGGCGCTAGGCCTAAGGGTATTGTGGAGAGGGAGAGGGATATCTACGAAGTTTTCAGGGAGATCATAGACATAGCTATAGAAAATAAGGTCGATCTAGTGCTTCATGCGGGGGACATGTTTCACGATACCGAGCTATATCCGGCTCCATATATAGTTGCTATAGAGGCCTTATCGAGACTCAAAGGCTCCGGGATAGGTTTCTATGCTGTTGCTGGGAATCACGATGCTGTTAAACCTACTAGGAATAGTCCTCTAGAACTTCTCCATAGGCTGGGATATCTCACTCTACTATCAGACGATAGAGAGCCCGGTGTTAAGAGGGTCTCAAGCTCGACTGGCTATGAGATAGAGATCCACGGCTTCTCGTATAAGGCAGCTGAAAAACTTTTCAAAGAACCTCTTAAACCATCACAAGCATCAATACTCCTTGCCCATGTAAGGCTCTGCGATGCGTGGTCCCAGAGATATGGTAGGGATCAAACTCTCTGCTCTTCTAAAGAGGCGGGGGCCCCCGTGGTTTCTAAAATGCCTAGGGGCTATCTATACTATGCACTAGGGGATCTGCATAGAAGCTGGAGGAGTATATATGGTGGCTCGCCGATCGCTTATCCAGGCTCTCCAGAGACAATATCAAGGGATGATTATGAGGAGGTTAAGAAGGTTCTTATGATCGAGATTGATAGGGGTTATATTGATGTTAAAGAGATGCCACTTAGAAGTGTTAGGCCGTGGATATATATTGATGCGAGGGACTATAGAGATCTAGTCCAGAAGATCTACGAGGCAGAGACTAGGGCAAGGACAATGCATAAGTCACCAATGCTTGTTGTGAAGGTTAGGAGTATGCTTGAGAGGAGCGAGAGGGATAGGGTTACTAGTATGCTTGATCAACTAGTTAGAGAGAAGAGGATTCTGAACTACGATGGGCCCGAGATAGAGGCATCACCCAGGGCTGTAGATAATATCCATGATCTTCAAACAAGTTCTATAGGGATTGAGGGAGCTGTTGAGAGACTCTTTAAGGATCATGATGTGAAGAGCTTCATAATAGATACATTTATAAAAAGCAGGTTGAGCGGAGACCTAGTTCTGAAGAAGTTGCTAGAGAACCAGAATATTATCCAGAAGCTATTCGAAGAGCCCGAGATTAAGAAATACATACAGAATAGAGCAAGACTAGGTGTGTGATGATGCTAATAAAGCGGATCCTTCTCGAGAACATATACTCCCACAGAAAATCCGAGATACGGTTTGGGAGGGGATTAACAGCTATTATAGGGCCTAATGGGGCTGGCAAGAGCTCTATAGTTGAGGCAATATTACTAGCTCTATTTGACAGAGGTGCACAATCCTCCCAGGAGATCCTCAGGACTGGGAAGAGTAAGAAGGGGGTTGTAAGAATAGGCTCTCAACTAGCTATTATCGAGCTTGAGTTCGAGGTTGGTGGAAGGATCTATAGGGTTAGGAGGGAGTATGATGGAGATGGGAATAGCAGGGATCATTATCTAGAAGATATGTCTGATGGATCTAGAAGAGTTCTAGCTAGAGGCGTCTCGAATGTTACAAATTATATAGCATCCAAGATCTTGGGTGCTGAGGATCCTTCGATATTCACCTCAACCATATTTTCTAGGCAGGATATGCTGGCCCAGATACTCGAGATAAGCCCTAGGGATAGATGGGAGAAGATCCTCAGAATGATGGGGCTCGAGGAGCTTGAAAGAGCTAGAGAAGTCGCAAAGGACGCTGCTGATAGAGCTGATAAGATGCTTGGAGAAATAGCCAGGGATGAAGGAGAGCTAAAGGATCTAAGAAGCAAGCTGGAAAGGGATATGAGGGATGCTGCTAGGTTGAGGGAGGAGCTATCAGCTATAGATTCCAGGCTCTCTAGCGAAGAACGAAGAAGAGAGGATCTAGAAGCAAGCGCCAAGGTCTTGAGGAGTGTTATTGAAAAGATTAGAGAGCTAGAGACACTTAAGCACCTCTCTAATGAGCTGGATAGGCTAGAGAATGAGCTAAGAGATATAAAGACAAGGCTCAGTATCTATGCCGAGTTAGGTCTTGATAGGGAATCGGTTTTGAGGCTCTATGAAACTTATAAGAAATCGAACCAGTGCAGCGAGAGGAAAACCAATATAGAAAATAGAATTAAGAGCTATGAAGAAGAGATTGCTAAGCTTAAGAAGTCCTCCGAAGAGCTGAGGAGCATAGCAAAGAGCCTGGGAATAGATATGGGGGATATATCACAAGAAACTCTCGAGACGGTTAAAAAAGCCTCAGAAGAGCTGTCAAGAAGGCTTGGAGAGATCAAGGGGGCGATAGCTACATACACAAAGCTTCTAGAGTTGAAACCAGAGGGGGGTAGATGCCCTTTCTGCGGGAAAGAGCTCGGGTTAGACGAAGCCAAACATATAGTTAAAAGACATATGGAAGAGATTGGGATGCTTAAGAAGGAGGAGGATCTCTTAGAGAAGAGGATTAAGGAGATTAATAATCTCTATAAGAAGTTAGGCGAGATCCTGGCAGGAATTAGATCCTATTCATCTAGGGTAGAAGAGCTACTGAAAGAGTTGGAAAATGTTGCAGCCTGCGCTGAGGAGAGAGAATCCATATGCTCCTGGGTTAACACAGTAACCAGCAAGATATTCCAGGGAAGAAGCGGGTCTTGCGCGGATATTCTGTCAAAAATGACTGAGGAAATAAGAATCCTTGAAGAGAGACACAGAAGGGCTGAAGAGAGATTAAAAGAGCTTGAAGAACTCGGGATCAGAGATAGAATCTCCTATCTTGAGAAAGAGCTTGAGAACCTCTTTACATCAAACCAGTGGCTCAGAAGACTAGAGAACTATGAGGAAGAGCTGAAGAAGATTGAAGAGGATTCTAAGAAAGTTCAACAGATTATCGAGGATCTTAAGAATAGAAGAGGATCTCTAGAGGGGGAGCTATCAAGGTTAGAGAAAATAATTAGAGAGAGGGAGGAAAGAATATTATTCTTAGAAAAGAGGATCTCGATGAAACCTTCCTTAGAGAAATCGCTAAAGATCCTAAGGATACTAGAGAAAAACTTCTTTGGAAAGGAAGGCCTTCTATCTAGGATCCTCACCCAGATCGTGGTCAAAAGGCTCGAAGAAGAAGTAAACAAGGCTTTAGAGACATTCTCAACGCAATTTAGGGTCTCCATAGAAGAGGATTTCAACATATCGGTAAGAACACAGGAAAGCTCTATCCTCGGGCTAAACAACCTAAGCGGTGGCGAAAGGACAATATTAGCGATAGCCTTTAGAATAGCCCTAGCAAAAACCCTTCTTGGACGACTGCCAGGCCTCATGATCCTTGACGAACCGACCCAGAATCTAGACGTCAAGAACAAGGCTAGGTTATTCGAGATCGTAAGGGATATAGCAGGGATACTAGAACAGGTAATCGTTGTAACACATGATGAAGAAATTATCGAAAAGGCTGATAACATCATTAGGGTCCGTAATGTAGATGGAGAGAGTCGGGTAGAGATAACATAGAATGAAATGCTCTACGCACTCTTAGCAAAGAGACTAATCACACAGATTCGGGCATTAAAGCCTGTTCTATAAAAAGCACGTAGATCAAAATTTCTGACCTCCTCCCCGCCCTGAAGGGGCGAGGCTTTCAGTTGTAAATATCTAACTCATATGTCTTTCAATATTTCTAGCCTATGTATGTTCCCACATATATGGCATGTAACCACTCTAACAACTGCTCTTCCTTTACCCCTGAGCCTTACTGTTGCTGTTAGGCCTGGGATGAGAGGTGCTCTGCATCTCTCGCAGAAGATCCTCTTTATATCCCTCGGTATATTTATTGAGTTTCTCATAGCTAGTCTAAATATTAAGTCTCCCGATGCTAATGCTAGTTCTATATCGCCTTCTCTAGCTGCCTTAATAGATAACTCTCTGAGAATCTCTATTCTCTGAAGCACTATATCTCTCAGCAAGCGTTTCTTCAAGATCCCATATGATGAATTAATATAAGGGCTTATATCTATTACTCTATGAGCGATAAGGAGGTGGCCCCCATTTTCAGGGTTAGAAGAGATCCTGAGCCAGGGTGAGAAAGAGGTTTTAAAGGCTCTAGCCGCCATTGGAAAAGGATCTATAGATGATGCCTCTAGAACCAGCGGAATACCTAGGAGTACGATCGCCTCCATTATAGAGAACCTCTCGTCTAAGGGGCTTGTTAAGATCGAGAGGAGGGTGAGGTATATATATACAACAACTAGTGAGGGCAGAGAGTGTCTGAGATCGTTTCCTGAAGAGGATCTCATAAAAATTCTTTCTGAGAGAGGCGGATCTGTATCTATTCAAGATATTGAAAGACGTCTAGAGAAAGAGAGAGTTTCAATAGCGGTCGCCTGGGCTAGGAAGAGGGGATGGGTCAGGATCGAGGGAGACAAGCTGCTTCTAACTGGGAGCGGCTCTCTTGAGAGATATAGGGAGGCCCTTGCGAAAGCTATCAACGGCGTTGAAAGGGATCAGATACTATTGACCGACGAGGAGATTCAGGAGCTGGTCAGAAGGAAGATGCTATCTAGAGAGGAGAGGAGAGAGATATTCTTCGAGATAACTGAGGATGGATATAATATGCTGAGGAGAGTTGAAAACCTAAAGATCGTATCGAGACTCTCTAGGGATCTGATCCAGAGAATTTCCTCTGACGTTATACTGAGGCCGTATAATGTAGAGGCGGAGCCCAAGACGATCTATCCCGGCTATAAGCACTTCTATGTAGATTTCCTAGAGATGCTCAGAGATATAATGGTTTCCCTGGGCTTTGAGGAGATCTCAGAGGATCTTGTGGTGCCTGAGCTATGGAACTTCGATGTCCTCTTCCAGGCACAGGATCATCCAGCTAGAGAGATCCACGATACGCTTGCTGTAGAAGCGCCACCCGCTGATCTCTCAGAATATGTGGCCCTCGTGGAAGCGGTTGCTAGGGAGCATGAGAAGGGTTGGGGATATAAATATGATAGATCTATAGGCTCTAAACTCATAATGAGAAGCCAGACAACCGCAGCTACAATTAAATATCTATATAAGCATAGAGACCCCCCGGTGAGAGCCTTTATAGTAGGAAGAGTCTTCAGATCCGATACTATAGACGCAAAACACTTACCAGAGTTCCATCAGATGGATGGGGTGGCTATGGAGAGGGATATGAATCTGAGGAAGCTCTTAGGCGTGCTTTCGCAAATAACTAGAGCTCTAGGGTTTAAAGAGATCATATTCAAGCCAGGCTATTTCCCCTTCACAGAACCCAGTGTCGAGGGTTATATAAAGATCGAGGGTATTGGATATATAGAGATACTCGGATCAGGACTCTTCAGGCCGGAGGTTCTCAGGATGGTCGGGTTAATGCATAACGTGGGGGCCTGGGGTATGGGGGTTGATAGGCTTGCAATGGCATATCTCTCCATATCGGATATAAGGGAACTCTATACACCGCTTCTTGAGAGGCTGAGGTGGTATAGAGTTGCCAGTTATAAGGCTATCTACTAAAAGGCTGTTTAGCCTACTTGGCAAGGAGATCTATATACAGGATCTAGAGAGACTCTTAATGAGGTTAAAGGGAGAAGTTGGGAATACTACTGAGAGCTATATAGAGGTTGAGATAAATAGCGATAGGCTCGATATGATGATCTCTGAAGGCATGGCCAGAGCTCTAAAAGGGGTTTTAAGAATCGAGGTTGGTCTCCCCAGATACGTTTATAGGAATAGCGGCCACAGGCTTGAGGCTACCGATGTGCCACAGAGACCATATATAGCTATGGGTATTGTAAAGGGTGTTAGAAGCTCTGAGGAATTCATTGAGGAACTTATCCAGTTTCAGGAGAAGCTCCACACAACCATAGGTAGGAAAAGGAGAAAGGTTGCTATAGGGATACACGATCTCTCCAAGGTCCCAGATAATGAGTGTATATATAGGGAATTAGAACCTACAGAGAAGTTCACTCCTCTAGGGTATTCCAGATCCATGAGTGTTGAAGAAATCCTCAGTGTGGTTGAGCAGGGGAGACTATATGGATCTATATCTAACAGAGAAGGTAAATTACCTGGCATAGTATGCGGCGGTGAAATAATAAGCATGCCCCCTGTAATAAACTCTGAGCTTACAAGAGTTACTAGCCAGACCAAGGATCTTTTGATCGATGTAACAGGAACAGATCTAGGCTATGTACTCAAAACACTTGAGATATTGACAACAACCATTGCTGAAGGTGCAGCGGATAGAACTATAGAAAGGGTATCTATACATGCGCCATGGGGGGATCTGAAGACACCTGTAGGAGCCGCTAGGAGTATGACTCTAGATATCAATTGGGCTTTATCTATACTAGGAATAGAGGGTCTAGGATTAGAGGGTGTTGTGAAAGCTCTTGAGGAGATGAGATACGGTGTTAGGCAGATAGGCTCCGATGTTGAGATCTTGATACCGCCGTACAGGATCGATGTAATCGACACCATAGATCTTGTTGAAGACATAGCTATAGCCATCGATCTCAATAAAATACCTCCAGAACCTCTGAAAATAACCCTCCCAGGTAGGCTAGAACACAACACCATCATTAGAAGAAGGTTGAGAGATATAATGTCTGGGTTGGGATTCACAGAGATATATAGACACGTGCTTGTTCCAGAATCGCTCCTAAGGGATCTAGGATTCACAGATTTCCTAAAAATCAAGAACCCGGTATCCAGCGAGATGTCAGCTGCAAGACCCTCTATTCTCATAAGCATATTAATGACCCTCTCATCAACACAGCACTCACCAAAGCCTATAAAGATCTTCGAGATAGGGGATATAGTGGTTAGAGATCCAACAACATACAGCGGGTGGAGGACAGGCTTATCAATGGCAGCATCAATACTAGATGACGAGGTAAGCTTCGAGGATATACAGGCGCCGTTATTCTCAGCACTAAGATCACTTGGATTATCCCCAAGAACCAGGTCTAGCAGAAATCCCCTCTTTATAAATGGCAGATCCGCAGACATCTTAGTAGATGGGAGATCTATAGGAGTTGTGGGCGAGGTTAAACCAGACATACTCAGAAGAATGGAAATACATTTCCCTGTAGCAGCATTCGAGATAGATCTTAGACCGCTGGTAAGCATACTTTCAACACGATAATAAGTATTAGAAAATAGCATCCAGTACTCAAATAAATAATTACTAGATTTGCAAGGATCAATATTATCATATTAAGTATGTAACAGCGAGTCTCTATCGAATCTCGGTTCAGTAGAAACATCGATGAGATCTAGTTAGGATGGCTTATATCTCCTCACTTTTATAGTGAATAGGTGAAATACTATGCATATCATTACTCTCAGAGAGATTTTTCATAACTACAAGGGCACTATGCTATCTCTCACAGACCTTTACAAGAGAGATCCTCTCCCTCCTCACTGCTATCTGGTTTATGATCTCATTTATGAATTCAGCAATATAGATCTTATTCTAGGGATTCAGGGCGATGTGATCATGTCTTACATACTTATTTGGAGAAGTCCACGGATCTATGGAATCCATCTATGGAGACCTAATATGGATATGATATCTAGACTGACAGTGCCAGCAGATAGAGTAGCATATGTACATATATATGAAGGTGAAGAAAAGCATGTAGCGCTAACCGAAAATCGGCTTAAGGAGATCGGATATTCAAAGATAGAGAGAAGGATCTTCTATAACATGGTCTGTGATGAGAGTACATTCACACCAAGCATCAATGAGGGTCTCGCAATAAAGCTCCAAGCTCAAAATCAGCAACATTTAGAGTTATTCCTAAACCTTAAAAGATCTAGAGGGCAGGAGTTAACCCTAGAGGAGGCTATGGAGATTCTTAGAAGGAGGAGATACTATGGGATCATAGTAGACGGGGTTCTCACATCAACTTCCTCCAGATATCTAGCCCTACAAGAGATACACATGATAGGCGACGTCTACACCAAGCCAGAATATAGGGGGCGAGGCTATGCTAAAGCGGTTACATCAGCAATAACTAGGGAGGCTATAGTCTCCGGTGCTCTCTCATCCTTACATGTTGAAGCTACAAACGAGCCGGCTATAAAAGTGTATAGAGGGTTGGGATATAGAACTACTAAGATCCATCACCGGCTGGAAGCGTTTCCCCGCTAACGGTATTTCCGTTAGCGGGGTTGGGCCTAGGCCTGGGTTCAATGGCTTCACCCGCACCGCATAGGTCCCGCCGAGCACAACTCCGCGAGCCTCCCATCCAGGGTCTTGGGAGCTCCAAAGGCCATTGTTCCAAAGGCTCTGAGCACATGGTTAATGGTTAGAGGCTTATAGGCTTAAGGCTAAAATTTTCTTATTTCCTCCCCATACACGCATCAAGCATCTATAAGTAACCATACCTAGTTTAAATTATCTGTAGCCTTGTAACACTCTGTTCCGAACTGGTTCTATATTTTCTTATATAATTATTATTGTGGAATGTTCTAAGGAGGATTATAGATAGATTAGCATGAATATTTGGACATAAAAAGTCTTTAGAGGATAAAAACTACTTCTTATCTAGCTTGAGGAACTCTTGGTAGTGGCTAATATATATCGGGTGTTTCTTAACCATCTCAAGGTATTCCCTTGTTCTTCTAAATTTCATAGCCTCGCCGACTTTTCCAGGGCCATATTTCTTTTCATATTCGTCAAAACCTATTGAATACTGCTTCTGAACATAGTCTCTATAGATCTCTGGTAAAACGTTAAATGCGCAGAATGGGACTATCCTGCCATCTGGCATTGTGTAATGTATATCGCATCTCATAACTCTCTCAACATCGTAGTTATATTGATCCATGAAGTGCATCATCCCCAGGAAGAGGAACTTATAGTGGAACTCTCCAAGTGCGTCATAGCTCTGCTTAACAAATATATTGACTATTAGCTTTGGAAGCATCTTCTTTATTTCGCCAGGAACATTCTCCCAGTTAATAAACTTTGTAACAGCATTCCATGCTAAGCCGAGCCCCGTTAATACTTTGCTCTTACCCATTTTAAGCTCTTCACTCTTCTCATGGAGATATTCTAAGAAACTCTCGAGATCTATCATCCTGCTAAGCGGCACAAATTCGTAATCATACGCAGAAGATCCCTTCTTAACAACGTAAACATAGCTACCAGCGCCGCAGTGCGGGTGGCATGTCATTTCAAATTTAAACTTCCCCGATAGGGCCTCTGCAAACTCTGATATTGGGACACATGCTGGTACTGGGAACCAGGAGTCTCGATCTATTTGCCCGTTAGTCTGCTCCTCAATCCTTAGTATAGCATCTGCTATAGTGATCCTGTACTTCTCCCTCTCAAATCTCTTCATCATACCAGTAAGGCTTACGGGCTGGAAATTCACAGCCCTTACTATGTCCATGTTCTTTGCGGCGAACCTTATTATATCGCCAAGTATATGATCATTAACAGATTTAATCGTCACCGGAACCAACACAACACTCGTCATCCCAGCCTTTCTAAAGACCTCGAATGTGAATGGTACCTCATAATGGTTCTTGGGGTTTGTCTGGGGTGTGACACCATCGAAGCTCATGTATATAGTGTTTACCCCCGCCTCCCTCAACTCACTAGCATATTTAACAGCAAGATCCGGGTCCTTATGGAAGAGCCTTGCAAAGGTTATCCCATGTGTGTTTAGCTGTAGATGTGTTACCCCCATGGCCTTGAGCTCTCTGACAATCTGTGGAAGATCCTCTCTAACAGTTGGCTCCCCGCCTGTTATCTGAATAACTGTTGCAACCCCTTGCTTCATGAGCTGTGATACCATGAACTTAATCTGCTCTATACTTGGCTCATAAACATACCCGGCTTTCTCTGCATAGAAGAAGCAATACCAGCAGTCGAGATCGCATCTATTAGTGATAACCAGGTTGGTCAAAGCTGAGTGGCTCACATGCATTGAACATAGTCCACAGCTATAGGGGCACGGGGCCTCAGCAACTGTATATGTGTATCTAGCGCCTCTTCCATCGATGCCTCTTGATAGAAATTTATAGTATAGGTATGAATTTCCGAAGTAGAGCTCGTCTATGCTCCCATGATCCGGGCAGATCTTTCTCAGGTAGATCTTATCGTCTCTCTCATATATAATAGCCGGGAGTATTCTCTGGCAATACGGACATAAACTCTGAGTGATTCTCACAAGCTTCTCCCCCTCCATTAACTGAGGTAGAGGGCCGCCTACCTTTATCTCTCTACCAGCGATTTTTATAGTGCCCGTTACAGGATCAAACTTCCCGGGAGATGGAAGAGCCTTTGCTATTTGAGCTTGGTATGTTCTCACCTCTTGAGATCTAGTCCCAGAAGAAGCCCCTGCTACTTGGAACAGGTTCTCGATCGGCATCCAATTAACACCTTATCCTCTAATATCGTCAAAGGGGGTATATAAATACGAGCCACAGAGGCTTTGCTGTTGTGATGAATTATATATTATCCCCGCTATATTCTCTCCTAGGAGTATTGAAAGAGGGATGCGTATTGGATCTTAGAGAGGCTCAGAACTTAGTTGCAAAACTCTATATGGATAGGGATAGGGGTAGGGGGATCTTCGCAACATTCACATGGCTCGTAGAGGAGGTTGGCGAGCTCGCAGAGGCTATCTTAGGAGGCGATAAAAAATCAATTGAGGAGGAGATCGCGGATGTGTTTGCATGGCTCCTCTCAGTCGCCAATCTAGTTGGTATTGACGTGGCTGAAGCCTTTAGAAAGAAATATCTAGAGAATCCAAAGCCATAGAATCAATAATAGAGCCTACCCTAACTTCCTAGAGAGGATACCAAGGAGATCAATATATAAAACCAGGAGGCCTCACAGCCAGCACTTCCTTATTAACTAGAGTAGGGGGCTCTCTACCCATCGCAAATGCTATGAGATTCTCGACAGCAAGCATTGCCATAGCCAGCCTGGTCTCCCTCGTAGCAGATCCTATGTGGGGGGTTAGAACCACATTCTTAAACCTTGTGAGGGGATGATTCGGATTCAGGGGCTCCTCTTCATATACATCTAAGCCGGCCCCCGCAATCCACCCCTCTTCAAGGGCCCTTACAAGGGCCTTTGTATCTATTACCGCCCCTCTCGATGTATTTATTATTATAGCGCCCCTCTTAACCCTTCTAAGCCTCTCCTCATTAATCATATGTCTCGTCTCGTTCGTAAGGGGCACATGTATCGATATGAAATCACTTCTAGCTAAAAGAGTTTCTAGATCTACATACTCAGCGCCAAGGGCCTTCTCATCCTCTTCGGATAGCCTCCTCCTACTGTAATATATAACCTTTAGACCGAAGCCCCTAGCCCTCCTAGCCACAGCTCTCCCTATTCTTCCCATCCCTATTACCCCGATGGTCTTTCCATAGAGTTCGACACCGAGTAGCATGCTGGGGTGAAAAGCGGTCCCACTCCTCCACCACTCCCCCCATCTAACGAAATGATCCCCCTCAACAATCCTCCTAGCGACGGCTAGAAGAAGCGCGAATGCAAGATCCGCTGTGGCCTCAGTAAGAACATCCGGGGTATTGGTGACGTATATGCCATACTGAGTTGCACATTTAACATCAATATTATCATACCCCACGGCCATGTTCGCCACAATTCTCAGCCTATTAGAGACTCTCCTAATCAGATCACAATCAACTCTATCACTAACCATGCTAAGCAATGCATCAAAATCCCTGAGCTTTTCTCTAAGCATCTAATAAGGAGGAGGCTGATATCTATCCCAAACCTCATAATCATATACACTACTAAGCCTCTCAATGGCCTCCCAAAAGATCTCCCTGGTTATATAGACACGGGGTCTCAAACTGACCTCCTCCCCGCATCCCTAGGAGCTTGGGTAGCTCCAAGCTCCCGAGCGGTTTGCCGGTTCTCCGCTCGGACACACCCATATCACCTTTCAGCATCCCCATGCTTGGGATATAATCTATTCACAGCCGGGAAGCCTCGGCACCGATGGGATCATAGAGACCTCCTCCCCACACCGAGCTCTTCACCATACTTTATGCACCCAAAGCTTAAATCTGTCCCAAGCCTCTAATAATAGCAGTAGCGGGAAAGCTATTATGAGGATCGCTATTGTGAGCACAAACTTGTTGAACTGCGACACAGCATCTAGATAGGTGTCGAACACAGATGATACCGCCCCATAGAGATAGTACTCAACAACAACGGTCAGCACTACTGCAGCTACGAAAGCAGCAATTATGACACCCTCCCCGCCTTTAAGGGGCGAGGTTTCTATGCTGGGGTCTCGGGTGTTAGCCCTCTGGTGAGGGATTAATGGCTTAACACCACTATGCGTTACCAAGTAGCTCTCTATCTTCCTCGTTATTCTTATCTCGTGTCCTAGCCTTCTTGCTATGTTCAGCGTAGCATTTATGTCCACATTGATCTTCTTCCCAGTCTTCCTACAAATATACAGCCCTCTATATACCCTTCCATCCTTGTGTTTTGCTCCACATATTGAGCATCTCTGGCTAGTGTAGTCCTCAGGCACAAGCTCAACCTCTATACCATACTCTATGAATACATCCACAATCCATAGCACTATCTTCCTAAACCACCATATATTCGTGTTATACTCATGGCCATTATCCTGTGATAGCATATATGGATATCCAATATATAGCTTCCTAACACCTCTTCTATACAGCTCATCAGCTAGGAATCTAATTGCTGTTATGTATAGATGCCTAAGCCTCTCATCTCTTTTATACATAGCATCTAGGTATTTCTCGTAGTAGTAGATCCATGTCGATATGCCAAGCCTCCTCAGCGCATCCCTAATAGACTGATATGCTGATATCTTTTTTCCACCAATAATACCCAGACTTAGTAGATCCGCCTTTGATAAGCATTGATGATCCATCTGTAGTTACTACGGCAAATAGGTTGTTCAAACCCATATCAATAAAAGCCTCCTTATCACCAATAGGATCTCTCTGCTTGATACTCCCCGGATTTATGATCCTTCTCTTTTTCCTCTCCTCATCATCGTATATGGGCTTTACATAGCCCCTTGGATTCGATTTAGATGGCTCCATACCAACCTCTATTGGTATGTGTGCTTGCCACCTGCTATTAACGTATATGATCTCTAGTCCTCCCTGCATACCCTCCCACCTAATCCTGCCAACATACCTTTCCTCAGATCGAAGTCTTCAAGAACTAGATAGCCCTCGTTCTCGCTAATAGGCTCAACACTATATCTATCGTTCCTGATCAGTATGTGTATCTCTTTCTTACCTGTGAGCCTATCCTTCCAATAGCCTGTGGTGAAATCCTTCTTATGTGGGGTGGTAATCTGCCTTGTTTTTCAGATCCAGCTGCTTGAAGAATGTGCTCCATGCCTCGTCATTCTTGGCAATAACCGCCTGTGCATTGACATGTAGTATCCCTTATACTTGTGATAGTATTTCTTGTTGATCTCATCCCTCTTCTCAGGCGATAGCTCTCCATTAAAGAATGCCCGCCTCTTCTCATAGTTAAGCTAGTTCCATAGCCTAGCACATGCCAAGCAAATATCGAATAGCACTTCCTGCTTATATCCGTTTGGGAGTAGTGCTACTCTATTGGTCCTCCAGCTACTCCCCTTCCTCTCCTCAATCTCCTCTCTGAGTGCTTGGAGAGGGTCTGGATCCTTGGCGAGCACAGTTCAGGGAATCCCCCCAGGATCATCGCTCTACTATAATGTTTGCCCATCAAGAACCAGCCCCCTAAATAACAAGACAAAAACCCTATAAAACCACACCCCGCCCTAAAGGATGAGGATTGACCTTTATTTTCAACTCCTCAATCTCCCTCTTACAACCGAAAGCCTCGCCTTTTAAGGTGGGGATGGTTTTATTAGCTCTCCAGGTTCTTGTTTTTGGAGGGGCTCTATGGCCTCTGGCAGTGAGGGGTTGCTAACCATCTCGATAGGGTGTTAGTCCCGAGCCAGGGGCTATAGAGCTCCTCAGGAGATACAATGTAGCCCTGAACTACGCTATAAACAGGATCCTGAGCCTAGATCTAAGAAGCATTGGGAGGGTTCATAACGCTCTATATAGAGAGCTGAGAGAATGGTTCGACCTCCCATCAGGGTTGGCCATTGACTGCTACAGAGATGCTCTTGCAAATGCCAATGCCTGGAGGAACAATCCTTAAGAAAGAGAGGAGGCCGAGGGTTAGGAAGCTGAGCATGTTGCTACACCAATGATTGAGCTATAGGGTTAAAGAAGGATATGTGGAGATCATAGGAGGGATCAGGCTGAGGATAATTGGCTAGACAGGAGATACGATGACTATGAGAATAGAGAGGCTAGGCTTATGTATAGAGATAATAAGATGATCCTGTGGATCTCTAAGAGGATCCCCAAGCCACAGCCTTACCAGCCAAGAGACGTCATAGCCATAGACATTAATGAGAGGAAGATAGTCTATGGAAACCACGTGATTAACAAGGAGATAGACACGGGCATTGATAGGGGCTATAGATGAAAACTCCTTGCCGAAAGCCTCCAGAAGAGATACTCCTCTCCAAGGTATCCTGCATGGAGGAGGAGAAGGGGGATCCTGAATAGAATTAGATCTTATCACAGAAAGGCTAGGAATATATTGGAGGACTGGGCTAGGAAGACATCTCTGAGGATCGTGGGGCTAGCTTTAAGACTTCAATACGCAGTAGCTAGAGAGGATCTCACAGGGCTGATAAATACGCTGAGAAGGATCAAGAGCAAGGATCACAGGACAAAGCTAATCATAATGGGGTATTCAAGGCTTGGGAATTGGATAGACTGGCAGGCTATGAAGCGCGGAACACCACTAGCAATAGTGGATCCTAGGGGAACATCCTCGGAATACCCAAAATGCGATTCAAAGCTAGAGGAGAATGGATATAGAAGGCTTAGATGCCCAAGTTGTGGATTCGAAGCAGATAGAGACGTTGCTGGAAAGCTAAATATAAGAAAAAGGGCTTTGAAAATGCTAAGGATCAAAGAAGATTCCGGGGGATCTCTGACCACCTCCACTGCCCCCCAAATGACAGATGTAAACCCGAATAGATGGGGGGAACCAATGAACTGCCCAAAGGGAACCCCTACCCTAGGGCGGGGAGGAGGTCAGCCTACTTTAACGCTATGAGCCTCTTTGTTTCCTCTATTGCCCTCTCTATGTAGTGTAGCCTGAGTTTTACGGCTTTACTGTCTAGCTTTGCCTCGTGAAATCCCCATATGTGTAGGTAGTTTGCTTCGCCCCAGGATGCTATGATCCACTCGCCGAGCTTCTCGCTAATCGCCTCAACAGCATTCTCGAGATCCGTTACAGTCCACCTTCCCCTCTTCTCAACCCTTCTCAGGATCTCCTCGAGGTTGTGGTGAATAGCTAGTGCCTTCACACATTCCTCAACAGCCTTGTAGAGTTTCTCACTCGCCTGAACAGGATCCCTGTCAACAAGTTCCCTACCCTCAGCTAGATACCTCTCGGCAAGCTCTAGATGGGCATCCGCCACCACCTCGGGATCCAGATTCAACTCCCTGAAGAGGACGCTAAGAATAGCATCCTCAACATCCAAGCCCCTCCTCTCCAACTCCTCAACAATACGCTTAGGAAGGATAACAAAGGCAGACACACAACCACCCCAGGGGATAGTAGCTCCTTCCATTCCATAATAGAATTGCTGATCTATTTGTTTTTGTCCAGTTCTATAGTAGATCTGTTTTGTCTATTATTATTTATGTTATGGGAATATTTAAGCGAAGATCTGGTTTTTTGATCCTTGTTTTTGATGACCGCAATGTTTATTAGCATCAAATTTTTTGATCTAGATCGTCCTTGGATCTTTTGGGATGATTCCTCGGGATCTTTTTTCTACTAAACACCGGGGCACCGTTGGCAGCCATAGCTGGGAAATATATTATCAAGGTTAGGAAAGCAATCTTTAGAGGGTTATCTAAATCTACAGGCAGCAGATCAAAAACCCACTAGGAGCCCCATAATTAAGAAAATAATAGAGTATAGAGTGCTGACCTCCTCTCCCGCCTTCAGGTCGTCATTGATCGTCATTCCTTTCAGGCGGATCATCGGTCCCCCCCCCCTCCCCCATCCAAAAACAACATAACTAGAAAGCTAATAAGCGTTAAAAGGCGAGGCTTTCAGGTGTAAAAAGTCTAAATAGATCCTAAGGGCTCTTCTCTAGAATTGGAGGGGTTATAGCCTTTTTCATGGTAGTGAGGATGCTTATAAGTATTCAATCCATAATATCTATTGGTGACCCCGGGTTTCCGAGACCCGTAGGGTGATGAGCCATCAGGCGACTGGTGGGGAGCTACTGCGGTGAGAGGGCTCGGGGAGACCGTTGAGAAGTAGATGGTGGTTCATTGTTTTTATCCCCACCATCTACTGAGAAACGGTTATAGCCTAGTCTGAAGGCTTCTAGTGTTTTTATTGATGCTAGTATGCAGTTTCTTATCCCGTCTCTCGGGACTAGTTCTCTGCATCTCTCTATGGATGGGCTTTTCCTGCCCTCTATGATGTCCTCTAGGGTTGCTGGTTCTCTCGATACTAGGTTGTTGTCTAGGAGGCAGTATGGTGCTGCGTATCTGAATAGCCTTGGGTGTGTCTTCACCAGCTCCTGCCTGAGCATCCATGCTACGAGCCTTATCTCTGTCTGTGCGTGTGTGCACATTCTGAGCCCTAGGAAGTGGAGGATCTCCCTGGCATTCATAGTAACCACAACCTTTGTTGCAACTGCCTGTGGGAGTATGTATCTAGCATCCTCCTTCGAGAGCCCTTTTAGCCTGAGCTCCCAGTATCTAGCAACACTCCTAGCATATTCAGAAGCCATTGATAGCCTGAGATCCCAAGACCAGTCAGGGTCTCCCAGGTAGAAGGCTCTGGATACAGCATCTACAGCCTCCCGATCCCCATTCAAAACCCTCTCAGAGACGCCGATCCAGAAGCCAGGGTCTCTGGGCTCTAGAAGCCTCTCATTATACCTCTGGCTAAGCTGCGTGTAGCTGGCAACCCTATGCCTAACAAGCTGGTGGGAACAAACCCTAGAGCATATAACCTCGAAGGTATATACAGAATGCTCCCAAGGACTTAGATGACCCCTCCTAAGAGTCTCCCTAATCCAGGTCTCAACCTCATCATCCCCCATATCCTCGAAGATCTCAGAAACATCCCTAGAGGATAGAGACCTCTTAGAAGAAGCAGCAACAAGCCTCTCACCATCCAAGCTATAAGAGACCAGCCTAACACGGGGCACCCGAAAGAAAACACCCAGATTCATGTCTGCACCCACTATTATGAGGAGCTTATTTAATGCTCTCCCTCTAAAGTTAGGCCTCCTTGCTAAGAGGTTGATGACACAGGGTAGAAGTATTACAGCTGAAAGCCTCGCCTTTAAAGCGTAGATGGTTTTACTAGCTTTCCAGGTACTTGTTTTTTGAGGGGCTCTATGGTTTCTGGTGATGAGGGGGTGCTAACCATCTCGGTCGGGGTGATAGTTAGTCCTGAGCCGTAGGCTGTAGAGCTCCTCAGGAGATACAATATAGCCCTAAACTATGCTATGAACAAGATAGTGAGTCTGGATCTAAGAAGCATTGAGGAGGTTCATAATGCTCTATACAGAGAGCTGAGAGAGTGGTTCGGCCTCCCATCCAGGGTCGCTGTTGACTGCTATAGGGATGCCCTTGCAAATGCCAATGCCTGGAGGAATAATCCTTAAGAAGGGTAGGAAGCTGAGGGTTGGTATTTTGTAGTTCTGATGATCTACTATAGGATTGAAAGGCATCTAGAGAGCTAGGGTCTTAGCGAAATAATATTTATAAGGGGGTTAACATATATAGTCATAAGCTATGCGGGGTGGTTGGCTAGGCTTCCGGTAGGGTGTATATATTCGACACGACACTTAGAGACGGAGAACAGACCCCAGGTGTAGCTTTAACTGTTGAGGAGAAGGTTAGAATAGCTGAGGCTCTTGATGAACTCGGTGTTGATGTTATAGAGGCTGGCTTCCCAATAACGAGTCCTGGCGAGTTTGAGGCTGTTAAGCGAATAGCCGGTCTCGGTTTAAATGCAAAGATATGTGCACTTGCCAGAACCGATATTAAGGATATGGAGCTTGCTCTAGATACTGATGTTGATAGAGTACATGTGTTTATCGCTACTTCGGATCTTCATCTAAAGTATAAGCTCGGAATCACGAGGGAAGAGGCTCTTAGAAAGGCTGTAGAGGCTGTTGAATATCTTAGATCCCATGGAGTCGAGATCGAGTTCTCCGCTGAAGATGCCACGAGGAGCGATCCTGATTTTTTGAGACAGATCTATTCAGCAGTGGCTGAGGCAGGAGCTAGATACCTAGATATACCCGATACTGTTGGTGTTGCAACACCAGAGCTAATGGAGAATTTGGTGAAAATTGTTTCTAGCATTGCTAAAAATAGTATCGTGAGTGTTCATTGTCACAATGACTTTGGCTTAGCAACAGCTAATAGTATAGCGGGTGTTAGAGCTGGTGCTAGGCAGGTGCATGTAACTATAAACGGGATCGGGGAAAGGGCTGGAAACGCTAGCCTTGAAGAGGTTGTGATGTCCCTCAAGATCCTCTATGGATACGAGATCAACATAAGAACAGAAAAACTCGTAGAAGTGTCCAGCCTAGTCTCAAGATTAACAGGAGTAACTGTCCAGCCTAATAAAGCCATCGTGGGTAGAAACGCCTTTGGACATGAGAGCGGAATACACACACACGGCATACTGAGAAACCCAGCTACCTACGAGCCTTTCCCACCAGAGGTTGTTGGTGCAAGGAGATGGCTGGCTGTTGGAAAGCACGCAGGATCCCACGGCATTAGGGCGAGGCTTGAGGAGCTAGGGTTTAGCGTCGATCAGATCCAGCTAAAGACCATAGTTAGTAGAGTCAAATCTCTGGGGGATATGGGCAAGAGGGTGACCGATAAGGATCTCATAGAGATTGCAAAGGAGGTTCTGAACCTCCACAGATCTCGTGAGAAAGGGGTTATCAATTTAGTTGGTATAGATATCCATAGCATTGGGGCAGCTGTGGAGAGCGTTATAAGGGTATCTATAAGAGGTGACAACAACACATTCCACGGAAAAGGGCAGGGAGGGCTAGAGGCAGTCTCTAATGCTATTAGGCATATGCTTAAGCCATATGGGGCCAGGATAAAGGATTACAGTATCAAGGTCTCTAAAGCAGGGGGTGGGATAGATGTGGAGGCTATAGTAACTCTAGAGGATAGCAGAGGGAGGATTGTGAGTGCTAGCTCGATTAGGCCCGACATATACTGGGCGTTTGTAGAAGCAGCTATAGATGCCCTCAATATCGCTCTGACAGATAATAGGGGTGGGGATATGTATGTATAGAATAGCGTGGATCAGAGGTGATGGGATAGGTCCCGAGATATCTGAAGCAGCCCTCAACGTTATACATGCTATCGAGAAGGAATTCGGCATATCACTAGAAATTCTATTCTATGACGCAGGTGACGAGTGTCTGAAAAGAAGAGGGATCGCCCTGCCCGAAGAGACTATTGAGGGGATTAAGAGGGCCGATGCATCTATTAAGGGGCCTGTTGGCGAGACTGCTGCAGATGTTATAGTAAGATTAAGGCAGATACTGGATCTGTATGCTAATATAAGGCCTGTGAAGAACTATCCAGGTGTGCAGAGCATAGGCAAGGTGGATCTTGTGATTGTAAGAGAAAATACAGAAGATCTATATAAGGGATACGAATTCGAGGTAGGCGATGCTGTTATAGCTATGAGGATCATTAGTGAGAGAGCTAGCAGAAGGATAGCTAGGATAGCCGGTGAAATAGCCCTGGGTAGGAGAAGGCATGTCACTATAGTACATAAGGCTAATGTGCTTAGGAAAAGCTGCGGGCTATTTCTTAGAGTAGCTAGGGAGGAGCTATCTAAATACGGCGTTACCGTTAGGGACATGCTTGTGGACGCCGCGAGCATGGCTTTGATAAGGGATCCTGGGTCTTTCGATGTGATACTAACTACAAATATGTTTGGAGATATACTGAGCGATGAAGCAGCTCAGGTCGCCGGGAGCCTGGGTCTAGCACCTTCGGGTAATATAGGTGAGACTCTAGCTATCTTCGAGCCTGTGCATGGTGCAGCGCCAGATATAGCTGGGAAGGGCATAGCTAACCCATACGCCATGATACTCTCGACATCCATGATGTTCGAGTGGCTAGGTAGGAGGAGGTCTGACAAAAAGCTTGTAGAGGTATCTAGGAATATAGAAGAGGCGGTTACTACAGCTATAACAAGAGGCTGTAGAACACCAGACATAGGGGGTAACATGAAGACAGCTGAGGTAGGTAGATGTGTAGCAAACATAATAGCTGGGGGTGTCTAGATGGGGGCAACCATATATGAGAAGATATGGGATGCGCATAAAATAGCTAGCGATGGCGATAGGGATCTGCTATATATTGATAGGCACTATATACATGAAGTAACATCTCCCGTAGCTTTTGAGAGGCTCAGAATCCATGGTAGAAGAGTTAGAAGACCGGACTTGACAATAGCCATAATGGATCATAATGTCCCTACGGGAGATAGAACAGCTCCCATATCAGATCCTCTCTCGCTAGAGCAGATGGAGACCCTCAGGAGGAACGCTTATCAACACGGTATAATGCTCCTAGACTACTATAGTCCCTATCAAGGCATAGTCCACGTAGTGGGGCCAGAGCTGGGGTTAACACTCCCAGGGATGACAATAGCTTGTGGAGATAGCCACACCTCTACCCATGGAGCCCTAGGAGCCTTGGCATTTGGTATCGGAACTAGCGAGATCGAGCATGTCTTGGCAACACAGACTCTCTGGATCAAGAGGCCCATGAGCATGGAGATCAGGTTAAGAGGAAGCCCTGGTAAGGGTGTTATGTCTAAAGATGTAGTTCTAGCATTGATAGGGTCTATAGGTACTGGAGGAGCTATAGGACATATAGTGGAGTTCAGAGGAGAATACATAGGATCGCTGAATATAGAGGAGAGAATGACAATAACCAATATGGCGACTGAAGCAGGTGCTAGAAGCGCTATTATATCACCTGACGAGAAAACAATTGATTATCTACGTGGAAGGCCCTTTGCTCCAGAGGGAGAGGAGTTTGAGGAGCTATCAAGGTTCTGGAGATCCCTGGCAACAGATCCGGGAGCCCGATTCGATAAGATCTTCGAGATAGACGTATCAAAAGTAGAACCCCAGGTAACGTGGGGTACAACACCCGCCATGGTATCCAGCGTTAACGACGTAATCCCAGATCCCAGCTCCTATGAGGATAAAACTATGAGGGCATCTGTTGAAAGGGCCCTCAGGTACATGGGTCTCAGACCTGGGATGAGGATAACAGAGATCAATATAGATAGGGTCTTCATAGGGTCTTGTACTAATGCGAGGCTCTACGATCTAATACAAGCAGCTAGAATAGTCAAAGGTAGAAGAGTTAAGAACGGTGTAAGGGCCATGGTTGTTCCAGGCTCGCAGCTCGTAAAGAGGCAAGCCGAGAGGCTAGGTCTCCACAGGATCTTCATAGGAGCAGGTTTCGAGTGGAGGAACTCTGGATGTAGCCTCTGTATAGGTATGAATGAGGATAGACTATCCCCAGGCGAGAGGTGTGCCAGCACATCTAACAGGAACTTTGAAAATAGACAGGGGCCCGGCGGCAGGACTCATCTCGTTAGCCCGCTAATGGCTGCGGCTGCAGCAATAGAAGGCAGATTTATAGATGTAAGAGAATATGAGATCCTTCCTCTGGAAGAGGTCGTAGATCTAGATATGCTTGAGAAACTGGGATATGGATGGATGTTGAGGTGATTCTATGGGTATCACCATAGTTGAGGGTAAGGTTGCTCCACTACCCATCGAGAACGTAGATACAGACCAGATAATACCAGCCCAGTTTCTGAAGATAAGTAAGAGAGAGGGGCTTGGCAGATACCTCTTCTATAGATGGAGATATGATGATCAAGGGCGCCCTAAGGAGGGATTTATACTTGACGATCCGAGGTATTCGGGGGCATCTATACTAGTTACTGGAAAGAATTTCGGAATAGGCTCATCAAGGGAACACGCTGTCTGGGCCCTCATAGACTATGGAATCAAAGCCATTATATCACCTTCTTTTGGCGATATATTCTATGAAAATGCTGCTAGGAACGGTCTTGTATGTGTAAAGGTTGGGGAAGATATTGTAAGAGAGATTATGGAAGAGGCTTTGAGAAGAGAGCTGATTGTGAGAATAGATCTTGAGAAGAGATCCCTCTCATATATGGGAAAGAGCGTTAGCTTCGAGATTGAGGAAGGCGTGAGGAAGAGGCTAATGCTAGGTTTAGATGATATAGGGGTTACACTAGAGATCTATGGTGAGGCTATAAGTAAGTTTGAAGAGAGATTAAAGAGTTTTGTGAAGATTAGAAAGGGGGTTTTCATTCCTCTATAATAGATCGATCTATCTTTTCTCGCCAACTCTCCTTAGAAGATCTACTCCCGAAACCCTGTTATATATAGGCATTACCAAGAGATAGGCAAAAAACACAACCCATATTAAATATGTGTAGCACACGAATCTCCCATTAACCATAGCTTCAACGTCTATGGGAGGTGGTAGGGAGCAGCTACTGGGTACAAGTAGCCCTGCCTCTCCAAAGAGAGCTAGGCTATAGATAAGGATCAGAAGCATCATAATTATTGGAATAGTAGCGGTGATCATGGATACCCTGAAGATCCTTCCCCTTAGTCTTCTATACTTCAGGTTTAGCACACCGACCTTCTTTTTAGATCTCACCTTAGAAACTCTCTCGATATCCTTAGCAATTCTAGGAGCCTCGCTAACCAAGCTCTCAGGTTTTGTTGCCTTTCTAACTAGATAGCCCGAGACGAGGATCAGATATATAGTTAGTATAACTATATTTATAGCATATATATTGAGTGCAGCCATAGCTACTGTCCTCAAAATCCTTTTAAGCTATTTGAGCTAAAAAATTTAGAGAACCATGGTAAGTCCTAGACGGCGTTCGAGATCCCTTAAGAGGATCAAGATAAGAACACCTGGCGGTAAGAGCATTGTTCACTATGAGAGAAGCAGGAAAACCATTGCCAGATGCGGTAGATGTGGCGCTCAGCTAAATGGCGTTCCAAGAGATGTTAGGGATCTTAGGAATCTCTCCAAAAGCTCAAAGAGACCTAATAGAGCATTTGGCGGGGTGCTCTGTCACAAGTGCCTCGAAGAGATCTATAGGGAGATTATAAGGAGCACGGGCCATGAGAGATAGAGGCCTTGTTATAGCAATTAGCGGCCCTCCAGGCTCAGGGAAATCTACTCTTGCATCTGCTCTAGCGAAGGAGCTTGGCTTAAGGCACCACTCTACCGGTGCTATATTTAGGAGGATAGCTTCTGATAGAGGGGTGTCTGTCGAGGAACTTGATAGAATCGCTGAGAGCGATCCCTCAATAGATCTCATGATAGATAGTATTGCTAAGAGAGAGGCTATGAAGGGAGGGGTAGTTGTGGAGGGGCATATAGCAACATGGATGGTGAAGGAGTATGCAGATCTGTTGGTATATGTTACAGCCCCCATCGAGATCCGGGCTGCGAGGGTTGCTGCTAGAGATGGCATATCTCTTGAAGAAGCTAGGCGAAGGATCGAGGCTCGTGAGGGGTCTATGAGGAGGAGATTTAAGGCTCTTTATTCGATAGATATTAATGATCTGAATATTCATGATATTGTGATAAATACCTGGAGGATCAGTGTAGATGCTATGGTGAGAATCGTGCTAACAGTTATAACGGAGATTATGAGGATAAGGAACGATAGGATATTCTCATCTACATCTCTACAAGACCGCTGACCTCTTCCCGCCCTGAAGGTAGGGGTTCCCTTTGGGCGGTTCATTGTTTGGGTCTGCATCCCCCTTTTGAGGGTTTAGCCCCGGGCCGGGTCTCCAGCCCATTATCCCTATCCCTTGCCAGCTAGAGCCCCCGCTGGCTGGCTCACCGGGACTAGGGGTTATGGGTATGTTGTATGCTCCCACAATGTCTGCTCTGCATTGAATATCTTGTTTATCTTTATGCATTTGAATAATCCTCGCTTAATCCCCTACCCGCAGTCATTGGTTCTATGTGCTGGGCATTTTGATTATGAGCCCCTCTCATCTAGAAGATCGCTTTAATCCGTGTTCCTCGGCAACATCTCCTATCCTCCTCTGGAAGTGTCTGTATGTCCATATATGCACGTTGTTGAAGTCCCTATTCTCCTGGGCAATGTTCTTTGGTAGCTAAGCCTTTATAACCGAGACTCCCATGCCGTGTAGCTACTCAACAGCATGCCTAACTCTTGAATCGATATAGCTTTTGATCTGCCTCCTCCACTTAGCATACATAGACCTGAGTCTTCTGGAGGTCTTTAAGCCATACTTATTCAACTTGGACTGGTATTCTGCAATCCTCATCCTCCAATAGTGGGATATAGCCTTCAAAGGTCTTCCATTAACAAGCATTGATAAGCCATTCTCAACGTATATAGCCATTAGATTGTTTATCCCAGGATCTATTCCCGCCTCAGGCTTTCCCTTAGGCTCCCTGGGTACTCTAACTCACTCCTTTTCTAGCAGCTTTCTCACTAGCATCATATGGTATGTGTGCATACCACCTCCCCTTGTCCTCCGATGATCATTGATCATCACTGATATTCATTTGTTTTGGATTGCTTTGCTTCTTGATCCACAGGGATGTTATTATATCACTGTGGCCATCGAGGGACCTCCACCTCCCCCAAAGAGATCTATGGATCTCTATGGGCTCGCTGGTGGCTTTTAAGCCCAGCGGCACCGGGCTCCCATCTAGGATTAGAACCCCGAAGCACTTCTGGGCAGCGCCCTCATCCAGAGCTCCGGTCTCGGGTGCTCCAAAGGTCATCGCATCACGAGGGCTCTCCACACACAGGTCTAGTAGAGATATCACCTCATCATCAAAATAGATAGGGATTGGATACTTATAAGCTTAAGCTGGAGAACATGGTGAAGCTATACAGCATCAGTATACCACATAGCATTAAGAGGTCTTAGCACTAACGAATACTAATACTGTGAATAATCATGAAAACTGAAACAGCCCTAAGACCTCTCTAGAGTATTCAACAACCTCTCCTACAAGAATATCCCTACGATACTTAGGAATCCAGACGAAGTGATATGCACACTAATACCTAGCATTCCTAGTACTTCTAGGCCTTATCCACCCTAGAGATTCGCCCTCCAAGGCGCTCTCCAGAATACATTAGAGCATAAAAACCTAATAAGCTTTCTTCTCCATCCCCGCCTTAAAAGGCGAGGCTTTTGGTTGTAAAGACGATATTATTAAAAAGTCTATAATATAGCTCTATAATATAGCCCTAACATATCCACCGTCAATGAGGATCATAGCACCATTTATATATGCAGCTTTATCGCTTGCTAAGAAAGCTGCTAGATATCCTATCTCCTCCGGCTTTCCAAGCCTCCCCAGTGGTATATCCCTAGCCATTATTTTGAGCGCCTCATCAACCGATATTCTATTCCTCGCAGCCATATCCTCAGCGATCTTTATAGCTCTCTCAGTCTGAATATGACCCTGCATAATCCCGTTAGCTGTTATTCCCTTAGAACCAAGCTCCATCGCCAATGACTTCACAAGCCCTGCAATACTAAGCCTCACGGTGTTTGAAAGCACTATATTCGGGAGGATCTGTTTAAGCGTGCTCGAGGTTATATAGATCAATCTCCCCCAGCCTCTCTCGATCATGACTGGCACAACAAGCCTGGTTAGCCACACAGCACTTAGAAGAAGCAGTCTAACGGCCTCCTCCCAATCTTCGAAGCTGAGTTCCATGAATGTGCCTAGCTTTGGGGGGCCTGTATTATATACCATGATATCTATTCTCCCGAATACATCTAGAGCTTGCTTAACTAGGTTCTTAACGTCTGCCCTAGATCTTAGATCAGCCGTGATACCAACAACCTCAGAATTTGAGATCTCCCTCAAAGTAGATACAGCACGATCAACGTTCTCCTTATTTCTAGAGGTTATTATGATATGGGCACCCTCCTCTGATAAAACTTTTGCAACCCCAAAGCCTATTCCCTTAGTTGATGCAGTTATAAGGGCTACTTTACCCCTTAGATTAAGCTCCAATCTAGCCACCAAACAAATCAACATCTAGGAATATATAAATAATTATATATGCAGAGACTGTTACAAAAAGCAATAGATTTAAATACATCTAGTTACTTATAAATACTTGGTGTGTGCATGGAGGAACGTTATATTAGTAAGGGGTTTACTAGAGTTTGGAGGAGGGTTGGGGGAAGCTCATTGGGATTGCTAGGGGAGGGATGCACACTATTACTAAACCGATTATAGGTTTTAATATCCTGGATCCTTATATATTTGGTATATGTATGAGGGATCTGTGTCTTGGATAGGATTTTCAAGGTTCTTCGTAGAGCTGTTGTTTTAGAGTGCTATGCTAATAAGCCAGCTAGAGAAGCTCTCGGGGAGATTGTAGATCGGCTAAAAGCTATGATTAGCAAGATGGTTGAGTATGCATTAGATCATAAAGCCTCTTAGGAGACACTGCACAGGGTCTTCTATGAGAGGTATAGGATCAGTATCCTTGAATGCCAACAAGGGTTATTAAGGGATCCTATAGATAGAGATGCTGTTAGAAGGGCTAAAGCCTTTAGAGAGCTTTTGAAGAAGGGTAGAGCTTACACAGAGAAGCCAGAGGTTAGGAGGGTTAAGATAGTCTACTCGGATAACCAGGATTGGGGGCTCGAGAATGGTGGCTTGAAAATTAGAACCCATGGGGTTGGATAGAGCTGAGGTATAGGGGTAACAGGCAGTTGTATAGATACCTCTACAGCGGCTGGGATCTAGCTAGCGAGCTAAAGCTAGAATGTAATGGGGGGAGGGTGCTTGCCTACCTAGCATTCTCAAGATCCTTCGAGATCACCTACGATCCTAAGAATGTTGTTTCTCTAGATGTTAATGAGAATAATGTTACGATAGCAGTATTCAGGGGTGGCATGTTTGTTGAGGTTATCAGGGTTGAGACTGGCCTTGGAAGGATGGTTATGGCTTATTCTGTTAGGAGGGAGAGGATCTCTAGGGAAGATCTGCTAGTGGGAGGGATGTTAGGAAGAAATTAAGGAATCCTCATAGAGGATCTTGCTAGGGAGAACAATGCTGTAGTTGTTATAGGAGATATCGATGGTGATGATAAGGAGAGGATGGAGAGTGATAGGGGTGGGAGGCTTAGGCACAGGATTCATCGGTAGAGTGTAGCTAAGCCGAGAAAGCTTCTCGAGGATAGGCCTATACACGTTGTAAGGTATCTGAGGAGGAGTCCTCAAGCGTAGACTCGTTTACGATGAAGAGGATCGATGGCTACATCCCCCTAGTGATCCGTACTGCAGTGAGGGGGGCTAATGGAAGATATAAGGCTATGAAGATAGTATTGAGGATAGCATATGTCGATGGCAGGGTTGTTGAGAGGGATGTAGTGGGAGCTATAAACATCGGCTTTGAGTACATCTCCTCAGGTGGGAGGCCCGTGGCGTTTGGCTCGACGGGCACCCATGAGGCTCGGGTGAAGCTGGTGATCCCGAGCCTAGGTGCAACCCCGCTAACGGTATTTGATGGTATTTCCAAATATTTGTATTACCGTTAGCGGAAAACGCTTCAGCATCAGGGTTGAAAATAGTTAGTTTATGATATGAATATTTTCATGAATATTTTCCGTATATGGATCGAATCCTCGTTAAGCTATCTCAATATTACTAATAGGATCAGAGCTTGTTGAACGAGATCCTTGTGAGCCAATATATAGATCTTAGAACTCCTATGAAGTTATTTAGATCGATATTTGAGAAAGTCATTGCTATTGCGCCCTTAGTCTCTTTAAGGCCTTTGAAGATCCACTCAATGTTCTCAAAGATCCTATCAATCATGTGGGCTACGAGACCCTTAATAAATCTATTCTTTATACCAGCGGTTAGACTTGGTATGAGTCTCCTAGTTATTTTTAAGTTATATTTCCAAGATATGTATAGCAGATCCCAATAATTTCTGGGAAGCCTCTCCATAGCCGGGAATGGATTATCCTTTATTCTTGAGGTGCCCATAGGTATTACCGGTAGTGGAAAGATCCATACTATGTATTCATGATCTATTATTTTCTCAACAAGCTCTATGCTATCCTCAACATCATCCTCAGTCTCCTCCGGATAACCTATAGTCATGGTATAGCATGGATATATATAATTCTCATTCATAATTGCGGTAGCATCTATTATCACGTCCCACCAATCCTCAGGTTTCCATGGAAAAGCCTTGGCCCTCATATACTTATTCAAGATCTTTACACTCCCACTCTCAAGACCAACCACGGGGGCTACAGATCTCCTACTATCATATCTACCAATTTCAGCCATTGCCTTAACAGTCCTAGGTGACTCCCTAACTGCTGGAGCAGATATATGTGGAAACCACAGCCCGTCTACACCCATTGACATTAGCTCTGTATAGAGCTTCACAATAGCGTCGTGATTCGTTCTGAGCCTCTGAGAGCCGTATAGAAGGATATCGTCCGTGATCATCTCAACCCTATCTATATCGGCTCTAAAATTTATCTCAACCTCCTTCTTGATCAGTTCCAGAGGCATCGATCTAAATGTTTCGGGGGTTATCGAGCAGAACCAACATCCTCTGGGACAGCCTCTAGTGATCTGAACCTCTCCAAGTCTTGTAGGATTTATTATAGATGGGATCTCCTCCACATTTGGATCTCTCCCTCTAACTATTGGGGGAACCTCTTCTCTATTAACGAGTCTCTGTATGACACCTGGAAGATCCTTCTCAGCCTCCCCTATAAAGATTACATCAACAAAGCTGGGCCTTTGATTCACAAGCTCCCAGGCACTAGGACCTCCTACTATAACTCTAAACTCATATTTCTTCTTGAGCCTATTAATCTTCTCTCCAAGCTCCCTGAAAAACCTAGCGGTCCATGTCTCGCCTCCTCCGAAGATCATGGAGAGCTTATAACTAACAGGATCAATCCCAAGCGGATCGTGAACCGAGATCCCAACAACCTTTACCCCCATCCTAACGGCTCTCTCTATTTTTTCAGGAACCACAACCCAAGTGCTAAAACCAAATCGGATTAAAAGAGCCTCCAATTTTCTCAGAGCATATGGAGCTGAGAGAGCCCTCCCATACCTATCACCCTTGATAGGGGGAGTGAACAGCCTATCCATAAAGAATCTTGGAACTAGCCTAGCAGGCATGCATGCTACATATCCCAGCACACTCGAGCCACCATAGTCCGTGAAAGACCCTCTATCAGCTGTTAAAATAACCTCAGGCCTTCCAAGAAGGGCCTGAGACATGGCCCTACCTCATAAGATTTTCATGGGGATATATAAATTCATGTTGCTCTAAGTGTATATAAGTATATAGGGGGTACATGGTTAATATAGACGATCTGCCCGGTTTAATGGTCAAAGTGCTCTTCATATACTTCCCAGCCATGGCCGCTAACGGTGCACCCGTCTTTATTAAGAAAGGCACTCCCATAGATCTTGGGAAGACCTTTGTAGATGGCAAAAGAGTTCTTGGCGATGGGAAAACCTATGAAGGATTATTAGTTGGGATCATGTTTGGATCTGGAGTTGGTGCTATCTATACATCTGCACTCGGTAATCCTGCTTATATCATATACTCCTTAGTGTCCTCTATAGGCGCCTTGCTAGGAGACATTATAGGCGCATTTATAAAAAGAAGGCTCGGAATACCTAGGGGAGCTCCAGCACCTCTTCTAGATCAGCTTTCATTCTATCTCTTCGCTAACCTCCTTATAAAGATCACGGGGCTAGATGTTAGCATAAACCACATAATAGGCGTATGGGAGTTCATATTTGGCGCCTTGATAGTTTTTATACTCCATATAAGCACTAATTGGGGGGCATATAAACTGGGGATAAAGAGTGTTCCATATTAGGCCGATATATTATATTTTTATTATTAATGTCTTTCTCCGTCCTGAGGAGCCGGATTTCTATTACCTGATCCCAGGTGTTACTTCTTCGAGCGGAGGTTATCGGTTTCCGCCTTTTTGAGTTACTAGCTCTTTAATTTCTTAAGCCTGGTGAACACGCTGTTTTTAATGCTGCATCCAGATCAGTGTTGATCTTCTTCTTTATTTTTTCTCTATATATTTATGGACTTCTATGTACTTTTCCATTCTTATGTCTGATCCTATATATTGAGCATGAGTAGCCAGCCTATCCCTCAGAGACTATCTCCGATTTGTGTCATATTCTCTAGATATCTATCATCCATAGACTGTTACAATGTTATCATGGATTTAAATATCTACGGTTACTTATAGATGCTTAATGTGTATAGGGCAATGGTATATGGTTTAAGCTTATAAGATATCTTAGGCGAAATCTTTGGACCTGGGCCTAGGCCTAATCCCACCAACTTTTGTTAGTGGGAAAACGCTATCTACTTATATCATCTGCTAGAGCTTGATCTCTATTAATATCACCTAATATTTCTAGATGATTCTATAGAATAACAATAGAAGAATAGATTTGCTTCGCTATTGCTGGGTTTCTACTCATTAATCATTAGTTATTACCATTCTTCTTTTCCACTGTTCCACTATATCATATCCATAGATCTCTATAAACATTCTTCTACCCTCTTCCGTCATCTTAGTGGGATTCCATGGAGGATCATATACCACGTCAACATATATCTCTTTAGCCTCTGGTATAGCGCTGACTAGGTTCTCATAAACAAAGTATGGAAGCTCTGTCGATACAGGACAGCCGACAGCAGTCAAGGTCATTGTTACTGTTACTATTCCATCGTCGTCGACTTTTATGTCATATATAAGTCCTAGATCATATATATTTATCGGTATCTCTGGATCATATATTTTTTTAAGTGCGTCAATAGCCTTCTCAACTATTTTCTTCTTATCTTCTTCATTTAGCTTAGGCATAGATTCCACCTTAATATTAGGTGCTAAGGGGTTTATATTTTTCTTATGTGCATAAACAGCTATCCCAGATCTTTCCTCCAATACTTCTTAGCTCTTCTACCAACTTCTCACACACATTCTCACAGTTTCTTCTAGCCTCTTCATTGTTTGTTGAAGATGACATGATATATATATCTAGTATGGGGATCCCGAGTTCCATGCCTTTTGGCTGGCTCTTGACATAGATCCTTGGGTGTTCTTTCACAAGCCTATTTATTATCTTAGCAGCGCTAGACTCCATAACCCCTTTCACAGTTACAGTTCTCTCAGAGATCTTCACGCTGCTTAACCCTCTTAACATCGGCTCCACGCTCTGCTCCCACATAGCCTGCATCTCACTCGGAACGCCTGGGAGAGCTATGAAGAAGGTGCTATCCTTCTTAACAATTATTCCTGGGGCAGTTCCGACAGGGTTGGGTATCGGTGAAGCGCTCTTCGGCATCATGGCCATCTTGATCCTCTCAGGGGTTAGCTCTAACCCTCTAGAGAAGTATTTCTCCCTCACCATTCTCAGGGCCTCCTCATTAACGACATATTCCTCTCCTAAGTATCTCGAGAGAGCCTCTGATGTTATATCGTCATATGTAGGTCCTAGCCCTCCTGTGGTGATAATTACTGTTGATTGGAACCTCTTATGAGATACGTTGAGGATCTCGATAATCAAATCCATTCTATCGGGAACCGAGGCCGCGAGAACAACATCGAAACCTAGTAGAGTGAGTCTTCTCCCAAGATATTGAGAATTTGTGTTCAGGATCCTTCCCTGAACAACCTCGTTCCCGATAGTTAGTATAGAGGCCCTTAGAGACATAGACTCAAACCCCGCTAGATCTTTGAGAGGAATGGTATCCTGTATGGGCTGGGCATCGAGGAGAGATCTATGTCGAAGGTGAACTGAACAGTGTTGAAATTCATCCTGAAGTCTATAACCTGCTTCTTAACATCCTCAGGATCCCTCCCATCTATGAGGATCATTCTGAAGAACTTGGCGACCTCTTTAAAGTCTCCCTCCTTCATACCAAGCCTAGTCATCTCCTGCACTCCCGTCCTTAAACCGCTGGGATCCTTAACAGCCTCGGGAGGATCATAAGGCAAGAGATTCTTATTAACTATTATATTTGATCTCTCTAGGAGCGCCGCGGCCTTAGCACCTCCACCATATGCTCTCACATCAAGCACCACCTGATGGGATCTCGTGTATCCTAGGTGCTCTCCCAACACCTTAAAGCCCTCAGCTGCGAGAGCCTCTGCAAATGCCTTTGCATTCCTAACTATCTGATCCGCGTATCTCTCTCCAAAATGAATCATTTCGATAGCTGTCACAGCCGTCGCCGGGAGTCTGTGAAGATGGTGGTTACTAACAAACCACGGAAAGATCGTCCTTGCTATCGCTTTATATAGTTGCTCATTATTTGTTAAGATCACCCCTCCCTGAGGGCCTGGAAACGTCTTGTGAGTTGAAGCGGTGACTATGTCAGCGCCAGATGCAAACGGATCTCTCCATCTCTTACCAGCAATTAATCCTAATACATGGGCAGCATCATACACCACTACCGAACCCACTGAATGGGCTGTCTCCGATATCTCCTTTATGGGATGTGGGAAGAGGTATAGGCTGCCACCCATAACCACGAAGACGGGTTTAACTTCTTCAATCACCTTTCTAGCTTTATCTACATCTATGTTCAGGCTCTCCATATCAAAGGGCATCTCTATATGCTCTATCCCGAGAGCCCCTAGAGTTCCGAACTTAGTATGACTAACATGGGCCCCTGCCTGGACCGGTGCTACTACAGCCTTAGAACCAGGGAGGGCTAATGCCCTAAACGTAGATGCATTTGCTATAGTCCCACTAATGGGTCTCGGCTCTACATATTTAACTCCAAAAAGTCTTGACATGAGATCCATTACTAGCTCTTCAACCTCATCCACATATATAAGACCCTGATAAAGCCTCCTCCTAGGCCTGCCCTCAGCATATCTATGCATCATATCACACATATAGACAGCCTCTGCTAGAGGACTCATCACATTCTCGCTTGGGATCAGGTTGAGTGAGCTTCTCCTCCATGTATTATGCTCTATAGTCAGATTTATAATCCTACTTAACTCGCCAGGGATCTGTGAGCTCACATAACACACCAAAATAGAATCTAGAGGAAAATATATAACAGCATATATATAGGATATATAGATAATAACTGTATGTAATATAACATCCTCCCACTCTGGCGAACAGGATTTCTTTTATTAGCTATTTCGATGTTAACTGCTAAAGGTTTGATTTGATGTATGTTTCTATTTCTTCTTAACCGATATTAATGCCAGCATATAGCCGAAAACAGTGCTTCTATTGATGAAATCACTAATATATACTATATACACCAAGATGCTAGAAGAAATGCTATTGTATTCTTTAGAGACAAACTTTTAATGGGTAGTGCTTGTCATATTTCAATGAGCCTCTGGGGCATTTTAAGTCCTGATCCTGTTAAGATAGCCATTGAATTATCGAAGCTCTGGCCATTGCTTAGTGCCTTTATAATACCTGCTATCGGGGTAGCCGATGTAGGTTCTACGATAAAGCCTTTTGCTATAAGAGTCTTTAAAGCTTCTCTGATTTCACTGTTGCTTACAACTATTACATCTCCAGAGGTCTCCTTAATAGCATCGATCATCTGTTTGAGTCGGGGAGGCTTCTCAAGAGATATTCCGTCCGCTAGGTTCTCTTCCTCAGTATATAATTCTTCTCCTTTTAATGCTTTATATAGGGGGTGGAATCTCGTTGTTTGGATAGCTATTAATTTGGGGATCTTCTTTCTATATCCAAATCTCACGAGTTCCTTAAAACCCCTGTAAAGTCCCAGAAGTAGTGTTCCGCTAGATGTAGGGATAAAGATGGAATCAGGTAGTTCCTCGATCTGGTAGTGGATCTCGTAGGCAATGGTCTTCATAGCCTCAATATAATGAGGCAACCACGTGTGGGGTAGATAGGCTCCTTCTCTTTCAGCAGCGACTCGAGGGGCAAGCTCAGCTGCATGCTCCCTAGTCTCTGCCAGTACTACCTCAGCACCACATAGACTTAGAAGATCTAGCTTACCCTTGGGAATACTCTTCGGAGCCACGATCACAGCCCTTAATCCATGAGCTCTCGAATAACATGACATAGCTATACCAGCGTTCCCTGAAGAATCCTCTACCACGGTTCTAGCCCTCCTAGATAGTGCCATAGACACTGCGAGCGCTGCGCCTCTATCCTTGAAACTTCCGGTCGGATTTTGGTGCTCAGCTTTAACTAAGATATCCAGGCCTCCCAGCTTTAATACTGCGATCTTTGTAAGACCTTCTCCAAGCGTAGCCCTATACCCGTATCTTGGTAGCTGCTCTGAGAAACACCATATACCCAATCTACACCTGAGAAACTCAACAGAATCTGGGAGGATGCTCCCAACCCTGTATTCGAGTTCTAGGGGCGAGCCACATCTGGGGCATGAGTAGATGTTGAGCCTCTCTTCCCCTCTCCAACCGCAGAATCTACATGAAATGAAGATCTGATCAGAGGACTCCTTCATAGACCAACACCTAGAAAATTCTTCACCCTATGTCTAAAATTTATATCCTCATATCGAGCTCCATAGATCTTCCAGAGGGATCTTCAATTATCAGCGTAAATCTCTCTTCACCCTTCATAGCCCTCTTCATCCACTCAACCACCTCACGGCATCTCATAGGATTCTCTGTTTCATTACACATGGGCTCTAGGTGTTCTATATACTTTTCTAACAACCCATCCACAGTTGTTATTTCATCCACAGCCCCAGATCTGGGGGTACTTACTAACCCTATCTCTGGGATAGTCACTGTCGCTTCCCTCGATTTAAAAAGCTTCCTCGATAGATCATCGGGGTTATTAACCTCAATTATAATCACTCTCTCCCCACCCATTATATCTTCTGGTATCTCCTCAAAATATCTATAACTCCACTGGGGGCATATAACGACTATAGAAATCTGATTCCCCACTGTTGGGTCACCGCGCCTTAGAACCTTCATAACACTGCCAGAGCCACACTCAGGATCTTCTATCGGGATCTCATATAAAACCTCTATAGAAGACAATAACACCCCCATGATAATAAAATAGTTAATACTAAATAACTAAATAAGAGGCTGCTTCAATAACGATCGCTATTGATCTGTTTTAAGCTTTATTTCGCATCGTCATCGGCTGCCAATTGTTCTAGACTCTTCAGAGAGCTTCAGATGCCTATTAACCGCTTATAAGGGGTTAGGAGCATCGCTCCTCTGGGCAGGGGAGGGTCAGATTAATATAGATTGTAATTGTATGTGTAGCTTCTCAAGTTATCCACTATTTCCTCCACGCTATCGGCTGTGGATAGTATAAGGGGTATCCCTTCCGCCTCTGCGAGATAAATTGCTAGTGGATCTACCCTCTTCGTTCCATGGAGCACTACCGATGCTGGTTTTATTGGAGCTACTCTCACAGCGATCATGGGGGATCTCCCAGTAGTCACCTTGGTAAATATTAAGGCTCTCTCTGAAGTCATTCCCATTATCTGCCAGAACTCGTTTCCCGAGAGGCTTGAGATAGCTCTTATCGAGTCTATTATTGTATAGCCATATAGTTCTCTATATTTATAAGTGGCATTTAGCAATATACCCTTCACCTTCGTTACAAGGATATCGATCTTCATGGGTATTTCAAATTCCCTGGCATCGAGCACGGCTTCTATATTTAGGCTGAATGATCTGGCTAGGTTCTTAACCGTTTGATATCCTCTTGCTGCATCGAATCTAATCAGGCTCTCAACATATCTCTTAACAAACTTAGCTCCTGGGCTCCTCCTACCCTTTTCATAGTCACTTATAACACTCTGAGATATGCCCATGAGCCTTGCTATATCTCCTTTCGAAGCTCCGAAGATTTCTCTCCACTTCTTAAGACCCCTAGAAGCATCGTTACTCCACACTATATCCCCGGCTATCCTTCTTGCTACATCATCTATCACATGCTGAGATACCATGGTCTCCCAGGAATCTATATATGGAATTAAATATATAGCAATACGCAGTAGAACTAGCCAAACCTATCCAGCGAAAGACATGTTAAGGGAAAGGATCACGTGTATCGAAGCTCTATATACTTAGATTTAAACCTGTTTAGTCCAACTATATTTGGAGATGATAGGTTTGATTGCAATAATAGGAGCTGGTAGAGTTGGGACTGCCGCTGCAATTTATATATCTATGATGGAGCTTGACGACATAGTATTAATAGATATAATTAAGGGGAGGCCTCAGGGCGAGGCCCTAGATCTTGCCCATGCCCTCTCCATACTTGGTAAGAGCGTCAATATATATGGATCTAACGATTATAGGGATATAAGTGGTGCGGAAATAGTGCTCATAACTGCAGGTTTTCCTAGAGGCCCTGGGATGACTAGAGAAGAGCTCGTGGCAAAAAATGCTGAAGTAGTTATCGATATAGCTAAGAACGTGCTTGAATATGCACCGAAGGCTGTGAATATAATAACTACTAATCCTCTAGACGCTATGGTCTATCTTCTCTATAAAGTCTCTAGTCTCCCAAGGGAAATGGTAATAGGATTTAGCGGTGTGCTGGATGCCGGCAGAATGAGATACTACATATCAAGGAAACTCTCGATATCGCCCTCATCAATCGAGGCTATAGTGGTAGGGCAGCACGGCGAGAAGATGCTCCCCCTACCGCGACTATCAACAGTTATGGGCAAACCTTTAACAGAGATGCTGAGCAAGCAGGAGATAGAGGAGATAACGAGGGAAACTGTACAGGCAGGAGCGAAGATCATAGAATTAAGAGGATATAGCTCGAGCTATGGACCAGGAGCCGGGTTAGCGATGATGGCTGAAGCTATTAAGAAAGATCAGAATAAGGTGTTCCTGGCAAGCGTCTGCTTAGAGGGGGAGTATGGATATAGAGATGTGTGTGTTAGCCTCCCAGTAGTGCTTGGTAGGGGAGGTGTGAAAAAGATATTGGAACTCCCACTCACAAGTGAGGAGAGACAGATGTTTGATGATAGTGTGAGAGCAATTAAAGCTAATATAGCGCAGATCCCGCCTAAATATCTCCACAGAATAACTACAGCCAAATAGATCTACGGAGACAGGCCTGTGAGATCATATGCATTCATAGATTTTCACCCAAATGATCAGGGTGATATAGAGAGCTACTTTGAGCTGAACAATATAGTATAGCTTTTTAAAGCAAGAGCTTAGCGGTTCATGAGACCTATTTAGCGGATCTCTTACTAAGTATTTGCTGTAGCCTGATATAGGCTGATGACGCAAAAGTCCTGTTAACCTTTCTCTTAGCTTCGATGATCTCCTTTAGCGTTAATAGTTCATCGTCACTGAGATCCTGAGAGAATTTCTCAACAAGCTCGTTCACATTGTTCTCTGGAATATCTGTGTATATTATGTCTCCCTCATCCACATGCCTCCCAACCAGGATATCGCCTCTAATGGATATTGCTACAGACATGCCTGATCTAGCTATCTGAATCGCCTTACCAGCGTCCTGTATCTGCATTATGTGTCCTAGAGCTCTTCCATCGCTCCTCATAAGGGGATAGCCCGGCCTTATAATCCCCCCTAGGACTTCCACACCAACAATAGCTGGATCGCTTCTGCGAAATATATAGCCTGGTATGATCCTTATCTTGCCTGGTCTAACTAGCCTCTCAAGTTCTCTCTCCTTCTCTCTCCTCCTCTCCTCATTAACCCACTCAATATAGTCCTCAACCAGCTTGTATATAATGTTTCCCGCGAAGATCTTGACCCCCTGTGCCTTTATAACCTCTTCAGCATCTGAGTTAATTCCTACGTTAAATAGAAGCACAACACCTAGATATCTATCTTCTCTAGCAACTATTGAAGCCTCTATAGCCTCCCTCTTCGATAGCGGCCCCACATCTGCGATCCTTATCTTAATACTCCTCCTCCTTAGCATTGACGTTAAAGCCTCCAAAGTACCCAGAGTATCGGCCTTCACAACAACCCCTATAGTCTCCTGGGAAAATATCCTCAGAGATCTCATCTCCTCAACCACCTTCGGTGCTAGCATGCTTGCCTCCTCCTCATCATGGGCAACAAGTATAGGGGATCCTGCTATTGCACTTTCAAGATTCGGAGCAGCTATCTTAACCCCTGCTGCTGCATATACCTCCTCAACCGATGTGAATCTATCCGTAGGGGCTCTCATCTCATCCAGGGGCTTAGGTAGTAGAAGGGCTCTTACTTTCGTTATAATCGGTCCCTCGAACCCTCCCAAAACTATTATATCCCCTTTCCTCATGATTCCATCATATATTATAGCATCTATACTCATACCCAAGCCCGGTTCCTCCTTAACCTCAAGCACCACACCCCTAGCAGGGCCTTCAGCGTATCTTAGCCTCTCCTCGAGAAACTGCTGGGCTATCCCTGCTAACACGGCTAATAGTTCTGGGATTCCCTCGCCAGTCTTCGCAGACACAGGTACTATAGGAACCACTCTCTTGAAATCCCTTACCCTATCGAATCTCTCAGCATCCACGCCGAGCCCCGCAAGGTTGCCTATGATTGTGTATATAGCTCTGTCCAATGTGTCGAGGGCCTTTTTATCCTGTTTCATAGAGTTCTCCGTGAAGCTCGAGTTCTCCCTAGATCTCCACCCAGGAATTTTATCGATCTTATTAGCAGCAACAACAAAGGGCACACCTCTTTCCCTGAGTATCTCGATGCTCTCGATGGTCTGCGGCTTCACTCCGTCAGCTATGTCAATTACTAGCACAGCTAGATCTGCTATAGATCCTCCTCTACGCCTAAGATTCGCGAATGCCTCGTGCCCCGGAGTATCTATGAAGAGAAGCCCCGGTATCCTGAGTCTAAATCTTATGAATTTCTTCAACGGCTCTGCTATAGAGTCTATGACGTGGGTCGGCACAAAGCTAGCCCCCACATGTTGCGTCATCTCTCCAGGCTCTTTCTTAGTAACAGCTGTACCCCTTATCTTATCTAGCAATGTCGTCTTCCCATGATCCACGTGTCCTAGCACCACAACTATCGGAGATCTCAGCCTTCTAGTCTCTACCATTTCTTCAAACACCTTTTCCAAATTTTATTCTCCTACACGGTTAAAGGGAATTTGGGCCTCACAGGGCTCAGTATCCCTTATAGCACCTTCCTCGTCCCCTTTGAATAGGAGTAGATAAGGTATCTCTATTGAAATGAAAAGGAAACAGTCTAGAGGTAAGAGAGCATTGGTGGTAGAGCTTCTGCTGTGGAAATTGCTTCTGTAAGATAGTTATGCGGCCATTTCAGTCTCTATAGTTTTAATCAAATATATGTTTTGATCCTGTGGTGCTTAGGATCTTAGTGAGTATAGATAGTAGCAAGAGCGTGATACCGATGTATATTGAGGCTAGATAGCCTGTATATGTAGCTACATATCCTGATACCAGCCCTCCTAGGAGCCCGCCGATCTCTCTTATTGCTTGATATTCACCAACACCATATCCTGAGGTTATATTTGAATAGCTATTGAAGTTGCCTACTTCTAACATGTTATATGAAACCATGTATAGTGTCAGTATATAGATTATCGCTTGGCTATGAATTTCTATGAAACCTATTGCAAACATAAGAGGAGGGGTTGCCGCTGCTAAAGACCAAAAGTACCATAGATTTAGAGTTTTTTGAGCCATCCAGGTTATGAGCATCAATATACCCGTTAGTAGTGCTGAGAGAACCATGTATTGAGACACTCCTTGGGGCCCTAGATTTGATTCTAGTATAGATGGCGCTGGTGTCAATATCATTTCAGCTGATGCTGTTAAGAGGGCTGACGATACCGCTAAAAGCGCTGGATTAGCACTTCTCATATTCCACATCATATCGATCCTATGATATCTACTGCTTATATCAACTATCGATGATATTGCAAGTCCCCTTAGAGACGCTATACCATAATATCTATCCAATAAGTCGCCTATCCTATAGAGGAATCTCCTGCTTAGGAGCAATATCTCTGGAACCGTAGAAAGGAGGATTGAGGCCAAGATCGTGATTACTATCGATATCTCTACATAATACCCTGTTTCTATTATTAGGTATATTAAGAGAGCTCTAAGGATCCAGAAAACTCCTCTTAGCAGGAAGTTGAGTTCTTCCCACACATCTCTATCGCTATTCTCAAGTAAATCAATTGAAACCACGATTCTCCCAGAGGATGTTGCCAGTGCATGAAGGGAGTAGCCTATTAATAGCCATAAAAGGTCCTGCGAGAACAAGATATAGATAGAAGATATGGTCAATAGAGTGGCCGATATAATACCCAGAACCCTTATCCTATATCTATCACCCAGATAGCCAAAAAAATATAGAAAAAGATATGTAGAATAAACTCCAGAAGAAGCTAATAATGCCGAGATACATGGGGTCTGCCCTAAAATACGAGGATGCTCTATACAGTGCAACTGCATCTAGAATTCCTATGACGACCATGACAAGGATAAATACGATATATGGCCTCAACCCCATCCTATATTAATATTAAGCATTAGATCAGGGGTTAAAAGCTGAACCTTCAAATACTGTTCCAATACTATAGCTAGGAGCGTTTCCGCTTGTCCCTCGATGAGTATTGATTGTTACTGGTTTTCTTTTGTCTTAGCGTTGCTGCGCTTCTTGATCCACGGATTTTGATCCCTGGGGCCATCGGGGCTCCCCCACTCCACCTCTCGAGCGATATGCCCTGAGAGGCTTCTCGGAAGGGCTGTCGAGCCCAACGGCGCTGGGCTCCCATCTAGGACTAGGCCTAGAACCTTGAAGCCCTTCTGGGCATAGCCCTCATATAGGGCTTCGGCCTCGGGAGCTTTAAGAATCATCGCATCCCGAGGCTCTGCACCCCGAGATACAGCAGAGATTATCGCCTTATCATCAAAATAGTTAGGGATTAAATGATCATAAGCTTAACCTAACATTTCTTCCCCATACACATACAAGGATATATAAGTAACTCTAGAGATATTTAGATTTATGATAATCTTGTAGCAGTTTCAGATAGGTAGGACTATGTGTCTCTATGTGCAGGGTTATAGGCTTTATAAAGAATCTATATAGCGGAGCCTATATAGCGGTGCGATTAATGGGCGACAATGATGTAAAAGTTCTATTCCACAGAGACTTCTCATCGCTAGAGGTTATAAGAGTCTCTATGGGAAGGTGGCATTATCACTTTGCAAAATCTATTAAAGATCTTGGAGGTGTGGTGGTAGATCTCATTCTCCTAGAGAAGGTAGTAGGCCAGTCAGTAGTATATACAATCAAGCTTGGACAACATATATTCGGCGTTATATACTACATAGCAGTTCTTCCTGAGTACAGAGGCAGAGGACACGGTAAGATCCTTCTAGTATCTGCTGAAGAGATATTAAGCGATATGTCCTCAGAATACATATTAGCAACTATATCTGGAGACAATAAAGCCTCTCTCAAGCTTTTTGAGTCGCTGGATTATAAGCTCTATAGTTGGAACCAGATCTCTAGAGAATGTGGTAGGAGATTAGCTGAGCTGGTGAGAATGATAACATGCGGTTATGAAGACGATATAGTGGCCATAAAGAATATGCTACAAGAACCGATATTTCCTGGAATATGTGGCATTGATAGAAACTCTGCTAGAAGATGGTGGAGATCCGCTTGTTTAAAGCCTTGGCTAGATCTTAGAAGAGGCTGGTAGTCTTACTATAGCAACTAGAACGTTATAATCTTAACACGAAAGAGATCGGGATTCAGGAGCTGTTTCGGGTTTATACGGTTATTGGTTAGGTTTTAACTACTGATTCTACCCTTTTATATTGGTAGTATTTATTTCGAAGAAGCTGCCGAGGCCCAGAGATGATGGCTAGAAGAAAAAAGAAGAGCAATGAGAAGTTAATGTAGGTTATCGAGCCAGGGGATAGTATTGTTGTCAGTAGAACCGCTATTCCGTTATCAAAGCCATTATCTAGGAGGGGGTTCAGGGCGCTAGAGGAGATCATAAATATATAGCGAGATGCTTGAAGATGTGTTCTCCAAGCATCTAGGAATATCATTGAGAATCACCGCATTCTGAGGAATGAGAAGTATCAAGAACTCAAGAACTAAGGAATATGTACTCCAACATCCTATCCCACTACATACATGGAGTATGCCAAAACGCAACTACCACTACCACGGTATCCTCTCTCAAGAGGAACAGGATTAGGCAATATGCTGAAGAGATCTTCAATGAGCTTACTAAGAATCCCTCGAGAAGGAGGTCGAGATCTACAGGCCTGGGAATATTAAGCCTGTTGATGTTAATGAGAACTCCGTAGCAACAATAGCAACAATCTACAGGGTATTCGCAATAATACTTGAAACAGACCTTGCAAAGACAACACTGGGCTATAGCTATAGGAAGAAAAGCATCCAGAGAAGAAACGGATCTGGTGGCAGAGAGGCTAGGGAAGCTATGGAGAAGCTTAGAGAAGGAAAAAAGAAGAGGGATTACAGGTGGAAGACAGCAAACATGATAGTCAAGGACGCCCTGAGGATAAGGGGAGTAATAGTTGTTGAGAGGATCTCGGGGGACAATATAAGGGTTATGATCGCTAGGTATAGGAATAGGAATAAGCAATTAAGGCACAGGATAACTCAGAGTGTATTGAAGAGAGCTTAACACAATAATAGATAAGGCAAGGGAGTACGGTGTTCTGGTATTGATGGTAGATCCTAGGAACACATCTAAAACATGCCCAATACACACTGCCTTGATAGAGTAAGGAGAGGATAGGCGCTTGTAGCAAGGGAAGCGAGAAGTGACATAGAGAGGTAGTAGCCTTGATAAATATCTATCTTAAAGCCCTCGAAGCCCTTTATGAGGGCTATGCCCAGAAGGGCTTTTGGTTCTTAAGCCTAGACCTAGATGGGAGCACCGTGCCGCTGGGCACCACAGCCACCCCTGAGCCCATAGAGATCCCAAGATCTCTGTAGGGGAGGTGGAGTTCGTAGATGGCCATAGGATACTATAGAAACCTTGTGGATCAAGAAACACAACATCAAAACAAAAGAAAACCAGCGACAACCAACGACCAACGAGGGACAAGCAGTATTTTGTAATAGATACTTAAGAGAGATTGATAAAATAAATAGGCTTAAGAAATATTTTTAAGATCTCATGAATCTTTTTGCTACAGCTAAATATAATAATAACTTCTTCTATATATATTGTAGGGATTATGTTCCTCTTGATGGGGAGATCATTCCATGAATAAATTTTATGTTGAGAAAGAAACGAAAAGAGCGAGAAGAGCGTCCCGCCTGTACAGACTCTTAGAAGTGCTTGAATATATGGAAGAGGATCTACTCTGTGATAACCCCCATATAGGGAAGCTAGATGAAGATGAAAAGGAGCTAAGCATATATGTATATAGATGCGATGGAGATGAGAGATCTATAGTGAATAGGATAAGGGAGATCGAGGATCTAGCTGATTTCAAAGTTAATATAGCGAGATCTATAGGCTATGGCATGGGGATCGAGGATCTCTATAGAGCTATTGGGGATCTTGTGGAAAGAGATACATTAGATCTATTAAAACCCCTCGCTATAGAAACCGCTAAAAAGGGTGGGATAGAGTATATAGCTGTTTTACTAAGAAGCGGGCTATGGATCCTGTTAGAGGGCGAGAAACATAGAGTGAGAATGCCATGGATAGAGGAATCTATTGCCATTGCACATACACACCCACCAGGAGGGTGTATCCCTTCAAGACCAGATCTTGAGAGCTGCCTCGAGCTACTAAGCAATGGAGGCATCCTATGCGGTGTGCTTAGTGTTGAGTGTAGCTTTATGCTTCGTCTAATGTCCCCCCTATCTATTGAGTGCTATGAGCATTTCACTAGGATCATTAATAGATACTATGATCTGCTGGGTACTGTAAAAGATGCAAGGGATTTCATAGTGCTTTTCAGAGATCAGTGCAAATCTGTAAACATAACTATCTCCCCATTATAGAAAGTATGACCTGCCTGTGATTGTAAATGTTCGAGGTTAACTGAGTGTCGGGATCTCTTAGAGAACTTGTATGGAGATCTACGTGGGATAGAGAGGCATATGAATCGATTAAAAATCTATACAGGGAGTCTTGCAACGAGGCTGAAGGGAAATCCGTACCCGGTTTCCAGGAGCTTCCTGAAGATCTTCCCCGTAGATTTTCTACAATACTTGAGATTGTCTCTAACGCTATTATATGCGACATAGAAAGATCCGGTAGACTAGTGGATTTGATAGATCATATCAAAAATTTGAGGCAGGATCTACTTAAACTATATTCAGACCTGATTCTAGAGGAAAGGGAATATGGGATCCCTCTAAGACCCCATAGGATCGAACGTCTACTGGATCTACTTAAAACGTATACATAGAATAGAGTAGATACCTTAAAAGACCCATTGCATTATAAAAAGTGGTGAGAGAAATGCCGCTGAGACCAGCTAGATGCTACACGCAGCAAGAAAAGCCTCCATACACAAGAAAGGAGTATATACAGGGTGTGCCGCCTCCGAAAATAACGAAATATACTATGGGAAATCCGAAGAACACCTATAGGTATGTAGTAAAGCTAGTAGCAACTACAAAGTGTGTTATAAGGCATAACGCCCTCGAGGCTGCAAGAGTCGCTGCACACAGATATCTCTCTACAAGCGTTGGCGAGGATAATTTCTTCTTGGTTGTTAAGAAGTATCCACACCATGTACTTAGGGAGAATAAAATGCTTGCCTTTGCGGGGGCGGATAGGCTTCAGGATGGCATGAGACTAGCTTTTGGAAAGCCTGTCGGTGTTGCAGCAATAACTTCTCCTGGCGACGAAATAATTGCTGTCTATGTAAATACCAAGAAAGATGTTGAAAACGCTAAGGAGGCTCTTAGAAGGGCTGAGAGCAAACTTCCAGAAGCATATAGAATCGAGGTTGAGGAGATAGCTAATTAGAATTTTAAGGATCTATGGTGATGATGCCGACATAGTATGATCGGTGATTTAGGGTCGATCGACTGATCCCTATGAGTGGATAGCCGGGATTCCTCATTAAAGCTCTTTTAGGGGTCTAGATCCCCTATCCCTGTGCCTCATATTTCTTAAGTAGCCTTCTTAAGAGGAGTATGAAGTATGAGAGCTCCATCTTAGTTGGATTTGATTTATATATAATCCTCTCGAGACTCTTTATAGCAGAGAGTCTCTGCCTCTCATCATTCATTGTGATCTCAGACGCTCTTTTAACATAGCTCATGGCGACCTGGTAATCCTCCCCAGATGGATATTCTACAGCATTGATAGACGACATATCTGAAAACCTCTTAAAGATCGAATATAGCACTATCGCCACTGCGTGAGATAGATTAAGTGTAGGATATGACGCGCTAGCCTCTATATGAAGATAAATGTTACAGGGCTCTAACTCCTTTCTCGTGAGGCCTGTGCTCTCTCTACCAAATACTATGGAAACCAGGCTCTTACCTTCAATAACTTCTGGAAGCCCCTCTAGCTCGATAGGCTGTCTAAGGGGATCGCTCTTCTCCCTCACGATCGAGGATGTACATGCTACTAGATCGGAGCCTGATAGGGCCTCCTCAAGGGTCTTAACTATCACAGCCCTTTCAAGATATTCCTTACCGCCTGCAGCGAAGCTATAAGCCTCCTCATTTATAGATGCTACTGGATCTACGAGATAGAGCTCGTTCACATCGAAGTTCTTACATAGCCTAGCTATCATGCCGAGGTTTATGGAGCCCTCGATACCTACGAGGACAACCCTGATTCTCGGCCTAGGCACTCTCAGCCTCTCCCCTCTGCAACCCCTTCAAGAGCGGGATCCTTCTCCTCCTCACCTCCCTAATCATCCTCTGGAGATTCTCATAATATGCTAGGAGCTCCTTCACGTTCTCAATGCCTACGCCGGCCCCCATCGCTATTCTCCTAATTCTGCTTTTATCTATTATTTTTGGGTTCTCCAGCTCTTCATAGGTCATTGAATCCATTATATGTATCCATTTTCTCATCTTCTCCTCACCTACTCTAATCTCTTCATCTCCTAGTACCAGGGTAGATATCCCAGGAATCATCTGAAGTATCTTTGCCAGCGGACCCATCTTCATTATACTCTTCAACTGAATATAGACATCTGCCAGAGTCATCTTGCCGGTGGCTATTGCCCTGCTAAGTCTCTTCTCAAGCTCCCTGCTCTCCTCAAGGGCTCTGAATTTCTCTATGATCCCTTCTATATCTCCTAACCCCAGCAGTCTACCAACGAATCTACGTGGGTTAAAAACCTCTAGCTCCTCTATCTTCTCCCCGATCCCTATGAATTTGATCGTGGCGCCAGTGGCTGTTACCGCTGATAGGGCGCCACCTCCTCTAGCGCTTCCATCAAGCTTTGTAATTACTATAGATCCTATTGGCACGGCTTCATGGAATCTCTTGGCTAGGTCATATGCCCTCTGCCCTATTGTAGCATCCATAACAAGCATAACCTCGTCAGGTTTTATGGCATCAGCTATGCTTTTCATCTCATCTATGAGGGCTTGTTCAGAGCCGTACCCATGCCTCCCTGCTGTATCAACTATCACTATATTACATCCTCTCTTAACGAGGAGCTCAACACCCCTTTTAGCGATACCCACCGGGTCGTTGGACCCTGGTTCACCGTATATCTGGACCCCTACTCTTGCTGCTAGCTGTGCAAGCTGTTCATAGGCTCCTGCTCTATATGTGTCTGCAGCAACTAAACATGGTCTGTAACCCTGTTTCTTATAAAAATAAGCGATCTTGGCGCAGGTCGTTGTTTTACCAGATCCCTGAACCCCTACCATGAGAATTACGTAGGGCTGTTTGTGGGGAGTAGTGCTAGGTGATCTATCCCTTCCAAATAGTTCTGATAAATTGTCATAAACTATCTTTATGAACCAATCTCTTCTAGAGAATCCTGGTGGAGGCTCTGAAAATCTTGCCTGCTCCCTGATCTTGTTGCTCAATTCATATACAAGCTTAACATTCACATCAGCCTGGATCAGGTTTTTCTGAAGCTCTTTAATAAAAAAATCTACCGCCTGCTCATACGGATCCGAGCCCTTTATAAATCTCACAACAGCTTCTTTTATCTTCTCCAGAGGCTTCAAAGCCCTAGCCTCTAACGTTCACTATGAGTCTCCTACCCATCACAACCCAGTACTCAACCTCTTTGCCAGGCGCTAGTCTCTTAACAAGCTCCTCGTCTCTGGGCAACTCTATCTCGAAGGTTTCGAATGTCTCCATATCCATAACCTGTGCATTCTTATCACTAACAGCTAGGATCTGTCCGACCCTCTTATCAACAATGGGTACCTCGACCCTGGTATCGACAGGAGCCACCAAGGTCTTTTTAATGCCAGAGATAATCGATATGGCTACTACATGGGCTTTTGCAGATCCATGTTTACCGGTCTTAGCCTTAGAAATCTCCACGACTCTGCATGGCTCTCCATCTATCACTAGAAGGCTTCCAACCCTGAGATCTCCTAGTTCTGCGAATGTCACGCTCATGTTCCAACCCACTATATCCTGATCTTCTAGAGCTTATATTGCTAATCGTTGTGGACCTAATACCAATATACCTGAAAGTCATAGATATCTTATATATCGCGGTGGAAACTACGGGTTGGTGGGATATATTGGAGAAGAAGATAGTTGAGAGTGTAAAAGCCCCCAAGCCTGCCGGACCTTATAGCCAGGGTATCATAGCCTCAGGGAGGATCTTGTTCGTTTCAGGTCAGCTCCCGATAGACCCGTCCACGGGAGAGCTTATTAGAGAGCCCTTCTCGAGGGCCGTAGAGGTAGCTCTTAGCAACATAAGGGCGATAGTTATGGAGGCTGGAGGTGATCTAGGGAATATTGTTAAGGTGACAGCGTTCCTAACAGATCTTTCAAAGTTTCAAGAGTTTAACGAGGTATATCAGAGGTTCTTTAGACCACCCTACCCAGCTAGAACAACGATCCAGGTTTCTAGATTGCCCAGAGACTCACCCATAGAGATCGAGGCAATAGCCGTTCTATAGGTGTTCCTAGATGCAGAGGCTATGGGCACCATGGAGAATGAGCTATATAAAAAGTGCTGATCGTATGCATGGGTGCTTCCTATGTGAAGCGGTGTCCAGAAGGGATGAGGAGGCATATATAGTTTATAGATCTGAGAAAGTGTTTGTAATACTCAACTCCTATCCATATAACACGGGACACATAATGATAGCCCCTTATAGGCATATAGGTGACATAGAATCTCTAGACGACGCTGAAGCATTGAATCTAGTGAATGTGATTAAAAAGAGTATAGCAGCACTTAGAGAGGCATACTCACCCCAGGGCTATAACGTGGGCCTGAACCTTGGAAGAGTTGCTGGAGCTGGTGTCGAGGGGCATCTACACGTACACATAGTCCCGCGATGGGGAGGCGATACAAACTTTATGCCAATAACCGGTGGTGCTAAAGTACTCCCTGAAGATCTAAGGTCTACATGGGAGAAACTGAGAGAAGCCTTTAGAAAGATAGATCATGAGTCTCGGATATTAAACATGCAAGCCAATTCCTAAGCCTCTATAAGAGGCGTTCTCCAGGATACAGTATGATCGATATCCCAAGATCTCTCTTCTATATCAGGCAACGCCCTGGATAGAGGTGTTCTTGTGAATGGAAATAGCTGGAGGAAGAAGTTGGGAAGGAGCATGGATTTGAAGGTTAATATACGAAAATACGTTCTACATGAATAGGAGCCTTAGCTCCTACTATGAGGTGAATATCTATGAGAGAGTATAAACAGGTTATGGTCGTAAGAACAGATCTCAAGATGAGCCCTGGAAAACTAGCCGTCCAAGTTGCACACGCGTCTGTTGAAGCAGTGCTCATATGCATGGAGAGTAAGGATTGTAGGGAATGGCTTGAGATATGGAAGGAGCAGGGGATGAAGAAAGTGGTTTTAAGAGGAGGTGGAGAAGAGGATCTAATTAGGATCTATAATATGTGCAGGGAAGAAGGACTTCCATGCTCACTAGTAAGAGACGCGGGTAAAACAGAGCTTGAGCCAGGGACTCTGACAGTAGTTGGATTAGGTCCTGCACCGGCAGAGCTCATAGACAGAATTACTGGCAAGCTAAGCCTATACTAATTTACTAACTTCTGTCTAACGGGAAAAGACGCAAGATCATTATCTGGAGTAAGGGATACACAATGCTACAGGGCTGAACCCTTTTTCATGATAGCAGGAATGTTTTTATATTCTTTCATTATCAATTAATGGTTGGAGTGGAAGTTTAGGAACAAAGAGAGGTCCAGAGATAATGGCTAGGAAAAAGAAAAAGAGGGATAAGAAGTGGATGTGGGTTGCAAAGCCAGGAGATAGGATCTTTGTTAGTAGAACCGCTGCTATACCCTCAAAGCAATTATCTAGGGGGGATTTCAGGGCATTAGAAGAGGTCGTGAATATATATAGCAAGATGCTTGGAGATGTGCTTCCCCACGCATCTAGGAATATTATCGAGAATTACTATAGGCTTAAGAATAAGAAGTATCGAGAGCTAAGGAGTATCTATCCAGATATCCCATCCCACTATATATATGGAGTATGCCAGGATGCGGTTGAAAGGGTTTCCTCTCTTAGGAGGAACAGGGCTAGACAATACTCTAGAGAGATCTTCAATGAGCTTGTTAAGCATCTAGGTCTAGGGAAAAAGGATCTTAGGAGTAAGAGGATCGTGAGACATCTCTGGAAGAAATCTTGGGAGATCGCTCAGCATCAGGTAGAACTTGAGATGAGCAATGGAATACTAGTGCCGAGGATCAATAGTGTTAGCCTATGGCTAGTTGATGACCACCTATGGAAACCAGTAAACCCTACGAAGATCAGGATCAATGGTGTTGAGAACATTTTCTTCACAAGTGCTGCTATCAATACTAATAGGGATTGAGTATATTTAGACCTTGAGCCTTCTAAGGAGTTCTACAAGCTATTGGCTAGAGGCTTCAAACCAACATCCCATGCAAAGATCAAGCTTGATAGGAAGAATAGGAGGGCGATATTCCACCTATCCCTCGAAAAAGAGGTTGAGATCTACAAGCCAGAGAAGGCTGTGAAGCCTGTCGATGTTAATGAGAACTCCGTAACAACTCTTTATGGGGCATTTTCAGTAATCCTAGAAACAGATCTTGCAGAGACAACCCTAGGCTATAGCTATAGGAAGAAGAGCATCCAGAGGAGAAATAGATCCGGTAGCAGAGAGGCTAGAAAGGCTATGGAAAAGCTTAGAGAAGGAAAAAAGAAAAAGGACTATAGGATGAAGAAAGCAAACCTAATAGTAAGGGACGCCATGAGGACGAGAGGAGTAATAGTTATCGAGAGAATATCCGGAGAAGATATAAGGGTTATGATCGCTAGGTATAGGAACAAGCAATTAAAGCACAGGAGATATCAGAGTGCTCTGAAAGGAGAGCTCAATACGTTAATAGATAAGGCAAGGGAGTATGGTGTGCCAGTATTGATGGTAGATCCTAAGAATACATCTAAGATATGCCCGATACACAAGGCTGTAATAGGGTATGGGGAGGATAGGATAGGGATCTATAGCAAGGGAGGCGAGAGATGGCATAGGGGGGTATAGCATTGATCAATATTTATCTTAAGGCCCTCGAAGCCCTTTATGAGGGCTATGCCCAGAAGGGCTTTTGGTTCTTAAGCCTAGACCTAGATGGGAGCCTCTTTCCGCTTGGCTCAACAGCCACCAGTGAGCCCACAGAGATCCCAAGATCTCTTTGGGGGAGGTGGAGGTCCCTCGATGCTACAGGATCAAAACCCTGTGGATCAAGAAGCAAAACAATCCAAAACAAATTAATATCAGTGATAATCAATGATCATCGGGGGACAAGCGGTACGTCCTCGGGCCTCTAGGGTGAAAAAGGTTATGGAGGACAAGTGGGTTGGGTGCATAGCCTCTAGCTCTACCCTGGATCTATTACTTGGGATGGATTGTTACATGACTAGTGGAGAACCCCTTATACCATCTAGATCTCTAGATCATCATAATTTCTATGTATATGAGTTTACAAAGGAGATGGGAGTTCTCAGACCCCCTATAAAGCCTTACCAGGAAGATGGCAATATGCTGGTCTATCTCTTGATAAAGAGGGGTATAGATACATATAAGGCTGTGAAGATCTTGAAGATGTATCTAAAACCAAAAAAGATATCTTACTATGGGCTCAAAGACGCTAGGGCAAGCACGTATCAATTAGTAACCGTTGAGGAGCCTAAACAAGTCGTAACCTATATATTGGAGAAGAATCTGGAGGCGATTCTTCTAGGGAGATCTTCGAGACATGCTAGAATAGGGAACATTGTTGGAAACTGCTTCAAGATCCATCTGCGGGAAATTATAGGGGATCATGTTGGAGATGAGCTATACAAGATCCTAGGAAGAATATCAGAGTATGGATACATACCCAACTACTATTCATACCAGAGATTCGGGGTGTCAAGGCCTATAACACATATAGCAGGGTTGGGCATGCTGTGCAGACAATATGAAAGGGCTCTCTACGCGATTGTGGTTGGGGAGCCCCCAAAAGATCTATATATAGAGGAAATTAAAGCTATGGTGACCGAGACTTGCATGAAGATCGTTGAATCTGGGCCTCGGTGGATGGAGATCGAGAAAAGGGTATGTGCCAAGTATTTAGATAGTGGAGATGCTGCCAAAGCCTTAAGAAAAGGGGTGGAGAGACGCATAGCAGACTTATATGTATCAGCAGCATACTCATATATATTTAACCTCTATCTTAGCCATAGATGGAAGAGATACGGCCTGGGCTTCGAGCCGGTAGAGGGCGAGATAGCCCTGAGGTCTAGTATATATGGAATACGAGTACCTGGGAAAATGATCTCTAAGAGGGATATGGAAGAGGGTTATGGAGGCATCTATATCTCTTCGATGAAAGCTCTTGGGTTAGAGTCATGCGAGCCCGAGCTTGGATCTCATATTAGAAGAGCTTTAATACTACCTATAAAAATAGAACTATTGGATCCAGATAATGGGGTCATATGGTTCTGTCTAGATCCTGGAGGATATGCCACTAATCTTTTGAGAGAAATATTTAAGATCCACTCGCCGAGACTATTCACCCTTGATCTGCACATCGGAGCCGACTATAAGTGATAATATCCTCTCAGCCGCCTCGATCGGGATAGACACATATCTGAGATCTCTTCTAGAAACCCTTAGAACATGGAAGCTAGTTCCATTAGGAAGCCACACAATATTTATACCCAGGATTCTTGCTGGGAATAATAGCTGTGATGCTATATTCTTAAGATCTCTTGAAGATCCGTTTATAACCCTTACCCTAGCATTAAGATCTTCACTCAAGATCCTCGACAGCCTCTGATAAATATCAGGTGGAACATCACCACTCCTCTGAACAAGCACAACTATTGAATCCTCGAACTTATATGCCTTGATATAGCCCAGACTCTGCATATATTTCCTCAGCTCCTGATCACCCTCTAGATCTATAAGCTTCCTCATAATCTCTATTTCAAAAGGCTCTACAGACCCCGATGATACAAGCTTCTGACACCTAGGACACAATATACCGGTCTTTATACACACATGATCCAGTGGGAACTTCAAAATCGGCACCGTCTCTCTATAGAGTACTAATTCATTTATAGTTTGAAGGCTTTTATACCCTTAACATATCCAGATCTACTTATCTATTCTAATTCAACAAAGAACTATTCCTACCATATGCGGCCCAGGCACTATAGTATAGCTAGCTCCAAGGTATTTAAGAGACTCTATATGGATAACGATCTTAGAATGTGTGTTCACCTATATCACTACAGATCTCTCACACGGAGATCTATCTAATACTTTAGATGCATATGAAATCCCTATCTCTAGCCCTAAACATGTGATTCGATATTCAAGATGCTATTCCAGACTATTGAGAGATATCATAAATTTCTCCTATTAAAGAACAGCTGGTTATTGATATCTGAGTATATAAGTATTATTATACTCAATGTAACTAATTTATAGCTTCCCCTCACAACCTCTTTCTTATGAGATGGCGGAAAGGCGAGAAACTGTTTTACGGCTCTACTATGGTACCCGATGCTCCTTTGAAAACCTCTAGGGCCTTGTCTAGATGACCAATGTGGCTAGTTTTTCTTCTTGATTTCGCAAATATTGCTGCGGCCTTAACCTTAGGTGCTATTGAGCCTGGTGGAAGTAGCTTTTTCTCAACAAGGTTCATCGCTTCTCTGGCACTGATCCTCCTAATAGGCCTTGCGCTAGGTTTTCCATAATCTATATATACATAGTCCACATCTGTTAGAATAACCAACTTCGATGCCCCTATACTAGTAGCGATTAGAGCGGATGCGAGATCCTTATCAATAACAGCCTCAACACCCCTTATAACCCCTCCCACATCTCTAATCACCGGTATCCCCCCACCTCCAGAAGCTATCACGATATAGCCTCTCTCAAGAAGAGACTTTATTGCCTCTAATTCCAGGTTCTCTATAGGCTCAGGAGAAGGCACAGCCCTTCTCCAACCTCCTCTGGGGTCTTGCTTAAAAACCCACCCCCTCTCGCTAGAGATCTTTATCATCTCCTCATAGCCATAATATGGTCCTACAGGTTTTTCAGGCTCTTTAAAGGCATCATCATCCTCCCTAACGAGGACCTGATTCACGATCGTCACAACTTTTCTGGGAAACCCCTTCTCAACCATCACATTCCCTATAGCTTGTTGAAGCATATAGCCTATCCACCCCTGTGTCATTGCACCAGCTATATCCATTGTGAGAGGCGGTATTCTATCTTTAGCACACTCAAACCATTCAAGGATAGCCCCGACCTGGGGGCCGTTTCCATGAGTTATAACTAGCCCGTATCCCTCAGAATATATCTCGACTATCGACCTAGCAGCTATATACACATTCCTCCACATCTCATCAACATGGCCTATATCACCTTTGCGAAGCAATGCATTCCCTCCCAAGGCGATTACCGCTATCTCATCTCTCATACTTCCTCAGCATATACTAATCACCTTGTTCTCCTTTTAAAAAATTGTAGAAGATGTGGAAGATCCTGCTATAATAACGTAAGCATAGATCTAATAAGCCCACACATTTCTAATAAAACCTAATATATATTTCATTAACCCACTAAGCTTCCTACCTTTCTGTTTCACGCGTTGAACAGACTCAGATTTTTAAACTAGGGAATATGCTAGAAGGGGGCTTAGAGATCGACCAGGTTTTTGCCTATATATTCATACCATAAAAACCTATATGTAGCTCTAGTTAGGCTGTTACATTAAATAAATTGACAAGCCTAGCCTCTTCAGAGCGGGAATGAGGACAGTTTACTAGGCTTATAAAGGGTTGTTTATTTTGGAAGGACTCTATAACCTCTGGCTATGAGGGGGTTCTAACCCTCTCGATTAGCGTAGGGGTTAGTCCCGAGCCGGGGCCACAGAGCTTCTCAAGAGATACAATACAGACATAACTATAATATAAACAGGATCCTGAGTCTAAATCCGAGGGGCATTGGGGTTCATAATGCTCTATATAGAGAGCTGAGGGAGTGGTTCGGTTTCCTATCTAGAGTAGTCCTTGACTGCTACAGGGATACCCTTGTTAATGCAAAGGCTTGGAGGAATAATCCTTAAGAAGGGTAGGAAGCTGAGGGTTAGGAAGCTATCTATGCTTCTACATCCAGGATCAAGATACAGGGTTAAAGACGGCTACGTGGAGAACATAGGTGGGTTAAACCCAGGATCACTGGCCGGGACTGGAGATATGATGATCACGAGAATGGAGAGGCTAGGCTAGTGTATAGAGACGATGGGATGATCCTGTGGGTATCCAAGGGATATTCAAACCAGAGCCTTACCAGCCCGGGGATGTTATAGCTGTTGATGTTAATGAGAGAAAGTAGTCTATGGAGATCACCTAGTAAATGAGAAGAGGGACATGGCTTTTGATAGAGCCCATAGATGAAAGATCTTTGCTGAGAATCTCCGGTAAGAAAAGAAATACTCATCCACTAGATATCCTGCCTGGAGGAGAAAAGGGATCCTGAGAAGAATAAGATCCTATCACAGAAAGATTAGGGATATCCTTAGGGACTGGGCTAGGAAATCAGCCTTGGAGATTGTGATGCTTGCTAAGGAGCTTTGATGCGTAGTAGCTAGAGAGGATCTAACCTGGCTGATAAACCCCCTGAGAAAGATCAAGAGCAAGGATCGCAGGACAAAGCTCACCATAATGGGTTACTTAAGGATTGAGAGATAGATCGACTGGCAAGCTGAGAAACACAGAGTTCCTCGCGTGAAGATCAATCCTAACGGGACATAGTCAGAGTGTCCTAAATGCGATTCCAAGAGATTAAAAAGATTAGTTATAGAAGGCTTAGATGCCCTAGATGCAGTTTTGAGGCTGATAGAGACGTTATAGGGAAGCTGAACATAAGAAAGAGGGCAATAAAGATCCTGGGAATATCAGGGGGATCTCTGGCCACCCCGTCTGCCCCCGGATGACAGATGCAAACTCGAACAGATGGAGGAACTGATGATCCTCCAATGAAGAAGGAGAGGAATCCCCGCCCTTTTGGGTGAGGAGGTCAGTATATAAGCCTTCTATTGTTTCGATGCTACCATATAATAGAGAATTCCTCTTATACCCTCTTCAATGGCCACTAGGTTGCTCTTGATGTATTTAATGGTGATTTCTCTAGTTCTTACAATATGTCCTGGACTATGCCCCGGTATTAGGATTAATGGTGTTATTGGTTTTAGATCCACGATAATAATTCTACCAAGAGGCTTTAAAACTCTAGCCATTTCCCCAAGAGATCTCTCTACATCATTGATATGGTGTAGCGTTGTATGGCTAACTACATAGTCGAAGCTGTTATCTGAATAGTGCAGGGATCTTGCGTCTGCTAACTCAAGTTTCAGCACTCCTTTTTCAATATAGCTCTTAAAGATCTTCTTAGCTTTTTCAACCCTCCTGGAATCTATATCTATGCTCACAAGAGATCCCCCGAGATCGTCGGTGATCTTTAACAAAGTGTAGGTGTTAATTCCAAAACCAGTTGACACCTCAAGGATCTTAGAGTTTCTCTTATTAATATGCCTGCTATATATATCTTCGATGTTGGATACGAGCTTTAGAATGTTCGAGACTATTCTTATGATAAGCATGGGGCCACCCTATATTACTATGAACAGGTTGATCGAGCCGTTGAAGCTATATATTGCGAAGGGCTTCTCCTTAGCACCAGGCATCCCTGGGGAGCCTGGGGGCATCCCTGGGAGCGATATCCCCTTGATATTTGGCCTCTCGCTAAGGAGCTTCTTAATAGCCTCTGCAGGCACATGCCCAACCACTATATAGCCCTCTACAATTGATATGTGGCAAGACCTTAGATCCTGAGGAACTCCGAGCCTGTCCATGAAGCCATCTATATTGTCTATAGCAGCGACCTCGACCCTAGCTCCCAGGCTGGAGAGATAGCTAGCATATTCGGAGCAGCATGGGCACTGAGGTGGCTTATATATTGCCACGCTTAACCCACTAAGCACCGAGGACGCCTCCCCAAACCTGTTGATAGCTATGAAGGCTATCGCTGCAATAGATATCGATATTGCTATGGCTGGGATTAGAAAAAGAAATATTCGTGAAAAGGGGTTTGTAGCCATCTTCATTTTCCTGGATTTAGCTGGCATTTCCCTTAACCCGGTTTTGTTATTTTGTTAGTTTTAACCCACTTTATCTATTTGGAATTGCCGTGTAGCCGTTGAAGCTGATTTTGCTGACTATTAGGTGGGGCAGGCTCATTAGGACTTCACAGCCCTCCATATGATGCTCTTCCTCATCGCTGTGGTTTTCATTCCCCATAGTCATGCCCCCCATGTGGTGGCCCATCATGTGGCCCATGCCATGCATCATCCCTCCCATGCTCCCCCATTGTGCAGGGTATCCTTGGAGGTTGTGACACATAGGTGTTCCACGCATCATTCCTCCCATCATACCGCATCCCATCATGCTACACATGTCCGCCATACTACCTATATAGACCCCCTCTACGGAGATTCTTGTGTTATTCAGTGTCCTCCTCAGATCCTCCAGATCGAGAATAGCTTTTGTGCCATTGGGTGATATAACTATCCACTCCTCAGCTGGGAGCACTAAGGCATAGCGCTCACCTCTATTGCTAACTAGGATTGCCATGTGCTCCATATCCTCGATATCGCTTGTTACTAGGAAAACACCGCTCAGCCTAGCCTGGCTATAGTTCATCGACATCATATTAGTCATAGAAGACATACGACCCATATAGCTGCTGCCCCACCCCATCATACCGCCCATGCCGTGCATGGCGCCCGGCATACCATATGATCCCATGGCGCTCTGCACACCCATATAGGCCATGTTAAACATGCCGCCCCAGCCATATGATATAGCCTGGGCTATAGCTATGACCGGGATCAATAATACTGCAGATGCTAAAGCTATAGCCACAATACCCGCCTTCATATACTTCACCAAGATCAAAGCTACTAGGGTATTTAAAAAAGCTGCTCACGATCTGTACTAACGATCTGTACCGATCCCCTTAATTTCTATACTCATCCTAGCTTTCAAGGCCTAGTTTTTCAAGGATCTTGACCGCCTTTTCAAGATCCTCTAGGCTCTTCAATCCCTTCTCCGTTATTGACACCTTCTTAGATGATCCCTCATAGGCTATTGATACAAGTTCTTTCTTCTCAAGCTCCCTAAGCAGGTTCTCCAGCCTGTCGTAGGGCATTCTAGCAATATATGTAAGACCTGTTATGGTTGTTGAGCCTCTATATGCGAGATAGTATAATATGTCATATACAATCCTAGCTCTAGATCTTTTCCTCATCTATGCACACCTATACCTAGGGATATAGATAGAAACCCCCCAGTTCTGAGGATCTCAGCAATAGAGATCACTATAAATCCATATGGCGCAGGCGCGATCGATACCAGGAATCTGAGTAAGTGTGAAGATGATAGTAAAAGGAATCCAGCCATGACAGGCGCTGATCTAGATCTAAAAGCTATGATTGTGGACAACACAAATCCTAGTAACTCGCCATAGATATAGTAATACGCCAGGGGTAGTATAAGAGCCTCTACATAGATCTTTGAGAACCTACAAGTTATGATTAGAATATAACCCGAGATGGAGGCATAGGTTGAAAACAGAATTAGGGATGAAAACACGAATAGATCGCCTATGAAGAATGATGCAAGAGATAGAACTATCGACCCCAGCAGGAGCAAGAAACCTAGAGAAAGCATTGTGAGTGCCTCATCAGCAGTGGATCTCGCGGCATGGAATAACCTATAGCTGGTTGATGCAAGGATATATGTGGAGATCAGCTGCATAAAGATAAGGGGAATATCAGCAATGCCTGGTAGCACGATCTGCAGGGCCATTTCGCCTTCTACCTCTAGTAATACTTAGATACTTAAATGACAACAGGGCAAGCCTCGTCCTTTAGGGCGGGGTGTTTTTAAGCTTTCTAGGTAGATATCTATGGCTGTGATGAGGTCTATGGTTTTGAGGGCTTGGAGGTTGATGCCTCGGATGGGCACCCCGTTAGAGTGCCCCGATGTCCCTAGGGGGGAGACCCCGAACCATATCCCCAACCCAATGATCGTGGAGATAGAGCCAATAAACCCCCACCAGAGGGCTAACACCCGAGACCCCAGCATAGAAACCCCGCCCCTTAAGGGCGGGGAGGGGTCATCTCTATAACTCTGAACATATAGCGAATTTAAGAATTGGCTGGGCTGTATCCTTTTTACGCTAATAGGAATGTTTTTATATTAGTCTGTTATCTTGGCTTAAGCTTATAAGCATTCGATCCCTAATCATATTTGATGATAAAGCGATGCCCCAATATGCTTAATATATGGACATACTCGGGATGCTATGATGTTTAGAGCTCCCGAAACCGAAGCCCTTTATGAGGGCTCTGCCCAGAAGGGCTTTTGGTTCTTAAGCCTAGACCTAGATGGGAGCACCGTGCCGCTGGGCTCAACAGCCACCGGTGAGCCCACAGAGATCCCAAGATCTCTTTGGGGGAGGTGGAGGTCCCTCGATGCCACAGAATCAAAAACCCTGTGGATCAAGAAGCAAAACAATCCAAAACAAAAGAATATCAATAACCATCGGGGGACAAGCGGGCTAGACAACAGCACAAAGATCCTTAAGCATCTAAGCACCTAGTTATTCATTAACGTTGAGAAAGACATAGATAAGAAAATTGAAGCCGGAGTTTCGAATAACATTGGAGAAAGGCTTTCGAATGTGGTTAAGAATTAGAGCTTGCTATATATTGCTTTTATAAATGAAAGAGATATCGATCAATATGAAGAATGTTATAACAAGCTTTCATCGGGTCCGATAGACATGGGATAAGAGATTAAGGTCTCCGAGTACAATGGGCATAGAAACATATTAGTTTTTGATGTGATACTATATTTGGTGTTGGTTAATGAGTGAAGAGATAGACGTTAAATATACGTCAGAGGTATTCTATATTAAATTCCAGGACGGTTCTAAAGCTTATCTTACATATAGGATTGAGCAAGGGAAGATGTATTTGATATCGACATATACACCTCCACAACATAGGGGGAAGGGGGCTGCAAGAAAGCTGGTTGAGAAGGCTATAGAGGTAGCGAAGAATAGGGGTCTGAAGATCGTGCCGATATGCTCATATGCTACATACTATTTCCTTAAAAATAGAGAGGCTAGAGAGCTGCTGGATGATCCCTATAGAGTTATGAGCGATGAAGAGTTAGAGAAGTACTATAAGGCAAGGCTAGAGGAGGAAAGGGCTAAAGGAGTTGCATAATGCTCTGGTAGAGCGTTTCCCATCCATTGTATATAATGATAAAACATAACGCCCTAATATTTTTTATAGGGACACATTACGGAATAGTTACAATATCTACATTCCCAGAGATACCTCGGATATGATCTGGAGGTTATTCTCGTGACAACTTCATCCTCAGTGGCTCTCTGCTCAATCGGGTACTGTGTTATCCTCTCACGGGTTATATATACTAGGTAGGATTTCCTCAGATTAAAGAGCCAGTTATAGAGCCTCACTTGATCTATGTGGTGCTCAAGAGGTATCTTTGCATCGCTTTTAGCACTCTTTATCTCAACACCTATTCTCTCCCCCTCCATTTCCAAGATTATGTCACATCTACCCCTAACCTCCACCTCCCTCCCGTCTGGAAGCACTATCTTCTTAGAACCCTCTACCTCGGTTAACACCACCCCTAGACCTGACCTATTTTTTATCATCTCTTCAAGCCCTGCGTGTATCAAGTCCCCCATAATAGCGCTTGGAGAAAATATTGATGAGAGAGAGATCTCCGGGTAGATTATTTCATACTCCCTTTTAAGGGGGCATCTAACAAGATCTGTGATCCAATATACATTATCCTCTCTCTTTCTCTCCTCAATAGCCTCCCTCTTAATTCTATACAATATAGATACTATATCAAAGCCCCCTATGCCGGTCACCCTCTCGCCCCTAAAATCTAATCCTAGATACTAATATGTGAGCTGCCCTTTTTAGGGCTTCCTGCTTCGCTGCACCGCCTTACTCTTGGGGTCGGGTTTCATTGGGCTAGATGTTTTACCAAGCCTTCTTCCCTTGGCTTCATCACATCGGGCAGGGCTTTCACCGCCCCGCCTTATCATATGCATCCACTCACTCGGGGTGACCCCTACCCACAGCTACTCCTTCAGCGCTTCCCCTGGATCGTTGCTGTGGGGAAACCCCGATATCCTGGCTCTCCTATACCTCTCTGTATCTACATGAGCCCCACTCGGGTCTCAACCCCCTACTCGCATCGTGGGGCTCTACAAGAATTTTCCACCAAACCTTATGAAACCCGAAACAGTTTTAGAAGGCATTGTCTAAGGGTAGGGAGCAGAGCTTCACAAGCTCTCGAAATGGCTCCTACTGTTCATTCGGGAAATACATGGCGCAAGGATTTAAAAGCAAAGATTGATGCATCTATAAAAAATCAAGAGACCCTGTATAGAGTCGAGAGTAAAGCTAATATTGAAGCTATTCTGATATATAGTCTGGGAACCCTTGCAATGAGCATTGTTCGAAGGGCTCTGATCCTTGGCAGCGGAGATGAAGCATCTATTTATATTGCAGATATCCTTTCCAATAATGGCTATATAGTTCATGTACTTGCAAGAGAAGAAGATGCCAAGAGATATCTCGAAAAACCTGTCTATATTCATATATTCAAGCAGGGTGAGATAGGCGAGGAGCTAGAGAAAATAGCAAACGAGATTGAAGTAGCGCTGCTATTATCTTTTGACGAGAGGCTCAATATATCGCTTGGAAAGATATTGAGGTCCAAGGGCGTGCCAATGGCTATCACGCTAGTGAGGAGCTCTGAAACGGAGGAATCGGCTGAGAAGGATGGTTTGATCCCTATAAATATCTCAAGGACGATTGTGGAGGAGTTGATGAACATGCTTAAGCTTAGATTCACGAGATTTATCCCTGTTGATGGATCGCTTGGCGTCTTAGCACTTTCCATAGCATCAGATTCAAAGCTGGTGGGAAAATCATTGCTAGAGATCGAGGATAAGTACATGGTAAAGATCCTCATAATTAGGGAGGGGAGAGATATAAGAGATCCTAGTGCGGTAGTTCAGGAAGGGGATAGGATTATTGTTATAGGCAGGTACGAGGATCTTAGAGAGCTGGCTTTAAAGTGATTAGAAGAGAGTGGCTAAGAAGAGAACTGAGAACACTGGATCTATACTCATTGGTTCACGCAGATTCTCAGTCAACTTTCTACCTAGCAATAGGCTTTATATTAGCGTTTGGGGGTAGGGAATCTTTTTTCATAAGCATCTACGCAGTAGCCCTTATGATCTCAATAGCCCTTGTATATGGGGAGATAGGCTCTCGATTCCCTGAGGCAGGGGGATCTTATCTATATGTTAAACAGGCGATGGGGAGATTCTTTGGGTTCCTCTCTGCATGGCTTCTGATGTTTGATCAGGCGATAATGATTAGCTACGGGGCGATCGATACATCTAATTATATCCTCACATATCTAGGTGTAAATAATATCCCAACCCAGATCCCTTCCCTAGCTATCTCTCTAGCTCTCTATATTCTAACACTCCTAGGGATCAGGGAAAGCGCTAGGGTGGCCATGGCAATAGCTATGATGGATTTCATGGTTATAGGGGTTCTTCTAATAGGTGTGAATCTCATTATGGGAATAGGATCTATGCCACCCTATTTCACTTGGGGTATTGTGAAGCCCGCGGATCTACTTGCGGCGCTCTCTATAGCTTCGAGGGGATTCACAGGTGTAGATGCCATTGGTCAGCTAGCTGGAGAGGCTACAGAACCTCTTCTCCAGGTTCCTAGAGCTACGTTCTTGGTGGCGTCAATAGGCACTGTATATAGCTTATTCTTAGTTGCTATAGCTATGGATAGGATCGGCTATAACACTCTGATCCGGGATCCTTCATTAGCACTGTTCTTAGTAGCTGTGAACACCCCTTATATCTCAGCGATCACAGCCCCCCTCACCGTTGCTAATATAGCAGCAATAATGTTGATGGCTTCACTAGCTGGCTATGTAGCTTTTTCTAGACTCGCATATATCCTGGCCAAAGACTCTCTAATACCTTCTTCTCTGATCTCTCTCCATCCAAGATATAGAACACCATATGCCTCTCTAACCCTGGCTTTTCTTATATCGGTAGCCTTTATATTACCAGGCGAGGTAAGCTTCATTCTAGAGGTATATGCAATAGGATCTCTGGTAAACTATTTTATGATATCGGTAGCCCTCTGGATCATAGCTAGGAGGGGAGAGCTTTTTGGGGGGCTTGCAGGGCCCAAGATCTTTGGGATCCCGCTAACCTCTATAACAGGCGCCATACTAACCCTATTCGGACTGGGGATAAATATAATAGCTAAGTGGGGCTACATATGGATCATAGCCCTATGGCTTCTCACCGGCCTCTTCATGTACTCTATCTTTAGAGAAAAGAAGGGGATATAGTCTATCTAACAATGCATATCTGATCTCATCCTGCTTTCTAGGATCTCTTATAGACCCCCTTATCGAGATCACTATTCCGGATGTTTCTATAGCCTCTATATCGAGCCTAAGATCTGATAGACCGAGATCCTTAGCTATTGTATTGAGCTCCCTCCTAAGGCCTTTAAGATCTATCGAATGATCCAGAGATATGGTGATCCTAATATCATAGCCCTCCTCCACCTTGGCCCTTTTAAAAGGTGTGTGGACAAACATTGTGTATGGAACATATATAAGCCCCTTTCTAATATCCCTTATAATTACATTTGTATCGTCTAGAGCAGCTATATATCCCCTTATATCTCCGATCTCTATATAATCGCCTGCCCTGAGATCGAATGTCTTTGATGCAAAAATCCCCGTAATATATTCTTCTAGTACATGTCTAGCACCCAATATAACTACCAAGAAGCTTATTACGAAAAGGGAGAAGATCAGGACAAAGATCTCATGTGCTCCATGGATGTACGCTATGAATGCGAGAAAAATTGAAATTGAAAGAAGGGCTGTGGAGATCCTTAGAATTAACAGGAACTCCTTACCAAGTATTTTAATAATATGTCTAAATAGTAAGAGATTTGAAAATACATATAGGAGTATAGAGGCTATACCAGCTATAATATATACTACATACTCCTCTAGAGGCAATATAGACACCTAATCTATAACATGTGCTGCTCTTACCAATCATTTTATGTATCAAAGAAATTAAGTGTTCACATCAAAACTCTAGATACTTGAGTGATGATGTAATACTCTCCTCGTCGCTATAGATGGTAAAGCATTTGGCTGTGAGTATTAAAAATGCTAGAATTATTTTAGCAATGGTGTTGCTGCTTCGCTTTTAGTCTAGATCTTTCTAAGATCTATTTAGTTCTTCTATCCTATTAGATTTGTAATATAAAATAATTCTATTGTGATGGATTTAGGGGACTGTATATGGGTGCATATACGCATGTTATAACTGAAAGCGGGAGATCTTCGATAGTTCCTCAAGGACCTTATCATTATGGTGTTGAATATCTAGCTATCCACCTTAGAGTTAATGCTGACAAGGCTCAGAAGCTGCTTCCGAAGTTTCTCAAAGCCTCTGATGAAGCTTGGATCTATGTAGCCGACTTCGTTACCGTACATGGAAAGAATGTGGATTGGATCTATAGGATCCCTGATATGACTCAGTATAAAGAGGCTGCGATTGCCTTAAAGGTATTCTATGAGGGGAGATCATATTCCTACTTTCCTTTCATGTGGGTTGATAAAGACTGGGCCCTTATAAGGGGATGGCTTAATGGGTACCCGAAAAAGATCGCTGAGATCGTTATGAGCAGAATCAATCCTATAAACCCCGTGCTTAGCGAAATCGCTAGAGGGACTAGACTAGGAGGATATTGCAGCAGGCTCGGTAGAAGGCTATTAACAGTATTAGTTGAGCTTGAGGATGAGACTAGAGAGATCCCGTTTAGAGGCTTCGGGCCTACGCTCACGTATAGGCATTTCCCAGCCACCTATGGAGGACAACGAGAGTTATCAGAGGTTCTTGAAGTCATAAGAAGTAACTATAGACTGGGAAAGGCGTGGAAGGGTAAGGCGGAGGTGGAGATCGGTTATGGAGATAACGATGAGGTAGATCTGATCGAGCCTCTGAGTGTGCTCGGCGGCTACTACTATATAGCAGGCTACACAATAGAAGGCGGGAAGGTGATAGGAAAGCATTGAGGCTAGCTACTGTTATGTACAATGGGAAAACAGTTTCTGGGGAGATCAGGGGTGATTACCTATATATAATAGGTGAAGGAGATCTCAAGAACTACCTCCAATACCATGGGGAGCCAAAAGGCGAGGTAGTAAGGCTCTCAGAGGTGCACTTTCAACCCCCACTAATAAACTACGTTATATGTGTTCTAGTGAATTCAGCCAAGATGCTTGGGTACGAGGATCCAGCTGAAGCTAGGAGAGAGCTGAGACACCCTAGATTCGCTATTAAAACGCCAAACACCCTGATCGGGAATCGATCTGTTATAAGGGCTCCAAAAGAAGGTATAAGACCCGAAGTAGAGATAGCCATTATCACAAGGAAAAGAGTAAAGGGGGATCTCGATATGGAAAGAGATATACTGGGATACACGGTATTTAACGATATAACAGCCCCAGCATTCGCTAAGGATGATTCCTTCTACGCGTACAGAAGAGATCCCCATACAGGCGTAGTCAAGAGAGAATATATAAGAGGGGCGCCCTTTATCAGAAAGAATTTTGATACCTTCGGACCTATAGGCCCATGGATAGTAACACCAGAAGAGTTCGGGGATCTCAGAGGGAGAGTAATGATCTCCATATTTAATGGTGAAGTAGTCCAGAAAGGATCAAGTAGCGAGCTCCTATTCGATGACAGAGAGGTAATTAGATATCTAGCAAGCATAATGACACTAGAGCCAGGAACCATAGTCAGCCTCGGGAGCATAGGCTATATACATGGCCAAAAAGATCAAAGCGAATACCTCCTTCCACAGGTGGAAGGCATTCTAGAAGCAGAGGTAGAAGGGATAGGGAGACTCACCAATAGAGTAGAAATAACCCATACATCTCCATAAAACACTTCTCCTTGTAATAGTTATTAACATACCTTCCATGGAAAAGCCTTTCCGCAGAGATCTAGGACTCGCCATAGTTAATACGTCTCATTCCTTAGCTCAGCATTGATTTATGAGGTAAGCGGGAATGAGAAAAGCTAAGTCCACGATCTGCTTTAAAGATAAGCTTAAATGCTATAATAATCTTATATTGCCAGGACACACCACTACATAGTGATCTACTCACCATGCTTTGTAAGTTTGCTCTCTTACTAATATCAAATCTCTACCTGCTTTCCC